>Ga0179593_1389242_pt1 | contig 14043 bp, 13 predicted proteins | sample CZODoug2_1_08_16_FD_185931 | JGI IMG/M metagenome (GOLD analysis project Ga0179593, IMG submission 185931) | Vadose zone soil fungal communities from Angelo Coast Range Reserve, California, USA - CZODoug2_1_08_16fungal (PacBio error correction) | ecosystem: Environmental > Terrestrial > Soil >...
CGTCGTTAGGGGGGGATAGGGACAGTTAACGATCCGGGAGAAAATGGAATTACGAAAACACGCAAACGGAAAAAACTGAGAAAGTCAAAGTTGGTGGGGGGGGTATTGGGTAGGAGAAAGGGGATGGGCTGCGAAAGGAAAATTGACCGCGGCCGGGCAGCGTAAAAAAATAGGCAGGCAGGGGGGGGTCGAAACTTCTTTTTGAAGTTAAAAAATGGGCAATGCCTGTGGCCGACGCGATAAAACATTACCTAAGTCAGACGGTAACCTCGAGAAGAACCTGGAACAAGGGCCACGTAAAAAGATGAAGCATGTCCCCTTGTTGGGACCTTTCTTCTAACGTGAGGCTGAAGGAAGATCGATACTTGGCAGAGGGAAGTTCAAAATGTTGGAGGGACTGACACTTGGTGGGGGGAGGTACCATCTCGTATGGACGCGACTAGCTGGGAAGCCAACTTCACTGATATATAATGTACCTAGAAGGAGTGATGAGTGGTAAAAAGATCTGCCGAGGGCCCTTTACTCTTAAAACCCGGTTTTTTGGTAAACTGGGGGAGTATAATCTCTACTGGGTTTTATTCATGGAATGGAATCGTGCGTCACTGGAGGTACTCAGAAGGGGAGGGCGTGGAAAAGACTGGTCCGGGGCTACGGAAAAAAAAGCTAGAGAAACCAAATATAATCGAGAAGGCATTTTTGAGGTACAGAAAGACCGTTGAACCTTGAGTTTGCAAGGGGGGGAACCGGGGAGCTCTAAACGAAAGCCTCAGGGGATAGGTTTTGTGCTCCTCGGTGGGGGGGGTAAAGATCGAGCGATCGAGCAGAAAAAGCTGCTTAAGCACATTTAGGAGAGTGTGGATTTTTCTAAAAAGGAGAAAGATGGAAGTTTGTGGCCAACGGCGAAAAAGAAGCAAAATTCTTATTCTTCGGGAGGGCGAAGAAACTTAAGATACTAACAGCTTCTGGGAAGGGAAGGTTCCAAGTGTCTTCCAAAAGACCGCGTTTACCTCTGAGCGAAGGAATCGTATGAAGACTCCGCGCACAAGAGGAGGGGTAGAAGAATTAATCATGAGGGGAAGGAAAGATCACACCTCGTCATTGAAAAAGAAAATTAAAAAAATTCATTGAAAAGGCGAGTTCCAAAAAAGGGAAGGAATCATTTTTGGGGGGTTTCATAAGAATCAGTAAACAAGTGGGAGCAGGCTTGGTGGTCCCGGGGGGTTCAAAGATTGGTCCTAGGGAGGTGAAAGACTAATTTTTCGGCGGGAACGCAATGGTGGTTGGTTCATCAAGGGTGGGGTAAACTAAGGATAAGAAGACCTTTTGTGCAGGGGGACAATCAGAAGGAATTAATGGGTTGATGCCCAATTAACAAAAAAAGTGCTGCACAAGAGACCGGAAGAAAAGGGCGACAAGAGTTGAAATATCAGAGAGGCAATTGACGGGCATAGACGTTTCTGCCTAGGTTTGTCTGAGGTGAGGAAAAGCCTCTTCCTTGAGTCGGACTGAAGGGGAACCTTCCGGCGTAAAAATGCCCCCAGGGACTTCACCTTGAGGGGTATGGAAAACAACGCACCGTGGTTCCCCAGTCGAGGAAGAGGGAGAGAGATGTCGGCCTAGCGGGTTTTGCGATGATCGGGGCAGATTCTCCTAAAGAGGGCAAGTTAGGTCTTTCCTTTTATACCGTTTCCCCCAAGATATCTTCCTTAAAAAACAGGGGTGAGCCGGTGAACAACTACGATTCATCACCCATGCGGGTGGTCTCAGGCAGGGATTACCAAGTTACGTATGGGGTTCAACAAATTGAAAAAACCAGAAAAGAAAAAATTCGAGATATGGTGGACTAAAAGATCCATAAGGAAAGAACCCGCGGTCGGTACCAACAGGCCATATCACATGGGGGGTATCTACCAATTGAGTGGAGACTTCCCAGGGGAAAAGGGGAGGGGAAGGTAGGCAGTATCTTGAATCCAAAAGATTTATTAGATTTCGGGGACTAATAACTCAAAAACCCAAAAAGACCGGGCAAGCTGATTGTGAGAGGAGTGAAAGCTTGCAGCAAACCCAGGGCGGGTGGAAGGGAAAAAAAGGGGGCCAATGTTACATGAAATCGGTCTGACGAGCGAAAGAAGGAAGAGCGAACCAGGGGAAAGGGGGGGTGTGCTGAAAACCGAAATCTACGCCGCGGCTTATTAAAGCTTGCCGCACGAATAACGTTAAATGTTAATCGGGGGGGAAACAAAAGAGAGAAAAGAGGTGGCCAAACAGGGAGAAAGGGAGGGGGGGGGGGGTGGAAATGGGGAATTCAAAAAAAGGAGCGCTGAAGGTAAGTTCCGATCGACGGCTCGCGGCACCGATAACGCTGCACGAACGGGAGGGCGCACGAACCCTGCTAATGTCTCACCCATACAAGAGGGGAAGGGGGCTTAGTATCGCCTGCCTATTGTCTCAGTAAGACCCAGAAGCTCGAAAACGGATCCACACCAAGCTATGACAGTCCCCCCATCCCAGGACAATTTGAGGGAGGGGGAAGGAAGGCATGGGTCCTTCAGGAGGGAGAGCCAAATCACGGATCCTTCCATCACCGGAGGGCGGACCTAATCCTGATAAGAAAGTCCCCTTCAAGAGTACGAAAGAACAGTCGACGGGAAAAAACCACAGGACCGGGGGGGGATTAATCCTCAAGAAGGCGGCGTTGGCCGGTGAAAGGCTGCTGAGCTGGACGGAAGGGGACGTCGATGCCGCAACAGCCGACACAAGCGGGCCCTATACCAAACGATCCGTCCGGGTGCAGAAGGGCAAGCGGAAATTTACAAAGTCTGCCCTGCGGGGGGGGCTTTCAAACAGGAAGACCTGCAAAGTAAAAATATTTCTTCACTCGCCGAAAAAAAAACCGGGACATCCAAAGAAAGCGCGATTTGGTGAAGAAAGGCTAAATAGGCAGAGAATGCAAGGCGAGCCCCTCATCCAAAAGAACTCATGGGGCCCTCGGCACAGTCAAATGGTTTCTTTATACGCCCAGTAGCTGAAAGGAAAGCGAAAGCGACGCCAAAATTCTTCGCAAGTAGCACAACGAAAAAAAAAAAAGCAGAAAATCATAAAAAAAAGAGCTCAGTCCGACCGTAACTCACCGCGCGAAGGTAAGGATGAGAAATTTGGGCAGGGCTGTGCCATTCACCAATCAAAGAGAACGGCAAGTACATAAAAAGCTAGAGTCGAACAACGGAAAATGGGGCAACAGACTGCTATCTAAAAAAAGGGGAAAAACTAGGGGGAGAAGGGAGGCACCGGCACATCCTCCAACCGCGCGGAGTCTTCGAACGTACCACGCTCCAGCTTACGGGCTTCAAATTCAGAAGGTAGGAATCACTATGAGAAAAGTCCGAAAAGCCCACTCAAGACGGATCCATCAGCTAATCGACACCGCCACTAAAAAAAAGAAGGCTTTTACAGGACCGACCGTTAGTCAAGGAAGTTGGCAGCTAGCGGGAAAAATTCCTAGAGGGGGAGGGAAACCTTCTACGGGAAAATGGTAGAAACCCTGCAACAAGGAGAAAAGAGGGGGAGAGCTCTCAAACCACACTATTCAAAGCATATCTCAGACCCTCGTGAGTAAAGTTGGTGGAACATTTGCCTAGGGAGAAGGTGACGGAAAGAGGAGGGGGACTTTTTGCACAACGGGGGGGCTGGGAGGGCACTGCTCATCCTGCGGGGGAACTGGCAGTTTTTCGGGAGATAGTCCGACTTCGTTGTCAAAAAAAACAAAGGAGTGTTGGGGATGGGGGGACGATGATGTTTTTAAAAAACTCTTAAGTGACGTCGGAAAATGAGGAAGTCTATTGGGAATCGCCTATACTTTTTTCAGCGATCTTTCCTACGTGTTGTACAAGTGCCAAGTCGAAGGACTTCGACAGGGCTGTGGAGAACTCGGTGTACATCGTGGGAGACTGTGGGGGGGTCCAGGTTGCGCATCGAGAGTCAGGGGGACACGTTATCCGTCAGGGAGTGGTTTGCAGCTCCGACGCTTTTGTCCGTAGTGGTTTCTGATTGGGGGGGTGGCAGTATATATGCCCTCGAAGCGCGGACGCACAAAGTTGGATCACCTATAGCCGGTGCATTACGGGAAGCCTTTTGCTCAAGTCAGTCAAGTCGTGAAGCTCTGCTTGTTTTTCCTGACCCTTCGGGTTAACCTACTCCGGAGAGGTCAGGTTTTCAGTCTCATTATCGTCTATTCATGATGTGGAGTGGGCGATTCACACCGGAATGGTTTCTCTGGCCCATCTGTCTTAAAGGAGGTGAAGTTCGCAACTTCTTCTGACGCTCTCAGTTCCGCTCTACCGCGTACTGTTGTCGGACGGTGCGATGGAGGGTGCCCTACTTGGCGCTTGTGGTGGAGAATGTAGAAGGCTTATCCCCGAGGGGGGATATCGGGAGGATGCTCAGTATCCTCCACAATTACATACAGGTTAAGGGGTGGATGTGGGCTTCTCCCTTGCCGCTTCACGAGATACCCAGTTCTATGTCAGGAAAGAAGCTTCTATTTCAATTGTGGGTTGTCCGGAGTGGCGCAAAGTGGGGAAGTTATCGATGAGGGGGAAATGATGTGCGGGGGGGGGAGAAGAAAGGGGGAGTGGAAGAAAGAGGGTGGGTGGATAATAGAGGCGAGGGACGGGACAGGCGTGAAGGAGAGATCCTCGATAAGTGGGGTGTAGATAATGGGGGGTGGCGGGGGGCAGAGAGCGGAGTGAAATAGGGAAGACGGAGGGGAGAGCGGTCAGCGGCCTTCAGACCCGGAACTGAAGCTAACTCTTTTTATGGGGCGGTCGCCTGACACAGCGTTGTGCGAGACATCATCCTTCCATTGGGTGCTTCCTCTGGGGAGAAAGCGGAGTACGCCCTAAGCATGATAGCAAGACGACGACAAGGAAAGAACCCATATATCTAAGTGAGGAGGTCTATAATACCAGCCTCCGCGGCTCGTCATAACGCAACCGGCGGTTCCGAGTTCCTGATGCAGGGAAACTTCTCTTGGTGGCAAGGGATTTGGTGGTTGACGTAAAAAGGATTCAGAGATAATAACATCCGGAGGGAGGTCCAGATCCAAAGGATCGCTGCGAGTCACCCATAGAGGCCAGGAGTTAGGAAGGGTAGAGCGGTGATCAAGAGGGTAGGAACAAAGAAAATTGGGCCGTTATATTTGAAACGGAAGCTCGGTTCACTGGGGGGGGGGGACGGGGAAAAGTCGTAGCTGAGCGACGAGGGTTTTTCCACTTGAGGCGCTTTTTGGAGGGGGAACGGACGGAGGGGAAGTATCGAGGGTCCCAATTGACGCGCGGGAGAAGGGGGCACCTCGGGGGGGGAATAAAAAGTTTATGGTGGGACGCAAGGTAATGTGCGGTTTTCGCTCTGAGTGGTATTCCATAAAAGAAGACAATGGCGGAAAGAGGGCGGAAGAATAAGGGTGACATCGGGGGTGCTTATAAAAAAAGTCTGAGTCCGCAAGAAGGTGCTCTCCGTGAATTGTATCTGTTTGTGAGGAACTGGGCAGGCTGAGCATTTACCTTGATTCACGAACGAATGAGTTCCTTCGGCAAGGATACACCGCGGGACAAAGTGGGATTCACTTTAATAATCTCGGTAGGTTTTCCAACCTTGGTCACGGAGCGCGTATTGCTTTCGATTGGATCTTCAGCTCCGGTCAGGGGGTTAAACGGGGGCTTAGCGTCCAACCACTAGCAATTCGCGGATAAAGAAAAAGGGCAAAACTTCAAGCCATGGGTAATGTGAAGGAAAGTGCTGTGTGGTAGTGACGAGGAGAAATGGTTTCAAAAGTAAAATCTACTGCGGTAATCGCGTCACGTTGAGATGAATTTCCGGAGAACGACGCAGGGTTGAAAGGGGGAACTGGATTGGGTAGAGGTCAAAACGGGGAATCTCTTTGTGGATGGGCTGGGGTGTAAAAAAATCATTCCAACGTCAAACGCGAAAGAAAGAGTAATGAACTCTGTTCAGGATAAAAATGGGGTGTTAAACAATCGTGGCGCGGGGAAAAAGGAGCAAAAAAGGATTGGGGGAGTTCTCAGGAAATAGTCGGCCTCTATTTGGGAGATAATACAACGCTGGGGGGGTGCTTGGGGATAGTTTGGGGCCATGTCTACTTTCTGCCATCCCTTATGCTTACGTAACGCAGAAGGCGCGATAGAAGGAAAAGGCCTCCTTACAGCCGGAGGCCAGAAAGTGATGGAATTTGGGATTGGCCGCTTGTGTTAGTGTCTTGTCCTTGAAACTTTTTCAAGGGCAGAAGAATTAATTGGAGACCATGACTTAGTGTCCACCTTCGATGATGAGGAGGGAACCAACGGAGGAGGGGTCGAAGGGGTGAAACCTTGAGGAAAAAAGCCAGGGGCCCTCGCACAATGGATTTCCACATTAGGAACAGAGGTGAATCAGGGAAAGCGGCAAGGCGCTCCAAGTTAAAGGAAATGGCACCAAAAGGGAGAGCACCTTTGAGGAACGGCCGCCAATTAATTGAATCAGCCTCTGAGTGAGCGGTATTGCAGGGGGTGCAAACTTCGGACTGAGGCGAAAAGAAAAACCGATGCGAAAAGGACGTATTCGCGCAACGGCCTTTAAAAGGCGTGTCACGATGGGTCGGTGGAGGGTTTTGTGCAAGACGGCCTTAACTTGGTCATCTTTGCCAGCCCGATTCTTGAAATTCATTTCGTGGACAGAATGAAACTTAGGGTGTGGGCCAACGTTTGCCACAGAGATCGGGAAAAAATTAGTGGTCGTAGGAAAGGGACATCAGGAAATTTGCTCAAGCATCTCGCGGGAGCTTAAAAAGGACGCTCAGTGAAAACGAAGGGGGGGAACAAAACTCTGACAATAGACAAAGGCTTGTGCGTTGCCGGGGCGGGACTGGCCGAACCGTTAAAAGAACTCTCCATTAAGCAGGGGAAACAAAGGCTGAACAAAAGAAAGGTCAAGCTAATTCGACTAGGTCAGGGTTGTGAGAACGGTAATGGTTTCGCGTAGGGGAAGAAGGGGTTTGACTCAGACCCTCACTGGAAGTATCCCTCGGACGAGAACACCAAGATAAAATGAAACAATAGCGGGGTCAAGTAGCACTTAGGAAAAGACAAAAATGGGGGACCAAAAAGGGAGCCCGAGCGAAGCGAGTGAAGAACGAGAAAAATGCGCAATGCCCCTCACAGAGGGGAAAGAGTACGTGCAAGGGGATGGATCGGTCCATCGACGCGGGACCAGAAAGATTGGTATAAGCGCTCAAACCACGTGTCAGTCCGAAATCGACCGGAGGAAAACCGGAAACGGACACGTCAAAGGTAGTCGAAACGTCACTTGGGGGACACCGAACCCCAAAGAAAACAAAGGTCTAGGAAAAGAACCGGAACGCTTGTAGAAATCGCGCCGGCAAGAAAAATGGGAAAGAAGGTTCGTCAAATGAGATCCGGCAAAGGTCATTCCGTGGGGAAAACGAAGTGGAGACAGGCGCGATTATCGACACCCTCCAAGAGAAGTCCTGAGGAACAGAGAAAAATAAAAACAAAAACCAAAAACGCAAACTGATAGCCGGTGGGAGTTTCGAATTGTTTCTCAATGTAACAGGACCTCCGTCTGAGAAATCGGGAAGTGGAAAATCGAAAGAAATCTCACAAACAACGTATGGAAGGAGCTCTTAATGGTAGAGTTTCAAGATGGGCGAGTCGAGGAGGGCATTTCAGTGAAGACACCAAACTTACCAAAAGGAGATACAGGGGTTGAGGTGTTGAAAGAAGTCGCAAGGAAAGTAAGTGACCTGTCCGTGCACATGGACCGGACTCCATAAAGATGGTCTAACATTATTTGTCCTGCCACCGAGAAGAAAGAAAGGAAGGTACTCCGATAAACATGCCGGGGGATAAAGACAGAGTCCGTCCGTAGAAGAGGACAACGTCTGACAAAAGAGTTCGGGCAAAGGAGTCCATAAGCTGGAATTTGGTGTTTCGGTGTCGGAGGGAAACGTTGCGTCCGACGAACATTCGGGCAGGTCGATTTAAAAAAACGGACAAATGTTAGAGCGCGAATAGCTTCTGGGGAACGGGGAACGATTTGAGATCCAGACCAACGCAACGCAAGGTCATGGGGAACGTTCGCCTGAAAAGTTGAGGTGCCAATAGCAAAAACGCAGTATCGATCACGGGAGATGACCCATTTTTTTGGGTAAAAAGTCTAGTCGAAGCGCCTTGGGTACCCGCTTGTGTTATAAAGGAGGAAGACGTGGTCACGTATCCCTGGGCAGTATGAAATAACTGTTATACTGCGAACAAATAAAAGGATATATACACCAAATCGATCGGGGGAAAGTGAGTTTACAGCTCACAGGTGCCACGAAGGATGTAAGTGTCTTTGACGGTCGCTCTACGAACAGGAAAAAATGGGCCTCACTGTGACACCGTGGGTCCAGGAGGCTAAAATAGGCCTCCCGCTACTAAGGAATAAAAAATGCTTGTGGGGGGTTGGAGACTCAAAGCGATCGGGAAATTCAATTTTGTCCAACGGGGATCGGGGCAACGACCCCAAAATAATCGCAATTCGTGGGTAATACCTGAAGGAAGAACTACGGACTGCGGATGATGAAAAGGGATAAAGGGCAACCAGACACAGATCGGGAAAAGAGGATATTCTAACCATCAGGTCGGCTAAAAAATCGAGATAGGGGGTTCGACGCATTCAAGCAAGAAACTACACTAAAGATCTGTGTGAGGCACTTCACCCAGGGCTATCAGTTTAAAAAACTAAGGGGAGTGGGGTGTGACGAAGTCGGGAGAACCCAATGTAGCGCGAAAGGACCGGGATCCCCCTCTTGGAATTCGTGGCCTCAGAATTTGGGGAGCGTCAACACGGTTTTCAAAAAGGTGGAACTCATCTGGTGGTCACTCTTCAGATCGAAGGGGTACCCATGAAGCAGTTGTGCCTTAACAGAAACCAATGCTGAAAACAGGAAAGCAAATAAAATAAAAAAGCGTGGGAGAAAGAGTACCCCAACATGCATCAGGGCCTCTTTTAAGGGGCTAACAGACATAGGAACAGGGGGATCGAGGTCACTGACCGAACACAAGTCTAGGAAGAAATTCAGGTGAAAAACGATGGACGTCAAATCCAGGGAGACAAATGAACGACGCCGGTTATTTGGGTGAAAAAAAAGCCCAGAAACCAGAGGACAGAAGGAAACCAATTAGAAAGGACATTTCGAATCAGCGGGGGAGTGTCAACAACTTGACACCCCAGAAAAAGAACACAAAAAAAACAAAAAGTCAATAAAGGAAGAAATTAAACACGCGGTGTCAAGGACATAGCGGCTCACTGGCGAGTACCGCAGGGGTATTTGGTGGTATTAGCTAGGAGGAAAAAAAAGAAGAACCAGTACGCTTATTAATGTGAAAGGGGGGGGAAAAAAATCCGAACTGATCAGTGATGTGGAAGGGGCGCAAATGTACCTGACATAGACCGGACGAGCGAACCAGCGGCGTGGGTGTTCGACGGGGAGACCGCCGCGGCCTGTGGGGAAATCATCAGGGGTGGAACCCGGTGGTCGGAACGGCGACATCAAGGACCGCAGAAAGGGGGTTACGTGAGGGATAATTCTCGGGGAAGCCCCAATCAAACGCGCCACGTAACAACGCAGGCAAAAGAAGCCGCCTCCGACATGTTTCTAACAAAGACGTAGCTTTTCTCGAAGCCGAATCGTCTTTCGCAGGGACCCCCTAAAGCGCCGACAACGCCCAAAGCCAAGATATTACCTTTCCCAAACACGGCGACCAAGGGGATCTCAGAGGGAGATCACTGTCAAGAAAGGCGCAAGAATAGAAGAAGGAAAGCCAAAGCCAGGGACACGCCGACAGTGCCACAAGGCAAGAAAAGCAGAATACAAAAAAACCCCGACGTTTCACCGGGAAAATTACGAGGAGATAAGGACCTTGAACCGGCGAGAGCGCATAGGGGACGCCCGAGGGCAACACAGGAACAACGCCGGACACTCCCAAAGAAAAATAGTCCCGTGGATTCGAGCGAAATTGAACCCTCGCCCGCCGAGTTCATCTTCCGACGGAAAGTCAACTTCCGGCCTAAAGCACAACACAAAAACGCTGAAGGGATCACCGCCGAAAGCAGGGAGGGAAGAAAGATGCAGGGCGTGCCATCACTGATCCGACTCCAGAAGGGATGAAAATAAAAGGTTCTGGAACGCGAAGGATAGCTCCAACTACGGGGGAACCTGTCTCCATGGGGAAACCCGCAACGGACAAAAGCCAGGAAACAGAAAAATAGCGCCTTCGACGTCCAGGAAGAGCAGGTCCGCATCGGTGAAGTGACGAAAACGATCTAAAAAAAAAAACTCATAACAAGCAACTAGGGAATGAATCGAGGAACCACGGGTGAAAACGGAAAGAGAGAACATGGCCCACCCGCGCCCGGGAAAATCCTCCGGGGACCAGCGAGTTCGCCAAGGAAAACTCTGCAAAAAAAGGACGCGGGAAATCAAAGGAAACCAACTTCGGATTCCTCAATTCAACAGACGAAGCCAAACACGCCCGACGGGGAAAAAAACATAAGACAATCCACCGTGAACGTCTGGCGCCCGCCACTGTGTCGGCAATCGTCACGACAGCAAGCAAGAGACCGGATGTGTACTTCGTCTTGATAACCAACAATCGCCATCGCACATGAGAGCGAGACAACACAACGGGAAAAGAGGGAGAAATAAGAGTTGCTGGGAGACGTGTTCGGAGACAGTTCCGTCCTGGAAAGTACGGCCGCCCAGACTTATTAGTTGCTTGCTGTCTTCTCAGGCGGTGCGAGAAAAAAGGGGGAGGATGTCCAAGAATCTGTTTCGCTGGAAGGTGGGGGAGGAAGGGAAGGGGGCCGGGGGCGTTCGGACGGGCAGGAATCTAATGTAGAGCAAAAACGACTTTTGAAGGGATTCGTCCGCTTGGTAAGGAAAATCCGAAAGAGTGGGCGGAGGAGGCGGAGGCCAGCGGCGGAGGTGGGGTACCTGGGGATAAGCGGCGTTTTGCCAGAAAGGGGGTTCGAAATCATAAGGGGGGAAGGGTGTGGACTTGATTTGTTGGAAAGAGGGGGGGAACAAGATCGGCTGCAACCATAGAAAGCGTCCTTCGGAGAGGGGGGGGAAAAGGGAATGGATACGCAGAGGGAAATTATGCGTATGTGGAGGGGTAGTCTTCCCTGAGGGTCCATGATAGACATAATGGAAGTCCTCAGGGGGGATATGGGGGGGAAGAGGTCCAAAAAGTGGGGAAGGTTCCGTCGTAGAGGAGGCACGGCTTGTCAGGGAGCCGGAATAGAGAAAAGAATGGGTCATCTGGGGGCCCTTAATGGGTTGGGGGGGGGGTTTGAACTCGAAATTAAACAGGGATCTATTTAAAATAGGGGGGGGTGAAAGCAAGTGTAAAGAAACCTTGGGGAATTGGGGGGTTTTAGGCATTTGCTCAATATTAAGAAAAGGAGAAGAGTGGGGGGGGGGGGGGCTGCAGGTGGTATCTGGAGGGGGGGTGATACATTTCTCGGAGAATTAACTAAGAGCGAGTCCCAGGTGCGAGAGGGAAGGTGACAGCGTCAGGGGACATGTTGATCAAGTCCTAATTCGAAGTAATGCGACTGGGTTACAATCGTTATAGGCGTAAAAGAGGGACAAATGTAATAGGCAGCGGGTCCCAGGCTCTGAAGGGCAGAGATCGAACCTGAGTAGAAAAGTGGAGGGCTCCGTTTTGGTAGCAGGAAAAAGCGGGGCTTTGTCGTTTTCTTGCAGGGGGGGACAAAGGAAGAGCGCGGCGAAGGAGAAGCACTAAAGGTCGGCACAGCTGGACGGGAGAAAAACATCTTTGGATCCAGGGAGATTCCTTTAAAAGGGGAAAAGATGGGAAGGGGGCAGCTAGAGGGAAATGAGGAAGATGTACGGAATTGAGAGTCCAGAGGAAATACATCGGAATTTGAGGCGTTGACATGGACAAAAGCGCAAAGTAGGGGGGATTTTCCGACACTCCGGGTTTCGCTATGTCTTCGATCATCTAGGAGATAAGGGGTAAGGCGGTCGCGACCCGGTCCAACGAGAGAGAAGGTAATCTTTGACGGGGAAATCTCCAGAAATATGCTTGAAAGGGGCTGTGGGGATTGTCTTCGTATAAATCACTCGGGTAAATCGAAAAGTGGGGGGAAAAGCAAGGCATGGCTCCAAACCGAGGAAGGGGAAGAACAACCGGGGTGTTTTTGGCTTGCTTTCTTTTCGTGAAACAAGGACACCATCATCGCTCAGAGGGGTGTCGTTTCTTCTCTGGAGGGGGGAAGTGTATGGGCCCTTGCCCAGGTTTTTAAAAAAAAAGTCACCGAGGAAAAAAGGGTATAAGATTCATAGAAAAGGGCATTGTCAAATCCCTGAAGGGGTGTAGGCGAGGGTTGGAATTCATCAAGAAAAAGTAAAATGGGGACGTTTGTCGTATAATGGGTAGAATGTGTCATGCAAAAGTTTTTGAGTGAATAGCGAAAGAGAGACAGGGGTGTCTGACCTTTCCTTTACGCAGTATCGATAGAAAGACATTGTACTAAAAAAGAGGGGAACTCAACAAGAAAAGTGGATCTGCATGTTCTGGGTAGGCTGATATACGGCTGGTAGGGGGGTCTTTGGATTTTCTGTTGAAGATTTCTTGTTCCTTGATCGAACCAACAATGAATCTGCAGTGGAAAAGGTAAACCAAAAAAGTAGGAGCATGTGAACACCTTGATTAAAAACGTGCGAACAATGCAGAGGAAATCGCACTTAGGAACGAGGGATCAGGGCTGAAAGTCTGCCAGGCGGAGTTCGTCAAGGGATTGATTATTACAAAAAATTATTCATGGATCACTTTTTAGGGAAAACGGGAGGGACCGGAAGGTAAAGCATAATACCTGGTGGGAGTGGCCGAATGTTCTTAGGCAAAAAGAACCAGGGGCGGGGATTCGATCTGCAGCGCAAGAAAGATGGGATATCCGCGGGAACATCGGGGGAAAATCTTGTCAATTAGGGTCCTCGCACAAAAAAGACCATGCTGAAGAATTTCAGGCTACCCGCCGCAATGGGATTTTGGGGACGTTTGAAGAAAAGGTTTGATTTACTTCGATTGGTGCTGAAGGGATCCACGAAGAAGGGGGCGAATCAGCGGGTCGCGAGAGGGAAAGTTGATACGAGAGGTCGAAGAAGGTGAGGTGACAGTATGAGACCAAAAAAGGCGCTTCACAAAGCAAAAAACGTAAACTAAGCAAACCATATCCAAGAAACTCAGAAAGTCTTGCTGAACACTCACAATGTCACCAGGAGCAGCGATGGGGCGGGGTCGGGCACGATGAATGGTTTTACTTAGCACAAAAAAGTTCTCGAAGGACTCACTTCAGCCCGAAGAGCGAAACAGATCGCAGGGGAAAGACCCCTCGCTGAGTAGGATCGCTGAAAAGAACAGTTTTACAGACAAAAGGTCTAAACGAGCGAAGGCCTGCGTGACGAAAGAAAATACGATTTGCACCAGAAATCAAGAAACGGGGGGGGCGATGTGAGGCCAGTGGGGGTGGATCGCTAAGTCGCCTGTTTCCCCTAATAAAGGGAGTTCGAGATCCATCAAAAAAGTGTACCGTCGAAAAATCGGCGCAATCCAGGACAGTGTCACCGTAGAGATCGTATAAAGCACTTGTGTTGCCCCGCAAGACGCCCCACGAACCAAAGGACCTGCGGCATCTTGCCGACGCAAAGGTGAAGTGGGAAGAAGACAAAACTGTACTGAATGTGGAGGAGGGGGGGTCAGGGAATATTCCGGGAACCCCCGGGGAAAAACTTTTAGAAAAGACAGACAGGCAGGGTATCTTATCGGCAATGAAGATCAATTCCGGTTCGCATCACAACCAGGGGGAGAACACTAAACAACAGAACACCAAGGGAGGGGTTTCAAAGTTGGAGGGGGGGGCTCAAAAAGGACTACAAATCGGAGAGAGTAAAGAGCAAAG
>Ga0179593_1599814_pt1 | contig 14043 bp, 9 predicted proteins | sample CZODoug2_1_08_16_FD_185931 | JGI IMG/M metagenome (GOLD analysis project Ga0179593, IMG submission 185931) | Vadose zone soil fungal communities from Angelo Coast Range Reserve, California, USA - CZODoug2_1_08_16fungal (PacBio error correction) | ecosystem: Environmental > Terrestrial > Soil >...
GGTCAAAAGAACCGGGGTCTAAAAGGGATCGTCAATGATCCTAGAGGGTTCCGTACGGTAGAGAGTTTGAGAAGAAGAAAACGAGAGGGGGGGGACGTAGAGCTAAGACTCCCAGAACATATGCTGGAAAAAAAGAAAAATGTAGTGGGGGCAGCCTAGTGTTTTAGTGAGAGCATCGGGAAGCGATGAAAATAATATCGATTGTGGTGACCGATTTTTGCGTATAGGAAGGAGAAGAACCGTAATCGTTTTTGGCGTAGGAAAAAGGGGGAAAAAATCGGGAATGACATATCGACTGCGTTGTAAGAATTGGGGGGGTTGTGAAGAATCGGACCGGTAAAGGTACCACTCCTCGCGTGCGGAGGGCGGGTCGGGAAAAGCCCATTCTGAGGTGGAATACAGGAGGGGCAAAAAAACTTCGAGGGGAGTTTGAATGTCAAAGCGTCCTTGTCAATTTAGGGTCTACGTGAGGGAGTAATTTGGATGCGATAAAATTCACGCGGAGGGCATGTCAAATAAGGGAAGAACAGAGGGGTATGCTGGGCGGCCAGAAGGGGGTATAATTTGGCTCAAACAGGGTGAGAGAAACCTATGGTGTCAGGGTCAGGAAAGAGCAAAGAAAGGCGCATGCATATTCGAGTGGGATGTACGGAAGATAGGGGGAAGTGGATTGAAGATCCACTCAAAAAGGGTTGAACTCTTTGACACGTCAGTGGGATTTGGCGTAACTTACCAGGAGTGGCGCTGGAAGAGCCGGACAAATTTTATCTGAGCGAAACGGGGGGGGGGGGGTGGGGGCCCCGGAAGATCCCAAATGTAACGGAAATTCAGGAGGGAATCATCGAATTTCCTCGGAAGGAGGATCTAATCCGCGAGAGGAGCAAGAAAAAGGCTAACACAATTTTGGAAGGCCGGAAAAACCTTCGCGAACGGCTTTGTTAAAATGAGTGTGCGGGGTTGCCTGAGTGGAACCTTAAGGGGAAAAACAAAGGGGATAAGAGAACGTTCGCAAAGCAACGCTCGGAGTTTGAAAGCAAAAGGAATTTCGGCTAATAAGAACCATGCCTCGGCGGTCTTGAAGTCCTGGGGAAGAAAGGTCATTCGATCGGGGACAAAAGGACCTGGGGAGGATTCAACTTCCAACTTCATAATTATTAAAAGTGAGCATTGTTGACACGATCTGAAGGCTGGAAGGGACAGATTCACGTTTAAACGAGGGGGGAATGAAACCTTCTCCTGAACTGAGGAGAAGTTAGTAGGGAAGGAGGGAAGGGCAGAGTAATCAGAGCGCTCCTTTAAGTGGCGGAACGAGGGAGGAACATTCGTTACGGGGGAGAAGGCACGAAGAAAGAAGGACGATCAATAAGGGGGCGTGTGCAGGTGAAAAGTAGTAATAAGATGCAAGTAGAAAAATTGAATTACAGAGGTCGAAATTCTGTAACCAAGCGGGAATAAACTGAGAAAGGGGTGTACCACGAAGCGGCGGCAAAAGGAGTTAGGTTGACCGGGGAATGGAGGCAATTTGTGGTGCATTCAAGGTAGTATCAGCTTTCCACATAGGACGGGCGGCATCGAGTTGAAAAAAAAAGGGGGAAGGTCAGGGGTGGGGCTGCCCTGGCGACAGAAAAAAGATGGGGGTTTACAGCCTCTCTGAAATGTCCGTTATAAATTCTTCAGAGAAACAAAAAGGGAAATGCCGGACCCGGCTGTCATCCCAACGAAAGTTCAACACAAAAAAGAGGAGAAAAGGACGAAGTGGTCCCTCAGACGTCACTTAAATGGTTTGGCCTCGAAAACGGCATCGGGATCAAAGGACAGCGCTAACCCATAGGTGTGTGCGAGGTACTGAAGGGAAAACTAGCTCGGGGCGGAAAAGAAAAAAACACCTAAAACCGAGAAAGGTGCAACGAAGCGAGCGCAAAGAAAAAGATTGAAAAATAAACATTTGCTAGAACCGGGCCAGGCGGCCGCGCGACAAAAATAGGCCGCTACCGATGGTACAGAAGGAAAAACTAAAGAGCCGAGCTAAAATACTTTAGTTAAACCCCTCTGCCGGAGGATCGATGTAAAAAAACACGGGGCCCAGACGCTCAAGAACAAAGGATGGATGAAGAGAGAAACTTTCAGTCAGGGAAAAGTAAACGAATACTCCTCGAGAAAACTTCCTAAAAAGAAAAAAAATCGCGAGCCTCCGCTATCGTCTGGAACCATCTCGCAAAGAGTTTCATGGAGGGACAGGGGCGAATTCGTAAAAGAGAAATCGGATATCTCGTCCATCCAGGCAGCCCGCAGCAAGGGTACACTATAGAACAAGCGTAAGCCTCAGGTTGGGGAATGCAGAATAAAAAAATGACTACCCGAATGGGGAAAAATTCCCACCATTATGGTAACCGCCGGGAGGATGGGGGAGATATTCAGGAACTAAGTCAAGGAGGCACGCGACAATGTAAAAGCGCGAAATGAAATGCTCCCTTTTAACGTTTTAAGGTTCCCTCAGCACAAACCCTCCGAAAAAGGGGGAAGGAGGGAGGAAAGTTCCACAATGCCTAGCCAAGAAGCCTTCGCCGCGAAAGCTCGCGCGAAAACCATAATTCTCATTAGCAAATGAAAGTTCCCGGTATCCTGGTCGAAACTGAGACATTAGGACGTCCCTCGCAAGGGTCAAGGAAAAGAGAAATGAAGGAGGGGGGGTCCAGCCGGAGGGAAAAAACCTGGTCAGTTACGCGCTAAAAATACAAACTGGACCCAATCAGTTACCCAGATTCGGAAAGAAGACGCGTAAACGGAAGCGGGAACAGACCGGCTCTCGAATGTAGATCTGTGACTAAATAGAAGCGAATAAAAAAAAACTCGGCCGGGCACAAAAATCGGGGAAAGAGTGGGTGGACGAAATGGTGACATCCATAAGTAGTGTATAAGAAAAGGTGCAACTCCCCAGAAAATTAATAACGCCTCGAACTGCCGCAACAAAGGGATAATCGAAGAAGACTCGCGAGGGAATTTACTCAAAAACAGCAAAAGAAAATTGGGGAACCGACAAGCCTCCACTACGGGATCGGGAATGAGTGGTGTTTCTCCGCGGCAAGACAAAATCGAAAGAAAAAAAGCGCTGAAGAGAAGAAAAGAGAGTCGAGAGAACTAGCCGAGAGGGATTTCAAAGCTTTCTAAAACGATCAAGTTGATCAAAAAGCTAAAGATGAACGCCCAAAATCGCGCAAGCAATCCCTCTCTCATCATACCGGAAAGAAAAAACTTTTCGCCACGCGCCACCACATAGTCACGGGGGAAGAAATGCTAAGGGTACTTCTCGCCGAGGACCCCACGCGATCTAGTATGAAAAAAAACTAAGAAGGCCCTTCCCAACAGGGAAAAGATTGGAGATTTCATTACGCGCATGGGAAAGAAAAAGACGCTCGGCCCGAAAAATCAAAACTTTGAACGGCTGATGTTTGTTTCCCAAGAACAATAAAAGAAGGGGAGGTGCAAGAGATCAGTCATCAAGGGAAAACAGAAGGAAGAAGCCAGAAACAGAAGCCCGAAGAAATGTCAGAACAATTGGATTGGGCGGGTGCTCTCAAGTCGTAAGCAAAAAAAGGGAAAAGATCGGTGCTGACAAATCAGGGAAAAAGGCGGGGAAAAGAAAAGCGCCTTTCCGGCGCCGAAATGCGAACTCAAAGGACAGTCTTTCACCCAAATTTCCCCGGTCGAAGAAATTTATAGCACAAAAGGGAGAAGTAATATCGGATGCACCGGGAAAATGGGTGAGGTGTCTGAATAGAGAAGGAAAAAACTCGTAGGCTCATGAATTTAAGAAAAAGTTCGGCAAGGAGGGGCAGAAAAATTCGTCTTTTTGGGCTGCGAAGGGGGACGTATCCGCAAGATTGTGTCGTGCGGCCAGGGAGAGAGTCGTGGGGCCCATGTAGTTGAGGAGAAAAGGAGGGGAAAAAGTTAAAAGCTGCGAGTGCAGCGAGAAGATGGCAAATAATTAGTAGGGTACAAGAAAAAGTGTGCATATTTCTGTAGGACGGGCAGATCGGAGACTGTAAATTTTTTCGGAAGGAAAAGCGTCAATCAGGACCGCGTTGGGCCAGGGGGGAAGGGTAGAGAAGACGTAGAGGGGCATCATGCAGTGGTAGATCTGGAATCATGAAACACCGTGCTATCAAACTGGAAGAGGGCGGGTCGCCGCGGGAAAAGTGGGTAAGGAGAAGGAAAAAGGGGGTATGATGAGAGATAGAGTGTTAAATTGTGAGAGTGAGTCACAGGACGGGGTTAAAAGACAGGGACGATGTCTAAAAGAGGGAAGTCCGTCCTGCTGAATTGAAAAAAGTGGGGGTTAGATATGGACGCGGTCGGTGAGAAGTCGACCTTTACCACTAAAGAACCCGTGCGGCGTGTAAGGACATTGAAGCGCTGGTCGCGAGAAGGGTCTTACGCAGACGGAATATTGGGGGCGTAAGGTGCAGGGCAGGGTGGGAACAGAGAGATTCAGTAAAGGGAGTGGTTGAGCTGATTATTGGGCGATGAGGAAAAACACTGAAGTGTGTCACTCCGAGGTATGATCGTGGCAACCGCTCCGTGGCAAATGGGGGTAAGGACACCGAGAATGTGGGTCGGCCACGTTAAAAAAGGTTCCGGTCACATAGCGACAGGTAGAAAACTCGGCGCATGAAAAGAGGAGGATTTCGATGTCCGGGAGAAAATAAGCATGGGATTCAGAGCGCTACGAGGTTTAATCGTTTCCTGTGGGAGTTGGAGAGCGTAAATGACCAACAGCGCGGAGGAGGAGGGACCGACGGAAAATTAAAAGAACTTAAACCGGAATGAAGCAACGGGGACGCCAAATATCGCCCGGGAACTAATGAACGATGAAGGAAATGTAAGGGTGCGCGTTTAGGTAAACCGCGAGCGCGAACGAGCAAGGGAGAGACCGTCCAAGGGGGGGAACGAACAGCCTGAGAACGCAGACTTTTGAAAAATGACGGCGGGACCTTAAACGAGAAGTTTACCGTGCGACGAATGGGTTTAGATGCAACAAGAGGTGCCGTTAGAGTGCCGAGAAAAATCAAAAGTTCCTCGTCTTGTCTTGGAAAACCTGGGGGGTGGGAGGGTGGTGAGATTGGCCATGCGTCTGAGGTAGGGAAGAAAGAAGAGCGAGGCGGAGTAGAGTGGGGGCCATCATTGGGGGCAGGAAACGGTTCGCTTGGGGGGAGACGAAGAATATTAGTTTCTTGTCGAGTGGGGAGTCCCTGCCTGAAAATGGTCTTGCCGGAAGGGTCCGGGAGTATCGCGTTTCGTAGTAAGGGGGAATCATCGAAGGGACCGTGGGTCGAGCATAACAGATCTACAAGAAGGCAAACAGAGAAGTGAATCTAAAAGGGTAATATTCAATTCAAGAACGATTTTAAAAAAGAAAGTCTGTAAAGCGGGTCAGAACAATATGATGGGTGAAAGAGACGTGATAAGAGAGTCTCGCGGGCCCGTTCAGGGCCGATGAATTTGTTTGTATAATAAAAGTATTGAGAGATTAGAACAAGACAAACAAAAGCGTCTCGGGGTGAGATGTGTCAGAATCCCTATAGAGGCCTTTGGGAGATACTTCTCACCAAGATGTTTACCTCGCAAACGCAAAAAAAAAAAAAGGGCCGGGGAGCATGAGAACAATGATGGAGATCAAATAAAAAGGGGGCCACGTAGGGAATACAAAGAGCTTATCAAAGAAAAAAAAAAAAGGATGACGAATATTAATACAGTCTATGTTAATTATGCAGGAAATTATCACTTCAATCTTTGCCGCTGCGAAAGGGCGGCGGAGGGGCTTAAAACAAATAGTGGTGCAGAAAAATGGAAAGGGAAACAAGAAAAGAATAAGGGAAGTGGACATCCCAACTAGAATACCAATGGCAAACGAAATAAAGAGTCAGCCTAAAAGAATCAAAAAAAGGGGATCATGCCCCTTCAAGGAGCCTAAGGGACCGACCTCTAAACGTGGTAAATCATCTTGAACGCTGCTAAAAAAAAAGAAAGGTCATAAAGGGGATTCGTCAACCTTATTTCTAGGGAGATGGGGACAAGCCCGCGTCGGAAGAGACAAAGCAAAGAGGAGGCGCTCTGTCCTAGGGCCGAAAAATAGAATCGATTATTCCGGACTAAAAAACTCCTCTTAAGAACAAGGAGACGCCACAGAAGAAAGGTAAGATTTCCAGAAGGGAATCGAATCGAAAAACTGAAGAAAAGGGAAAATGAAAAAAGCTTAAAAAAAAACCGGGGGGAAACCAGCTCTCCAAAAAAATAGTAGACTACTTCTGACTAAACAAATCAGGATTGCAGCAGAGAACAAAGAAGATGAAGAACTAATCGAGCAATTTCCAAGTAAATTTTTTCAAGCCGAAAACAATGGGGAAAGTCATATAGAGAAGACACTCGGAACAAACCGGGGAAACGGGCCTAGGTTACTACATTCGAACATGAAGAGAAATCCCTTTTCCGGAAAATAAAGGAAAAACAAAATCAAGGAAATCCTTTGGGAAAAGGAGTTCGCTAAATTTGCCGGCCGCACAAATCTTTGGAGGGTTCTAGCACCTCTGGCTCCTGTCGCAAGCTGCAGAGGTGAAAGGAGAAAAAAACTCTCCCGATGAAGCGCATATTCAACGCAGGAAGTTAGGGGGTCGTTGGTTCATGAGGGTACGGGAAAGACGCCGCGAGACGCAGGCAATGACACCTCCCGTACGCGGTTTCAAAAGAGGGAGGAAGGTAGTACTCTCAAAGCACAGACCGTGGCCCGATGGGGCATAACTCGTCGAGCTATGTTGAGACAGTTATGGCCCAGAACATCGTCCTAATAGGGGGAGTTCTCGAAGGAGGTGAAGAACGTAATTAAAATAAATGGTCGGCGGAAGAAAAGACAAACTTCGTACCAGCAAAAAAGAAACAGAATGAAGCTGGGAAATATTTGTGGGAACGCTATGACTATGAACTACAGCTAAGGGATCTGTCGGACACTGAAACAAAATTCCGCGAAGGCTAAAAAATCTCTCTAACAATAGGAAGGGCAACCTTCTGGAAAATCTAAGACGACGAAGGGGGGCCACATAAGTTTTATTGAGGGGAAAAAAGAGGAAGAAAAGCCGGGGCCAGCCACGACGGGGGACGGCTCCTCCACTCACTGCTTTTCTACGAAGGAAAACGAGAGTCCGCCTACCAAAAAAAGCAAGGACAAATCATCACGCAAACTAGAAAAGTACGGGGATCGAGCCTTCGAAAATTTCCCAAAAAAAGAAAAAACGCTCACGTTAAGAGCGACGACCGGGGACATGCCCAAATCGACCCAACAATGCGGAGAGTCATCGCTCCCTACCCTACCGACAAAAACTTTTCGCACGGCGCGACAATTTACAGAATTAACATTTGAATCAATGAGGGGAAAAATTCAAGTTCTCCTAGGAAGACTGCGCACAGATCATCGGGGATTTGAAACGAGAAAACCCTCAGAGGCCAATCCGGGGCATGAGAAGATGCATTTCGAAAGCAAATTAACTCCAGATATGCAAGAGGAGACGAATACTTTCGGCGTAATTGGGACTATCACAAAGGATGAACACACATCTCCTTCGGGGCTTAAGCGGGCCAGGCCCCTGATCAAAAAAAGCAAAAAGAAGAAAGAAAAATGGCCGAGCAGCGAGAAGATTTGAGGTGCGGGCAACGAGAACAGGACAGCCAGCAAAAAAGCACGGAAACCGGTTCACTCAGGGTGCCTAAGTAGGGAGGAAAACAGAGGGGTTATCTTTAATTGGCGAGGCGATCCTACGCCGGAGTTCTTATCAAACTAATGGGGCCAAGGGCGAGGGTTTAACGATCCGTCTGGCAAACAAATATTAGTAACATAGACATAAGTAAAATGATGGTCGACCGGAAATAGGAAATCAGGAGGGCAAGAAGCATGACATAAAAATGCAGTTTGGGAAACGCGAATCAAGGCCATGAGGTCAACTTCGGGGCTTAGGTGGAGGCGACGTTGGCGCGTGAAGAAAGAGAAAAGTGTTCTCTCGGAGGGAGGGGATTTAGACTTGAACATGGCTTTTCTGGCATCGAGGCCCAGCTAAGCCCGCTAGACAGGGAATTGCTGAAGGTCTTAGCAAATACGACGAAGTTTTCGAGGAGGCAAGAGCTGGCGGAGAAGGGTGACCTTTCTTTTAACGAAGGGTGAGCTAAAGGGGAAAGCGGGAAAAGCAACGACCCTTAGAAGGGAAACTAGATAGAGGAAAGTCAAAGAACTCGCGTAGCGAAGAAGTCCCTCAATGGTGCGAGGAGAAAGGGAGGGGTTGGTGTCGCCGCGTAAAAGTTGGGGAGCATCGGAAATTTTAGCGGGTGAGACGATTCCTCGATGTTTTTTCATAAAGGGGAGGGTCGAGTATATCACCTGTCGTGTAGACCGAATCCATTTACGGAAAAAACATGACTGCACTAGATGATCGTCGAGATGGGGGTGAGAGTGATACGATATAAGTGAGCTCCAAAAGGCGAAAAGGCGAAAGAAAGCCGAGGGCAGGTGATTCAATGATCGGGAAAGAAGAGGGGCGACGATGTTGAAATCAAATAGTAACTCTAAAAAAGGGGAAGGATTCGTTGGCTGGGTTGCGGCGCTTGTTTAGGCGAGTCTGGCAGGGGGGGAGGGGCGTGGGATTGGCTAAAGCTCGCCACTTCAACCGGGGGCGGCGGAAGAGGGGGCTCTGTTCAAACGCGGCTTGGGGAGCAAGGGTTCGAAAATGGGAAATAATGGTCGAAAACTTGATATGGTCCGAAAGGATTCGGTCACTTCCCAAAAGGCACGCATGAAAAAGTCGGGAGGATACGCGGTCTGGCGGGGAATGAGAGAAGTGAAGGTCACTCCAGGGTGCTGTGGAGGGGTAAAGTAAAGGACCAAAAGTCGTACCGTTCCGAATGGAAGAATGCGCGAGGGCAGGAGGGGAGTAAAATTAACCATAAAGACGATAATGAAAAATCATCGCTTCCATTCATCTAAGGCTCTTGGAAGAATACGAGACGTCATACACAGGAACAGGGGGCTACCCAAAGGGAGGGGGTTCAGGGCGGGCAAAAAGAATGAGCTACTTTGGAAAAAGTATTGTCGGGGTTTGACGGAAAGGAACCGTAAAGTTCTCAGTTTCCTTTGAACAAAGGTCTCTGGGGTAATCGTCTAGGGGCCTCATAATGGAGCACCCGTTCCTCAGGCAGTGGATAAGGGGGCTTGGGGGAGGAAAAAATTAGACTTATCGGGGGAGTGGACGGGGGCGAGAAAAGAATGAAAGGGACGTACAGCTCGCGGGGAAGGGAGCAAAACCGGGGGCGTGTTCTTTGGGAGACCGGGATTTTATGTGGGAGGATTTCGAGTCCCCTGGTCCTCTAGCAGAACGAGAGTCTTGCCTGAAGAGGTCCATGAGCGGAAAGAACAAGGGAGCAGGCCAATTCTTAGCGAACATGGGGGAGGTCAGCGTGTTACGCAAGAAGAGCAGACAGAATCGATCATCCAACTGGACTAGAGGAAATCTGGGCGACTGTAAGAGAAGCTGATCGAAATAGAAAGTGTTAAGAGGGTGAGACGAAGGTTTTCCAGAGGAACAAGATGATTTGAACTGGTAAGGTGAAGACACACGAGGTCAGTAGACGGCCAGCCTTTGCCAGGCCTGAGCGGTGTGTGAGGGCATTCATGGAATGGGGCGCCGGTCATCTGGGAACAATTCAGAAAAGAAAGCGGAGTTTGATCAGGTCTCACGCGATCGTGCGCTGCTACAGACAAACCAACGATGGTTTTAAGCACCTCATCGAGATAAAATTCTGCTCGGCAACATTGCCGAGTGCGGCCACGGCGGGAAATCCCCGTAGAGAAAAAAGAAACAAACAACTGAACGGGGCTGGATCGCGCGCCGATGCCAAGTGGAAAAGAGGGGATTTTTGGGCCTGCGCAAGTGTAAGGAAAAAAAAAAGACGGCGTAAAAACAAAAGGCGTTGGTAGAGGAAGGTCCGAAAGCAAACGCACAGGGGTGTGAACTCGGGAATCCCAACCGCAACAAGGGAGAGATGTGTTCACGAAGGAGAGAGCCCAAACCGGACTCACTCAGCATCCAACAATGGCTACACACATGCCCAAGAGCTCTCCTTAAGCCGAATGATACCGTGGTACAATCATCTTAGAAAGAAAAGGATCGAATACGCAAGAATTGCCTAACCATAGGCTGACATGCTCTCTCTTGTCCTGAGGTCGAGAGGCGACAAGACAAAAATCGAGAAAGGAGAGGAATGCCAAGCAAAGAGTGCGTCTCTTTCTTAGTGCTGAAAGAAAGGCGAAGCGAATAGAAGAAAGAGAAAAAAAGCATGCTAGAATCCAGGGGGATAGGAAATCTTCGAGTTTCTTCACATTCAGGATCAGCGAATGAAAGAGGGGCAGGAGGTCTCAATCAAAAGACACGCAGCCAACTCGTGGAGGGTGCCGGAAAAAAAATAACGCCGAACTGAAGGCCAGCGATCAGGAGGTGTACAAAAGAAACGGAAACGACGCGCTTGAAATACAGAGGAGATGAAATTTGAACACAAGAGTCATAAGACAAGAAAAAACGCCGAGGAAATAGGGTTCGATTACGACCAGGGAGTCCTTAGGCAAGAACGAAACCACTGGACCAGTATCTCCCGAGATTGCAGAGAAAACAGTCCAAGCCCTTAGTGTGTCCCAAGGCCAACAGACAAAGAGGGAAAGAAAGCGAGCCGAGATGACACAGGGGAAAAAGGCGTGCGAGATATTTACCGGGGGTTCACGACACTTTGGGGCGCAAATACAGGAACCTAGGTACCGACGTCAAGAAGAGTGTAATGAACAAAAAAACCGCCTCCTTGAAAGGACAGGTCTTCAAAGAGAGGAGGTATAGTTGACATTTTCTTGGAAGCCAGAATGTCATTCAAGTGTACTGAGCCAGAGGGGCCCCCTAGCTCAGGCATTAATCGTGAACTTGCGAAACGGGCAGTTTTCAGGGCTCAAAATCACAGCGAACAACTACTCTTCGAGCGAGGGTCAGGAAAAATCGCGCTCACGGAAGGTCATCGAACCATGCGCCGGAGGAGGGTGTGACTGTTAAGGAAAAGATGGGGAGTGAAATGAAAAAGGACCGTCAGAAACAGCTTTTGGATGTCGGGAGAGTGGAAGAAAGACTATTTTAAGAGCGGACCTCGCTAATTCAAGAAAAAGGAAAGAAAGCTAGAACAAGAGGACGCAACTGGCAATCGAAGAAAGACTCGGCGATTGAAAGATTTAGTTTATGCAAAGATCGACACTCGAATTTCTTGCCAACTCCCCACGAACAGAGGACGAAGTGGGGCCTGACGCTCACCTGATATAGGGGAACGAGACCATCGGGCGAATAAATCATCGTAGATATAGGGACCCTAAGATGGGGGTTTTGCCTCGTTCTAAAAAAAAAGGTGGACTACAAAGGGAAGCATCCAATCGCGGCCACTATGCCGAAATTGCAAGATAAAACATACAGCACTATTCGGGATACGAAACCGACTCAGGACAGGTTTATCGGACAATGAAACCCCAACCCCACGCGCAAGGAGATATTGAAAGCTATACCGTCCAAAGAACAACAAAAAACGGTCGATGAATTGACCAGTATTCAGGCTAAGCAAAAGAAAGAAGTCGACGAGAGAGAAAATCGAAGTTTCGGGCGTATGTCGCAAGAAAAGGTCGGGAAAGGAAGTGTGACCGCGGGCTTCTCGAAAGGCCAAATAAAGGGACTAAAACAGTAAAGGGCAAGATGGCCTAGCAGAGTAATTTCTTGCCTGGATGCTCAAGAACAAGAGGGGAAATCAAAAAACATAAAGTGTGACCCCGAAGTCACAACATATAATTCACGATGTCGAGCCTCACGCGCGCCTCGAGAACAGTGAGAAGAACAGTGACCCGCCTCTACGATACTCTCAACAAAAGAAAAGGATTTTAAAAATGAGAGGATCAGTGACACGAGGGGATTAGTTTTCAAAAAAGAAACGTTTGATAGGGAGCGGGCGGTGCAAGGGAAATCAGTTGATTGCTCAACGAAGGTCATCCTCGAAGTGGACGGTTTGAAGGCTACTTAGTGGCTTGTGCGCAGCACAGGAAAACTGGGGAAAACAAGAAACTCGGCATCGCGTTCGGATGACACTTTGCGGAGAAATGGCGAACCCGGCATAACCGGAAGGGAGTGGCCATTGTGCATTGGTGCTTGGGAAACAAAATGCCGAGGGGAATTGACGATTATAAAAAATGTCCGAAGCATGATCGATTAACTGGCCGGGAGAAAGCGGCTTTCGTATAGAAACTCTTCCAAGGCGCAGCACGGATTGGAGCTAAGGGGAGAGGGGCGTGGCTGAAAAGTAACAATACGGTGATAAGGGCGTAGCGGACAAAGGCAATCATGAACAGGTTGCGATGGCAAAACTGGGAAGATCTACGTGTCGCCAGCGCGAACAGTTGGATTAGGAAAATCGGGAAAAGGGGCGATGAAGAAGTGTCAGATTTTGTGAGCACTGGCGCGATGAGCTCGAAACACAGGGGTTGGTTAAAAAGGGACTCCATGGCAAGGCAAAAGAGGCGAGGGAGGGGGCAATTCATATCTTCCAGAGTTCGTCATTTGTAGTTAGGGAATAGCACTGGCAAGAGAGAAGGGGGGAAAAGCGGTAGCATCAGAAAGACCGCGTGCGAGGATAACGAACTTCAGGAGGCGCGGAGATGGTGAATAAAAGAAACGGAGGTTCGATGGCTTGGGAAGTTGCGGGTTCGAGCGCGTCGGAAAATTTGATTGCGGTGTCTGGAAGGTGTGGGTCTATTACCCCAAGCGACCGTAGGGATCCAAAAAGGCTGGACCTGTCGGGGGGATTCAGAAAGCGGAGATTGGCGACAACGGGTTGGACAATAAATTTTCAGGAGTACACATAGGACAAAAGCGACCCTAAAACCAGTGCATCATAGGAAGTCGCTGTCGTGGGACAGAGGAGGGATGACAATAATACTCCGGAAGGAAGGTACTAATTAACCTTCGGGTTATAAGGACGAACCTGCGAGGAACCGCGAAAAAAAAAACTGGATCTCTCGTTTACGGAATTATCCCTACGACCAAAAATATCAGGAAGCGGAGGGAAGGGTAACATCTGATAGGGCTATGGTATCCGCGGACAGAGGAGGGCAAAAGGGTGGTGGTCGAAGAAAACATCCAATGGCGAGAGCAAATCAATCAGCTAAGAAGGGGTGCAAGGTGGCCGGCGGTGTGGTAATGACGGACCTTAATTCAAACGACAGGGGGGGGGACCGAGGGGGAGATTGCAACTCTAACGAGGAGTCGGGCCTCCGGATTAAGGAAATCGTTTCCTCGGCGGGCGGTTAAAGGGTCAGGGCCCAAGGTCGATAATGTCGCCGAAACGGGCACACGTTCTACACGGTCTGGGAGAAGAAGGAAAGCGTGCGTCAAAAAAGGGGCGGTTATAGCACATCATTTGTGGACAGTAAGCTTGATGGTCAAGAAGGAGGGGGAGAAAACCTGATTAAGGGGGGTCAGTTCTTCAACGAGGGAAAAGAAAAAGAATTCTGCCGAAGGGAAACCTGTCATCGAAGACGAGGCGAGAAGGGTTGAGAAAAAGTCAGTCTCTCAACTGCCAGGAAGGCCAGCACAGAGCGGAAACACTAAAAGAGTGATCGATTCACGAGGAGAAGAAGCCGCAAAAGACCAAAGAAAGAAATAGCCGGTTTGAAAGCTGACAATTATTGGGGGGGTACAAAACGAGCCCATAGCCGGACGCCGTAACGCCGGAAGAAGGAGCCTATTATGCAAGTGAGGGGACTCTAGTGGGGACCCAGACCGTCTCTTTTGCGGCATTCTGGGATTCGAGTTGTAAGGAGGGGGGAACGGGGCACCAGGGGAGACGTACACTTCGAGGGGTTTTTACGCCGGCGAGACTGTCCCTCATGGTAAATTCTTCAAAAATATGTGGGGGGCCGGGAAAAAACCACGGGTCGCT
>Ga0179593_1462540_pt1 | contig 14042 bp, 20 predicted proteins | sample CZODoug2_1_08_16_FD_185931 | JGI IMG/M metagenome (GOLD analysis project Ga0179593, IMG submission 185931) | Vadose zone soil fungal communities from Angelo Coast Range Reserve, California, USA - CZODoug2_1_08_16fungal (PacBio error correction) | ecosystem: Environmental > Terrestrial > Soil >...
TACGAGTACGGTCCCCAGTGGGAAGGAGGCAGGAGTCCAAGACCCGGAAAACATGCTCCGCCTCCAAAAAACGGAAAGATTTAGGGGGAACCCCTCGCGAGGCGGAATCTCCGGGGAGATCAAGAAGAAGAAGGGGGATCAAAAGTCAGGGGGGTCAACGTAAACGAATGGGTCGCGCAAAACTGAGCAAATAGACCCTGAAACAAGGGGAGGTTTCGGGAAAGAGGAGAAAAAAAAAATGACGGGGAACGTGAAGGACCAGAATGGGAAGACCTAAGTCCAGGACCATAAGCACATAAACCCCTAACGGTAGCGATGGGGAAAAGGGCCACTCCAGGACCAAAAAGACGAGGCCTTTTATTGAAAAAGTCAAATCAGATGAAAGGCAGGGAAAGCAAACAGAGGTGGTACACCATACCTAATACTATCCGAGCCGTAGTGGACAAAAGTAAAAGAACTTATCCGCCAGGCTTAAGGGGGGGGGGGACGGGCACAACATGAGAAGAAGAAAGACGCAGTCGTGGTGAGGGGGAAAACGGCATCAGGTAAAGGCCATCAAAAAGAAGGGTGAGCAGGATGAAGGTCAAAGAAGAAAAAAGTTGAAGCAACGAACAGGGAAATCTTACACGCGGTCTGAGGGAGGCCGTGACCCAGAACAGATCACAATCCCGTGGGGGTAAAAGTCCAGGTTCGTGCAGGGAAAGAAAAAGTCGAACAAAAGGGGCCCAGGGGGGAAGGAAGGGAGGAAAAAAAAAAACTAAGGAACCGGCGGAAGGGAGGTTCAATCGTAAGCCCGGATGGCAAAGGGGAGGGACGCGAACAGGCCGAGCCACTGGACATTGAAAAAAGGACCCTGGCAGGAAGTAAAAAAGAAAAGAAAAAAAAAATCGCACAGAAAGCGAGAAGGGGTTTCAAAAGCCAAAAGAGTGGGACGGGGATAGAGTTGACAGTTAGGGGGAAGCACACACAAGCCAGAGCCCTATCTGTCACACTTACAAAGAAAAGAAACAAAAAAAACTAACATAAAAGGAAAGGAAAACCGCAAGAAACAGAAAAAAAAAAATCAAAGATCCGCCGAGTTGACCAGTGAGACGAAGGGAAAAGCCGTATTTGTCAATTTGGCAATTCAAAAACAGAGAAAAAAAAAACTGACAAAGACAGAGTTCACAAAAAAGAAACACAGAGAAATCGATCTCAAAAAAAGATGAGGGAAAATTGGTCTAGAGTAAAGTACCTGGAAGGGGGAGTAGTTTTTTAAAGTGAAAAGACTGAAAAAAAACACGGATTTTGAAAGGAGCACAGAGAAAAAAAGAGGCGAAGGCACCCGAAAAAAGAGGAAAAAAGGGGACTGCCGGGACCATCAATATTGGTCGAGTAAAAAATCAGGAATTCGTAAGGGGGCGACCGGGGGGGGGGGGTTGCAAATAAAAACCAAAGAAAGAGTCAAGAGTGTGATGCCCAGAATCATTGGTTGCTTAAAACCGCTTCTATCAAGTAGTGGGAAAGAAAAAGAGTACCACTGGCTCAGCCAAAAAAAGGGTGACAGGAAAAAAGTCCAGGCCCTCGGGACTGGAAAACCTAAAATACGAAAAGAACCAAAAAAAGCGCAGAGAACAAAGATTCAACCAAATCCAAGGGGAAAAGGAAGGGAGAACATGCGCAAGGAGACGTCCAGGTTAACAAAACCTGAAAGAACCAAAACTACCAGGATTTAAATGAAAAGGACCGACCCTCTCAAGGAAACGACGGAAAAAGACCGAAAGAGGGAAAATTAACTGAAAGCCTCAAAATAGACAACGGTGAAAATAGCCAAAGAACCAGAAAAAAGAGAGCCTAACAACAACTACTTTGGCTTATGCCAGGCTGTGACTTACCATCCACTGTTCCTTTTGGCCCGAGAAACCTACGAAGCGCAGGGGATCAAAAAAAAAAACAAAATAAAAGAAGTGGACAGCATGGTGAAAAAAACCTGGAGGGGATGGTCAAGGCGTAACCGACGCGCCAGGATAATAAGTGCGGCATGAGGAAACAAAACCAACTGTCGGAATACGCAAAAAAGCCAGAGTCAAAGAAAAACGGGAAAAACTCACGGGGGCCGAGGAGGGGAGGGAAGGGAAAAAAAAGCAAAACGGGAAGAGCAGGACGGGCAACTTTAGTGGGACACGCCGAGGCCGGAGAGGAACAAAAGCAACGGAAAAAACGACCGGGTAAACCGTGCCCTGGAGAAAATAAAAAGGAAAGGCAAAAGGGGGGAGCGCCCCGCCCACTGGAATCTGGGCCGGGTGCGCCGAAAGCCTTCGCTGCTAAAGGGACCGACGGACAAAAGCAAAAAGAAGAGACGTACAGAGGAAAGAAGGACGGATAACCGAAAGACGTACGGACCAAGCACGAAGTCGGAAACCAGGCAACAACGTAGTGCCTTAACCCCGGACGGAGAGAAAAAAAGGCAATTGGGAGGACGAAGGCAGAGAAGGAAAACGCAGTAGAAAGGGGGGGAGAACCGGCCCACGCGTACAGGAGGGAGGGGCGAAGGGTTGAAAACAAGAACTAAAAAAAAAGGGCCACATGGAAATGCCGATCACTGTGAAAGGTGCGGGCACCGGAGGAAAAAGAAAACTTTGACGATGAAAAAAGGGGGAAAAATCTGAAAAAAAGCCGCGGGGCGGATGGAGATCCGAAACCGGGGGGGATGCCAAAGAAGAATTGATAGAACCGCCCTCCAAAGGGCCAGGGGAAAAAACCAGCAGCAAGACACAACGGGCGCCTGAGAAAAGAACTTAGGGATGGAGGGGGTGCCAAGACAAGAAAAAAAAGGGTCGGGAACGGGAGCGCCAAAAACGGGGTGGACACGGTGGGGGTGCAACAAGAAGCTATGCATTCGCATTATGGGAGGGGGGGGGAGAGGAGAAAAAGCCAAGTACAAGACGCCAGAAACAGCCACGGCACACAGGAGATACTAAACGATTGGAACCAGGTGCAAGTTACGTGGAAAGGAAGGTGCAACGAAGAGTACCGAAACAACTGGGCAACCAAAAAGGAAAAGGACAGAACAAAAGAACCGGAAAAAAGTGGGGAAAGTGAAGGGCGTAGGGTTTGTTTCAAATGATTTGAGTAATGGGGCCACCGAAAAAAAAAAACCGTTTAAAGGTAGAACCTAGAAACGTCACACGGACCGAGCCGGCAAAAGAGAATTGGGCCGGGCAAAAGGGAGAAAAACCGGAGGCAACAACGAAGGTGGACAAGACGAAAAAGTTATACGGGGGGCAAAGAAAGAAAAACCAACACCAACAAAACCAAGAAAAAGTTGCATAACAGGAAACCCTGTTGCCCGGGCGCGGGGTGGAAAAAAGGTTAAGGGAATCACTTAAAATAGGGGGGGACACCAAAAAGATTAAAAAAACACGCACGCCAGTGGGCCAGGTGGGGCGCCTGGAAAAGGAGGGGGCAAAGAACTGTTGGTGGGGCGGCAAAAAGAAACTGTGGACGGGCCAAAGGGCGTATGGTGTTGAAGAAGCAGGAACCGAGTTGGAAAAACAACGAGACGAACGGGGGAATCGCCCAAACCGGAATCTTGATAACTAACGGGGAAAAAAGGTCAAAATTTCAATGCGGGCGGAAAGAAGTCGGGCACACCGCAACAGTGCCAGGCTTTGGTGAACACCTGGGGGACAAAAAGGCAAAGAGAGGAGATGGGGAACCGGTTGGGCAAACCCAAAAAAAGGAAGGTTACGCAGGAAACACTCGGAAGTATATCCGGATTGAGAAACACGAAAGAGTCCGAAATTGAAAGCAACAGGCAGGGAATTTGCTGAATCACGTCGTTGCAAAAAAAGGAAACAAAAGGCCACAGAATCGAACTTTCAAAAAACGGTATGGGCGCGGCGGAAACGGGTGGGGGGTAACAACGCGACGGAATGGGCCAAATGCACAGTAAGATGAGAAAAGAAAGACAAAAGGAAAGCCCAAAAGACAAAAGCGAAGCGCAATCAAGAGACCAATTGAAATCGAAACCACTGACATAGGTAAAAATCGAAATGGGGGAGTGGCAAAAAAAGGAAAACAGCGAGATAACAGTGGGGGGGAACGTGGAACAGAACAACAACCCGAAAATGAAAATACAATTGGGGGGAGACCGAAATAGCGTCCAAAGAAGGCAAAAAAGTGGCACGGTGGTAGACGCCAACTGGGGTTGCGCCAGCACGTTGGTGGTCAGGACACAAGGGAGGTTGCTGGCAACCACAAAAAAACGTGAGGGGCAGCAAAATAAAAAACAACGCACAAAGAACGCGAAGGGAAGGGTAGTTCAAGTATACCGAATAGGGGGAAAGGACGGACAACCCACCTGGGACCAGACACATAAAGTTTTGGTTGTGGTTGAAAAGGCTTGTGCACAGCCAAAAACACAGGTCTAGTTTGGCCGGGGGGGGAGAATCAAAACTAGCTCAAACAATCACCAAAAAAAAAAAAAGGCAGGAGGGGGAACATAACACAGGAAAAAAAACACTAGCGAGTGAAAAGCCGGGGGGGGAGTGCCCCAAAAAAAGTGACGGAATCGCACCACATCGTCAATAAAACACTTCCGAACAAGCACCGGGAACAATGCGCAACACAGGAAGGGAAAAAGCGAATCCAAGCCTGGGGCCTGGGGAAAACCAACGTGACGAAGAAACACCAGTGGGAGGGAGCCACCGTCAAAGGTGGAGGGAAACGCGACGGGGAAGTCCGCCCATTTTGGGAAAAACGAAGAAAACGGGCCGTGGGGAACGAATTCAAACATTCGCAGGAGGGGGATGTGTGTTCACGGGGGAGCCTTGGGCGACTAAGCAATTGAAAGCCAAAAATGAACCGCGGGATGAAACCATGGAGGCGCTCGAAGCGTCAACAAAACAGTCTCGGGCAAACGGTACCCGAAACGGAACGACTACGTGAGTAAATGGAAAGTGGAGTGAAAAAACAACGGTTTAAACGCCGCAAAACAAACCGGGAGGGAAAAAGTACCGGCCAAACAAGGAATGAAGTTTTAACTGAGGCAAAACAAAACGTTCGAGGCAAAATCGCCGGGGCGAAAAACGTATCTCACGAGGTTTTCAAGTCCACAAGCACAACCGGCAACATCAACAAAAGCTGACGGGCCGCCAGGGTGTTTCAGCTACTTCTTTTGGGGCACACCGGCCACAAGACATAAGGACAAAAAAAAGGACAACCAGCCAAAAAAAAAAAAAAAAACAATGAGGGGGGACAAGACCACAGCAATTTCAACGCTGGGTGATCTTGGGGGGCAAGTCTGATAAGCCAGTGCGATGAAAAAAAAACTCGGGGGGGTGAAAAATAGAAGAAAGCACTGATCAAAATCCTGGCCAGAGAAAACTAAAGGGGCCAACAAGAGGTTGGGGAAAAAAAAAGGAATGGGGGGAAGCCCAGCACAAAACAGAGGGGCAAGAAAGGTGTGGGCCAGGGGACGGAGGCATTGAATAGGGGTAAACCAACCGGGGGAAAGCAAACCAAAAAAAGGTTTAAAGACAAACGAAAAGAAATGAAAAACCGAGCGGGCTGGGGGTGGTAAACATTTTGTAATAAACAGAGGAAAAACTGAGGAGAGTTCAAAAAAAAAAAGTTGACGGTAGACGCGGGGAGGAAAAAGAGGGGAAACGACAAATTCTACGGAGGCTAAGAAAGCCGAAGCAGATAGGATGCAGCAAAACCACAAAAGGCGAGGGGGGGCACAAGAAACTTCAATCATTAAAACAACCGGCCCACCGCCCTGCAGGTACAAAAAAAGAAAAAAAACTCTCGGTGAAAAAAAAAAAAAAAAAAAGTACCTAGGGGTGTCCCACCGCGAAGATGGCCCCGGAAGTCCCACGTACAGGGACGGGGGGGGGTAATTTCCAAAAGCGTAGGAAAAAGCCTCGACAGAGGGCCTCCTGGGCGGGGCTGTTTGAATGGGACCGGAACCCGCGGGGGGGGAAAACAGGAAAGGGTGGAACAAAGCGCCTAGAGGGGGACACGGGTCAAAAAGGACGCCGAAAAGATTGCCGAAAGATTGTGGGGGAGGCACGCCCGGCCAAAACCACACCACCCTTATAAAATACAAGCGACCGGAAGGCACAAGCAAACGCTTGTGAACTGGCAAACCAAAACTGGGAAATCTCGGGAAGAATGAGGGGGGAGGGGAACACAGGGGCAGGCCAAGGGGCAATCTGATTCCGGGACGGAGAGTTACAGCACAAAAAAAGGTGGGTTCAGAGTTTGTGGGTTTTTGGGGGGCAGACCAGGGAAAAAAAAACCCAAAAAAAACGACCGGGACAAAACATCACTGGATCGGAAAAAGTCCAAAAAAAGCAAACAAGGACAAGAGAAAACCTAGACGTAAACCGGGGAAAAAAAAAAGGAAAAAAAAAAAAACCACTGGCAGAGAAAACCGAAGAGATGCCGAGAAGCGGGGAGACAATTGCCGGTGGTTCGAATACAACAGGGAACGGTGAAAAATCGCCGGGGGAAAGGGAATCGAAACCGGAGACAAAGGAAAAAGGCCTGCGTACCGAGGCAAAAAAAAAGGAAAGCATCTCCAGACGTGAAAAGGGGTGGGAGCCCAAATTGAAAGGGAATTGCAACAAAAAAACGCCGAAGCCAGAGAGGCGAAGAAACGGTGAAAAACTGATAGAAATTTGACATGAACGGACCCGTAAAAAAAAAAGTGCAAAACCGAATGTGGGGTTAGTCCGCCGCCACTACCATAAACAAAACGTAAACGTAAACCTAAAGTTGATCGGCAGGGCACCCGTGACCAGGGCCATACTAAAACCAAGATCCATGTTGGGGGAATGAGGCGGGAGAGTAGGAAACCGGTCAATGGTTTAAGGCAAAATTAAAGATGAACTGGAAACGTGAAAAAAAATCAACAGAGTAAAATAGCCGCAAAGGGCGTAGTGCCCTGGCAACGGGAGGACGTGGAGTGGTGAAGGGACCTATGAAAAAGAGGTCAAATGAAAGCCGGGGAAGCCACGGTCCCGCGCGAACTATCGGATGGAAGCCGCAGAGGAAAAACGCACTTAGGGAAAAAAGAATACGTGAGAGAACGGGGACAACGCACCGAAGAACAACAAAAGAAAACTGGTTTAAGTAAGGTTCGTGGGCCGTCGTCCAAAACAAACGGCACGGGGGCAGCGAAGCGAAACGCAAACGGCGGAGGAGGTGGCAAGCTGAACACGCCCATGAGAAAAAGAAGACTTCAGGGACCGGGAAAAGCCTGGACGTGTCAACGCAAGACGGCAGTAAAAAAAGAACCAAGGAGAGAAAAGCAGCAACGAAGAGAAGGGGGGTCAGCTTTGAAAGGGGGCATCGAAAGTCTCCGGTTGAAATGGGTTCGAGAAAAAAACAAGCAAAAAATAAGCTCAACCACGAATTGCCGAGGTTCAAAACCATGATTTACCCACACGGACCTAACTTGGTCGGGGGACCGGGAAAAAAGACTGGCTCGGCGTGGGAAAAAGAAACAAAAAGTCGGGCAAAAAAAAAGCCCGAAAAAAAAGAAAGACGTTCACAAAGAAGAGAAAAGAGAGACTCAACAACACAGAATGAGGGTGCAAGATTTAGACAGGGGGGACCCGGAGTGCTGGTGAAAAGGAATACAAAAGGAGTTGGGAAAAATAGCAAAAAAAACACAGAAGGAAGCAACGGAGTAGAAGGGACTTGCGGCAAACGCAACCAATATTTTCGAAGTAAACAAACAATTCAGTGGGGGGAGGAAAGACCGCGGAAAAATGGTGGGGCTCACCAAGTAATAAACCGAGGAAGTGGTCGAGCCAGGGGGAGGCCAGGAAAACCCAATCGAGGGACAATTGCGTTGAGAGCGTCTACAGTCGGTATCCTCCAGTGCCGTGGAAAAAGTGTCAGAGTCGGAGAGCGCCTAACACGGCGAACAGACCGCGCAGGTGTACAAAAAGGAAAGCAACAAAAATCCTCCCGAAGGAAGCTGTCGCACAGGTAAAAAAAAAAGGCACGAGCCGTGCACGGAACCCGAAGGAGGGGGAGAACCGGAAAAAAGGCCTCCAAGGTGAGATGCGGGGTGATCCAGGGGACCGGCATGGGGGCCAAAAGCACAGACACAAACAGTAATAGACCGGGAGGAGGATCAAACTGTTGATCTGACCCTCATCACGAAGGAGGGAAAACAACAAAAAACAACTGTGCTTGTCAAAAAAAAGCTGAAAACAACAAAGTGGCCAGCTGATGCAGAAAAAAAGAGACCATCTCTTGAACCGGGAACCGTCAATGGGCAGCAACAAGCGACTGGCGGAGGGGTAATCGAAGGGAGGCACGAAACATCCCCCTCCGATAGGAAAAAAGAAGTACACCTAATAGAAGATTGGACTACTAAACTAGAAGGAGTCAAAAGGGAAAGGCAAAGAGTTGAAGTAGGGGGGGTTCAGTCACACGGGGGGGAAACAAGAAGGGTGGGTCAAGAGGGGGAGGTACGGATGTATGGTTCAGGAATAACCAACATCGGCATGCCCATTCCTGGAGACACCTCCTGGCGACAAAAGAAATCAACATTAAAACTGAAAAACGTGGGGTTGTCCAAAACAAGAACTCGCCTGGGGGGGGCGGTGGAAAACGAAGGCAAAAACATTCGAACGGCAAAGAAACAACGGTAAAAAGAACTAGTACTAATAGGGGAGGAGCGGGTACACAAAACCAGTAACGGGGGGAAGGGCGCATGACAAATGCCGGACGGCAAGAATGACCAATTAAAAAAAGAAGAAATTTGAAAGGGGCGGAAAAAAAGAATAAAAAAAAACAACAATTGTACGACTGAAGGGGGCAAAAAAAAAAGTCTAAGCAAAGGGTGGCATGCTTAACTCGACGAACACTAAAAAAAAACGCATAAACTTCCTGGAATAAAGGGCCTTTAAAAGGATCCATGTGAGGACTGTGGAGTCAAAACGGCGTCGGCGGGGCCTTGAAACGATGTAAACGAGAACCGGCAAAAACCGCTGGCGACATGAACTCGGAACCGGGACCCCGGGAAGGGACAGACTATATTTGGGGTTGGACCAGGCACTCTTAAGATACCGGGAACAAGAACGCCTGAGACCAGCGGGAAGGAAAGAAAAGAAAGGGGAGCCTGACGGAGCGAGGGTGTGGACAAAAAAAGGAAGTGGGTGCCGAGGGTACAATCAACTCGATAAAAGCTGACAAATAAAATGGTTGGGAAAAAGGGGGGAAAAAGACCATCCATGTAGGGACCATTTATGGGAAGGGGAATGTCAAACGTCACCAAAACCGGAAAAGGAGAGTACAAGAACATCGAACCCAAGAACGGACCCCTTGGAGCTTGAAAAAAACAACCTAATGGGGGGAAACCAGGGGGAAGCTAGGGGAAAAAAAGAGGTCAGTGGCGGACTGGGACCGAGGGGGACAAAAAGACCAATGCAATCCAAAATGGAGACACAGGAAATACGAAAAACCCTCCAACCCCGAGATGGACGTACAAGTTGGTTTGTACTGAAGGGGCGTGGGGAAAAAAGAAAAGAAAAAAAATTGCCATAAAAGAAAACGGGGCGAGAAGAAAAGAACCGGGGAGGCGGAAAAAGACCGAATATTAAGAGAAAGACAAAGGCTCGAAAGGTCAAAAACAAACAGAAAAGGAGTGGGAAGACGCATGTGTAGCGAAAAGGACTGGGCAGACCAAAAAACACAAACACGGGCATCGGTTGCAAGGCCCACGCGTTTGTTGTTTGAATAAGAGATGGGAAGGGACAAACATCATAGCGGAAAGTCAAAAAAAAGAAAAAACACTTAAGGGCCGGCTCCTGGGGAAGAGGCGCAAGAAGTGTGAGGGGGGTGCCCCAACAACTGTGGGAACCAGAGGAACCCATTGGGCAAGAAGCAGATTGACAAGGGGAAAAAATTTGGAAAACAAAAAGACCGGAAAAAAGAAAATAAAAAACTCTTGGATATCGAAAAGGGACAAAAAGATGGGACAAGCAGGGAAAATGAGGTCGGGTAAAAGAACAAACGCATGAACGGGGATAGTTTTGCAGGGCGATTAGAAGACCAAAAAGGCACAAATAAAATGCTAGGGAACGGTGCGAACAAAAAAAGGTCGAAAGAAAAAAAAAAACAAAAAAAAAAACCCAAATCCAGGAAGGTAGAGGTGGGACATTGACATGATGAGGAATAAGAAAGAAAGTACGAGGGGGGGGGGGACACAGGCAAGGCGTTGACCTCGCCGAGCGAGTTTTGGAAAAAAAATTCCAAAAGGGCACTCCAAGGACTCGCAAACGGACGGGGACGCGTAAAAAAAAAAAAACAAGAAGCTACTGTTGGGTACCACAAACGAACGGAATGGACGTGGACCAAAAAAATAACAGGGGACGGCCAAAAGCGGGCTGAATGCGGAAAGCACTTAAAAAAAAAAGAGCCGCCTCATGACAAAAAACGAACACTAAAGGAGAAAAACAAAGAGTTAGTGCGATCAAGGGGGAGGGAAAAAAAAAGAAAACACATCCGAATATGGTGTGCACTTAACGGACAACGGCACCGAACATAATTTTTGGGAAGAAAAACGAACGCCGAAAAAAAAAGAACGGGGAGACACGAAAAAACTGGGTGTGTGGTCAGCCAGCGGAAGCATTTGGGGTGACACAAGAAAAAGAAGGAGCAGGGCCAGAGAACCACAAAATGCAGGAAGATTGCGCAAGAAAAAAAACACTGCAGGGAGTTGTGACACCGGTACCGAACGGGTTGCACGAATGAAGGGAACCCAACAAAAGCAATACAGAACACACCCAACCCCCAAACCAACCAACAAAAGCAAAAGCCCCACATCTTGCCAAAACGAAAGAAAACCAAGCCCTGTCACAGGGGAGTGTTAGAAAGAGGGTGAAAAAGCTTACTCAAAAAACCCAGAACAAGGGGGAGGGAGGGTAAAAAAAGGAAGAGAAAATACAGGAAACAAATTCAAAAAAAAGGGAAACAGGAGTTCAAAAAACATGTCAGGGAAGGGAAGACAGCCAGGTAAAACAAGATCAAAACCATCAACGGTAAAAAAAGAAAAAGAGAAAGGAAACCTTCAGCGCACAGGTGCAACCAATAAAACGCCTAGGAAAGGAAGAGATGCCAACCAAGTGGGAAAACCTGAAAAAAAAACGCTGGACGGAGAGGGGAAAAAAAAAACGTTTTTTTGTTGTGTAAGGAGCCAAGGGCCCAAGGAGGCGAACGGGGCGCCATGGTGAAGGAAAGTAAGGCATTCACCAAAGCCGAAAGGGGGTTGGGGGCTTTCTTTTCACAAACCAGGGAAGAAAAGAAAATTGCACCCACGACGTATAAATTAAGGCTCCCGAGAGTAATGGCACGGCTCGGAAAAGCAGTGATACGCAAGACGATAAAAAACCCTGCGGCGATGAAAGTAAAAAAGGGGTAAAAGAAAAAAAACCGACCAACGGCACGACAAGGATCGGGGAAAAGTAAGGCGTGTAAAATCTTGGGCAAAGGCGTGACAAACTCCAAAAAAGGCGCGGGAACCCCCCCCCACCCCCCCCAACCACCCCAACCCCCCACCCCCCAAAAATACGCAAATGGGAGGGCGCATAAAGTGCAGAAAAGCACAGGACTAATGCCCACAAAAGCGAGGAACAACGGCGAGAAAAGATGGGTGTTAGGGAACAAAGGAAAAAAACAAAAACTAAAAAAAGCGTACACAGGAAAAGGGGGAAACAGACATCAACAATGGGGAAAGTGTGAAAACCCAAAAAGGAGGGTCAAAAGGGCGGAAAAAAGAGTTGTGAAACGCTCCGGTAGGGAAACAAGAGCAAGGATTCCAGGACGATCCTGTTGTTCACAATCGCCGGAAAATATCCTACTTTCCGAAAAATCCTGGAGCTGCAACGTCCAAGCGGGGTGGGATCCCGCAAAATCCCCCCGTGCGAAAGGAAAAATGCAGACGCAAAATTAGCCAGGGTAGTTTCAAGCTGAGGCCTGGCAAAGAAACAAGGGAGGAAATGAAAAAAAAAGCACGGCGGAAAGCAACCAAGAATTTTGTGGGGGGGGGGAGCAACAGAAGAAAGGTGGCGTCGACTCCCCAGCAAGGTGAAATCGGTGAAAAAGGGGAAGAACCAAATGACGAGGAGGATGGCGACCCGCAAGGGGGAGGAAATAAGACAAAAACGACGGCAGGCATGCGGGGAATTCCAAATCATTGGAAGGGACCACGAAGCCCCTGCAGGAAAACAACAAGGGTACGCCAAAAAACATCTCGGGGTAAAGAAAGGTAGGGGGGGGGAATCAAAGATAAAGGGAACAAACAGAACGAACAAAAGCCAGGGGGCCACAAAACATACCACCAAGACCGGGGGTGCCAAAAACGAAACTGTCAAAAAAAATACTCAGAGCGGGAGGGTGGGGACGGGGCAAAATGTAGCAAAGGGCGAAATAAAAAAACGGGACAGTCCAAAAATTTCACACAGGAAATGGCGAATTGAAAAAAAAAATGAGGGGAATGCAAACAACAAATGTCCAACATTGTACGCGCCAGAAAAAAATTGGTGAGGAAAGATCGGAAAACAAAGCTTGGACTCACAAGCAGTGGACGTCAAAAGCGAAAAACGGGGGGGGGATTGAAAAACGAGCCTCTCAGGTTCCGATTTGTTGTTCACGAGAGGGCCCGGCACATGAAGAAAGAGTGAGAGGAAAACGGGCAGGGAGCACAATCCAGAAAACGGCTGTTGTGCATCAGTTTTGAAAAACAAAACAAAAAAGAAACAAACGCCGCGCCGGGACGCAAAACACAACGGAAGGTCACGCCGGAAGAAAAAAAGCGAAGAAAACAATCAAAGCCGGACGAGGGGGGGGAAGGGGACGTTTCAGAAACTCTGCGGAAGACGCAAAACCCTTGGGGGCCTGTGAGGAGGAACGGGCACAAAAAAAAGCCACCCCCCAAAAAAGTATGGAAAGAACATAACGGCCGTCCGATGAAAACCGAAATGCCAAAACGCACCATTAGGGAAAAAACCTGCGGGGGAATAAAAAAAAGTAAACAGGAAATTATTGAGGGGAAAGCGGTGCACGGAATGCGAATGGGAACAGAAAGCAGCAGCGGCACCATTAATGGATGTTCGAGAGGACAAAACCAAATCCCAGGAATAAGCAAAGAGGGGGGGGTAGCAAGAAGAAAAACCGGCAAGGGACACGGGGGAACGCAACACAGTTGAGCAGCGGGGGTGGTACTGACGCCATACGTCAAAAAACAACGACGCAAGGATTGAGCGCGCCGTTCCGACAGTCAAAGGGGGAAAGGGAGAAGGAAAATTCAGGGAAGAAAAAACTGAAATCCAAAAAAAAGAGAAAAACATAATAGCCCAAGGGGGGGGATGTGAAATGCCAACAGAGCACGAAACAAATCGTGGGGGGAGGGGGGACAAAAAAGGTCACCTGAATAAAAAAAGTGCAAGAAAAAATCAAGGACCGGGAAGCACGGTGCGAGCTAGCTTGTCGATCACACAAAGAAAACCAACAGAAGGCAAGCAGGGGGAGAGCCCGCGGACCGTGGGATCAGGAGGGAACCACTAAAAAAGTCCCCTGGGTCCCGGTCAGTGAAGGGAAAACAGGCTGGCCGTTCTGAAACAACTCAAAAGGGAGGATGGCGAGAAGAAGACGCAATACGGAGGTTGCAATCTGGACGCAAAACGGACGTGCACAAGAACTCGGACATGCGAGCCTGGACGCAGAAAAGGGACACGGGAAGGATCCACTAGAACAGAAAATGCGCAACGAAGCAGGCGTTTCACAAAGATGGAACAAATCGAAAAGCAGACAGAGTGTAGTCTGTGGACGCCAACAAAAAACACGGCAGCGCAAGATCTCGAAAAAAAGGGAAGAGGGAAACTCGAAAATCATGAGGGCGGGAACCAAAGATACCAAAAAACTTCGAAAAAAAAAAAACTATGGTTCAAGCAAAGACGAAAAGGAAAAGAAGGGGGGAAGATTTGTTGAACGTAAACAAAGCGGAAAACTTCAACAATAAGTTCCACAAAAGAAAACAA
>Ga0179593_1511300_pt1 | contig 14041 bp, 22 predicted proteins | sample CZODoug2_1_08_16_FD_185931 | JGI IMG/M metagenome (GOLD analysis project Ga0179593, IMG submission 185931) | Vadose zone soil fungal communities from Angelo Coast Range Reserve, California, USA - CZODoug2_1_08_16fungal (PacBio error correction) | ecosystem: Environmental > Terrestrial > Soil >...
TTTTCAAGGGGGGGGCGACAAAGGGGGAGCCGATTTAGGTATGACATATATTATCTCGAGCCAAGGATAAAAAGCGTAACTTGGAAGAAAAATGGAGGGGGGAGAAAAACTCTTTTTTCCCTTCTTTGAATGGGGAGCTGTTAAGGAAAGTGTTAAGGGAAAAGGTGGGGGCGCAAAGCAAGGTCGGGAGCGTTTTGCGGGGGCCTTGGAACACAGCAGGCCGAATTGATTTGTCAGGAATCTACCAGCCAAGAGGACACTGCATGTTGTTGGACAGAGGAAACTTGGGGATTCATCTTCTTGGTAGAATCAAGTACGGGGGGGGGCCACCTGGAAATAAATGCCGCTGAGGTCTCCATACAATTTGGAGAAAAAAGAATTCCATCAAAAGAAAAAAAGGTGTTGACGAGGTTGCTTCAAGATGTCACAGTGCGGGTAAAAGACAAAGTCAGGGCTTCGGATCTGTTTGGAAAAGGTGGGGTTTTTCAGGGAAAGCTGGGGACCATTATGTTGATTGGAAAAACGTATTGAATGGGGGGGCGGCCTTTGCTCTGTTCTGGGGGGGAGGTGGGTCTGTGCGAACCGCATACAGCCGTTTGCATTTAGCAAGGGAGAAGGAAGGAAGAATTGTATGCCGGCGCGAAACTTGCGGACCTCTGAATGAGGCGGGAGTTGGGGAAAAAAAAAAAGAAATCAAGGTTTGGAGATAAATTTTGAAGGGGACGTCGAAAGTGCCGAGGGGCCGGGTACCGAAGCCAGCAGGGGAAGCAGTCCCAGAAGACTTTTTCATTGGCTGTGTTTCAAAAAAAAAAAACACCTGGGGATGGGTACTCAGAGAAGGATCTGACCAGAGGATCGTCCTAAGGGTATCACCAATCCCGGCACATTGCGGTATAGACGCGAGAGGGAAACTAGGAAGTTCAGGGAACTTCGGAGATTTCCGGTGGGGGTCCATAAGGCAACTTTTAAAAGAGCCAAGGGGATCTCAGCCTGGGGTGTTGACGAAAAATAGTTGATCATCTATGAAGGGAACATGGACGGTGAGAGGAGGGATGATGTGAGGGAAAAAATGTTGTGGTGGGCGGACCAAAAACATGGGGGTGTCAGCACGGGGTGCAAAGATTTTTCCTCTCCAAAGGGAAAAAGAAAAGGGCAAAAACGCGTTCCAAGCTCCCTTGGAAGGAAGGGTGGAGATAAACAGGGGTGACACTAAGGTTTGTAAGCCGCATAATAGATGGCAGGGCACGGGGTTGAAGGGAGACTTTACAGATCCCAAATGAGGCCATTTGGTGGGGTATAGCTAAAGCTGTCGCTTGAGAATTGTGAAGAGAGCAGGGACATTACAACTATACTGTTTTGCGGGAGGCCATGGCGGAGACGTTTTCTGTTGGCACCAGGGGGCCCAGAGACTGTTGAGCTGGCAAACGCAGTGCAAAGCAGGGAAGGTAGGCACCGACCACTTATGGGTGCGCAGTAAAAGGGGGGGAGTGGTTGGACTTACTCTTCAAATAACTGTTTTGAAAGAGACAAGAGGGATAAGAGGGGGGGTGAATGACATAGGTAGGCACTTTCAGGAGAACAAAAGGAGACTATGGGCTAGCTGCACTGACTTGAGGGAACCAGGCCAAAAACAGTAGAAGTTCATCATGACCACCAAGGGGGGACGTAAACACCAGGAGATTCCTTAAAAGTCGAATGATTATGCCCATTAAAAAGAGCATGAAAGAAATACGAAGCTAATATATTCTAAAGAAGGAGTTGAATGAGTATGGAAGGAGGAAAGAGGAGAATCCATCACAAAGGAGGTCTTCTGATTACTTGTCATGAGTATTTAAGGGGGTATGGGCAATAAAAGAAGGGAGACTTTAAGGAACAAGTCAGAAAGGAAGATTACATTTTATTTGTTGGGTTTTTTTGCTGGGGGCTGAAGGGGTTTCCAGGTTTTTTGAAAAAAAAGACTCCTTCACCCGGCTAGAAACCAAACATATAAAATTTTCAGGGTAAGTTGGGGAAGGGTAGATTTCATAGGGTCCATATAATCAGCGCACAACAAAAAAAGAAGAGAGGAGAGAGATTGATTCTAGAAAACAAAACCATCCAAACATAAAAAAAAAAGAGAACCCAGAAGAAGGTGGGGGTGGGGGTTTTCTCAGTTGGAAAAGGGTCACGGAAATTGACCTTAAGAACAAAAAAACGAAAAGGGGCTGAGGGTTGTGACTAAAGTTCCTTAAAGTCTCCTTAATTGGGATATTGCCAAAGGATAAAAGAAACAGAAAATGCAAAAGCCTTGGAGGACGGAGTAGAAGGAGGTCAAAACTTAATTAATAGGTGTGAAATCGGAAAGAGGAGGAGAGGGGAAGGGCTTAGGGGAAGAATTGGCAAGGAACTTTAAGGACCTTTAAGGTTTGTTATGAAACGGGGGATTTTCACTGATAGAAGTCATTGGGGGGGTGGGAAGTGGCCCTCATCGTCTCAAATCAGGAGGAAAGGACTAGGCATAGGGGGGGGGGTCTCAGGGGGACTTGCCTAAAAGAAGAACTCAGGGAAGAAAGAGGTTATATGACTGTAGTACAACAATGAGTTAGGCGCTTCCTAACCCACTACACAAAAGGTGGGAAGTCGAACCAACTAAGTGGAAGGCTGAAAAGAATTAATGACCGGAACTGTGCTTTAGGGGGAAAGAAAGAAACAATTCTGGGACCGGTTGAAAAACAAACAACGTCTAGGCAGGACTAAATGGCAGCAAGAACCAGACTATCTAGGGGGACAGTAAAGCTCAAACGGATGCAGCTACTAACGCATGCAAAAAAGGACGACTTCTTCATCATGTGTACTGAGGCGGAGCAACAAGTGCAAGGCCAGGCTAGCAGCGAGTAAAAAAACTGTAGTGAAAGTTGATTTCCAGTCCGGGGCTTGGGGAAGAACGTGGTTTATCATTCTAAAATGAAACGAGGTGGAAAAGGGGAGGACAAAGGGGGGGTGGGGGTTCCAGAAATACAAACATAAAACGTCATGTTGAATGAAAAAAACGAAAGAAATCCGCGACCACCCAATTCGAGGGGAAACGGGGGGGAAGGAAACCAGATGGGGAAATGGCTCTGGGAGAACAGGGCCTATGAGACCACGGAATGAGAAAGAAGTTCCCTGAAGGCCTAAGAAGAAGATGCTGCTCGCGAGCTAGGATAAGAAGAAGGGGAAGGGGTAACAATTAAAAGAAAATTCAAACAGGGCGGGGAAGAAGGGGGGGGGGGGGGGGGGGGGGGGGGGGGGGTGATGAAAATCACATGGGCTGTTGTTGGGACAAACAAAACAGCAAAACTGAAAATGGTAGGCGCTAAATGCAGTGGGGCAGGACGGAAAAAAAAAAAAACAGCCGGTGCTCAAAGGGAAACAAAAGTGAGAGAAAAAAGATCTCTGGGGGAAAATCCCTCATCAACATCATTTAGAGTACGAACCAGGTCTCCTTACGACTCATCGTCATAAAGAAGTTGTACAGGCATGGAGACACCAAAAGAGTAAGAGGTGTAGCAACAGACCACCCCCGACAAACAACAAAGAAAAAGCAATTCAATGGAAGGGAAAAAATTTAGCAAAGCATGTGAAAGGCAAACCAAAACTGGCAAACTACCTGAAAACGCATCAAGAAAAGGGGACAACCCAAATGGCATGATGAGACACGGCTGAGAAAAGTGAGTATAAGTAACTTTTTCGAAGGCAAGGGGGAAGGGAAGAAGAGATTCCAAACAGTTGATTACTAAAAGAGAGGGAAGCCAGGGCACTCGCAACCAAGACTCCTTATGGCTGCCCAGGGACATAACCATCACTGTCGGGAAGGAGGGGTCGCACTGGGAAGAAAGTGAATTAAGGAAGATCGACTAAAGTCTGATAACTTAGAAAAATCAAAAGGGGAGAGTCAACATCTGAAAGAGAGAAATGGCCACCATAGGGTCAGAAATTGAGGGCCCATCATTGAAATAGTAACACAGTAAATAGCCGGTGAAAGGGAGATCACTTGGGGAAAAAAAAAAGGGGAAGGGTCGCTAGAAAACAACAACTTATTATTTGGAGAAGAGCTAAGAGAAAAAAAATTGTAACGCAAAGATTTAAGGTGTGACAAGTGTCTAGAGGAGAGCCTGCTGGAACTAGTTAGTCACACTGCGGCCCAAAGGGCAGGACTCTGCGATTTTGGGTCGGGTACTCTCGACAAAAATGGGGGTTTGAGAAAGGGTTTGGGTCAGATCGCAAAGTCAGGTCCCCTGAGTTGTGCCAGTGTACCAGACGGCTAAAAAGGAGGGAATGAAAAGACGTGATAAGGTCGAGGCTTCGAGGGGAGAGACTGGCTTAAGCTGATTTGTGTCTCAGCCTGTCATAAGAGGAGAAAGCCTTGAAAGTTCGGCGAAAAAGCAGGTAGGCTCAGAAGAAATTCAGACAGAAGAGGTTTCTCAAGAAGATGTGCTTAGCGCCATGGGACCTTCCGCTTGAAGGCGGGAGCTCTTCGCAGGAGGGGACGGTGGTGGGGACTGGAGATGTTCTCAAGGAAAAAAGGATGGGAAATCTCGACGTAAGGGAAGGGGAAAAAGAGTTGAGGTTGTCGTCCTTGAGAATCAGGTCCATACTCTTTTGGAATTGATATCATTGCCGTGCAGGATGACGAGTAGCTGCCGAAAAAGGAAAAGGGAGAAAGATCCAGGATTTTGAGGCGGGAAGGTTAGTTTTGAAAGAAAAAGGGGGTCGGAGAAAAAGAAGGAGGGGCATGTGTGAGCGGCAGCGGGCGCCTCCAGACGGGATGGGGGAGAAAACGGGCAACCGAGGCTAAAGCGTGGAAGGGTGATCGGCCTGTTATCCCATCCATTCGGGATTAGACATGAGCAGGAGGCGTCTATGATCAAGGAAAGGGAACGTCTCTCAGTTCAGTTTTAAACGGAGACTTGATCCCAAATCAACAAAAAAACAAACCTTTTTTTGGCCTAAGGGGGGTAAGGCTAGAAAAAGGAGTGGAGAGGAGGGGAGGTCGTGTATGGGAAAAATGGAACGGGGGGGAGGGGTCTATGGGGGCCACAAAAAGGGGAACAACTTTTCCCTCGTTTTTTGGGAGGAAAGGAAAATAAACCATGTGAAATCCCCGGCCGGTTAGGCTTAAAAACGTATTTTCACAGAAAAGGGGTTTAGCAGCAGCATAATTAAGGGGGAAGTTGAGCAGAAAAAATAGCACCCCCTTATCAGACGCTTTGTGGGGGGAATACGGCTAGGAAGCATATCTTGAGAGTTGGGGGACAGAGATCGTACTAAGGATAAAATGACGGTAGTGGGGCTGCAAATAAAAGGGATTCGCTTCTTAGAATGTGGTGGGGGGGTGGCCCAGGGCCAAGTAGAGGTTTGAGCTTGGAAAAGACCGGGCAAGGTAAAGGCTCAAAAAGGTGATGGGGAAGGAACACTGGGTAGTGGATGAATATGAATAACTCAGAAATTGTGGCAACTACATATATACATAAGGCATGGGAAACATGAAAAATGCGGTAGCCACATCAAAAAAAAAAGGAGACTGGAACATGTGATAGATCACGACTTTGAGCGAGTAGGGGGAACAATTCACAACAATATGAGAGGCTGGGCATCTAAGTCAAAGTTACTTAAACCCTGAAAGGACTGAAAAGAGTCCTCCTTATGTTGCTGGGATTAAGGATTAAGCAGAAAGGAGAACCTAGGGGGTTTGCTGCTTAAAAGGTCTTTCATTCAAAACCCTGAATTGATGAGGTAGGGGGGGAAGAAGGATAAAAAAGGTAGGGCACTGAAGGTCATGGCTTATGTTACTTAATGGACATACTTTACAGGGGAATCAGGAAGATGACAGGGGATTGGGTTTTTTTGCTTGGTTCGGAAGTTCCAGGTTGGTGGGAGGAAACCAGGAACTTAGAAAAACACAGAGCATCTTTTCTGGTTATTTTGAGGTTGATAGGAAAGGGGGGGATAGAGTTTGAGGGGGGGGAAAATAGAATACGAGGAGGGAGGCGAGAGGAGGAAGATGGATTGATGAAACCCGAGAAAATCTATGAACTTGAATTAACGCCAGAAAAGTATGGTGGGGGCGGGGAAAGGTTGAAAAAAGTATTCAAAAACTGGAACCATGGAAAACCAAACCAACACCTACAATGAGAGGAAAGAAGTACCTTAAGAAGAAAATTATAGTAAGGGGTAAAAACTAAGAGGGAAAAGTAAAATCATAATAACAATAACAGGGGGGGGCGGCTTAGACGAATATTTCATCCAACCTCCCTGAAATAAAGTATTTTAAGGTGAAATAAGAATGAAAAGAAGCAAAATAAAGGAAGGATTCTGAGAAGGAAGGGTGTAAGGTAGGGACATAAGCATAATAAGAAGAAAAGGAACTTTAAGGAGGGTTATCACTGGGAGGGCTATACTAGCGGATAATTGATTGGTGATTGTTCCCGCTCGCCAGAGTCGACAAAGTCAGTAGCTATCAAACGGTAATACTGGTAGGAAAAAGGAACATGGCATAAATTATGAAGAAAGTGTAGTATGCACGTTAGGGAAGGGGGGAATCACAATTCCACCCAGTATGAATTCGAACCCTAAGTGTAAGTCGAGCAGAGTAGGAAGTCCGCTGTGAATGGAGGGCATAAAAGGGGACAAGGGTGACAACAACGACAACGTAAGCAGCGGAAGAAACAGCAGCAAAAGACTAAGGACATATGTAATCCGTACTCTCTGAGAAACGATCTCAAGACCCAAAACCCAAAAAAAACACTCGCATAGAAAAAATAGCGAGGTCCAAACAACGCGACTCGGAGGGGTGTACTGCTCGTTATACTGGATAAAAAGTGCAACATGCGGATGCGGCTTAACTGGAAGGGGAAACGACTGTTTAGAACACACAACTGCAGAAAGAGTGGGAGGGAGGGGGATCAGATAGTAAAACGGGGTGCACACGGGAGGACAAATGTTTTGGGGGGCCAAGGAAAACCATCAAAGGAAGGGTGGGAAGTCAAAAGAATCATCTCTCCTCTCCCTAAGGTCCGGAAGAGGAGGGACAAAATATTGTAGAAAGAGAGATCCTGGGCTTCAGGATAAAGGGGTTCCATATGTATGCAACGGAAATGGGAGGGAAAAGGAAAGGAAAGGGAATAATAGCGCAGCAAGCTTCGAAAGAGCGAAGCTACTTAGGATGGATTGGGATACAAGCAAAAAAGATAGGGACACTCCTTCTCTGGGAGCGTGGCGTTGGTTGCAAGAGGAAGAAAAAAGGTGTAGGGAAGAAAATGCTGCAGTCGGGAAAGACCCGCGCACTCGGAAAGAATTATGGAAAAGCCGACAAAAGGAGCTCTGTGAAAAGGAAACGCCACCGAAAACAGAAACATCATGGAGTTCCAAAGTTCCAGACGGAACTACAAAGGAAGAGGAGTATAAAATGCCAAAAGAGTATGACGGGGGACACGACCCCCGAAAAAAAGGAGCAAATTCACTAACTTCATTAAGGAGGAAAAGGAAAAGTAAAAGAAAAGCGTGTCAAGCAAAAAACCTGGGGTGGTGGGGGGGGTGGGGTGTTTGGTTTGGGGGGGGGGGGGGGGGGGGGGGGGGTCAAAACGCGAGCAAAAGCAAGAAAAGGCGCCAACCCCTTTATTACCACCCACACCGAGGCAGAGGAAAAAGGTATGATGAGTCTTCCGAAGAAAAAAGGGAAAGGTGGGACAAAGGGAAGAAAGAAGTCAGGCAAAAGCGAGGAAGAAAAAAGAAGATGAAGACACTTCGCGGCCCGCAGGCCAGCGAGACTTTGGAGGGATGCCCGAGGTCAGGACAATCATCGCTGAGCTGTTGTCCCCACACCAAGTGCAATTAAAGGAGCTCGCAGAAGCACCCTTCGGGAGAGAAAGTACGAAAAAAAACGCGCAGTGCCAGGATTTTCAAACGTCAGCGTTTCAAGGATCCCAGAAGGTAAGAATACCAGCAGATCAGAGAGATAGAAAGGTCAACAGGAATATCGGCGCCAATTTGGCCCCGTGAGGACAGTAGGAAAAAACCAAACGGGAGGAGGAAGGGGGAGAGAGGGGGCTCAAAGGGGAGAGGCATTGGCGTCTAGAGCCCTGCCTTTGACTAGAGGTACACTTATGTGCCGAGGGCCTTAGAACAAGGGGGGAAAAAAAGCGTTGGAGGGGGGGAAAAGAGGGGACGATCCATGGTATATTGACATGAGGTTGGGGGGCTCAAGCCTTCAGGTAGCGTAATGGAAAAACACTGGGTGTGGGGGAGGACTGCGACTCAGTTGGTGACATGAACGGAGCAGCAAGAATCATTCTGCTAGTGCAGATGGCGTGAGAGGATGTGTAAAGAATAAGAAGGTTGGGAAACTACGCTTCTCCTCCTTGGAGGGGGGGGAGAAAGGCGTCCCAAGAAATTTATCTCAGAAGAGTCAGAAAAAGGCTAGGATGTCTTAAAAGGAAGATTGGGTGTTGGCGAATTTCGACGGAGAGAGCTTGCCAGGCTCGGTGGGAAAGTGGGGGGGGGACTGAATGTTCAATTAGGGAGGGGGCAGCTCTCGATAATTGATGAAGGGATTATCTGTTTAGGAGGGGGGTCAGGGAGAAAAAAAAAGACGAAAAGGGTGGCAAGGGGGGAGGTTATCAATATCATGTGACTGTAATCCTTGAGGACGATTGGAAGGAATTAGGCGCTGGGGGGAACTGGAGTACATCTCCAAAGTGGGGGAGGGCGGATTTGCCGAAGAATCTTTTTGGGGGAGACATTTGAAGTGCGAAGATTGAACAGGGCCGGTGGTACTCGAGCAAAGGGGCGCCAGAAAATAAAGCTTGCAGGGGGTAGCTTGACAACAAAAGAAAAGGGGGTTGATAAGAGAAGGTCGTGAAGAGTGATCGACGGGGTAGCCCTCCCATGATTGCTTATAATGGTTGACCAATGATGGAAAGGAGAAAGTTCATGTAACAGGAAGCAGGCATTGGTTGGAAAGACCCGGGAACATGAAGGAGAGCAGAGGGTGGTGTCACTAAACTATTTGATTCCTCTGACGGAGAGGGGAGAGAGATGAGGAAGATTGATGGTGGTCAGGGGGGGGACCAAAACATTTTGTCACAGTGGGGTTTAAAATATGAGAAGAATAAACACAGGCGCCCCTTCCCCTAGAAGTGGAGAAGGGTGGGAGGAGGGTCAACAAGAAAGTTTTTTAAGACCGAGCTCGAGAATGGAAGGTGCACTTGGGGTGAAGCAGAAATGAGCAGTAACAAATGAGGCATCGTCGCTTGGGGGCAGAAAAAAGGGGAAAGCTGCAAGACTTGAAGGATGTCATACGTACTAACTATAAGAGGAGTTGGCTTGCTGCCAGCCTCTGTGGAAAAAAGGGGTTGGGAAGAAGGGCCCATAAATCGGTGGGAGGGGCAAGACTGCAAGGGAGAATGATCATACGGAAAAACTTGTGGTGGAGAAGTAACTCGGGGGTTGGGAGGGGGAAACTACATGGGTGGCAACTAAAGGGATGAAGAAGCATAATGGGAGTGCAACGGGACCTTGGGAAACCAGGAGACCCGCTAGGGTTGCTGAGTATCAAGGACTTTCCGAGAGAAATGGAAAAAAATGGGCCAACAAGCGGAGAAAGGAGGGCAGGAAACAAGTTTGACTTAACTCCTGAAAAGGTCAAGGTAAAGTCTCCTTAAAAGCATGGGAAAGGAAAGGAAGAAGCAATTAGCAGAAGAATCTTTTGCTGGAGGTTCTCCTTCACAAATTAAAGAAGGGATAGGTAGTAGGGAGAATAAGGAAATATCCTCAAAGAAGAAGGGGGGGTCTTCCTGCTGAATTCAATGCGGTTGGGGGCCATAGGGGGGGGGAAAGGGACACAGCAGGAAAAGGATTGGGGGGTTGGGGGGGGGGAGGGTTCGAACTTAAGTGGGGGTAATACGCGGTCAACTGGAAAAAAAGAAACCAATAATAAAGTCATCATTTGTCGGTTTCTATTTTGGTATGTTGTCTAGAAGGTCAAAGGTTGCCATAGGGAAAACAGAGAGAAACAAAAAACGAGAAGGGGAAAAGAGCGAGATGGATTCGACCCTCTCAAAAAACTCTAATGACACGAAAAAAGAGACCAGACAGCTTATTTGGTTGTTGGACTAAAGGGGTCCAGTGAGGAGAAACCTGGGGAAGAAAAAACCAAAAAAAGGAGCGTGCCTGTGCGGAAGGGACTTAAATTCTCCGAGCTTATTGAAAAGGAGTGGAACAGAAGCTGAAATGAGCCGAAAAATACTTGTGCTGCTTGAGCAGGTATTGGAAGAAGGAAAAGAACCTGAGTCTTTAAGGGTAAGAAAAGAAAAAGAAGATAGAGTCACGGGAGAGTTAAGTTTCAGCTTATTTTACTTAATGGGAAGAGAATAGGGGGGAGAAGGGGTAGGAACGTTAAGGAGGTAAGTAAGGATTCAGGGGGACTGGGCAGGGGGTAATGGGGGGGAGTGGGGGATGGGTCCCTAAAAAAGTAAAAAGTAGGGAAGGAACTAGGGTGATCCGGGGAGTCCTACAAAAAGTCCGTTCACTCAGTAGGTTAGAGACACAAAAAGGGGAGTTATGCCCTTCCTCCCATAAAAAGGGAGGGAAGGAGCACACGGTAAGGGGGAAAAGACAGGGAGATTAAAAAGGGAAACGAGGTGCCAGAACAGAGGATGGGCCCTTTTGGCCAAACGACTTAGCCTAAAGGAGCAGCAAAAAGAAAACTAGAACAGGTTGTACGTAAATAGAGGAAACAAGAGAGACAAGCGTGAAAACGAACCTAGCGAGAACACACGCGCGCAGAAAGGCTAAGAAGTGAGGAAAAACACAATGCCCCTGTCATCTAGCCGGCGTAAAAAACTTGGTGAAAAAGGGGTATATAACCCAGGGAAAATACAGGAGCTAAAAGGGGGGGGGGAGGGAATGGTTGTCATGATGTATAAAAAGAGGTGCACCGGAGATTGGGTGGGGGGAAAAAAAAAACGTCAGGGACAGAAAAAGGAAAATCATCTCTCCAAAATCCCGAAAGGTCCGCCTAAATGATAAAAAGAGTTAAGGGAGGGAAAAAAGCCTTCTCTGGGACAGCCTAGGGGCAGATTACCACGAAGAGAAGAAGGGGCCCAGCCTAGCGCCATAGGTGATCGGAAGGAATGGAACAATGGCAGGGAGGGTTGGATGACAAAGGAAGAGAAAAGCGGGGCAAGAAGCGGTCTCTGATAACCGGCTGTTGGTTGAAACATAGACATAAAGGAAAAACACCAAAACAACCAAACCAACACAAAGCGGCAGACTGACGGAAGGAGGGAAACAGAAAAATCGCATCTTCGCCGACTTTCAAAGTGATCTCCAAAAAAGATCTTGGTGGCAAATCCCGCAGTCAACAGGAGAGGGACGAAGTTTCCACGCCTTGAAGCACAAGAGGGGAAGAAGGGAAGTTGGACATCAAGAATTGGGAAAGAAAGGCAGTATGAAAGAAACCCAAAAGAAAAGAAGGCAAGCGCGAAAGGCTTCGATTTCAATCATGGAGAAGAGTTCAAGGCAAAAACAAGGGCAAACAATAGCGAGCAGCTGACCGCATGAAAGACGGAAAGGCAAATAAAAAAAAAAACAAAAATGGCAGCAGCAAATGAAAATGATGAGAAAAATTCGAGAAACCTTGGGGAGGAAAAACGCAAGGGGAAAAGTATTGGGGAAGAGTCATGAAACCAACAGGACTAACTAAGAGGGGAAGAAAGTCCTCAGAACTCTCAAGTCAGCCCTTTATGGCTGCGTGCAGGAACAAATCACTGGGAGCTGAGCTTTACCAACCAAAGGGGCCGGGAGCGGGAAAAGGCTGGGTGAAAAAAAAAATTCAGGAGAATACAAATTTTAAAGATACACAGCTGACCCCCGACAAAGTGGGCAAAAAGGTTTCGAAGGCCCAGGGCAATCATTGTACGATACCCAATCGAGATACTCCTCGCCAATGTCAACGAAAATCCGAAGGAGAAACTTGAAGTGGAGAAAAGGAGGAAGAGGAGATATTCAAGGGGGGTCAGCAATTGAGTCCATTGGGTTGACATTTTCGAGACGGTAAGCTTCGGCACTGTAAAAACAATGGGGGGGGAAAAAGGAACTCTTGGGGGCAAGGAGAGGTTTTCAGGTGGTCAACTTGACGAGAGCAATGGGATGAGAAAGGGGCGCCTTGAAAAAGGTCATTGAGGAAGTTGTTTTTTTTTTGGGGGGGGGGCAACAAATCTCAAGAGTCATGAGGCGGAAAGCCAAGGAGATGTGGGCTAGTTGCAAAAGTGGGCATCTGCGGGGGGGGAGGCAATCACCGGGCGAGAACTCCTTGACTGAAGGCAACAGATTTCACTCTCAGAAAGGGACTCATCATAATTGGAAGACGAGGGGAAGGCTGGAAATTTGGGGTTGGGTCATTCCGCTTTACTGAATATAGGAGGGCTCGAGGAGGGTTTAACTGGGTGGGGGGAAGGGGGAAAAATTCTTTTCTCGCATTCGTGAGAGAGGAAAAGTGAATTTTAAGGGATTGCTAGGGGGGCTAGTTTGGGGGAGGTGCGATACGACCGGAGACCTTTGGGCGTTTGTAGGCAGGAAGGGGGACACAGGGGGATGTACTGCGGATCGCGGGAAACTTTCGTACATGACCATGGGTGATTGGGAAAAGAGAAAAGGGGGGAGAAATCATTGGAAGGGGCGAGATTGCCGATGCCTGGGGGTAAAAGAAGGCATCATTTAGAAGCCTCCCCAGAGAAAAGTATCTGTTTCAAAAAAGCCACAGGATACTATCAAGGATGGAGTTCCGGGGAGCGCATGCAAAGCACACGTGAGGGGGGAGGCAGAAAAGATCGAAAAAGAGACAAGTTACTCTTCTCAGGAATTCCGGTGGGGGAAACTGGGAAAATAGCCCGGGAAAGAGGAGAGAGGTTTTCCCAGAAGAATAGTTTGATCCAGCTAGTACGGAAGGTGGGAAAAGAGAGGAGGAAGGCGGGGGAGGGAAAAACTGATTGTGGGTTCGAGGGGAACAAAAAAAACATTTTGGCAGATAAAAATTTTTTGGGGGAAGAAAAAGCCAGCAAATTTGAAAAAGAGACAGTGGGGGGGGTGTTGTGGGGTGTTTGTTGTTTTTTGGGGGGGGGGGGGTTTTTGGGGGGGGGGGGTTGGTAGTTAGAGAAGGGTTAGGCACTAGTTACTACAAGGTGTGGAAAAAAAAGCCTCAGAGGGATAATGGACCACTTGTGAGAGAGAAGAGCAGGCACAAAACAGGAGGGGAGCAAATCGCTTGGGGGGGGGGAAGGAGATAGTGATGCATCGCTTATAGCTGGTGGGTGAGAGAGCGTACTGAGACACCTAGAATCGGACGGAGGGGGGGGAAGGGGAAGGTGGGATGAGAGTGGAAAGGGGGGTTGAAAATTCCATAGAGGTGGCTTGGCACCTGGGACACATCGAGGGGAGTTTAAAAAATACTTCCCGTTGGGAGGGGAAAGGAAGAAATCAATAACTGGGGTGGAGGAGGACGCCGAGGGGGGGTGAAAAGAAGGTCTTAGGTACAGAGTGCACCGAACAACTTGGAGCAACATGAAAACCGAGACTAGCTTTGAAGATCAAATGAATTTGAGACGGAGACAGGAACAACAATCATGGAGGGAAGGTAGGACAGCAGGAAAGCCAAAGTGACAAGGTCACTTAAAAGTGACGCCTGCTGGCCCTATGCCACAGTAGTAAAGCGAAAAGGAAAGCACACTCTACATTGAAAGACGATTGCTCCTAAGAAAAGGGTATTAAGGGTTGGGAAGAAGGGGGGGGAAAAGAAAGAAATAAGTGGGGGAGTAACTGCGTTCATGCTTAGGGGAAGGAGTGGGGAAAAGCTCAGAAGGGGGGGGAAGGAAAAGGAAGAAGATCAGAAGAATGCAGGGGGGTGGGAGGGTCGGGACGGTGGCATGGTTTGAACTGGAAAAAGGCCACATAATAGAAACATTGGAGGGGATAGTTGGGTGGGAAATGTTTCTAGAAGTTTCAAGAGAGGAAGTGAAAGAGTCCA
>Ga0179593_1548038_pt1 | contig 14041 bp, 14 predicted proteins | sample CZODoug2_1_08_16_FD_185931 | JGI IMG/M metagenome (GOLD analysis project Ga0179593, IMG submission 185931) | Vadose zone soil fungal communities from Angelo Coast Range Reserve, California, USA - CZODoug2_1_08_16fungal (PacBio error correction) | ecosystem: Environmental > Terrestrial > Soil >...
CGCAAAAAATGTTCGACCGGGCTTGGGAAGAGCGAGGAAAAAACTCGCCAAAGGAAAGGGGGCGAACTAAATGGAAACTGCACCACAAAGGGGAGAAGACCCATTTTCATCAGGAAGCCATACACAGGGGATCCTACTGACGTCTCCGCGATCGATCACTAGACGTGGTGATGAAAAAAACCCAGGCACCGGCAACCAAGGCTATACAGTGATCCTGGGGGCATTAAAAAGAAACAACAAATGGACTACCGACAAGATCCCAGCAATGAGTGGGGCCCAAAAAGAAAACGCTACTGCGCCGGACGCTAGTGCCCAATAGGCTAAATTATCTCGTGGAAAAAAAGAACGCAGAAAATCAGTCGTAGAGGGGGCGTCGACAGCCGTGCCCGGAAGCTTTCAAACCCCCATTTCAAGTGTAAGTTCGTTCCGAATGCGGAGAACGGCGAAATGAAAAGCGCAGAAATTGAAGAAGGCAAGATCCGAGCAGGGGAGGGTAGACCCACAAAAGAGACAGTTGCGCGTGAAAGAAGGAAAGAACGACTTGAGCGAGCCATGCCGAAAGGAAGTCCCCCAAAGCCAGAAAAAACGCCGAACCAAAAATACGGGTGCCGAGAATCATTGGTCGAGTAAAAACAAGTCACCGTTAAGATCAAATGACACCCGGCAAAAAAAAGGAACAATTCCCAGAAGATTAGCGATCGGCGTAAGTATCTCATCGAGAAAAAAGGGAGATGGTAAAAAAATTAGGGGTCGCGTGCAATTGGAAGTCGTCAAACCTGATAGATTCAGTGCCCTAATATGCGAGAAGAAGGCACGCACCTGAGGGGAAAGTAAGAAGAAAAAACAAAAGCGCTTTCTAGTTTAATTTACAGCCTAACGAGGAGGGCGGCGAGGAAGTGTACCAGCAGAACACATCCTTAGCTATAGGGGGAAGCTAAGCCAGCATAAGCGCAGACCTACCCAAATGTTAGTGCGTGTCAGAATTTTGAAGGGAGGCATAAAAATTGGGAACCCAGGATGATAAAAATTAGAGGAGGCTGTTTAGGATTCTCGGGGCAAGGAATAATTCCTATGCGACGGACTAGTACCAAGGTCAAGTTCATGGAAGGGAAAGAAGTCACGTTTCCCACAGGGACCAAGCAAAGGGGAAATTAGACTGGTATCTGTGGGGAACCAAAAGCTGGATCGCCGGGAAGATCTAAGTAGAAAGAATGAAAAAGGGCGAAGGAAGTTTAAAAAAGATTTGGTGCCGCACCAAAGGAAAAACCTGAACCATCTGTACTGGGGTGCGATAACGGCTCAGGGGGGGAAATAAAAACGGAAAAGTCGGGACGAGGTCAGTGTGCAGGGATAATGCGTGATATTGAAGAAGGAATTCCATGTGGGAGAGGAAACTCGGATTGGAAGGACCGGGGAAAATCAAGGAGAGGGAGCGGCTTCGTCGTCGTCACTTTAAACCCTAACCAGAGAAACGAACAATAGGATGCCGAAATATAAGCTAGTCACGTTACGAGCTTTGACTTGGAGACTGAAAGAGGGAGGTGACTAGAGGACGCCTTCTGCTAGCGATCGGAAAGCGAAGGAAGCGGCCAACAAGGAAGCCTTCAAAAAGGGCTTTAAAATGAAAAAAGCAGGCTCACTGGCACGGACAGGCCGGCAGGGAAAAAGGGGTCCCAAAAAAAGAAAGGGGAAAAAAAATCGGTCGGCCGGGAACGGCACGCGAGGGGATGTGTCCGCAGGAGAAAAAAAAGATTAGTGGGCGGGATATAGCATGTGAAAGGAATGAAAAAACCTGCCGAAAAGGGGGATTGAGCCAACAAATTTGAAAAAAAGGACGATAATGCGTGCTGGTGCCTCGCCGAATGCCATGCAGGGAATTAGGAGCAAAGTGCTTAGAAAGGGTGATTAGCGGTGAGGAGAACGGAAAATCGCCGCTATTACGGGTGGAAGTCACTAAAGGGGAATCCGATTGTTGGGGATAGACGTCTACTGAAAAGGGGTCTCAGGAAGAGCGTAAGCTCGTCAGTCCGAATACCTGCAAACAATCTCGGACAAAACAACGTAATGAGGTGAAAGATAAAGGGTGGTAAGCCAGGAGGGAAGGGGGGTCCCAGGAAATTTGGCTTGCTGGAAGTGCCGTTAGACAGACTCTAGTGAAAACAAGAACCTCGGCTGGTGCGGAACTTCCGGCCAAGGGTAAAAGGAGTGGGAAAATGCTTCAAAAGGGAGAGCGACCGAACAAAAAGAAAGATTCATCAATGCAGGGAAATAGAAGATTTGCGGCAAAATAAAACACTTCAAAGAGAATCAATTTGAGGGATCGAGTAATCAAAGAGAGCGTAAATGTAAATTCTGGATCAGAGCAAGAAATAAAGCTTACTATCAGGGAGGGCGAAGGCCCGGCCGACTATGAATGAGGCCCAGCTCGTGACGTTGAAAAAAGGCCGGAAGAACGTTTTCAGGGAACCTGCTGCGCCTTACGCGGTAAATGGTGGGTTTCAGGACAAGAAGGCCTAGATGGGGGGGGAGAAGCTAAGGGCGGCGATCGAGCCTTTGAGGCGAAAGCTTGCCGTAGGAAAAAGCAAAGAGATAAAAGGGAGTGCAAAGCCTTCATCGTCGCGGCTGGGGGGGGCTAGGAATGATAACTAAGGAAGGGAATCAGGGAAAAAAAAGTAATTTTCGTCCAGTTAAGGAGCGACTGACAAAAGGCGAGAGAAATCAACACGGAAAGAAAGGGAGAACTCAAGAAAAGGGGGGGGGGAAACAGTCTTGGTGAGAATAAAGACCAAGGTAAGAAAAAGATCAATGGGCACTACATGAGAATCAGCCGCAAAAATCTCATGAAAAAGGAGGAGTCTGTAGGATGGTAAAGGAGAAAGCTGCGGGCTGGGCTAGGGGAGACTCAGTAGAGTGAGGCGGGGGAAAAGGGGATTTGGAAAAACTCCCCCTGCAATGACATGGAACTCAGTGCCAAAGAGCGAACTAAAACTAGGTGATCTGGGACAAAGGGAACAAGCGCGCGAAGAACAATCCAGAAAGGTCCGAAGAAATGGTTCAGTCTATCATAGACCTCGCAAAAGGTGAACTAACCAAAGACTTGAGCAGCTTGCTGTGTCCCTACCCCCGAAATCTATCCGGACCGTGATTATGCACCTGTGCCGTAAGTCTGCAACAAGGCGAGAGAACTACCAAAAACCGCTGCAATCCTGCGCTGATAATCATGTGGGCATGAATGACGGAAAAGGGAAAGGGTGGAAACCGGACTTTGATTCTCACTCGGAAAAAGGCAATTTACTAAAAAAAAGAAATAGCGATGGCGACGCGACGACCTCGCTATCTAGAGAGTTCCTGGCTCTCCAGGAGGGAACATGCGTAAAGGGGGGAATGACTAAAGGAGAAGCGCAATCCCTAACATGCCAGAAGTACGGCTGGTGCTGCGCATATTGATGGGAGAGAAAGTTCGGGTTTTCAGGGCCCGAGAGAAAGATCGGAGCAGAAAAAGAGAGGGAAAAAAAAAGAGAGCAGGGCTGGGCTGGGGGGTCAAAGCAAACCCGTCAGGGATCGGAGCAGAGCCATCAATCAAAGGAGCGCCTCATTAAAAAAGGGTACGATAAGAGAACCACGCAGGAAATGGACATTTGGGGGGAGTGAACTCGTCCCGAGAAAGGCACGCTTAGTGTCCCGAATACGCCTTATTTTGGATTGAGCGACAGGTAACTCGAGAGCAATAGCTTCAAAGAAAAGAGAAAAAGAAGACCGCGATGGCGGCGGGGTTCAACATTGGGGGCGAGGGAAAAGCGTAAAAGTAAATGGAAGTCGCGGCTGCCATCCTTGAATCGTAGGAAGGTTCAGGGGCCGGACTGTAGTCCAATAAGGGACGAGATGGCGCCGTCCAAAAAGGAGATGCGGGAGGAGGAAGGCGCCAACACGCCCCGCGTTGGGGGGGGGGGCAGAAGGGATTCACCCATGAATCCATAGGATTCAGAGGAAGGGAGGAGCAAAAAGTACGTGATCGTCCCAAGAGTCGGTAAAACAACGGACGGCGCATCGCTACTAAAACAAAAAATGCCGGACGCAAATGATGCGCAGAGAGACCGCCTGGGCAAAAAATAAAGCCGACATGGACCGGAGAGTTGGCGGGACGAAAGGTGAGAAAAAAAAAGTAAGGGGGAAAGCCCATTATAAAGTAAAGCATAAACCGTGGCCAACGTCTGACTGGAGAATCGGAATCTGTCAAGATAGAAACGCGCAGGCACCGGCACACTAACAGGCGGGGGGTCGGCATGGAAAACACGATCGCAGGAAGTTCCTAAAGAGCAGTATACCTCAAGAGGTGAAAACCAGCCGCCATCGCGGCTTTGACCGACTCGCGGTTCCGGGGCATAGGAAGGGGGAATCTCGCGCTGAAAAGCTGCATAAAAATCGTGGAATCAGTGAGGGAGCACCTGGCCGTCGTTCTGGGAGCCGGTCACTAATGTTAATAAGAAGGGGGATTAATAGTGAAAAAAATAGACAAAAAGCAAAGCGGAAACGTTAGGGTCTCTGTGAGAGCCCTGAGGGAGGGTTAGGGCTTTGAAAACACAGAAAAAGCCCAGGTGGCGCATTGAAAAGAGGAATTGAAGAGGGGATCAGAAAGGGGCCTGAAACATTCGGGTCCATACCCATCAAGAAAATATAGCATCGCTTTTCAGTCTAAGATGAGGATTAAGAAGGAGATGGACGGGGCTAGTTCGGAAAATGGAAGGCAAGCAATGCCAAAGAAGCCGAACCTTCCCATGAGATATCGGTCAAAGGAGGAAGCGACATCGTAATAAAAGGAGAACGGAGAGTGGTCGCTTCAATACTGAAAAAAAAAAGCATTCGCGTACTCAGGCTGCATTCTGAATGCCGAAAACTCAAAGCAAAAAATTGGGGTCATCGACGCGTCTAGGGAGGGAGCGCCCTCGAATTTACGCAGGTTATTGCCTAGCCCAATATCGAGCTGGTAGGGGGGCTGGAGAAACAGAAAGCGCGCCTCGCCACGGAGGGGGGTTATGAAAAATGTTTGGAAAAACAAGGGAAAGGCCGGACAAGTCTGCGTAATTACGAACGGGAATTAAAGGGGTCGTTGTATGCGGAACATTGAAGGGGAAGTAAAAACTGAACGAAAGGGTCAGAAGTTCCAGGGAAAGAAGTCCCCGCATGGGGAATCAGGCCAAGCTGCAAAAAATGTTGTCGCCGGTATCGAAACCGAAGTAAGCGACGAAAGAGGGGGAAGACCCCTCACGGCCGAAGGAAGTGAATGCGATGTGGCGACGGCCGCACATGAAGTGCCCATCTTGGGAGCTGCGAATAAAATAAAAGTAACGGGAAAAAAAAGAAGATCCCTAGGAAAGGGTTAGAAACTTCATTGCTTAGTTCCGCAATTTGAAGAGAGGGACAGTCAAACCTGGTGACGGTAAAAAACCCAGGGGGGAAAAGCGGCGGTCGCGGGGGGCGTAGAAAAGTAGGCTACAGCCGTCCAAGCGACGCGATGCTGCAGGTAACGTGTACGGTCCGGTAGCAAGTTTCTAAGCTGGGGGAGGGGTGAACATCTAGTCGCGACCAAGCGAGATGGGGAGCGTGAGGGGAACACAATAAAAAGATAAGGGGCTTCCGCAAGCGTCAGAAGGCTTACGTCCGGAGTAAGAAAACCAGAAAAAAAATCCCTTAATCAGGGGGAGAAGGAACTCACAACCCCACTTCAGCGGAGGTTTCGCCAAAAAAATGGAAACCAAGAGGCCGCGAAGATGGGAGGGACAAGAGAAAAAAAGGTCGGGAAGTCGCTGAATGAGAATAGGAAGGGGGCATCAATCTTAAGGACAAGTGGCATTGATCGAGATCGCGGCGCAAGGTTTGGTAACGAGGACATGAAAAGAAGTGGAAAGCCGGTCAAAGGGCCGACCGTCCGAAGGGGGGAACAGAGGGTGGGGGGTCGAGTCCGTCTACGAGCCGCTAAAGAAGAAAATTCGCGTAATCTCGTACACTGAGGAAAGAGGGAGAAATACGAAATCAAAAGGGCAACAACAACAACGCTTTGAAGGAAAAAGAGAGATTGAATGAGGCCAGCATGAATCAAAACCTAAAAAGGGGGGCTGGGATCACCTTGAAAGGAGAAAACAAAAAAAACAAATCCTCTGTTATAAGCGACTTCCTGCAGTATATAGACTATGTCACTCCCTGAAACACGCAAAAGAACTGGAAAGAATAGAGAGGGAAAGAATCAAAATGGCATTCTTAAGACTGGAGCTCAAATTCTTGCCCTTCCGATGAAGGGGCTATCCGATGAAAGAATTAGGGGGATGGGAATGCAGTGGTCAATGCAGATATACCCAAAAGGAAAAGCTTGAATAGCAAAAGTAAGCGGGGTAAAAAAAGGAAGTGATTGCCATGGGCGGGGGGAAGGCCTTAAGCCCTGGTTTCCAGCATGAGGTTTAAATATAGCGGGGGGGAGAATTCGGTCATGTCCCAGCGGTCGCAGGTCAAAAATCAAAAGTCGGCGATACGATCCAATGTTGCACAAAAAAGAGGGCAACGGAAGATCAAAGCAAAGAAAAGGACTTCAGGAAGTGGGGGGACCTGAAAGGGAGAGGGGAGATGGTAGGGGTTGTCTGTAAAATGACACCGCCGAACGCAGAGAAAAAGTGTTTGCATTTCGTCACGTTCCAGAAAGAAACCACGATTTGCTAGAAAATAAAAAACTATATCAGGGCCCCTGAAGTCGGGCAGAAGAGGGGGGTAAAGTCGGATTCAGATCCGCCGCGGTCGGAAAGCACTGAAGCCCTCGTAAGGTACACAAGGAGGGTAAAATCTAAAAAGGTCTACGTGTCTGGAGGAAAACCTCGCATGCTATGTCCGGAGAGACCGGAGGAGCGATGATCTGAATTAAAAGAGGAGGACGTCTGGAAAGAAAGAAGAAGAGGGGACGTGATGGCGCCGTACCGCTCTGTATTCATTGAAAATGGAGGAGTCATAAAAAAGTCTGCGCATAAGGGGGGGGGGGGGGGGGTCAAGCTATCATTGAGCCTCTCAAGGTCACGCCAAAGGAAGTGGAGGCGCGAGTCTTTCTGCCCTGACTTACATAGTCCGGCTTGTCTTAAAGCGGTACTGAAAAAGCGCAAGGTGAAAAAGAAGCGAAAGAAGGCGATGCAATCTATGTAATGGGGGTGAGGGGGGTCTGTGTGGCGTTGTTTCATGTGCGTGTGTCGGCCTCTTGCGTGAAAAGCGATCTTTAGAGGAGGAGGGGGGAGACGGAAAAGAAATTCATGAAAGTCGATAGTGGCATAAAGAGTAACGCAGAAAGAGACGTGAGGTGGGGGAAGAGAAGTCTTGCCTGAAAATCAGGAGTAAAGGGGTGAAACCTAAGAGATGATCTCGAAGCCAGCATCAGGAAAAACACGGAATGGGAGGTTGCGGGAATGTAAAGCGACCATTTTCGAGGTGTAAGGACTCTACCGGAGAAAGAAGAATGAAGACCGCGGGCTTGCTAGTGGGCGGTAAACAACTCCCGGCGCGAGAGGCGCAAAAGTTGTGGCGGGCTCCGGTCATTCGCAGAACGTCCTAAGGAACGGGACCGAAACGTGGGGTGAGGGGACCAGACGGACAGGGCACGCGTCCGAGCTTCGCTTTTAGCAGAGAAAAACGGCGATATACGTGAAGAAATAACCGAGAGTAAGCTCCAAAGAACAAAAGGACGGGCAAAGGAAAAAGACGCAAGGAAACGAGTTAGGCGTAGTGGGCAAAGTCGCGTTGGGAATAAGAAGACGCCTAGAGACAGAGGGGAAGAGTATGATCTCCAATAAAAAGAGTACTGAAGGCGGAACCGTCAAGACGATGAAACAGGCGGTATTCTTCCGGAAAACATGGGCTCGCCCCACTGTTGGAATTTCTGCACAGGCACAAGAAAGGAAGGAAAGGATGTTCCTTCGATCGTCACACGCGTCTCTAACGATTGCGCCTGCGATATCCTACAACAAGGAGAGAAAGGAGATAAATCCATTCTCAAGAAATGGAAAGAAGAGAAGACTATAGAAGGAAAAGAAAACTTAAGGGAAAGCATCTCCTTGGCGCAGGGTCTGAAGTAGACAAAGGGGGGATAAAAAAAAAGTGTCTCATGAAGATACGCCTATCTGGTAGGAAAAGAGCCGAGATACACATCTACTCAGATGGTAAAGAAGAGAAGAAACAACAACCACCTCCAGCGCTAGAAGTCTGACGATGGAAAAACGCGAGAAGACGAAAAATAGCGACTAAGACAGCGAAATAGGATCGTGTAGTCACCACTCCCTCCAGCTCAGCTTTTCTCGAGGCGGACCTTTAGATAGAGGAAGAGGACTAAACGGAAGAAACTGATGCATAAAAAACATTCGTAGGTCGAACTAAGATTGACCAGGGAGTCTGGAAAGTGCTGTCACTCTCAAGAATAACAGGTAAAGTGTGAGAAGGCATGTACTAGACCGAATGAAGTCTCATAAAACTTTGAGGGGGGGGAGGATTCGACGATCCTTGTAATTTTTCAAGGGGTGAACAAGAAGAAGTTCGAGTGAGACAGATCAGGGGAGAAGAAGAGGGGGGCGCCATGGGCCAGGAAGACATCTGTGTCCGGAGAAAGGAAATATGAGCGAACCATCCTCTGTGGGAGGGCAAATGAGGGATTGCCTTAGAGCTTCCGGGGACTTCCAAGTGACCAGCAAAACAAAGCAGGAAAATTCCCTATATAAGGTGATATTCTTAAACTCCAAAGGAGGGAGGACTAAAAGGATCTTGTGCGAGTCAAGCGAAGAGAAAGTAATAGCGTCTGACTAAAAGGGGAGAACCCAAGAGGGGAAAGCAAGCCACCAGGGATTAGAATAGGGGCAGAGAAAAACCACTTCGCTGCGGCGTAGAGCGGCAAAGATGCGCGCGATTAAACTATGGAAGATTAAGAGAAGGAGAGAAGGCGGGTCTACGCAAAAAGAGCGCCTCGACAAGGGAAACGGGGTTCGTGTCCATCAATTTGAACGACTGAAAATTCGGAGGGAGACAAATGGGGAGGGGGCAGCCGCGACATTTTCAATGTGGGGGAATACCTATGACGAAGACGGGAGAAGGGTCGCATTGATGGAGGGTAGATCGAGGGAAGCGTCGAGCTAAAAGGATGGACTCACTGAATACCGCCATAGAAGCATCCGACTAATTTAAAAACGAAGAATTGGAATGCGGAGGTTGAGGCGCACGGGCATGAATCATACGGCACACATGACGGTTAAATAACGGAAGATCTGGGAAACAAATATTAGGGAACTGGCCTGGAACCCGTGAAGGGTGCGTGAGATTCGCAAGTCTTGAAAGCCGCTGCCATGCTCCAAACACGGGGAATCAAGTTTCTTTAAGAAAAAGGGGAGGCGTCGCACTGATCCCTACAAAGGAAGACTGAATCTGCACGACCGAGCTACGTAGGAATGTGCTTGAGGGGAGGTTTGGAAGTACGGCCAAGAGGTGGGTTGTGGAGAAAAAGCATTTGTCCAAGGCTAGGAGAGACTAAAATGACGATGCGTGTCATAAAAACGAAAACAAAAGATCTACGTGCTGGAAAAAAAACCTGAAATGCTCGAATTCTTCCGGGGAAGGGAAAAGATCGGACCATGGTGCAAAACTTCGGCCGTGACGGCACGCAGGAAGAGTAGCGGAAAAAAAGGTAGGTTTCGACGCCACGAATGAGAAAGCGCATTGAGTTAATAGAAGAAACAAAGGGAATCGCTGGGAAGGGAAGAAAATGGGGCGTGCTTGTTCCCATCCTCTTCCTCACATGAGGGGGAGAGAGAAGGCGAAAAGGAAAAGGGTGAGGTAGCCATCCAGCTTTTGAATCATCACAAGAGAGAGGGGAACGGCCGAAATGGAAGAAGGTCAGGGATGACTTTTTAATGATGGGGTCCTTCTACGGCGGCGCTATTCAGAAAATCGAGCTAACCCCGAAGGGATAGAACTAAAATCAAACAAACAACGAAGGAGGGAGGGGAAAAAGAAAGAATGTCTCCTTATGAACACTCTCGAAACATTGTGAAGTGGAACCGGCTCCTTAGACGAGGACGAAAAATTCAATAACGGGATAAAAAAAAACGGAAAGGACCATTTCCAGCGCTGCATGCTGCCAAACAGACGTAGGGAAGCTAAATCCTCCCCAAAACGTACGGGAAGAGAATCGACAATCCTGACGGCACATTAGGAGTGTAAAACGATAAACTAACAAGCATTACCGCTACTTCAATTTGCCGGGGAGTATCGATAAACAATCTATAGGGGAGGGAAAAGGCAAATTAAGAACCAGAAAGGGAAGAAGGCGGACACATCCAGAGCGTCCGTAAGAGGGTACATGAAGGATTGCCACAGGTAAGGTACTTGAAAAACTTTCCGCAGCAACAAATTCCATTAGCCGCAGGTGGGTCGTGGGGTTCACAAAGTCAGTCGCTTTGTCCGCGGAGATGGAGACAATGATGGAACACCGGAAGGGAGAAAAAGCAATACGGAACGGTATAATTAACAAGGGAGAGAAGCAGAGTCGCGGGGACGGTAGGCGAGATGAGGAGACTAAAAAGGGACAAAGGGGGGGTTGGGATCACCGTGACGGAGGAATGCAGAGAAAGAAACCCAGGGCGGAGAAGAGAAAACTCAAGCAGGGGCGATAAACCGCCCGAAAGTGAGAGTTGGTCCAGTAAAGATTCAAGCAGACCGAAGCTGGGGGAATCCAAGAAAAAAAAGATGGCACTCAACGAAGGCCCCGAGGAGTCTCAAAGGCAAGTTCTTTCTGGGAGTAGGACTACATATCGGTCGTAGGGGAGGAGGGATAAATTAAAGGATTACGATACGCAAATCTGATGAGGCTGTAAGCTTGTCACGAAAAACACCAAAGGCAATAATGGAACAAAAGACCGTCAGTAGAATGTGACATTGAAAATGTCGCGCGTAAACCATCGCTACAAAAAAAAATTGCAAGTCAGAAGCTAGTGTCGCAGTGAATGACCCGAACCCAAAGAGGGAGAGTCAAATTCTTGCTGGGTTGCCTACAGAGAGGATAAGGGCACTTCAGCAGCGCGGGACACCTCCGGGTATAGCTCGTGAGGCCGCGAGCCTCCATCAAAGGGAACGAAGCTCTCTGATGAATTATCGGGGGAAAGCAAAAAAAATGACGGTAAAGAGAGTCGTCAGCAGTCTCATAGGCGTTGTGAAGTTGTTGGGGGGGGTGTTGGGGTGTGCGTTGGTGGGTTGTTGGGGGGTGTTTGGAGCGGAATATGTGGTGGGAGGTCGGTTGTTTGGGTTGTGGGCTTCCACGCAACTTGGCGTCCCTTGGGCGCTGAAAAACGCCCGCGTCCTTCCTTGGGGAAGGGGAACTGGGGAAAGGGGAAGGGGAATATCGCTACTACAGCGCACTCCCGGCTATCTCGAAAGCCGAAAGGAGGGAGAGGCCCTTAAAGGCGGAGCGCGAGGGGAAGAGTTGCAAGGGACCATTTCGATTTTAAGACCAGGAGAGAAAAGATACCGTGAGACAGACAATATGGAACGGTCGTTTGGCTGATGTGGGGGGGCCCTAAGGCCTCGGGGATCGTGCACAAGTTTCAGCGACCTTACAATTCCTCCGTTACAGGAAGGGGAGAAGGCGCAAAGAAAGGGAAAGGGACATGAAGCCCAGACGCCAGGCACGCTTAGTGAAAAGCCTGATGTTGCAGCCGTCTTCCTGGTCAGGGCGCAGACACGCAAATCTCGAGTTGGGGACGGGGCACCTGAAAAAGAAAGCCAATTTATCGGGCAGCTAGGCAGTAAAATACCCAGGGCGGTAAAGGCCTAAGCCGTTCTAGCGCGTAGGTGAAAAAAAAAGGTAAAAAATAGACGTACGCTGTGAAAATTAGAAAAGAAAGCAAGAGTATTCTTAAGGACTACAAAGGGGCCAAAAGCTTGGGGGGGGGTTGTGTTCGAACTGGGAGAAAGGCCAAAAGGTGACTGTCCATAGATATCTTTCAAGGGAAGAAGGGTTAAAGGCTGAAGAATTGGCGCAAAGGATCGAGAAAAAAAACAACGTAAAGGAAAAGAAGAAGAGACGCCGTCTCAAATAATTTAAGAAGAGGGCTAAGCAGCCACTCACTTTGACCGCATAAAATATGGGGGGGTATCACACCACGATGGGAAAGAAAGGAGAGGGGAAATCAAGGGGACTGTTTCGACTAGGACGGGCGAGATCACAGCGTTATGGAAGCAGGCAATTCCACCTACCTCATGACATCAAGGAACCAATCGACAGAAAAAAGGGGGGAGAACGCAAAAGAATAGGAGCAACCTAAGCCATGCGTAGGTGCAATCCTCCAGCCATCATCGTCAAGCAGAAGGAGAAAAGGTTAGCTCTCTTCTGTATCGAAGAGATGAAGACTTCATAAAAATCAATCAAAGAGGACACTGGGGCCGTAGTGGACGGGCTCAATCAAAGTTTGTTTAGGGAAGTCAAGGATCGTTGAACTGCGCAAGGGTGGCTCTGAGGAGAAAAAACCTGGGAAGGTGAAAGGGGAAACACCAAACCAAAATAAGTGCTGTCATTTTATGGCTCCGGTATTTAGAGACCTTTCAAACGTAATTGTCCGCTAAAACAACTCCAAAAAATCCGAAGGTGCAAAGGTATGCCATAAAAATTGAGGGTAGGTAAGAGGATCGGGATCCTCGATCCAGATCGGACAAATTGAGAAAAAGGGAACAGAAATAAATAATATTCTAGTGTCGGGAGAAGAAAGATTATACGCCCTCGATAATGACTGTCCAAAAACTAAGGGGAAGGAAGTCCGTTCGCAACATCACAACGAGGGGAAGGTGGACCGAAAGGGCGGACTAAAGAGATGCCGTCAAAAACGGGTCCAGCGATGATCAAAGAAGCTGAAGGAGGGCTGGTCCTTTGAAGGGAATCCGTAAAGCCGCGTTCTGCAAGAAGACTCTGGAGACCAGTCCGAGAGTATATAAAGGTGGGTCGAAAGAAATGCGCAGAAGAGGGAAAAACTTACTTTGGCAGGGTCGGGAAAGGTTTCCGAGGCAATGTTCCCATTCTTCGTAAGGAACGGGAGGTTGATGCGACAAAATTGAAAAAGAGACCTATTAAAAGACGCAAGAAGAGTTTCCTTGATTGCGGGGGGAATCAGGGAAAAGACCTAAAACCACAAACAAACAATAAAAACAATAAAAAAGGAACCCTAAATCCAATACGAAGCCGCAGGAATCAAAGATAGTCCCCAGAAAGGCGAAAGAATTTGGGACTACGGCCGCGAAGAGGGAACCAAGGGGGGGACTGTCGTGGAAATCGGGGAAATGAAAAGAAACTGGGACAATAGAAGTTCTATGGGGAGGGCAAGAATGCGGTAAGTCGGAAGGCCATTTGATTCCAGGCCAGGAGAAAACTAAAAAACCGCTCAAGTGGTAAAAAGGTGAAACTGCGGGTCTTTTAAGAGAGAAAAACCCCTAACCAGCTCAACCAACGCGGAAAGCCGGATTACCGAATCTACCGGTCATTAGGAAGGGGAGTTTTTCTACTGCAATTTAGGTACTCTCCCGACTCGAAGATGAAAGAGAAGTAAAAAAAACAAACGAAAATCCACTTGCCCGAAGGGAAAACCTGCAAGCAGGCGTAATCTTCTGAAGGGAAGGAATAAAAAGGACACGTCCCAGGGGCAAAAAGAATCTCGGCCGGGACAAAAAGAACTGAAAGTAGAATAAGACTTTATGGGTAGCGGGTACCACAAAGTCAGGGAGAAAAGATTGTCTCTATCACTCAAAGGAAGTGAAGGGGGGGCAGAAATTTGGCTGGAATTGTGAAAATAAGGAAGGAATTAAATAGGGTAGGCATATCTAGATCGCGGCTTGGCGTGGTGAGGAGCTCGCATGAACCCGGCAAAAAAGCGCCGCTATTGGGGGAAGGATGCAAAAGGGAAGCCCAGGATTTGAATTTGTCAGAGTCCGGAGCGGCTATATCACCGGGGCTTAGCGCGGAAAATTAAGACGAAGGGAAGGAAAAAAA
>Ga0179593_1689314_pt1 | contig 14041 bp, 13 predicted proteins | sample CZODoug2_1_08_16_FD_185931 | JGI IMG/M metagenome (GOLD analysis project Ga0179593, IMG submission 185931) | Vadose zone soil fungal communities from Angelo Coast Range Reserve, California, USA - CZODoug2_1_08_16fungal (PacBio error correction) | ecosystem: Environmental > Terrestrial > Soil >...
CAGACATCCAAAGGGTGGGAAAAAAAATCCGCCCCGGAAGGCGAAGGAGAACTCCCAGAAAAAAAAGAGCATCACATCCCCAGGAAACGGGCGAAGGGGTTTGTGAAAAGGGACTTGAAAGTAAGCACCGGGCAGCTTGGGGAGGGGAAATCAAGACAGGTCCACTAAAATTTTGTGTGACGAGGGGGGGGAAGTTTGAGTTGTTACCCGTCCGAGAGGGGAAAGAACAGCGGGACAACGAGATTGAACAGGGATCTCTGGAGGCCCGTACGAACATTCCATTGGCTTAAAGGGGGCAAAGAGAAGCGGAGGGAAAAAACTCCGTCGCGATCAAAAGAAAGCATGCCGAGGGGGCCAAAGCTCCGAACGAGCGCTGAAACTCCCGCGCAAAAAACTAAAAGCGAGGAGTTGATGGAGGAAAAGTCAAGTGCCGATCAGGGGAGGAAGCCCAGAAAACGTGAAAGACCTGGCAAAGATCCGGCGGTAGAGACATCGGTACAGGGGAAAACCCATGTCGTGCGGTGAAGGGATTGCTGAAAACCAAAAGTCAAAAAGTCCAGGGACACCTAAGTGCGGAGAGGCCACCGTTTGATGGGGGAAAGTGCGCGACCCTCCCAGGGAGAAAAACGTATAGAAGGCAAAGACTACTCAAGCCGGCAAGGCACTTGACGCTGGGAAAGAAAAAGCACGCCCATGGCCTTGAAAGAGAGAGGGGGAACGCTCAAGACCAACAACAAAAAAAGTTGCAACGTAACAAAAACAACGCAAAGAAAGTCCGGAAAAAGGGCCAATCCGCCCGTTTAACAGGGACCCGCCAGGGAGGGGAAAGTAAAAACCCGTCCCCGCAAACCCTAGGAAAAAGGGGAAAAGTTAGCCAAAAAAAAACTTACACCGAAACGGTGAATCGCCTCCCAAAAGAGGTCCCAGGGGGAAGAGCCTGTGCTGGTGGAAAACCCGAAGCCGGGACAAAAACCTGCACCGAATAAGGAAACTGACCGAGGAAAAAAAAAAAGCCTGCCTCCGCCAAAAAAAAGGAAAACAGGGCTTTAGTTCAAAACAAAAGTAATAAAAGGAAGACGTCGGCAACTCACCAAAAGGAAAACAGCGCAAGTTGGGTGTTAAGGTTGTTTGGGTTTTTTTAGAGGGATCTCCAGAAAAAGTCTCTCGCAAAGGGAAAGCCCAGGGGGGGAATCAACCAAAGACCCATGGGGAAGGTGGTCCTTTGAAACTGGCGGTGTAGAAAAAAAAAAAAGCAGGGGGTCCCCCAAAAAAGAGACACGCAAAAAGGAAATGAAAATCCCCTCCCAGGGAATCCTAAGAGATTACGGTTGATACGTCAGAAACCTCTTTCTCTCCAGCGCCGAAATCCTTGTAAGAAGAGTTGCCATCAATCAGAGAAAACTTTTTCCTCTCGGGAGAAACAGTCCATCGGGGTCCAATCCACAAAAGGCCCCTTGAGAAAGAAAGAGAAAAAGAGCCCAAGGACAACGAAAAGGGGAAAAAACGTGCTCCAAAAGGGGGCACGGGGGAAGCTCGGGCAAGGTGGTTCGACGCTTGAGACTCAGACGGTAGAGAAGAGGGCAAGGGGAGAAAAAAGCCCCCCTTGAAGGGATCAGCCTGCAGCCAATAACCTTTCCAAGAGGACTGAAGCAGACTCGGGCAACACACTTCAGCTGTCAAGAATCCTCAGGAGAAGGAAAAACGAAAAGACAAAGGGCTTGGACTGTTAAGGTTCCGAAAAAAAATCCGGCGCCTCAAGACCTGCACGTTGCGAAAAGAAAAGACCCCTGCGCGGGGGAAATGACCGGTCAATCTCAAAAACCTGCGCCGCAATAAAAAAGGTGTTGGGGGGGACGGGGAAACGACCTAGCGGGGGCCACAAGGGGGACCTCAGAAAGTCCCTGCAGGAAAGAAAGACCCAATCAAAAAGGGGAAGGAGATGCGGGAAAAGGGGGAGAAAACGAAAAAAACTTACGGAGGGGACCACACCACCTCCGGTGCAGGGAAAAAAAACGACGGTTGAACGAGAACTTTTAAATCCTCGGGGGAGGGGAAACTAATTTTTAACACCGCTCCCAAGTGCGAAAAGGGGACCCCTTAAATATGAAAAAAGACACTTTTTGAAAGAAGGGGGGGGCCACGACTCCTTGGCTCCTCAGAAACCGCTCCCTTGAAGAAAAAAACCGAGCTCGAGAGAGCCAGCGACTTCCTGGAGATATTCATGGGGGGGAAGGGGATGGGGCTAAAAAAACACAACTCCACTCCAGAACGCGAAATCCCAAAAGCTCCCGAAGCTTCCATCGAAAGAAAAACAGATCATTCCCCAAAACTCCAATAAAAGGGAAAAAAAAACCAACCGGCAAGTTGCGAAAGAATCAGACTTCCCTCCACCGATGTGACGAATCGGACAAAACCTTCCTGGCCCAGAGGGGGATCTGGATCCTTCCCCGATTGGGAGTCAGCCGCCGCTAGTAACAAGAGAAAGAGAATCGAAAGGGGGGGTGCAAAAAAAATAGGATGACCTCAAAAGAGTGATAACAAAAGTCTTCCGGGGGGAACGGCGAAGTCGAGTGGCCAGGAGCTTTTTTGGGGTCGGGAGGACTCTGCCGATCTCGAGGTTTCCGCAGCAACCGTTTTAAAAGACCCCGGAACCCCCGAAAAAAAAAAAAAAAAAAAAAAACGTCAAGCGTGTCGGATGGGGAAAGGACCCCTCCTGAAAAAAAAAAAAAACCACCCAAGCCTCACCCGAGGAAAATTGTCCGAGGAAAAGCCATGTTCTGCCCGCGCAAAAAGATCCATTGGACCGCAAATGCACGCAGAGCTGAGGGAAAGTGAGTATGAGGGGAAAAGAGAAAGGCCTTCATTTTTGGGGGGGAAAATACCAACCGAAAAAATCTTGGCCTGCCAGAGAAGAAAAACGCAACACAGGACCAAAGAGGGGAATCAAAACATTTGTACAAAAAGGTCTCCAGAAAAAGGCCATCGTAAATCGATTTTTTCATCCCAATGTCCATTTAACGGTTACTGAAAAACGATCGATCCGGGGACAAACGCAGAAAAAAAAACTACAGAACTTTTACGATGGGACCCAGCCTATGACAGGGAAATACGAACGGAGAGGCCTCGCGGAAAAAACCATCTGTTCCTTTTGTTGAAAAAAAAAAAAAAAGCCCTCGCCAAAAGGGCTACCCCTTGGGGGAAAAAAGAGGGGTCCATCCCGAGAAATATAGAAAACAACTCGGCGTATCGGGGGGGGCTAAAGAGGATAAAGAAAATCACCTTGAAAGACGTGACCATAAAAACATCATTGGAAAAAAGGTCTCGGAAGTTTTGGGGGACAAGACAAAGGCCAGCCTTTTGTGAAGAAATCGGAAAAAAGATGGCCATCGGGAAAACCGCCGCTTGCAGGGTTCTCCTCAAAAAGGAACAGAATGCGAAGAGGAAAAGGCCGCGAAGTTGTACCGGCACGCAAGGGGAGGGAGAAGGCGTAAACCCAAGAATGGGGTTGAGAAAAAAAAAAAAAATCAAAAAAAAATCCCAAGCCCGGAGAAAAAGCCAGGGGGAGCCCCGGGGAAAAATGCGGAAACCCCCGGTCCCTGTTGTCAAAAACGCGCAAAAGGTTGGAAAAGTAAAAAAAAAAAAGTGTACAACCGAAACCGCCAAAAAAGAGGAGCCAGCCCTACGTTTTCAGGGCCGCAACGCGAGAGTTGCGGAAGGGGTGCGAAAGGGCCTATGAAAGGGGGGGGGCTTAAAACTGGGGGAAAAGGCATAAAGGAAAACTCCTCAAACCAACACATCATCGAAGAAATCAACAACACAACGGGGGGGGGGGGAGATATAGAATGAAAGTTTTTTGAGATACAGAAAATCCTTCGTTGAGTCAGTTTCACTGCCCAAGAACCATCTTCCATCATCAAAAAAAAGCCTAATCGCGGATACTCAAAAGCAAAAAATTGAGGTTTTCTCAAGGTGGTGAGGTGTGTTGGATGGGGAGGGTTCTTTCCAACTTTTTTCAAAGGAAACGGAGAAAGATTGGGAGTCCCCAAGGGCGCGTATGGGGATTTGTTGGTTGAAAAAAAAAGAGAGCGAAAAAAAAAAAAAAAGGCCCTCTTCCTTGGGGGAAGGGAAAAATAAAAAAGCCCTGGGCCCATCCATCTGTTCCGAGAAGAAACGAAAGCGGGGGGGAGGGGGGGACCTTATTTGGCTAAAGAAGGAGTTGTTTTCACTCCTCCCACCGAGGGTATTCTTCTGGCTCCAAACAGGAGAAAAAAAAAAAAGCGAATGATCCGGATGCAAAGAACCGGTTGGTGACCATAAACAAGAAAACAAAAGACATACAAAAATAGATGTCGAGAGGGACGGGGGAAAACGCGGAAAAAGGGGGGAAGGATCTCTGGGGGAGGAGGGGGCGCCTTTTTTCGATGAGGGATGGAGGGGGGTCGGCAAAGAAAAGAGGGGTTCGTAGGTCCTTCGGAAAGAGACAGAAATAAAAGAGGGGGAGATTGGGTTCTCTCGAAGGGAACAAAGGAGGAGAGTTCCTCATCAAAAGGAAGGACCGAGGGCGATAAAATCGGGGGAAAGTGAAAGGAAAGTTTCGCAATCAGGGTAAAAACTGGACGGTGCGGTCGGGAGGGACGGGCTCAGAGACGGAACGTACAAAAGTTTTGTCAAAAAAAAACTCCCCATGCCAAAAAAAGTGCTGGCCGAAGAAGGAAGGCAGACAAGGGCAGGAACCATCGCCTCGCCGCGCGGGGGGGGACGAAGGGCCGGAAAGAAATGACCTCTGGGGAAAAGGGGATGTGGAAATCGCCGTGTGGCAGGAGAGACGGAAGCGTCTCAAAAAAACGGCCCGAAACAAAAAAAATTTGCCGACTGACACTGGGGAGGCCCTAAAGTGAATCACAGGGAAAGGGGAGAAAAGGGCCGTCGGAAAAAAAAGAAGTGACGCGTTTCTCGGGAAAAAAAGAAAAAACGTATATCCAGAATCAAGGGGGGAATCGTTAACAGGATTACCGTTCGGTGGGGAAAACCCTCTGTGAGGAACTAGAAAGGCCGGTTTTTCAGAAAAGGGGGGAGTGCCCTGATCCCAAGGAAAAAGGAGTCGCTGGCAAGGACCAGGTGGGGGGGGTTTTTTTTTCAAAAGTAGGAAAGGGATCAAAAAAAACGGATAATTTGACAGGGGGGTCGAAGTCGAGCCTCGGTGGAGAGGGTTTTCGAAGAAAGAGAAGAACCAAAAAATTCCGTTCGCAAAAACCGCTTGCAAAAGGAAAGAAGCGACATATACGGGGGTTTTCGGCCCAGGAGGGGAAGGGGAACCCGGGAAAAACTAACCGCGATTTTAAGGACTTCCGGCGGGGGGACGAGTCAAGCACGGTTCCAAAGAGTTCCGCATAAAAGGGGAGGGGGCCATCTGCTGAAAAAAGCGTATTTAGGGGAGACAGCGCCGCCAAGGAAGGAAAAGATCTCAATCAGGGAGGTTTGCCAACGAAAACAGGTGAACACATCAGGACTGTGGAGAAAGGGGGTGGCTCCGGGCATTCGCGAGAGACCAGGAGGAAATGGCAAGAGACATGAAATCAAAGTCTTTGCCGGGGACCCGGCCCACGTGAGAAAAGGTACCACCGTAGAGTTACGAAAAAGAAAGGGAGGGAGTGGGAGGGGGGGGAAATCCCGCGGAAGAAAAAAAAAGAAGGGCCCTGGGAAAAAGCAAACCAAGGTTTGCAAGGGGCCCTCTTCCAAAAGGTGAAAGGAGATGAAGGTGAAGAGGAAAAAAAACGAAGCTCAAAGGAAAAAAAAAAAGCACGGGCCGGGGGATGCACAGTTCGTGAAAATTTGAGTAAAACGGAGTGTAAAGGGGGGGGGATTGATCACGGTAAGATGAAAGAAACCGACAGAAAAAGGGGGGAACAATTTTTTGCCATGGGGACTTGGTGCTGAGATCAGGGGGGGGGTTTTGTGTTAAAAAGTATCAAAAAAAAAGGGATCTCGGGAAAATCCCGTCTTCGGGACTCTGCCGCCCGGCCCCTCCAGTGGGGGAGGGGGTGCAAGGGGGAGTGAATCTCGTTGCTCCAAAAAAGTTCGCTGGAAGGAAAGAAACAAAACAACGGCGGAAAAAAAAAAAGGGGGAGTCTGAGTGGGAAAAAAAAAAAAAAAGGGAGGCTGCTTTCGGATCAAAAAAAAAAAAGAAATGCTCTGAGAGATTAACTTGAGAAGAGGCATAAGGGATCATTCGTAATTCGCCTTCGAGAAGGACAGGGGGCCGACGAGAAAAAAGAAGTCCCGCCCATCGGGAAGGTCACCAAAAGGGAGGGTGGCAGTGTTAGAAGGAGGGGCCCAAGCTGTGCCAAAAAAGGGGGAAAGAAAAGAAAGGGGACGCAAAAGGATAAGAGGGAAAAAAAAAGCAAAAGGGATTTTGGATAAAAGACGAACCCTCTTTTAAAGGGGGGAAAAAAGGGGGAGGGGAGAAGAATTGCTGACAGGAAGAAAAGGCCCATGGCGTATGCAAAGTGCATTACTCACGCAGGGGGGGGGGAAAAGGATAGAGAAGGAAGGCAATCAGAGAAAAAAAGGGGAGGAAGGAGAAAAAAGAGAGAAAGGTTTGTTTTTGTCCTTCAAAAAAAAAAAAAAAAAAAAAAGTCAAGCGTGAAAGTCAAAACTGCTCAACACATCCGGAAACCCGTGCATAAAAAAATCCCTCTGTCGTCGCTAAAAGGGAAAGCAAGAGACCTCAAAAGAAAAAAAAGGGGGGGTGACAACCGTAGTGGAAAAAAAGTTACCCTTTGGAAACGGAGAAAAAGACTGGAAGAATCCCGACGACAAACAGGTTGACTTGGTTGTCAAAAAGCGCCTGGCAAAAAAAGAATGGGAACAAGCCCCTGACCGAATGGGGGAGGGGGGAACTCTATCTAGTGCTAAAATCTAACCGCCTTGGGGAAGAAAAAAAAAAAAAACTTCTTTCATAGAAGGAGGGAGACTAATGACCATGAATGATTGAAAGAACGGAAAAGAAAAGCAGCCGCCTTTAGGGGAAAAGGGGAAGACATCCGAATAAAAAAAGCACCAGAAAAGCTTTTGGAGGGGCCCGACTGAAAAAAGAAGACCAGGTAGTCCTCGTTGAGAGAGGGGGGGCTACGCGTTGGTTATGGCGGGCCAAAAAAGCTTACTATGGAGACCCCCGCAAAAAAAAAAATGGCCTGCGAAAAGGTCGGCCGCCCGGAAGAGGGTTTACCAGGAAGACGGCTCAAACTGCCTCGCCCGCCACAATCAGAAAATCTATGGAAAAGATAAGTCAAAAAACTTGGGTGCAGAAGAGGGGGGATCCAAGGGAAAAAAAAAGGAACATTTGATTTGGAAAAAACACGGGCAAAAGATGCCCGGTACAAAAAAAAAGGCTCACAAAAGCGTCAAAAAAAGGAGACCGGGAGAGAAAAAAAAGGGCATGATCTCTTTCCTGTTGGGGTGACCGAGAGAAAAACTACGGAGGGAGAAAATCATGGAGGGCTGCTCCTTGCAAGAATGAAGAAAAGCATCCCAAATCGCTGCAAAACTAAAAAGAAAAAGACTTCGGCACGAGAAATGCAGAAGGAGTGCATCGTCATCGCAGACCGTGGGCGTTTCTGCCTGGATCAGACGCCGCCCCAGACGGTGCCTGCCTTTAAACAACCGCGGAAAGTACGAATGAAAAAACAAACCGTTCAAAGGGAAAGGAGGACGGAGGTTCACGGGGGGGGGGGAGTGGCAACACGAAGACGATTGAAGGGAAGGCCTCGAAGGCAATGCGAAGAAGAAGAAAAATAAAAAGGGAAAAAAAAAGTAGATGCGTAAAAAAAAAAACTGCCTGTAAGCCGTGGACAACAGACCTAGACCCAAACCACGCCTGGAACTTTCCACAAAGAAAAAGATAGGGGTATCAGTTGGGGGAAAAAAAAAAAAAAAAAAGTTTCCTTACTGAGAACAAGGGGGGAGAAAAGATGGCCAGTTATCGAAAAAGACCTTGTGAAAAAAGGAGAAACGGCAGAAAAAAAAACCTCTCCAGAGGAAAAAAGGGAAAAAAAGAAAAAAAAAAAAGCTCGAACCTCAAGCGGAGGGGAGAAAACTGATTTTCTGAAAATCCGTGAGATTTGGGGGGAAGGAAAATGGGAAAAAAGAAAAAAACATCCTCAAAAGAAAAGGGGCCACGGCAGCGCCAAACCAGACGCCCTTCTGAACGAAAGAAAAAGCATCCACACCAGAAAGGGAACTGAAAAACAAAAGGGAAGAGCGTCCTAGAAATGGCCGCATCGAAAAAAGGGGGAACCCGGGGAAAGAAATTTCCTGGCCCCCAAAGAAAGATCGGGAGAGGACCGGGGGGGATCTCAGGAAAAGGAAAAGAATTCCCGAAAAAGAAAAAAAAACGGGCGCCTCGGGAAAAAAAAAAAAAATGACCCGACAAAACATGTGAATCAAAAAGCCAAGTGTCGGGGAAGAGGGAAAAGTCTGAAAAAGGGAGAAGGTTTTTTCGGACGAACGCGATCCGGAAGTGGCCAGCAGCAGAAAAAAAGGCAGATTTCCCCGAAAGGATAGAAAAAGAAAGCATCCCGCGCAAAAAAAGCCGGAGGGGAGACCAAGACCTATTGGATGGGCCTGTCAAAGGGGGAAAGACCAGGGGAGGAAAAAAGAGGTCCCAGCACTCTTTCTTGGCTTTGACCGGCTGGGGGGAGTTGCCAAAAAAAAAGTCCGTGACACGCGAAAAAGGGCCACACAAATTGCAAAAAAAAGTCTGCCATAAAAGAAGAGTGGCGAAAAAGGATAGGAAATCTGAAAAAAAAGGGGGGGGGAAAAAACTCCCCTCAGTACCGGGGTCGTTATGAGAAAGGGGAGGGAAAGTAAAGAAGAAAAGGTGCGGCCAAGGAGCTGCCACAAAAAATAGGTTTGACAACAGAGACCCCCGACGCATGCCGATACCGTAAGAAAAAAAAAAGGAGACAAAAAAAAAAAAAAGTACCAAAAAAAAACACTTCGTCTTTTCACAGACTGAAAGAGCCGCCAAAAAAAAAAAAACCTTTGCCAAAGGAAGCGCGAACCAAAACCACAGCGATGACAAAAAAATGTGGAAAGAAGCCCGGTGAAATTCAAAAAAGGCAATTCTCGTGTCAAGCTCTCATGCCAGAGCGACGGTTTGAGCCAAAAGAATAGATCGATTAAAGAAAGGAAATCTTTAAGCCAAAAGGAAGGCCCGCCACACCCGGGGAAAAGGGGAGCATTCAAGGGGGGAAGGTGAGCTTGTCCAAGAGATCCAGGGAATTTACCACCTCAGAGGAAGGCTTTCTTCGCGGGGGGGGAACCAAAATCCGGGAGAGGAGGAAAGAGCGGCCCCGGGAATAATGAGAGAAAAGGACCCAGCGAAAAGAAAAATGTTTGGAACGAAAATTGAAAGGGAAAAAAACCCGCGGGAAAAAGGACCACGGTTTTGAAATCGGCCTCCCTACGGGAAAAGAAGGAGAACGAATCTCCCTTTTCAAGGAGAGGAATTCCAGACAAAAAAAAAGTGCAACTGAGAGGAGACTTGAAAAGAACCGCCACCAAAGAAATTCTAGCCCGTAACCCAGCCTCTAAAACGAAAAAAACGGGGGGAGGTGCTGGGTTGTTGGGGTGGGGAGGAAAGGAAAAAAGAGGGTTCATTTTCAGCAGGAAAGGGGGGGCATATGAAAAAGACGCAAGCCGAGAGAAAAAGGAGGGGGGAAACCGGGGGGGGGGGGAGGAAAAAGGGCGGAGGTTGGTTCACCGGGGGGGCGTACCTTGGAAGGAAACAATTTTTGGAAAGAACTTGCGGAAGGCCAGTTCCCAAGCGCGATGAGGGGAAAAAGAAAAAATTTTTTGGTTTGAAAGACATCTCAGAGGGGGAAGGTGGAAAGGGGACCGGGCTAGCAGGGGGGGGAAATGAAAGAAATCATCTGTTGGGGGGAAAGAATCACAGAAGGAGGGGGCTAAAACATTAAAGATGTTCTTCCAAGGGGGGAAGGAAGAGATAGTAGGGGGAAAAGCCAACCCGTCGCGCCGGCGGGGACACGAAAAAGATTGCCGGTGGATGGGACCAGGGGGAAACGATCGAAAGGAATATGAGTCTGCGCGGGCCGAAAAAAAAGGCAGGGGACGCCAGGGGAGAATAGGGCGAATTTTTGAAAGAGGGGGAAAGCCCTCGCGGGAATGGAGGGTCCACGGGGCCTCGGAAGAAATCGTTCAAAATCAGGGGGGGCCGCAGGACAAAAGCCGCCCAGCTCGATCGGGCCCATGCATAACGCCATAAAAAGCAATCAGGAAAAAAAAAACAACAAGAAAAGATACGGATGCATAGAGGGGGTTTGCAATCTCCGGGAAAAAGAAGGGGAATACGGTGCGGTCGGCATGGTTGCGGGAGAAGGGGGGGGAAGAACTGAAAAAGGCCTGGCAAAAGAAAAAAAAAAAAAGAAAAAGAAAAAAAGGAACGAGAGGCGCGGGCAGAAAAAAAAAAAAGCTGTGAATGCAGGAAAAAGACCTGACGTGGACAGGGGGTGACGATGCCGGACATCGCGAGCTGGAAAAGACCAAGGGAGGGGTTCGGGGGGGAAAAGGAAAAGGGGCTTTAGAGGCTGGGGGGAAAAAAGTCCGAACCGAAAAAAAACACCGACGCAAGGGGGCGCACGACACTAAGCGATAAGGTTGAAAAAAATAAAAAGAAGGGTCTCGCCCGCGTCCAAAAAAAAAAAAGGAAGGGCCGGCGAGAGGGAAAGCTTGTTGGGAAAATGACGCGTTGGGAGGGGACGATCACCGCTAGGAAGGAGACTCCTAGAGGGGGGAGGGATTTTAACCGTCGGTTGCAGGAAAAAAATCGTTGAGGACAAAATCGAAGAGTCTGGGGGTTTTTTAAAAGAAAGGAAAAAGCACGTAGCGACGCCAGGAGGGGCGGCGCTGCCGCCTGCAAGGAGGGGAAAGAGGACCCATTCCCGCAAATTAAAAATTTCAGAAATAGAACGGAGATTCACAGGAACGAAAAAGGCAGGGGGTTTGAGCTGTTTTCGAGAGGGGGGGAGGAAAAGGAACAAGGCCGGGGGGGAAAAAAGTGCCGCGGCAAAAAAGCGCATATGACTGGGGGAAAAAAAGTCTTGGTTAAAAAACTTGGGAAAACATCGGGAAAACTGATACAAGGGGGACCAGCGTGGGGTAATTAAGGGGGGGGGTTCGAGTCAAAAAGAAGGGGGTCCCCGGGCCACGGAAGGGCAATGGAAAAAGAAAAAGTGGGGGCATCTCCTTCTGGGGTAAAAGAAAAAAAAAAAGGAAGGGAAAAGTGCCTGAAAAAAAAAGTCCCTCGGCAGAGAAGTCGTCGAAAGTGTTCCACAGGTGAACACATCTGAAGGGACGGGTTGCAGAGGGGGATGAATACGTCAACTCCTCCGGGGGAAGGGGGAAACTTGCAGGAGAAGGGTGCCCCGAAACGGACTGAAAAAAAAAAAAATTAAAGTTGGTGCCTGGTCCCAAAGATTCCGCGAAAAGTGTCCACTTAAAGACGTCCTGAAGAAGGGGAGGGGGGGGTAAATTGGGGGTCAGGTCTGCGCGAAACCGGCCGTGTTGGGAAAAAAAGCACCTCGCTTAAAAAAAAAAAAAGGCTTCGTACAGAAAAAAACAAGCGATGTATTCAAAACAACGCCCGCAGCGGAACCCAATTGGGAAGAAAAAAGTTTCCCTTTTCGTGAATGGGTTAGTAGCACAGGGACCATCGGGGGTCCGGGGATTGAACTCAAGACTACCGCGCCCCGGGAAACAAAGTGGTTTTGCAGGAGGGGGGGGGGGCAAGATTTTGTTACAGAGCAAGGGGAGCCGGGGGGTCAAAAGGGGTAAACCAGGGGGCCGTCCAAGGGTAATCTCGGGCGCAAAGAAGGGGGGGGGAAACCAAGCCATTTAGGAAAGGTTTCCATAAGAGCACGTGGCCCGCCATAAACAAGGCCAAACGCGACTCAAGAAGCAGGGAGGAAAAAAAAGACGGGCAGCGAAAAAGGGGGAAATGCTCCGCACTCAAAAAAAAAAGGGGTCTCCAAGCGAACCGTGTGAGGAAAGGGCCCTAATCAGTCGTATGAAGAAAAAGGGAAAAGAAAAGCCTGGGAAGAAAGGGAGTTAGAGTCCGCCCCATTCGGAAGGGAAAAAAAATTCGGTGCGGGTGCCAAAAGGAAGGACGGGGTTGAACACCATCAAAAAGGACCGAGTCGGGAGGATATTTTCAGTGGGGGAAAGAAGAACAGGTCCTTTGCGGGGAAAAAAAAGCGAGACGGCGGCTATAGGAAAAAACGTCAGTCCCAAGGGGCGGATGCAACACAGGTGGGAGGGGATGCAATTGGATCGTTGAAGGCATCTCTAAAAAAAAAAAGGAAAGGGAAGGAGGAAAAAGAAAAAAAAGGGGCCTTCAGGAAAACGGCCCCAGCGGGTGATTCCACCTTCGTAAAAACGCGTCCCCCCCAACGAATTGGGCCTGCCGCTTGCGTCGCTTTGAGTCCTCCTCGAAATAGAAAAAAGGGGTCACCGAGGGTCGCGCCACTTAAGGGGGGGGAGAAAAGAAAATCCCTGTGAAGATCCAATACTCACAAAAAAATGGGAAACGGCAGCGGGGGGGAAAAGGGAAAAAAAAAACTCGCCCAAAAAAAAGCCACCGAAATGTTACAAATATCTCCCGAAAAAAGAAACAGAATAAACCAACCTCCCCGCGTTGGGAAAAAAGAATTTCAATCAGAACGGAAAGAAATACGAAGGACGGAGGGGAAATGATTTATTGTGGGGAAAAAAAGCTCGCAGCGCCTTTTTATGGGGGAAAATAAGTCCGTCAAAAAAAAGCGCCCAGAAACCCTTTTTGGGAACTCCAAACAATAGTCGCGTTTGCCTTGACGGGTATATGGGCGAAAAAGGCTATGGGACCCGAAACAAAAACGAATGGCCTGCGGGACCCCGGAAAAAAAGTGAGGCCCGCCGAGATTAACAGGGGAGCGTTTGTTCCCGCGGGGAGATCACCGGGACTCCGAAAAGTGTAAAAAAAAAAAAAATCCTCTGCCACAAAAAAGAATCAAAAAAGAAAACTGGTTGAAAAGGGGAGGGATCCAGGGGAAAAAATCTTGAGAGGGATCACCCAGAAAAGGGGGGTCAAGACAAAAACGGGCAACATGAAAAAAAAAAAAATGCGACAGGAGCGCCCTTTCCAAAAAAAAAAAAATCTGCAACAGGAAAAAAGGGGGCTGAGGGCGTTGTTGGGGGGGCGAGGGGGATAAAGGATGCCCCTGGGGGGGGGAGACTAAAGGGGAAAAAAAACCTCCGTTCCGGGAAGGGAAAAGCCCCCAGGGGGGGGGCTTGAAGCACCAAAACGAAAGCTCTGCAAAAAAAAAAGAGCTGGACAGAAAGGGGCTCTACGTGGAAACTGCAAGAAAAAGAAAAACTTGGCGAAAGAGCAACGAAAAAAAAAAAATGAATGCCTGTTGTGGGAAGGCCCATCGCCTGCGGAGAGAGGGAAACGGCCGGGAGGGAAAGGATTCCGTTTTTTCCCCAAGTCCCGTCGCAGATGGGGGGGGAACCTGTTTTCCGGGGGAAAAACTCCGATGTTCAAGAGGGAAGTACCGGGGAGGAGGGGGGTAGCTTTCCGCCTAAAATCAAAAAAAAATCTGAAGAACCTTGGGGGGATTGGCACATGCGGAACCTGCAGGAAAATCTGTTGCGGACCAAAAGGGGAAAGAATTCACGGCTGGAATCGAGGGTTAGGCATTTTTGAAAAGAGTTCAAAACGAAAACAACTTGGGAGACTCAGGTGGAGGCTCGAAAAAAAGAAAACTTTTTGCCAAAGAAAAAGGGAACACTGGACTATCAAACCCTTCCCAAGCGAAAAAAGAGCCATCGGAAATCGCGCGGCCTAATGAAATTCTCGGGTCTGCTCGTCTGGGAATAAGAGGGGGAGGAAAAAAAAACAAAAAACTCATCCCAGAAAAAGGGGAACCCGAGCAAGCCTCCGGGATGCTCAAGATCAGTCAAGGAAGAGGGGAAAAAAAAAAAACTC
>Ga0179593_1422444_pt1 | contig 14040 bp, 22 predicted proteins | sample CZODoug2_1_08_16_FD_185931 | JGI IMG/M metagenome (GOLD analysis project Ga0179593, IMG submission 185931) | Vadose zone soil fungal communities from Angelo Coast Range Reserve, California, USA - CZODoug2_1_08_16fungal (PacBio error correction) | ecosystem: Environmental > Terrestrial > Soil >...
AAAAAAAAATTATTTCCTCGTGAAGTCGATCCAAAAAGGCCGAAGCGCAGCGATGCTGCCCGATGCCAGACTTGTCCTCAGGGAAACAGTTGCGTAAAAAATGTGTGGAAGTGGGGGGCGCAACTAATGAAGATTGGGGGAACTTCTCCAGAACAAAAAACTCTGGCCGAGATTGGTAAACCGAACAAAAACCGTGTTGCTGCATTGCGTACCCCCGCTCACCACGGGGAAATCATGGGAGGTGAAAAGGGATTTTTTCAACATCAAGAGAGAAAGAAGGGTCAGGGGGGTGGGGGGATAAGAATCGTGCGATGGGACGCCCCCCGTAGATCACGTTGCCCGCACATGGTACGACACGTCCGGGAAAGGGGCGGCGTGGGAAAAAACGTCAAGGGAAAAAAAAAATCAAAGTAGGAAACAAACGGAAAGTTCGAAAAATCTTATAACGGGATGTGGGGAAAAGAGCCACCCATCATTGGGGGAGGAAGGAGACTGAACCTCACAGATCAAAAGCCGGGCGCCGTCCACCACAAACGTGCCGTCCGCGGCGGACCAGAGGAGGTCCCTCCCAAAGACGCAGGAAGAAAAGGGAAGTTGAGGCTTCAAGGAAGAACTGAAGACCCCACTGTTTCCATTCAGATAAACCTCGAGGAAAAAATGATCCCGCCCCGCAGACACAGATCCACAGCCATTGGGTCTTAGAGGGTAACCTCGCCAAACTGCTGGGAATCAAAAGAGGCACAATCTAACGAGTCCGCACCAAAGCCAAATAACCCGGCGAAGAGCATGACCTCAAAGAGAAGGTCTAGAACTCCGCTCAAGAAAGGGCACCGAAAATCGGGAAGACCAAGCGAAAGAAACACAAGGGAAGTGTCGGAAGCCTGAAAGACATACAAGGAAGGACGCTGTTGGGGGCCCAATTTCCTCTCCTTGTTTTGCTGATTTGAATAACGTGCCTGGACCGGAAAAGGGGACTGTGTTGGGGAGGCCCAGGGGGATCGGAATAAAAGGCAGGTGACGCTTGCAAGGGTTGTTACTCACCTCATCATTCGTTCTTATTCCGGAGTGCCGCCCGAAACCGAAACCGCATTTCCCAGTATCAAAAAAACTGGTATGGACAGTTTGCCCAAGGGCAAAGCGTGATCGGTGGACTCGGGAACAGTAGCGTAAAAACTGGAAAACGGTTTCGGGAGACTGGTTCCAAAAACATACGGGAACCGAGTTCATAATCAATAACTCTGGATCATGAATCACAATGTGGGGGGGAAGATATTGGAATATAGTAAGTGTAATTACCGAAGCGTTATTTACGAAGGACTCATTACACCTTCATAAGGGGGGACCGGGAGGAGAATGCAAGTAACCATGTAAGAAAAAAATGGGGGGAAAGAACCCCGTTTATTGCAGAAAAGAAAAAAAAAAAGCCGTCTTTGGCGATGTAAAACAAATGGTCACAAGGCACTCAAACAAGAATAATGAGTCAGGAGAGGTCGAACTCGGGGACGCGACAACATCGTCTACCCGGTTGGCGGGCAGGACCCGAGCTAAACACACAGAATAGAAAAGGGACCAGGATCAAACAGCCCCAAGGGAGAAAGGAAAAAATGGAGCAATCGTGTAAAAGGATGTTTGCTTTCCCATAGGTCAGGGCCAACAATGATCCATGCCGCCAATGTTTGGGACAGCATAGGAAGTGCCGTCCCGAAAGGAGAACGCGGACAAAGGAGAGGTACACCGCGGAAAACCCGGGTGGAGGGGATCGCAGTCGGTCGCCAGGAGGGAAAAAGCGTTGAATAACAACCCACAAAGGAACTCGGTGGGGTGGAGGGGCAAGGAAAGAAGAAGAAAAAAAGTGTGGGTGGAAAGGAAGAAATCCAGTGCACGCATTACGACAAGCCAACGCAAAAAGCAGCGGGGAAGGAGCCGTACCAGCCGGAGAGAAAACGAACCACAAAGTGAATGACAAACCGGATTGAAAAAGAGAAGAAAACGGACGGTGTAAATGTTTAATTGCTATCAAACAGGAGGTCAACTAAAAAACCAATTCGGATAGCCGAGAAAAAGTGGGTCGAAGGTCGAAAGAACGGGTGAAAAGGGGAAGAAGAAAATGCACCAATTTTGGGAAGGACTTCATAGGAAGGGGGGATGAAATCGACGGGGGAAGGCCATTGGGGACCAAAGAGAGGAAGGAATGAAAAAGTATCCTTCAGGGGCTCAGATATTGTGAAGAAATAAACAAGTTTTGTTAGAAAACAAATAAGGAATGACATTCGGGGAAAGGGGGGGCGGGGGGCTTTTCGGCCACAGACGGACAAGGGCCCGGTGGGAAAGCACAAAAAAACCCGTACCCGAAGGGGGTGGGTGGCGTGCTAGAGGAAGCGGGTTATGCCCAAAAAGGGCCCGAGAGAACACTTGGCAAACCAAATAAGCAAAAGGAAGCTACACACGGTCCATGGACGACTCATGCTCAGGGCGCGCAAAAAACCCAAACTAAAGGGGGACGCCACCTGTGGCCGTAAAAAAGGGGGCACATTTGGGGGGTGTCAGCAAGCAGACAATGGGGACTAAAATCGTTAATTCTTAGGGAAATAGTACTGGGGAATCACCAACGCTGTGGGAAAAAGGGGAAGGGCGAAGTGTCAGCTGGCGGCTAGCAAATTCCTTGGGGTTTTTTCTCCCGAAAGGCCAACGCGTACAGAAAAGTTAACGTGAACGGCCACCAGAGCGAGGGAAAAGGGGGGAAAAACATATAAGCCGTGCGAATCAACGCGGAGTGGATAACAAACAAGAGCTGATTATAGGGGTCAAAAAATAAAAAAAAGGTTGAAGGGGGGGCGGAAAGGGAGGGAGGGAAGAAAGGACGGAGTTTACGTGGGGCCGGGGTAAATGAAGCGTGCGAACCCAAAGTTTGGAGAGAGAAACGAAAACGTAACTTTGGTCACAAAGGTTTAATAAACAAAGCAAGAGGGAAAGGAAGATTCCTCTGAAGTCACAGGCTGGGGTGGCCGAAAAAAAAACCCACAAGGGTGAAAAGGCCAACAGTTTGGCGTAAAAGGACGCGGGGAACGAGCAAGAGGAAGGAACTGGTATGGAGGACATTGTAAGAATTTCTGGGTTGACAAGTGGAGATCGGGCACAGGGGGGTGTGGGTGCTCAACAGCGAGAAGTCGAGCACGACCCAGTGGACGGGCAGGGGACGTCTTGGGGGGGGATTGGGAAACATTCAATGGAGATTGGGGAAAAAAAAAACAGCAGAAGCCAAAAGCACAGAGGGCAGCTGACTGATCACTACCTATTGGGGGGCCTGAGAGAATATCTGGGACTCTGACAGAAAGGGGAAAGGGGGGTATCAGACATACTGGGCCACAATGGATGTGGACGAAAAAGCAGTAAAAGGGGCTAATATAACACATCCTGCCAATTTTATTTGAGGGATGCACATTCAGCGACTCCTAATCAACAAGTAGAAAAAAATTAGAGAATGGGGACGGGGTGACGCAGTGGGGGCACCCGGGGACAAAACCGGGGGGATCGGTCTGATACGGGGGGGCAATTACGGGGTTGGGGGTGGTCTCGCAGACGTCTGTTATGAGGAGCATGACCAAACGAATGGGGGGAGGGGTGGCGGGTAGTAAGAGAAAATTTTCATGGGTAGGAGGAAAACAAACACGGCAGGGGGTTGGTCCTGAAAGAAACCAACGGGGTGAAGGTGTGGGTGTATGACAGCAGCGGGACTGGGGGAAAACCATGGAGCGCAAAAGAGAAGTAAAACTAACCAACACGTGTGTGAGGCAGCGGTTAAAACGCTCAGTTGTGCGGGCGTTTCTCAATCGCCAAAAAGAGGGGCCTGAGCGTGAATTGGAGGAGAAGCGTGAACATGGGATGGGAGAAAAGGTTGAAGCAAGATCCAGAAGTGTAAGTTAAAAAAGGGGACTGTGTGGAGATTGGGAAAGCGGAAGGGAAAGGGGATGATTTGGGGAAATTTACTTCAAAGGGGGGTAATCTGGAACGCGGGTAGTGTCCCTCTTAAAAAATCGAGCATTCTGGCGGGCCAAAAAGGGGGAAGGGGGGGAAAAGTTGGGGGAAAGGAAAAAAAAGAAAGGAGAACGGTGGAGGGATTCAATAACCGGTACATTATGGGACCACGTTCTTCGGGATTGGGGGTAGGGGAAGAAATAGAACAGGAAACGGAGAGGTTTTCCGGAAGAACTGAGTAAAGAAAGGCTCACGGGAAAGGGTCACCAACAGCGGAAACAGTGGTAACCAACCTCTTTTGGGCATGATCAATACCGAAGCGATGAGAAATAGGGCAAACAAAGTGAGGAGGGGGTAAGGAAACAGGAACTATAAGTTGTTTAAAAAACGAGGAGTGCTTTCCGAAGGAAAAAAGATCACGGGCGGACAACTTGACTCCCCCGTTAAAAGGAACTTACGGGAAATGTCGGGTTGTAGTGGTCAGGAAAGGAAGAAGACGTAGAAAAGAAAGGCGGGGTATCCAGAACAAACAAAAAGGACCCAGCCACCTGACGGGGACTTAAGGAATACCCTGGGACAAAAGAGCCAAAAACAGTCAAATCGCGGGAAAAAGGAACGGGGATTAAGACATTCTCGCCCTGGGTGACCAAAAGACTGCACGAATTGGGTAATGGCTTGCAGCAGGGCACTTACTCCAAATCAGATGGAGTATTCCTCAGGGGCAACGTGAAAAAGGGAAATGTTTCAAAGGCGGTGAAAAGAGGGAGGTCGATCAAGTACGAGTCATTCTTTTTCCGAAATGGGGGGCGATTGGAGGTGGCGGAAAGTGTTAGAGGTTGACAGAACGAAGTGGAAATCCAGAACTGGGGCAGGAAGATGGACCCGTAGTGGAGACGTTCGTGGTTCGAATGTGGGGACAATCGATTGTTTAAGAAGGGAGGGAAAGTTGGGGGAGCCTGCGGGGGAAGGGACAGGGGAAGAGCAAAAAAAAGTTAGGGAGCGACGGCGGGACAAAAAGGGAACTATTAATCAGAAAACGGACCAGGGTTAAGTCTTTCACTTTCGGGGAAGAAACTTTCTATGAGAAAATACCTTTAACAAAAAGTTGGGCAGGTGACACCTAACACCGGGCCGAAGATGGGGTGGAGAAGGGACCTGTTCTGCCAGAATTTATTCGGGGTCATTTAGGGGTTGTGGTTAACCCGGGCTCTTAAAGTACGATCATCGAGGCAGTGACTGCAACGGGACGCAAGTGGCTAGAAAGAAAGAGCAAGCTTACTATAAACAAAAAGAAACCTGGGACGGCAAGGAAGGGAGGGAAAAAAAGGACATCCATGATCTAACGGGAGTGAACGCTGAGCAACGGGGAGCGGAAATAACAAGTCTCAAACCGCAGGTTGACGTCGTGGATTTTAAACTCTTACAAAACAAGGGAAAAAGGGGAAACACGCAGAAACAGTGTCGGGAGAAAAGGTGAAATGGACAAAAGAGGGGAAGAGAGGAGAAAAGCACAAGAGAAACGAGAGGGGGTGAGCACGTAGAGATCGAAGCTCTCGAAACAGAGAAAATGAGAATTCGATGAAAAGGAATCGGGCGTCGGATATGCGAACACGAGAGACAGCACCAGAGAAAAATGCGCGTAGGAGAAGAAGGGTAGGGGAAAAGGTGAAAAGGGTCCGGTGGGGAAAAACTTGGTTGAAGAGGGAAAGAAAGGAGCCCCCGTCAACTCAAGCCTATTTGTTAAAAAGGTCAAAAGGGACCTCTCACCCGTTGCTCAAGGATAAACTAAAAAGGAAAGAAGGGAAGGTTACAGCCTCCACCGAACAAAGTCCAGGTGGGGGGGTTGCGTAAAAGACCAAGTGGAAACCCTTAATGCTCCGTGCATGGGTCAGAGGAGACAAGAAAGACAAGGAGGCGGGGGGGAAACCACAGTACAAAGAAAAAAAATAAAAATCGAAGGGAAAAAAACGGACCGGCGATGCAGGAGGTGGGGGGGGAAACAACACAAAACGGAAGATGAATTCCCGTTCTTGAAAAATGAAAGCCAGGGCTGTCAGGAACCTTGAAACAGCAAAAAGGTGCCGGGACGAAAAGGAAGAGGAAGAGGTCAACCCACGAACGTGCTACCGAAACTAAAAGTTTAGCTCCCTGGAAAAAACAGCGGCAACACTTCCAGAGATATAAAACGGGATTCCCAACAATTGATTCAAAAAGCCAGAAAAAAAAAACGGGCCCCCGAAGACAGGACGATAGAGAGGGAAAAGAGCAAACTGGAATCAAATCGGAGGTCAAAACCCTAAAACCGATCAAGGACCAAGACAGCGACCATCTAAAGCAGAATCGAAAAGAAACGGGCAGTTCAGCTCAGACCGTTGAACCAAAAGAGGGATCAGGTCGGTGCCCCAAAGGAAATCAAGCCACATAGGAATCCATGCGGGAGAAATGGGTAAAGACCGCGGGACAAAAAAAAAAACAGTGGGCGATTGAATAGTGGCCAGGGGAAACCGAGGAGTGGGGGGAAGGTTTGGCACCGGAGTGGAATTCTTAAGAAAAGGCATGGAAGCTGGTCATGGGACAGGTTTTGGGGTCGTAGAATAAGATCGAGGGGTTATAATCCGAGGGAAAGTCGCCACAAAACCGAAAAAGAGGGCAACAAGGAAAGGAAAGAAAGCTGGGTTTGAACCTGCAAGAGGGGAATCGGTAACCCGAAACAGTGCCGAAACTTATCGTTTATTGATGAGAAATGTTAAACAAGGGGACAACCTCAAGAGGTGACGCGGGAAGAAAAGGGTAGTGAGGTCCGAGGGGGGGGGGGGAGGCCATGTGGACCTTGGGTGAAATTAAGGAAAGTAATATCGCATGGAGAAAAGGAAAAAGTCAGAAGTGACGGGATTGTGCCTGCCAAGAAAAAAAAAAAGAATCCCGGTTGAAAAGGGACAGTGGGGCCACAGAAAAACGCCCGATGTACCCAAGGGAACAAACCCACTCCATAAGGAAGGAGAACTCGCCGCGGGTGGCAACCGGACAAGGTAGAAGTCAAATGCTGCGGGCAGTACAGAGAACAAACAGAAGAAGGGGGACCAGGAGTCAGAAAACCAACGTGAGAAGAACAAAGTTGGGCCTCCGTAAGGTTGCTCCCCATAGAGTGGAAGATTCTTCCGCCCGGGAAATCTCAGAGAAGCATGAAGGGCACGTCGAAGGAGAAAAGGAACGCAACGCCGGAGAAACAAAAAGGGGGCACGGGTTCAGACAGGAGGGAATTCACACACTTGCGGGGGGGGAACCAAAACCCCCACAGAAATCGTGGTGGAAATGTCCATGAAATAACAATGAAACCTTGTTTGATTGCCCTTAAGGAAAGGAAAATTCCAGCTCCTACTACCATACCATGAAAAAAAAAGAAGGGGATGAGCCATTTAAAGACAAACCAGAGGAGAACCGAACCAAAAACACCACCCGAAACAAAGGATCCGCCAAAAGGGGCACGTGTAATTTCAGGACACAACCTGAGCAGAAATAAACATCGTATCGAAGAGATTTCGTAAAAAAGGTGTTGTCAGAAAAGGGATTCGGGATGAGGTGCATAAACAAAGGCAATGAAAGGGGTAATCATATGGGAAAGAGCGGGGTTGGGGTAACATCGGGGTTTTCCGGTGTAGATTCACCCAAGTTCAAACTGGAGAAGGGGGGACAGTGACTAGATATTTATATGCAGGAAAGAAATTAGGGAGCAACTGGGGATCGGTTGGTGGGCGTCTCGGCACACATCTGAATTAAAAACTTTTGAAACTACCCAACGGCCAAAAAAAAAGTGGGGGGGCGGGCCTAGAAGGAACAATAAGGCGTTACCAAAGAGTCTCAAAGTGCAAGACAAGCAATTGAAGGAACAAAGTAATCATACAAGGGAAAAAGTTCGTGATAGGGACTCAAAAGAGGCCAAGGGGGAGTCCGGGGTTGAAAGAAAAAAATTGGACGTCACAAAAAAGTGGTGGGCACATGGTCAGGACTAAGCCAGGAAAAGGGGGCGAGGGGGGGCGGTGAAAATAGGGCTTTTGAGAACGTGTAAAAAAGAAAAGGGCAAGGGTCGTTGACGCTGAGGTGAGATAGACAGGTGGAGCCAGAGGGAAAGCAATAAACCTCAACGGGAAAGGAAAAGGTAAATTGTCCAGCAGCGACCATCAAAAAATGAACCAAAGAAAAGCGGCAGAATGTGACATCGAGAGCAAAAACAAGCAGGGGAAAATAGAGAGATTCAAACAGTCCAGCGTGGAGGGGGAGCCATGGGGGATGTTTTCACAAACGCGGAAAGCGCGCGGGTAGCATGGAACGGTTTTAATTTTGAGGAAAGCGGGGGAGGTACCAGGGACTTTGAGAGGAGGGAAACACAGCGGAACGAAATGGACATTTGGAAAAAGAGGGTTTGATCCCAGCAAATAGGGAAAAGAATAAGTCCGGGCAACTGTCGGAGACAGGTCACCTAACAACAATTTAACCACAAATGGGACTGAATTCACAGGGGTGGGAGAAAACACGACCGGCCGGGGAGCAGGAGGACGATACAAACCTTTGTAGGCTCCTTTTAATCCCTGATATTGGTGGGGGGGGGGCAATGGGAGAGACGGCAATTTTGACGCAGTATGCGAGAAAGCCACCAACTTGGCCTGCAGGCCGGCTGTGATTTCAAAACAGACAAGGGAAGAGGGGGGGGAAAGATAACCCCAAAAACGAATGTCAAAAAACCATAGTTGCGGAGAAAACCTAGGTGTGGGGGAAAGAAATAATAAAGAAAGATGGGGACACTCCGGAGGAAGTGTACTGGGGGAATCACCTCGACTTGAAGCAAAAGGGAAGGGGTTTAAGAAAAGACAGAGGTCAATCAAAATGGGGGCAAAGTGAGGCAGAAAAATGTGCACATTTCATTTAGACCTAACATCTACTCACTTTCAGGACCATCGTGTGGTCGACGAACGTAGAAACGTCGATGAGGATGGGGGGGGACGGAGTGAAGCCGGGGTGGGGAGAGCCAGGGGTGGTGGGGAAACACAACTGGGAAATGGGCGGATCGGTGATGACGAGGGGGGAACATGAAATTTGGGGTGGGGGGGGGGTCCATACTTGGAACTTTGTGGCTTGAAATGACCACGGAGGATGTGGCGGTGCATGGGAGGGTAGAGGCAAAGCTGTTCAGTCGGCTGGTGCAGCATTGATTCTTAAATGCCAGCAACACAACAGGGAAGGTGTGGTGGGTGTGGGAACCATCTGGCTGTGGCCATAAGGGGCAACGCCCGCTCTGCACGGAAAAAAATTCTTGACATCTGGTGGGCTACGGCGCGTTTGGCGGCAGGTACGTCCGTCCGCAGTGACCGCAAGAAGCGCGTTCTTTCGTAAGAAAAAGCGTGACCGGAAGTTTGGAGAGAACTTTGACAGGGTCCACGGCCCGATGGGGGAATGGCCCAATTTGGTGGCTTGGGGGGGTATCAAGCGCAAGTTCAATGGATAGAGTGGGGGGTTGAGCGGTTAACTGGGCCCGACGAAAGGAGAAGGACGGTGTCGCGTTTACGTAAAAGGCATGGCGCTTCGGGCTAGGTACTTGTTTACCAAGGTGGTAAAGCGGGATGTGGTCCATCGGACGACTTTGTGGGGGGACGCAAAGAAAACGGTTACGTTTTTCGGCTACACAGGGGGGAATGGGTACGGGTTTTTTAACAGGAATAATCCATTCAAAAACAGGTTGTTTAAAAAGATGGTTCTCCCGCGTCAACACAGGACGAGATATGAACACTTTTCCTCACAGCGGGCCACAAGTTGGAAAAGGACCCCAACACCCCTCATGATCATGATAAAAAATAACTTAACGATTGAGAGATGGGCACCAGGTTCTGGGAAAATTGATCAAGACAATACAATATGTTTTTAACTAAACCTGATGCTTTTGGGAAGGGGGGAAAGGGAGGGGGGGGGATCAAGCTTGGCGGGGAAAGGGGGCAAAGAATAAAACGGGCCGACTTAAATACTGGAAGGCCGGTTGTCTTTTGACAGTGCAAAAAACAATCATAAACTGGAGTAATCTAAAAGCTGGGATCCCTACAACACCTTCACTTTCACCAGCTACCCAAATGAACGTGTTTGGAAAGAAAGGGGCAGGAGGGCCCAAATAAAACGGCAGGGAAGGCAAAGTATCATCATCACCATCATTCTGAGACGTGAACAAATCGGCAAGAAGGGGGATGGCGTAAAAAAATGTAGAGCGGAGAAATCATCGGGGGGGGGGCGGGCCAATTGGCCAACAGGAAAAATCAATGCCCGGGGGGGGTAAACGGTGAGGGAGCAGTAAGCAAGGCGTATGAAATGGCATGCATGCGGTCCCTTTTCTAGGGGGGTTCGTGGGCTGACTCGTTGCACGGGTGGGAAAGAAGATTGGGAATTCCAGCCCTTGGGGGAGAGGGTCCGCTGACAATCGAAGAAAATTTTAACGAGTATAGACAATCGGGAAAGAACGGGGTTGGCAATCCGATTATCAAAGAATCACCTTGTTTCGGAAGGTAAGTTCCGGCGCTTCACCGGAAACGTTGTGAAGGAAGTTAGGGGCGGGGGGAGAAAGAAGAAGAAGAAATTCTGAGAATTTGGGTGACGGGGGAGACGATGCATCAACATGGCGACGGAACCACGGACTACCAAAGGACGTTGGATGGTGAAGAAATACAAAAGGAAGAGATTTGTGAGAAGGACTGGGGTGGTTGAACGGAAGTATTAGGCTTTTACTTTGGTTGGGTCATCAACGCCCCGTTGGTCTGGAAGGGTGAAGTCCTCGGACCAATGCAAGGAGAAAAAAGGGAGAAATGTGGCTCGGGGGCAGTCAGAGGCAAGATGAAGATAAAACACTTACCCTGCGGCAATGCTCCGTTGGAGTGAAATTCGGTGTCACATTCCAATTCTTCAAAGTGGTGAGCGGGGAACGAGGGGGAGAAAAAGGGGGGGAGCGAAGCGGTAACGGGAAACAGAGAGGCCAAGGAAGGGAGGAAGAAAAGACAAAACAGGCGTGCAAGCAACCGAAAACTCTAGGCCGCAAAAATGTTAAACTGGACGACAAGCTGGCGATAAGACGGGGGGGAAAGAGAGGGGAGTCGGGCAGGGGGACATAAGACGCGTAAGGACGCGGCTCGCTCTCTAGCACAACAACAAAGAAAGTCGATAAGCTCGTGATAACGCTAGGAAATAGGAGGGAAGGAGAACACCAAGATACGAAACGGCGATGGAAAAGAGTGAGAGACGTTTCGTCCAGGGCGGGAGAACCCTAAAACGGGGTAGCGGTCACACCTTTTTCCACGCCTTGTTGAAAAGGGAGTGTGAAAAAATGTAGAAATCAAGGCACCGATGGAAAAATGTACGTCCGGGTGAGGGGCAGTACGGTCGGAAAAGAAAAAGGGCAAGAAAGATTGTGAAGTGGGGAAAACGGACAGAAACACATTGCAAAACGCAAGGGTCATGTTGTGTGATCTATCTTGTCCGATCCCCCCGGAGCCAATATGAGCGGTGAAGAAAGGGAATGGCAGGAAGACGTAAACGGAAAGACTATGGGAGGAGGGAAAAAAGGCACGCCACAATACATACCGGAGAAAAAAGGCACGCCAAACGCCAGGTTAGGGACGACAAAAAGGAAAGCGTTGAGGGAAATGTATTGTCATGAAGGAAAGGAGAGAAACCATGTAACGCCGAGAAAACCTTTTCCTAAAACTGAAACAATTCTCCCTAAACAGAAACGAGCCCTACAACCGTCACAGGGGGAAAGCATGCATTCCACCAGCAGAACAAAAGGTTGCCTTAAGAAAAAATCCCGATTACCCCCGCATACACCTCTTCGTAAACCCGCCCTGGGGAGATACGGTAGAGGGGAAACGCAAAAAGAGGGGAATCACATTCTTCGGGAACAAAAAAAACGAGTAACGCCCCCACGCCAACAGCAAACCGTTCGAAAGACAGAATCTCAGCGTTGAGCGGGACTCTCAAGAACTTTGAAAAAAAAAAGGGAAATTGGGGGAGGGAAAAGGGCACAATAAATTATGCACCCCCTTTTGACGTCCTCTGCCAGTGCGGAAAGAAAGAACAAAGTCGGGACAGGGGGGGGGATGTTGGGGCGCCAAGGGAGAGAAGATTTTCTGGGATTATTATTTCAGGGTGCTGAGGGGGTAAGGGTTTTTGAAGAATCCAAGTTAAGTAATACCAAAGTCAGTACCAATGTGCAGTCAGGGGGTTTTCAAGGATCAACGAAAAATTAGAGGTGATGAAAGAATGATTCTTGAAAAACTCACATCCCCGCATTTGACCCAGAAGGGAGAAAAGGAGGGGGTTCTGGGTCGTGCAAGGGGTGCCTGCTGTCCCTTGCGTAGACATCATTATCTAAGAAAATTGATCGGGTTGGCACAGTGTTGGATAAAACTGGTACCAAAGCCATAGGTGAAAAAAAAAATATTTCAACGCAGCCAGGAGTGATAGGAGGAAAAAGGGAGGTGTGGGGGGCAAAAGAAAAGTTCCTCTTTGTTGAAGTGTAAGTACAGGAATCGGACGGATGACAAGGGCTCAGAGAAAAAATCACACGTTGGGGGGGGGGGGGGGACTGACCCATGAAGAAAATGTAAAAAGGAGCAAGTGGAATAAAGATTCGTGGTTATGGGCCGAGACAACAACTCAAAAAAGGGGGGAACGATGTCCAAAAAAAGGGGGGCAAACCTGAAAAGGCAAAAAGAAGAAGCCTAGTAACTCGGGAAACAAGAATTCATAATAAAGAAAAAAACCGCTGGCGGAAGGAAGAACGGGAAGACAAAACACATCAGAAAGCCATTGGGCAGCGTGGACAATATCACCCCAACCGAGACCCACGGGAGAAAGAGGGATCTGCTGGAAAGGGTAGCCCAGAGAGATGGTAAAGGGGACACCATTCGGCCGGCCGTTTGAAAAAAAGTCAGGAAGCTGCCGAAGGACAAGGATAACCCTCCAAATAAAAAAGTGGCTCACCGGGCTGTCAAGAACCGTGGGGGAGTGGAGTCGGGCGCTTCAAGGGACCGTATTCAAGGCAGCCTGCAGAAGTTAATCCAAAAAAAAAAAAGGAAAAAATCGTGGTTGGCTGAGGACCAAATCCAGGGTGAAAAAAATAAGAGTAACGCTGAGCCTTTTGAAGAGGAAGAAAAGCACCAAAAAAGACGCCAGTTGGGGTTATTCCAGTAACCACTCTTTGAGTCCAAAGACCACAGGGAAGGAAACCTTAACATACCTAGCCTAAGCTTCAACGTGGAAACTTTGAAACTGGCGAGCAACAACACCGAGGTAACTAAGGGGGACAAAGTCGTAGCGTGAAACGAATGTCGAAACCAGTTGGGGTCAACGATGAAGTTTCATAAAACAACAATACAACGGGAGGAAAGTGGCCAAGGGGGGGATGGGAACTCGTGAGCTTGGGCAATGGCAACCATTGGGGGGGTGGGGAAACTGAAGAGGTCGGTAACCCAAGGGGCAAATGAGGTACATGAAAGGGCTCGAGTGGATGAAGGAAGAAAGAGGTATGGCAACACAAATGCTATGAAAGGGGCTGGGGGTAAAAGCTGGGAGGTTAGTCAAAAGTCGGGCAATGGGGCACGGGAACGCAAACCGACTGCCGGGGCCACGGAAGTGGGTGGTTTCGCGAGAACGGTATTGAGCACCAAAATGGGGGAACTAGACTCAAAGGGGCAACAAAACACATTTCAGAACAAAATGGATCATAAAACAGGACCACGTGTGGTGGGGCGGAGAACCTGATAGGCGCCGCCGTCCGGTACCAAAAAAAAAAATGGGGACGTGACAGAAAAGGGGGGGGGGGGGAACGGGGTCAGAAGCAGCCCAGAGGAAGAAAAGAGAAGAATTCGGCGGGGAATAGGGGAAGTGGTTTGACGAGGTCGGTGAAACCGTAAAATTCGTGCCCGGAGGTTAGGGCGGAAGTAAGGGAGCCCTCCTGGCAAATCTTCAGAAGGGAAGGAAAGGGCCAACAAATAAGACGGTCAATACAATGGTCGAAACCCGAAAAGGAGGAGG
>Ga0179593_1540314_pt1 | contig 14040 bp, 15 predicted proteins | sample CZODoug2_1_08_16_FD_185931 | JGI IMG/M metagenome (GOLD analysis project Ga0179593, IMG submission 185931) | Vadose zone soil fungal communities from Angelo Coast Range Reserve, California, USA - CZODoug2_1_08_16fungal (PacBio error correction) | ecosystem: Environmental > Terrestrial > Soil >...
CAGTAGGGACAAAGAAATACCAATTGCCAACTGGCACGGGGTTTGGAGAGGACCACAGAGCCCAAAAACATTAAAGCCGAAAAAATTGGAAAAAGGGAAGCGCCGAGATCGACTCGCAATTTGGGGGGGAAAAAAATCGGGGAAGGGCACAATGGTTGCGGGTGCAAGAAAATGTAGGAGGGTAATGTGGGGGGGGAACCATGATCAGGGCTCTGCTTGCTTCGGGGGACCTGGAGAGAAAGAAAAAGGCAAGGCGAAAGGTGTCCCGCCGAGATCGTCTAGGGGAACCCGTTAAAAAAAAGGATAAGGGTGAGATTTCAACCTCGCCCATTCCGCTGGCGGAACAAAGAAAGGAGGTCCGGGAAAAAAGGCAGGAAAATCTGGACGTTTTAAGCAGAGCCTGGGGGGGGGGGGAAAAAAGTCAGAGAGGGCAAGGTTTGAGGTAAAAAGGTTGTAAGACGGGGAAATTACGATCCCTTGACCAATATCGCGACCCAAAAAACCCGGGAGAAGGAAATTTGGGGGACTTACCCCCCACCTAGGAGAACGAATCAATCAGAAAAGAAAAAGGATGAAGGAAAGTGCGGACGCCTGTTCAAAAGGAGAAAAAAGGGGGGGGGCCGGGGTCAACATAACATTTAGGCCTCATAAAATGCAAAAGGGTGGTCTTTGAAGAAGAAAGGGACATCAAACGTCAACAAGCGAGCTGCGAGTGTCACGAGGCCAAGGAGGGAAAGAAGCCAGCTATTCAGCGCGGTGCAGTCTGTATGTGTCCCCAAGACGAAAAGGGAAAAGCCGTCAAGGGTGCCCCAAAAAGAAAAAAACTCGGAAGGGGCGTAGGGGGCACCCCCAGCCGGTAGCTGACGAGTGCCCGCCGATGCGCGGAAGGGAGGGGTGGAGGGCCTCCTAAATAAGGACCTACGTACTTCATTTAGGGAGGATGGTTTGCCCAGGGAAAATGGGGAGAAGGCCTAAACGGCTGCTAAAGTCATCCAGTTCACTCTGAACCTCTCCTTCTATGCGGGTCAAGAAGGGGGGACGCTAATAAAAGGGCCGCGAGATTTAGATGGGAGTCTGTCGTGCTCTGAAATAAAGTGAGGAAGGGCTCCCCGAGAGAAGGATTTAATCGATTACAATTGGGTACTGGTCAAAAAATGCAAGATGAACGGATGGACAAAAAAGGAGACCGGCAAGAGGACGGGAACTGCCTGATAGAGAAGGGGAAAGCAGGGCCCGAAAGTTGTCCTTGCGGTTGGGCCACCGAGAGGATAGGGGGGGGGGATCGAAAAGTCATCAGGGGTCGGCTCTACGAGAAAGAGGAAAAAGTGGACAGGTCGTTCGAAGCCCGGTCGCCCCAGCAGAAGAGGAATGATCAGACGCAAATCGGAACTCAGTCAAATCGGCCGGTAGGGATTAAAACGGAGGGAGAAAGGGGACGGGAAGTTCGGGTCGAGACGGTCTTCTACCAGTGGAGTAAAAAAGCTACTGCGGGAGAAAAACCGCGACAGTTCAGGCAAGGGGGCAAGAGAAGGTCCTATGAGAAAGATTGTCAACCACGTGCTGGGCAACCCCGATCGCAATGAAAAGGAAACCGATCGCCCATAAAAACTCGAAAACGAGAGAGAGACGTTAAGCGACCCGATCCAGGGGTAATAGGGCACCTCGAAAAAGATGACGTTTGTTAGTGAGGACCGGCCCAGAAACGCCCCGACGTGATTGTTGCAGCATTGATGCAGTGAGACAGCCCCCATGGGATAAGAAACCATCCAGAGTCAATACGGATGTTGTAGGTCAGGAAAGGGGGGCCCCACAAAAGGGGGCGCCAGGACGACCGATCGTCCTTACGAAGTCCACCCTGGAATTACTGACCGAAAAGCCGGAGAGGAGCCGTTGCGGTTAACGTTAGAAGAGGAGGGGGGAAAATGATGCGCGATTATTATCCGGCTGCGCAATCCGCGCAAAAAACAAACCAGAAAAAGGCCGACGAAGAAAATCGAACGAGTGATGACTAGGGCGTGTATTAGGGAGTCAAAGTGAGAAAGGCCCGTTGCGCTCCAAGGCGAGAACACGCAGCAATCGCCGTTAGGCAAAGCGAGAAAAGTCCGCGAAAAAAAGTAGTCATAGAGGAACATAAAATCCGAGGAAGTGCGGTGGCCGGCCTGCTTGACAGACCTGAACCGCTACGTCGCAGTGGTGAGTAGGAAAGGGGGACTTGTAAGCCGTAGTAGAGAGGGCGACAGCCTTTGGGGCAATCAGGTAGGGGGGTGGAGGGTTGGGACGAGGACTATTGCCACCGAGGGGCGCTGTTTCGGCTTGATCTAAACACAGATTGGAGAAGACGGGACAGCTAAACAAGGGGTCGATTTGACGGCCAGGGGTGGCTGTGAAACCGGAGAGGTAAAGGGGGGACGCTCGCGTTGTCGAAACCGGTGGTAAACGACGTTAGGAAGGTGCATTGTCCAGAGAAAAGCCAACATCCGCCCGACAAAAAAAAAAAAAAAAAAAGCACGAACAGAGACTGGGGCCGGGAGGAGCATATGTGCTGCAGGGGGAGCTCTTCGCCTGCTTGATACCCGATACCAAGGACACCTAAAAGAGAAAAAAAGGGTGGGAGAAGAAACAACAAAAAAAGGAGAGAAATAAGAAGATTCGTCAGTTTGCCGCGGGGCTTTGAAAGACTATCGGTGAAAGCATCTTAATACAGCCTTGCAGCACTATGCGAAGAAGCAAGAAAAGAAGGGAAATGTCTTGGTTAGCGGCGGGGTCAAATCGAATGCAAAGACCACCTGTGAAAAAGGGGAAAATCGCAAAAGCGGACCACACTGTATACGAGAACGGGTTGAAGGTTAGCCCTACACAGAGGGCCGGAGAAAAAAAAAACAGTGGGGAATGAACCGGTACCGATGCCCATCCCAATAGGGTAGCTAAACAGAAGGGCGGTGGCATCAAATAAACCACACCAAACCCCTTCACCCATAAAGTCTTAGGATGGGACAACATGCATAATCCGCGACGAACTACGGCCCTTGCAGGATCTGAAATTCTAAGAAGACGAAAGTTCCGCGGTGGTGGCCATTAATCTGAACATTCATAAAAGGAAGAGGGAGCGGAGCCTGATGCATGCGGTGGGAAACTTAGGAAGTGGGGAAAAACATGCCGATCACCGGCGGATTCTTTTCAGAGTGTAGGCTCAAAGGGGACGGGAGCGGCGAAAGAATCAGGACGAATTGAAAGAACACTCGCCGATCGTCGTCAAGACGGGCGGGAAGGAGAATGAATGAGACACAGATTGGCTTTCGAAAGGCTGCGCATCCGGGGGACGCAGCAGAGTCAAAAAGCAGAAACGAACCGCCAGGAAGCCTATTCTATCAAAAGCATCAGAGATATTCGGAGAGAACGGGCCGGGAATCGTGGACGCGGGAGAAAGAGCTTTGCCTCCAACATACAGCCTGATGGTGAAAGGATTGGGGGCAAGGGGGAGGCCAGAGCCAATGGGGGGGCGAAAAATGCCTGCATCGAAGAGGACAATTATAAAAAATCATCCGTCGCGACGAGCGATAAATTAGAACGTTCAAGGGGTGCCAGGAGCGAACGGCGGTCCACGTCTCTCTAAAGGCAGGGGTAAGAAAAAAGGAACGCAGAATTCTGAGATCTCTGGTTGCGCCAATAAAAGGGGGGGGGACAAAGAGATCGACTTAAGCTCGCCAAGAAAGGGAATCGTGGGGGACGAGAACAGTCCGCAGCCGCCTTTAAGAGAGGGGTGAACGCCAATGGGAGAGGGAAAAGGGAAATAATCTTCCTACAGAGTTTCCTCCAATGGTGCTGTGGCGAAGGAGGGGAAGGGGATGTCGGGGGGGGACGCAAGATCTGTGCTGCTTCTGCTAAAGGCTGAAAGAAGAGAGATGGTCAAGGGAAGTCTCGCCTAAATTGGACGAAGAAAAAGTTACACGGAAGGGGTCTTCTAATGGGGAAAACCAGTCGAGGAGGGGCTTGGGGGCCGCAGAAGGAATCCAGGACTCTGCTTCTAGCTGAAAGGACCTTGGGAAGAAGCGCAGAAGTCAGTTGGGCATACAACATGGGATTTGACGGCACCTGTTAGAAAGGATCACTTTGCGGCCGAAGCTCAATCCATACTACACAAACTACCATCTTTAAAAGCAGGAAAGGGCGCGCGCGAGCAGTCGTAAGAGGGGGGACAACTGGAGGCTCAGAGGTCAGCCGCCGGTTCGAAATCGGGAAAGGGAAAACCCGGAAAATGGAACACCCGCAGAAATAACGTACGGGGAACATATTCTAACCCTTAATCACATGCCAACAAGAAGCAACCATGGTCTAACGAGTTCACGCATCAGACAAACCGAGACGACCATGGACCACGGCAAGCGCGGGTGTGCACGTTATTTTTGCTAAAACCCTTGACGACTAGCTTCTAGATGAAGGGGGAATATAGGAAGGGGTGGAACCAGACCAAAACACCGACTGAACTCGAAGCCCAAAGTTTCGGAGTGACTCGCAGATTTCAAATTCTGTTTACGTAGTCGGGTGCGTTTGTAAAGGGAAGAATGGGAAGATGTGGAAGCACCGTACGGCATTGGGATGGGTAGGGGGGAGAGGCCCCCTAGGAATTGCCGAGGAAAAACGGTCGCGACGGGCCAGGGAAGGGCCAAACCAAAGGACTGGTAGCGGCGCCGGGGGACCGGCTAGGTCCCAGAAGCGAAAAAGGCGGGAATGACTCTTGGCCTCAGGCTCGTAAGTGGCTCCCTTTCGTCTACCTGAAGCGATGACATGGGGGGAAACCTGAAGAACGGGCAAGGCATACAGTAAAAAAAAAAGAAGAGAGGGAGGAATTCCGTTATAAAGAGGATCATGAAAAGGTCAAGCGTCGGGTAAAGGGGCGGTGCCACGAGGAGTAAAGCTCGAACGAAATCACATCAATTGGTGGAGCCGCTGACCAGGGCTAAGGGAAAGCGGGCAGAAGCAGGTCCCCGACGTCCAGAAAAACCACAAGAGGAAAATCGTAACTCATTACCCTCTTCCTTAATTATTGAGCAACGTGGAGAGAAGAGGAGCCATTGAGCGTCGGGAGGGGAAATACATTGGTCAAACGAATGCAGAGAAGAGGGTTGGGGTCTCGCCAACCGGGGGGGGAGTCATTTAGAAATTTTATATAAAGGGAAACCGATAGGAACAACTGATGAGTGAAAGCTCAAAAAATTCTTATTGAAGCCTAGTCTGGGAAATCTATACTCTGCCAATTCTCTTCTGAGACTGGAAGTGCAAGAGAAAGGAGAAATTTGGGGGTATAGAGAAGAGGATTTGGTGGGGCGTCGAATTGTCGCCGGAAAGAAAGGAGTGTCATATTTGGCGTGATTATGAAAATCCTTTTGTGCGCCGCGCAAGGGTGGCAGTTACTCAAAATAGAAAAAGTCAAAGAGATGTGGGGCAAAAGAGAGGGGCCTTCGCCAAGAGATGCCGATGTCCACGGAAGAAAGGTGAAGAGGGGAGACAATACGTCTCGCGGGAGAAAAGTTGGGGGGGGAGGGATCAAGGGGGATTCTCGGATTTCGGCTCGCGATGATTAATCAGAGAAAAGCCGAAAAGGAGGGAAGAGGGGGACAACGATACAGCTGTACTAGAGGGAAGAGAGAAAAATAGTAGGAAAAGAGTGTTGGCGGGGCGTCCGAAATGTTTTTCGAAGTAGACAGGATCCAAACGCAAAAAAGAAAGAGAGTTCTCGGGGGGCCGACCATAGACTCACGAAGGAGAAAAAAGGATAGAGGGCAACCTCAATTCAAAAGGAACGCCCGTGCGGTTTGTCCGCGGCTACCGATCGTTCAAACGCAAGATTTGAGGGGGGGGGGAGACTGAAATGACACCTAACAATGTCCGCGCAAAAAAAAAATCGTCCGGAAATCAGGGGAAAACGGTAGGGTATGGGGGATGTGTTCAGGTGGTGACGAGGTAACTATCCACCGTAACGGCTCGGGAGGAGAACCAAGGGGGAGAAAGGAGAAAGGTGGCACTCTGACACTGTCGTGGAAGTATTTGAAAAAAGAAAGTGTAAGTTCAACAGTGAACACCTGATCAAGTATACCATTGTGGACGCCTAGTGGGCGGATGTAAAAAAACAGGGTAGCATTGATCAGAAGCAAACATCAATGACGCTAGCAAAAACCACGTCCGTAAATATCAAACGATAAAAGCATAGACTTGAGAGGAGCGAACCTGCGGAACATTCCGAGGTCTTCAAAAAAAACTGCCAAAACTCGAAAAATGGGGTGGCTCGACGACATAATCTCTCAAAAACACAAGGTCGTCGAAGAAGAAAGGGAAGGGGGGTGCTTGAAATCGGATATCATCCGGAAGAGGGGAATTGCAGCGAAGTCTGAACGACGTGGTCCTTGAATGGCTTTAGCGGCAGGATGTTTTGGCAGGGTCGACCGGGAAATGAAAAGGAAATTACAAAACAGAAAAGGCAGAAGCGGAGGTTACTTGATCCAGGGCTTGAAAGGAAATGAGATCGCCCAAGTATTGGACAAGAAGGGGAAATTTTCACTCCACCAAACGGTAGGGAAATTCTATATAGAAAAAGAAGAAAGCAAAAGTCGGTTGAATAGACCAAAAAACCCCACCCTAAAAGGGGGTCTTTCGATTTCCCAGATTCAAGGCATGCCGCGCATCGGAAAGCGAAAAAGGGGGAGGGCTCAGGGAACAAAATCGGGCGGGGAGGGGGACCAAAGAGGGGAGAAGCGAAAACCGCACGCGAACGTGATTGAGGGTGACTCCAGCCCTCTTAAGAGAAAGAACAATTCGAAGAGAAGTTTTGTCGACAAAAGGTCCGCGTATTGGGAGGAAACGGAAAAGGGACTCAATCGCGCCCAATGTCGACGCCGAAAAGCTATTGGGAGAAAAGAAGAAGGCAAGGGACTACAAGCTGATCGAAAGGGGGCTGGTGCGCCGGCTTGGGAAAAGCACTGTTCATCATCGGGGGCGATCCGCAAACATCCGCTAAAAACAACGAGAGAGAAAGCCAAAAAGCTGAGAAAGAAAGAGCAAAAGGCAGTGTCTCAAAAAGAATTCACGAAAGACTATCGAAGAGGAACAGATTAGGCTTGGAAATACAACATCCGCCGGCTTGTACGAATGGAAAGTATGTGGGAGGGGCAGAATGAGCAAAAACTAGGGAAACTGCACAAAGGAAACACAGGGGATTCCAAATCACAACCTCTCCTGGGCAATTCCTTAAAAAAAGCATAGTTCGAGTGCCCTATACAGAAAGAAAAGAAAGGCTGGACGAAAAAGCCCCGCAAGTTCGACATGGTCAATGGGAAACAGAGCCCCAAAGAGAACGTCAGACGATCGGTGAACTAACATCACGTGGTGACCAGAGTGGTACGAAAGGACAGGTTGTCATAAAAGAAAACATCTCCGCACATACAAGATTGAAAAATGAGACGGGGATATCGAAGCTCATTAAGAAGGAAAGAAAAGAAGCGTAAAAAGGGGGTGCGGGAATAACGGCCTAGTTACTAATGAGTTCCGATCGATGTTTCTGGCAAGAATAGAAGAGGGGTAGCGGCGGCGGAGGGAGGGCGACGACCTCAAAGGGTCTATCCGCAAAATTATGATCTCGAGTAGTTCGAGCCCTGACGAAGGTCGGGGCAAAAAAGACCACCAAAGGCGGGCGATGCACCAGCAATGGAGGTCAAAGAGTTGAAGGACAGCCGCGGGTAGTCCTGGACAGACGGAAAGCATGGGGGAGAAAACAACAGGTTACCTCAGGGACCGGCAACGGTAGCCACTAGAAAGAGAGAGACAAAAAATACAACGAAGTCGCGGACAGGTAACGATCCTTACCCCAAGGAGCTCGCAGGGAGCCAAGAATATCAAGAAAAAAGCGGCACCGTTAGCCGAGAAAAAAGTTGACGCCACAGGGGGGCATCGGCAAAAAATTTATTGAAAAGACATCAACTCCGTACGGGGTTCTGGTCGAAGACAGGCCCATGTGGGCTAAAAAGGAGCACTAAAGAAGGGCAATTAAGCAGTGAGGAGGGACCTCACCTGCAATCATCTCCGCCGGCTGGGAAGGACAGACATTGGGGGGTCATCAAAGGTAATTGGCTCCCTTGACCTATTCTCTACAAAAGGCTTAGGTGTCAAGGACAATACCGCACAAAAAAAAAAAAAACGTCACACCGATATGAAAAAGAGTGTCAAGAGGAGCATCCTTGAAGAGGAGGCTAGGACACTATGAATTAAGTACGTAGTGAGGGGCACACGGAAGAAGAGGGGGGCCGACACCGGACTGGGAATTCTATTTATTCACTACTGGGTCTTTTCCCTAGAGACCCTAGGGAACCGTCCGAAGAGAAAAAGGTGAGATGAACGCACGTCTAAAAGGACGAAGGAGGGAGAAGGCTGGGCGCTCGTCCCACTGCCGCGACAAAAGTAGTCTTGTTTAGTCCTGGGGGAGAGTCTCTTAAAAGAAGCGTAAGGGCAGAACGGGCAGAAGAAACATGTAAAAAAACAATTAAAAGTAAACCGAGGACGCCGTCCAAAGGCGGAACCGCTGTCTGTCAAAGCAAGCTCGACGCCAGAACTTAAGGGAGAGAGAGAGTGGGCAAGGAGGAAAGCGAAGTGAGGATGCACCGAGAAATACCCTTAGCGAAGGGGGAGGCAAGAAACGATCATGGGGCGGCTCGAAAAAAAAACATCCGATCATTCGTCAAATTTGCCGAATCACGGATCGCCAGAGGGACATCCTGGTCGCCACCCAGCTAAAAAAAGAGGGAGGGGGGCACCGCACATTGTGGGGGAAAACTATGTCTGAAGGCTTTCCAGTCGCAATGCTAGGGGGGAAGCGGACTAAAGGCAAAAGAAAAGGGCTGTAATTGGGCTGAGGAAAGGTCAAAAAAGCAAAGGTCAGCAATGAGAGCTTCGCACGTCCGTGATTGTGGGGGTTGTGACAAGGGTAGGGCGCACCACGCTGCAAAAAGGAATGAACGGTCAATCTCGATACGCAGGGAGGACGACTATGGCTCTTCAGAGACGTTTACCGCCAGCAAAACCCGCAGTAAAGAAAGGACGGTTTGGTTCTCAACTTGATCGCCGGCGCGGAGTTTGGAAAATAATGAAGTATGGCAGATTTGGTGGACAGCCCGAGAGAGCCGTCCCAGGACTCAAATTCAGCAAATAAAAAGAGGGTGTAGAAATTCCTTCCTTGGAGGCGCAAGCGAGAAAACCAAGCCACCCGAAAGACGTGACTGTCTCGATGCGGAGAGGCGATGGGAAGAGTCGCAAATGGGATAGCGAATGAGCTCTGCTCTAGATTAACGCCTTGAGCAAAAATCCAAGAAAGGAGAACCGAAAGAAATAACTGAAGACGTCGGCGTTAGGGGGGTTAGGGCCAGAAATTTTGGAAAGGGATGGAAGAAAGCCTTTTGCGAGAAACGCGAGCAAGAAAAAGAACCGGTGGAGGTTTGCCAGGAAGAGAGAGAGAGGTGGGACCGCCACGAAGAAAGGAGGAAGCGGGAGATGGCTCCAAAAGTCAATTCCGTCCGAGTGCGGGGGAGCTAAGACGTCACAAACGGGGGACGGCGCTCTCTGGGGGGAAATGTGGAATGGTGGGGTGTAAACTAACATTGGTCCCGCGTTTAGGAGAAGAAGTTGGGGTAAGGTTAATCGAACGAACGTAGGGTTTTTGTGGGGGAGACTAGGAAAAAAAAAGGCGGTTTGAGGGGTGGAATCTAGAACAGAGGGAATGAAACGGTGGGGAAACAAACACTTGCGTGTCCAATACTTGAATTTTTTTAATTGTAGGGAGGGGGAAAGGCAACGAGAAAGGGGGGGAGGTGGACGAGTGTAACGGTGGTAAAAGAGAAAAAATGCGGAAAATGGGAAAGCGCTAAGCCAGCAGGCAAGAATCTGTCATATCAGACCTGAGTGTCTTCGATGGTTTGCTGCAAGGACATCTGCGTCGAAGAAAAAAAATATAAAGGAAGAAAGGAAACACAAAAGGGCTTCCACTACTTGTCAACAACAAGAGAAAGAGGAAAGAAAAAAAGGTGTTGAGGAGGGAAAGTTTCGTGCGTGAAAGAGGGGGGATATCGTGTTGATCGAAGCATAGAAGCAGATCCCTGCAACATCTGAAAAAGAAATATTTAAGAAGGAGGATACGGATTTGGGATCTGAATTAAAAAAACCGGTACTCGCACTCGAGCCACAATGGATACTTTGATCAAGTTTTGAAAAACTCAGGAAAAGGAGGGAAAGGGGGACAGCCAGTGAATCCCACCGGGGGAAAACGAACCGGGGGCTCGATTCAAAAGAAACACTCCCCGTGGTCGGTGGCGTGCCTCGGCAAAGAACCGCCCACTGACCAAAAAATGTAGCACCCAAAGTCATGCAATCCGCTACTTAACAGGGTAACAAAAGGAGGGATGACCTAACAAAAAAGAAGGCGAGGTTGGAAAAGAAAAAAAAAAAAGGAGGAAGTTGACGCCAAGCGATCCTCACTTAATGATTCGTGAGCGAAATCGATAAATTGGGGGAAAAAGCACCAAAGCTTCTGGGAGCGCAAGGAATCGGCGAAAAAGCATGGCTCGACTCTCTCTCATCACGGATCGTACTTGCAAACAAGGGAAGGCGAAAGGGAGCGGCTGTTGCGAAAATACGGTCATCGCACATCCAAACGGGAGTAAAAAGCCAAACGAGCCATTGAGCAAACCGCAGAGAGCACTTAATCACAAGAAGGCCGGAGGAAAGATCAGGTCAGGGAGGGCGAAGCAAGATACAAGACGAAAGAAAAGTTGTGGGAGTGCCGCATAGGGGATTAGGTGCCCGTCACCCCAAAGGTCTAAAAGGGGGAATCATACAAAAAGTAGAGAAAAGAAAGGCTAAAGCGCCGGCGAGAAAACAAAGAAAAAAAGGGGAGAATAAGTCGATCGGGTCGAGGGGGAAAGTAAACGTCCCCTCTAGACGCATCGTCACGAGAGGAAGGACAAAGGAAGGGAATAATGCAGCGGGTGCACGATCAATGAGGAAACACCAATTGCCGAACTGGGGGAGGGTTGGCGAGAAAACAGGCATCTAAGAATCGTCCGGGGAAAAGGGAACACGAAGATATCGAAAGCGAAAAGGCAGTAAATTCCGAATCGTCCTCGTTGAACGAATGAGAGGGAGGAAGGTCTGTCCAGGATCAGCGGGGCTCGGAGAGAGACCGGAGACAAAAACGACAAGGCAAATAATCTGCTCGGATGGTCCGCGCGCCGCCCATGAAGCTGGGGAAGGGAAAAAATTTAAGAGAAAGGGTCTGGCAGGGGGGGCACCGCCAGCCAAAGGCCAAAAAGGGCTGAAAAACATAAAACAGCAAGAATCTGCGTCCGAGCATGCCGGTTTGACAAGAGGTAGGTGGGGAAGACGGCGAAAGGGAAGGTGGAGCAATGTTGTATCGCGGAAAGCCGCAGGGACAAAAGAAAAGTACCAATAGCATAAAACCATACTACACCCCTACTACATACATCAGGCCGGAGAGGGACCCAGAGGCGAGAAGAATAAGCGCCTAATAACCTTCGAGGATAGGTCCCTAAAGGAAAAGGTTGCGACCTCTTCAAAGCCCCCAAGGGGGAGTTCACATACATTTGAGAATACCATAGAGAAGAAGTAGGTGGTAACCCATATTCGACCCCAGGATTCTCACATTAACCCGCGCCCGACAACTTCAAAAGGAAGAGAAAAGGGGGGAGGGATCGACTGCCTTAACGCTAAAAGAGGGGTACGAAAGGGGACTGGAAGTGCAGGTATGGGGCGAAACCCGGTGACGACTCGAGAAAAGACTCAACAACAACGTGGAAAGAGGGAGAGTGTAGCCCTAAAAAAAGGTTCATGGCTTCCTCCCCCCATAAGGGAGGACGTCAATCGCATATCGCGGTAGGAGTCTGTTGGCTTGGGGGTTGGCAAGCCTCCGGTGTCGAAATAAGGACACCGATGGAGGATGGGTGTTCCTAGTGTGCGAGGCAAAGATGGGCGCCTGCCGATTGTAAAAAGCTGTGATAGGAGGGAACGCTGCACCGACAGAGAGATGGCGCTGACTGTCCGCGAACGTGGGACGTCACGGGGACCGCGAAAGCCTGAGGGTATTCTGGGTGTCTGTCGAAAGATGGGCCGCAAAGGGTGGAAAGACGGAGAGAGGAAGAGTTACAACATTTTGGACGGGGGAATAGGGGAGCACAAAAGGCAAAGGGACTGTCAAACACGGGGCAATCTCGACTCGCGTCCTGAAGTGATCATATGAAAGTCAGAAATGGGAGGGAGACCCCGGGAATCGGGATAAATGGGGAGAAAGAAGATAAGAAAAGGGGGAGGAGAGCGACCAGAATGCGCAAATTGGGGACCTGTCGTTCGCGCGCCAGCAGCCCATAACGCAAAAATCCTTGGTAAGGAGACATAGGAGGAAAGAGGGCGTGTGGAAAAGCAACCGTAGGCAAGATGGAAAAAAAAGAATTGACCGATCTCGTTCGGAGAAATGGGGCTTCAACACGATGACAAGGAAGAAGGGGGACGCTGTGGCCAGGAGAAAAAAGTCGGGCATGCCGGCATATTGGGTAAAGAAAGGAACCGATAGGGGGGAACCAGGTAGTCGCACCCCGCAGACTCAATTAATCTGAGTGAAGCCGTTCTGCCCAAATCGTAGACAAAACGCTTAAAGAGAGAACGGGAAAACGAGGGGGAAAGTGTATAGGGCCTCTAAACTAAAGATAAATCGAAAAAAGTCGAGGATTTTGGCCTCATAGGGGGTCGTGATTATGCATCCTGGGTGGCTAGAAATTACTAAGCAATGAGGGGAAAGCCAGCGTCCCCACCAAGCCGGCGGGAGCCGAAGAAAAAGCGCGATAAGATCCGTACGATTAAAAAACCGTGAAATTCTGTTGAGCCGAATACGTGTCTCGAAAGAGGCGAGTTGGCGGGGGAGACGAATGGGATAGAATGGGATTGCGGACGCTCGATGAATCAAGGGGAAAGGGAAGCCGAACTCGCATCGGTCTCCAAAGAGTCCTCGCTTTCCTCGTACTGAAGACGAGCGCGTTGGCAATCGGGGGGGTCCGAAAAGGGGGGAGAAACAGCCGTTGCAAATCCAGAGCGAGACCAAAGGACCGGTAGGAGAAGACCACGATAGCGGCGAAGGGGAAAAAAGATCAGACATGCGAAGCCGCGGCAAAGAAAGGTTCCTACCGGGTAAGACCTAGTTCCAACCTCGACGAGAAAAAGGGCCTGGAGAATGAAAATAACGATTTGCGGCACGGCCGTAATGGAAGCTATTCTTACGTCATGCACTTGGTGCATCGACACAGGGGAGGGAGGGGGGGTAAAAGGAAAAGAAATAACCGGGTCAGCGGGTGGGGGAAATAAAAAAACATCGGATGGGCGAAAAAGTCGTAAAAGGGGTGGACACTTCCACTGGCGTCCAATACTGGCGCTTTAAGGCCGGAAGGATGTTGAAAGGGGGAAAAAAGTCAAGTAAAAACATTGTCTATCAGAAAAAGGGTTTAAAGGAGAAAGGGTGAAAAGCCGATCTGCCAACAAAGGAAAAGAAAGCCAGCAGGCAAGACCACGTCGAGATCAGACGGAGTGCAGATATGGTGAAAAGTGGGGGGGGGGGGGGAGGTGAATCGAAATGGGAAGATATCCGAGGTCTTCAATCAAAGAAACGGCAAAATCGCGCACACCTTTGGTAGTCGGGGACTACACGCAGAAAGAGAGAGAATCAAGTGAAAGCGATTTCCGTTTTTCGGTGCTTACCTCGGAAAAAGGAAGGCAGGAAAGAAAATTAAAAACATAGCCGACATCTCAGTCTGGGGGGACCGCCGTGGTCTTGCCTGGCTTGAGCGGCAGGTGTCATGGCAGGAAGAAGGATGGCCGCAGGAAAAAATACACGACTACGCGATCGTACAATGTATCAGCGTGTTAAGAAAAACAAAAATGCCGGATCGAAAAAGTATTGTGGGGAGCGGGGCAGAAGGGGGGGGGGGGGGGGGGGGTGGG
>Ga0179593_1578404_pt1 | contig 14040 bp, 19 predicted proteins | sample CZODoug2_1_08_16_FD_185931 | JGI IMG/M metagenome (GOLD analysis project Ga0179593, IMG submission 185931) | Vadose zone soil fungal communities from Angelo Coast Range Reserve, California, USA - CZODoug2_1_08_16fungal (PacBio error correction) | ecosystem: Environmental > Terrestrial > Soil >...
GAATCAATTTCTCCTGAGAGTAATCCGTAGGCCCATCAAGGTTAAGAAGTAATTGGCAATTTTGGGTGAACCAGGGAGATTGATACGCAAATCCCGCGCCGGCAATAGAAAAAAGGGTTACATCCAAGAACAACATTGGCTCCAGTAATCTGTAGGGGGGTCAAACGGATCACTCAAAGGCTCGGCGTAAGGGTGACAACTCGTAAGGCGACCAGCCATCCTAAAAATCAAAATGCCTGCAAACCTGACGCCACCGTGGAAAAAAGTGAAGAAAGCAAACTCAGGCCCACCCCCTCAGCCGACGCCAACAGTAACTTCACAATCCTTTTCCAGGGGAGGTGCCCGTCTCATCAGGGACGCTTGAGATGGTGGCAATCCACTATCGAAGGACAGATTTAGCCCGGCAAGAAGCGGCGGGCCCAGACAATCATGGCGGAAAAGCTCTCAGGGGTGGTGAAGTCAAGAAAGCCATTCGAGGCATAATGAGCACAGTGAGGGGGATAGGTACTGATCCACCATGGATCTGACGCATTAAAGGGGCCGCTTTCGTCTCGGAGGGCAATGAATGTAAAAAAAAACATAACAGAGACGCACCATGGGGCGCCGCAGCTCTCGGCAGCTGACTGGCTCTCATAAGGAGAAGCTGAAAGAGACAGAAAAATCGCCGATACATGAGAGCGATAAGGTTGGAACGGACACAACGGACAAGTTGTTCATCCACCTATAAGACGCCGATGAAAGGGACAAAGCGAGGGCGGCACCCACGGAAGGGTCCAAAAAAGGAGAGGTTTTGGCTCGTTTCCCAGGACAAAAACTCATAGGCGAAGCCTTTGGGGGTATAAGAGGGGGCAATTGGCCCATGACTGCATTAAGAGCCAAAGAAGTTCCAAAGTGCAAAGGCATAGCAGGGACCTTCGCATATCGGCGCAAGCGCTGCCCACAACTAAAATTCTCTTCCCCAGAAAGAAGTTCGCCGTGAACAACCGACCGTCATCCCAAGCAAAAAAGGGCCCAAATGTCAAACCAACTCTCGGGATGCCTCCCAGCTAACTGAAAACCTTGGGACCGTCGTCGAGCTCAGGGCTGAGTCTTTATAGGCTCAGGAGGAAAAGGAAGAAGCAACTAAAAAGCGGGCGTGCGGAGGGGGAGGAACACGATCATTTTGAGAAAGGCATAGCAAAAGACCCCAAGATCTAAAAAAGGACTCTCTATTTCTTGCTCAGTGAGCTTAAAAGGGGGGGGGAGGTGGAGGATGGGGTTCTATTTTAAAGGGTAGGACAAAGCGAGGAAGGCTCGTAATTTTGACAACACGATCGCGGGGCGGCGGCTAGTCATCAGGTGGGGTGGAGCTTAAGGTCTTGGTGGCCACCGCGGGACATGGGCCGGATGGGATAGGGGTACCAAGGCGGGTTATCAGTTCATATCCCTCGGGTACGTACGGAGTACTGTCGCCGTTATTTCAGTGGCGCCAACGGTCGTTACAGTTGAGAGGAGTGCCCATGCGTTGGAGGCTGGGGAATGAACTGCAAGGACATATCGCCTGCGGGGAGGGGGGGAAGAATTGCGCAAAAAAAATTGTCCGGGAGTCGGGGCTAAAGCCGGCTGGGGGGGTCCGGTTTTTTTCTGCCTCTTGATTATTACTGAACAGGCAAGCTTTGAAAACCAGAACGGCAAAATGAACAACTCGTTTGGGGGAAGGCCATGGGCTATCACCAATGGTACGCCGATCGTTGCAATGGCATACATCATCAGTTTCAACCGTGGTTCGGGGGGCATCCTTAGAGGATCGGCAAACTCCTTGTGTTAAGAAGCATGTCACAAAACCAGATGGCCGTCCGGACAAGCTTAAGAAGAATCGAGAAGACATCCCTTCTTTCCATTATGGGGAAGGTCATGTGGGGAGAGGCTTTTTCGCTAATGGAGCCAAGCGCGAGCTACGCAAGGAATTTAGGTAGGGGTAAGTATTGGGGTGTGGGGGGATTGTGAGGGGGGGGGGGGGGATCTGTACGACTACATGCGGAAAATCATGCACAAGTAGTGGGGTAGACAAACATGTGCTGAGAGGGGTAAAGCATCCCTAGGGTCCTCTTGGGTCAGAAAACCAAACAGGACGGCACAGGGGAGTTGTGTACTGCATCTCATTGGTGTCGTGGAACAAGATCAAGGAAAAGTTGGAAGATAGAGGTCTTCTAGATCGAAGTTAAACGACGTCCTACTAGGTGGGACCAGTGGCTCCCTGTACGAAGGAAAAAATCAAGTTTAAAATGACAACGTCGCTTCAAAGGGCCGGAAAAAAGGACGGAGTCGAAGGATAGAAGGCAGAAACGCTTGGGCCCATGAAAAAGGAAGGGCAACAAAAAATTCCCTGCGTGAGTTATCCGGCGTCATTCGAAGCCAGGAGAGAGGGACAGACTCGTTTGAGGAAAGCCGAAATTGAGGGGCACGGGGGGGGGGTGCGTGGCCGAAAGGAATGCGACCACCATAAGTTATACTCCATAAGGTTTTAAGGCGGTCTTAGAAAGGAAGGAAATTCCGGGGCTTTGGCACTCACGTCAAGCTATGCTGAGGAAAATGTGGGGGGGGCTGGGTACGCCAACAAAAAAAGACAGGCTTCATGTTGAAAAAGGTTCATCACACGCAGCACGGAGAAGGAGGTAAAGTAAAAAGAGAAGGATGAAAGCGCTGACCTCGACTCACTGGGCGCTGCCTGCGGACCTCGTGAATTCTTTTTAGGGTATGCAGACAGGACGGCTACAGTGGAACGGCAAGGGGGGGAAAAAACGCGAAAAACATTAAGAAAAACGGGAGCTGCAGTCGAAATTGCGGGGGGGGACGAAAGGCAAAACAATGTCTATCTCGTATAAATCTGTTCACATTCAAAAGCTACACCAGGACATTCTCTGTAGGAGGATTCAAAACAAAGCAAAAAAGTGAAAAGAGGGGCGCAACGCTATGAAATCAGCGCACCGCCGAAGCAAACCGGCAAGGAAAAAAAGAAAAGACGCGATACTGAAATCAGGTCGAAATAAAAAGAGAAACATTTTCGGGATGTAGACCAAATACATCGACGAAAGAGGGAACAGGGGGGGAGAAGCTAAAAATGACTGAGTTTGCTGAGGAATACAGGGGGGGAAAAAGAAAGGAGGGTTGGTTGGAATTCGGGGCCCTGGGACTACAATCAAAATGGGAAAGCCCAAATGAAAAGGCACACCGACCCTGGGAACCGACCAGTTACGAAACTTGAGGTGACGAATGAGAGACAGGGGAACGGGGGCAAGGGACGATAACTCCTCATAAAGCGAAAATGGGTGAAGGGAGGAAAAATCTTGGCGTGTGGCGAAAAGGAAGCTTTCAGAAGGGCCGGCGCTTGAAAACTTTCTGACTCTTTCTCTGAAAACAACCATAGGTGGGTAGTCAGGAAAACTCGTGACGCACGGATCCAACGTGCGGCTGGAAATTCAGTTTGGGTCATACGTTAGTGAACGGCCTTAGACGGGCAGTCCCTTGGCCCCAAAGGCAAAAACACAACAACATGTTATTATGACAAGAGATAGTGATGGAAAAATAATGTTATAACGATCGGACGGACCGTTCAAAGACGAAACGGACTTACCTAAAATCAACAAGACAGGTGGATAATTGGGCTGCTAAGGAGAAAACACTACACAACCTAGGGGGGTTTGTGTTAACGAGAAAAAGAGACGTGTGTCAATCGCCGACAGGGTTACCTGACAGTGCTGGTATCGGGGCGACCAAGCAAAGATTTTGAAACACAGAACCCCAAGTTGGCGCGGCGGGCAGGGTAACCACTTGCCAAGGAGAGCAAAAAACCTTCAAGTTGAATGGAAACATCGACTTTGTTAAAGGAAGGGCCGGGGAACCGTTTTACCGCCTTTCATGTGGGGGGACGTACCATGGAGGTAGGGGGTGAGGCCCCAGGCGAAGAGGAAAAAGCACAACCAAAAGGGTCCCTACGCACATTCAAGCCCTTGAGGAAGCAGAAAAGAAACGTGGTGGGTTTTGATCGTATCTAATGCTCGAGCTAGAAGTTAGCTACTAGTGTGGGTTCTAAAACATTCCCGAGGAACAGGTTTAGGAAGGACTGGTGAGCATTCGCGATCATGCGAACCAGAAAAGTTGCAAGGGGAGGGAAAATGTGGGGGGGGGACGCGATTTAAAAAAAATACGAACGGATTACCTTGGCATGGGAATAAGGAAAAGGCCTGGTTGTAGCTTGGGAAAAATCATCAAACTTGGTTTCGACCTGAAAGATCTTTACCCTGTACCCCCTCAGAAGCGAACTGAAGGAGGGGGGGGGGGAAAGGATCCCAGGGGGGGGGTGAAGTCTGCTTGATCATGGTACCCAACCCACACAAACTCTGTACACTAAAAAAAAAAAACGGGAAACAAAAACACAAAAGACTCACGAGGCAACAAATCAGGAGAGAAAGGAAGTCATGATGCGTTCAGGCTAGCAGAAAATTGAAGGAAAGGAGCGGCAAGTGGTCCTGCATGCTGACCTAAAATCGAGGGTGTTGTGAAGAAGGGTCTGTTGGGAGTACCAAAACGAAACATGGACCTGAAGAAGCATGTGACGTTCGATCCAAAGAAATTCAAAAGACACGACGAAAAGGAAATGACCCATCTTATGGCACGAGGGAATTGGTGGATCGCCGTGGGGGACCCGGATCATCAAACCGGGTTGGGGGCAAAGAAAAAAGGGAGAACTCCGTTCCGAAGGAGGCAAGCGAGCGACATGCAGCCGGAAATCAATCAATTGAATGCCAGAAGGCAACCTTGTAACCAAGCGGCGTTGGGAGGGGACAATTTTGGGGGCGGATATAGGCCCAGTGAAAATGTGACGCGGGAAGACGTAATAAACTGAGAGCGGGGCGAACCGTGCACAAGGGACCATAGAGCAAAGCGGGAAGGATTCGGGTCAAAACTCTACAGCTCGGAAATCTAGAGGGAGATCCAAGGTCTCCTGTTTCTGTTCGCCTAAGCAATGAGATGAAGCCGGGTACAAACGAATCTGACTTTCCTTTGGTAGAAAGATAGAACCCTGGGAATCCTAGAGGGCTGCAACAGTGTTGACTACCAAAGGGTCAAAGAACTGAGACTAAAGGGATCCAGGACAGTAGACTGCCAAGAATAACCGGGGAGAGACATCTTTTCTGTTCTCGGAGGAAATCATGAAAGACGTTTGAAGCTGAAAAAAATTGGATAACAAAGAAAAGAATCAGGAGAAGGTTATAGGCCCCTAATACGAAGGGAGAGGGAAATTTTGACGAACAAGGGGGGGAGAAAAACAGCGCTGACAAAATTAAGTGGGGGAAGACCCAAAGATACGCCGGGATACCCACTAACACGGGTCGTTTGAAGGGTAGTGATGGTTTAGAGGAAGATACGATATATTTTTGGGGGGGATAGCCAGGACTTCAAAACGTATTTTTGGGGTAATAATTATTCCCATTTTACAGGTACAAGGAAACCCGGCGACGTCCATTAAGCAGCGCAATGGCAAACGGGAAAAACCAGCTCTTAATTATCAATAAGACCGACTCAAACCAAAAAAACAATCGAAAGAAAAAGAAACAGCGCGATATGTGAAAGTGCCAGGCAAGAGCAAACAGGGGGGGAGACACGATCAACAGTAACGGTCTCCAGAAATCAAAAATCGTTTTTTGGGGGAGGTAGAAAGAGGGAAGAACGATAAAATCAGTTTGGGTCAAAAAGAACCAATGCCCATTTCCCGCACGTTTTAACCACAACGCACTAATGAAATGATCACCATTCCCCACATTATATAAAGGAAAGACGAAGAAGTAGTTGTTGTAAAAGGTACACCGCCGAGTAGGAACCTGAAACTCGGGAACCACCGACAACGGCAGCAAAGAAAGAGAAAAGGAGAGAGGAAATTATGGGAAATTTTGTGTAAAGGAGTCGTGGTCGAGTTAGGTCCTTCCAAAACGGCAGGGCGGAAGGGCGGTGGGATCAAAATTAAGACGGTGCATAACGGCATCAAAAAAACGAACGGAATTTTGCGAGGAAAGGCCGACATGAGCCCTATCGGGGAAAGACTCGAGACAATAAAGAGAACGAGGGAAGAAGGGTTTAAATCTGGACTAGACCTGGGGATTCTAGTGGGTTTGTGAAACATTGGCGGCATCCACAGGGGGTGAGTGGTCGGTTGACCAACAAGGCGAAAGTGCTATCGTCTTCGGAGAAGAGAGGGGAGATGGTGTGCAAATCAATGAACGAAAGGGGGTTCGAGAATTTTGGGGGATGGACAAACGACTTCGGAAGAGTCGGGAGAAGAAAGGCCCTGAAGAAAACCAAGGCCTTTTCAGGGATGAGGGAAATGAGGGAAAAAAAGCCAAACATCTACGTCCTGTGGAAGAGCGACCTATGGGGGGTTTGCCAAAAGCGTGAGGGCTGGAAGTCCGTGGGAGTATTCTCGGTGGGGAAGACGCAAAAGGGGAGAATTGAGTCTTCGCAAGATTAAGAGGCAACCTAACAGGAGGGAAAATTTTGTCCCCTTTCATCAAGGAGAATGGACCCGAAAGGTAGTGCATACTGCATGAGAGGGGGGTGGTTTGTCTGGGGATCGTCAGACAAACAGGAGAAATACAAAAAGACGCACGAGCACGACACCGGGAAAAATAAGGAACAGGATTAAAATGGGTGTATCAGTAACCCGTAACAAAGGAAGAACAGGGAACACGTAATATCACCCGGCTCATTGTGCAGGGTGTGGTACAGCACAAGGCTCTCCGCCGTCCAGAATACATGAGGGAAAGGAAACCGCAGCTTGGTGTTTCTGCGGCAAAACCGCCTCAGAAACTGGCTAATCAAGACAAGCGAGGTGGCACAAAGGAGAAAAGCAGTGAATGGAATGAGGGGCTGTTGGTGAAAAAAGTGTGCTCGGGTTGCAAAAAGTAACAAATCGAAAGATGGTTTGGCGTGTCTTGTTGTTGAACTTGATATAGGTAGGAATTTTCTCCAGGGGTGTAGTATAAGGGATTGGGGGGATAAGGCCAGCCTTACGAGTTTGACCACAACAAGCACGCCTAGAACTTTCCCCCCGGTTAGGGGGTGGGGTTGAATAACCGCCAGTTGAGGGGGGAGCCAGGTTTGGGGGTGAGTAAACACTGAATGCATTGCACGAAGTAGGGGATCACGACGCCACTCTGCGGTTGGATGAAAGGGGCAAAATGGCCAAATCGAAACTAGAGCCCGCCCGAAGAAATTACTCAGTCGCCAACCCCACGATGATTGAATAGAGAAAAACAAAACGGGGAGGAAAGAGAAACTTCGTCGGTTGCGACACTGAAGGCGGGCAATACTTCAAGGGTATGATTGTGCAATTTTTTTTGAAGAACACACTCTTTTTCGGGGATACGCAAAGAAAAGGCGAGATAAATGGAAAACAACCATTGGAGGCAGTAAAAATAAAAAAATCTCCACTAAAAAGAACAATTCTAGGAGACAGGAGTGGGGTTTCCCAACTCCTGGGCGCCGCAAATCAATATACAAGGACAGCGCAACTTCGACGATATAGCAGAAAAACGAGTCCCACCAACACCATGTCCAGCTTTGGGTTGTGCGAGCCGAATGCCCAAAAACAAAGCAAGGTTTCCAACGTTGCTGGGGACCGGGAACAATAAGCTGTCGCATTGGGGGGCCTCCCATATAGAAGACAAAGAAAGGCCGTTTCGTGTGCTAATCCTGGAAGATAGAGAGGAACTCAATCATGTTTCTGAAGGTCGTCAAAAGTAAGGGGCAAGTTCGACTGCAGAAGGACGGAGGCGAAATTGAGGGGACGCGAAAAGGGGGAGGTGAAAGTGTTATTCCTGAAGGGGGAGCCACAATGGGAACATGAACAAAGGGAACGAGAAGGCAGTTCTTATTCAGGATGGAGCTTGGAAAAGAACACCATTGCTCGGGCGGGGAGAGAGAGGGGCGGGGATGAACACAATAAACTTGGAAATGGACTCGGAAGTAACTTTGAGAGACAGCAGATGAAAAAATTATCATCGAGAAATTTGGGAAATGAAAGTTCCAAAATCTCTTTGTAGTCAAGGGGGACGATAAAAATCCAGACGGGAATAAGAAAAGAAGGTGTTCCAGCCGGGGGGAAGCTCGCTCGCACCAAAAAGGGCAGGCCGATCAAACGATACCGTAGGGAGTTTTGGTTAGGCAGCTCATAAAATCAAAGCCCTTTGTTGGGAATCAGGCAAGGAAAGGAAAGAAAAGAGGGAGAATGACTGCGGCGGGATCCAATCGGTAATGGCCACCAATTCTGACAGAGGAGAGAAGAAGCGGGCTGAAAAAAACCGAATTCCTCCCACAAAAAAGCACTATCAAGGAACCGACCGTCAAAGCCCCAAAAAACGTGCCTCCAAAAACCAAAGCGCATATCAAGGGACTCCCCAGTCAGGAAAGAGGGGGAGTTGAATCTACAGGAGGGGGCAGGGGTTCCTTTCGAGGGTGGAAAACCAAGAAAATCCTAAAATCGTTTCGGGATTTTTAAAGGAAGCAAAACGAAATAAAAGGAAAAAGGGCGGGAGAACAAAAGCAACAAGACTCTAAAAACTTTCCTAGGAGAGGGGAGAAGTTCTTTCTCCCTTGATGGAAACGGCGCATGTGGTAGGTTTGAGTCGTGAGGTAGACAAGGTGTAGAGAAACAACAAGGAAAAATTTGGGGGAAGAAAAGAAATCCGGCTCGGCGTCGGCTCGCAGAGGGTTTGGGGGAAGTGTGAAAGCAGGGGGGGGGGGAAAAGGAACCAATTGCGGAATTTTCCTGATTTGGGAATAGTTGGGGGGAAAAAGAGGGCGCTTTTCTCGTTGACCTAGTACGTAAGACAAAGATTCGTCGCGTTGTTGCGGAAAAAGGGCGTTTTACTGTTGATCGGGGGGTCGGAAAGGGGGAGTGGGGGGCGGGGCAGGGGTCTGTTGGCAAGGAAAGTACAGGAAAGCAGTCAGGGTGGGAGAGAAGAAGGCAAAAGGGAGGAATTCCTAACATGAGCAAGGGGGGGCCACAAGTTGTGGGCGCAAATGAATGATTTACGAAGAAGTCGCTTTACCGAAGTCACGGGAAAGAAAAATCGCGACGCGTTTGGGAGTAATAGAAACAAGAATAGTAGAGAGGACCGAGCGTGCTGGCATCCACCAATAAGTTTAAAGAGAAAGTGGGCGGGAAATCAGCGATGGCGGAGGTTGGCGTCGTCGGGGACACAGGGGGGGGGGGCAAACAGATTGCCAGGGCCGTCATCTTAGAGAGTCGGGCGGGGGTCTGAAAGAGTGTCAAGGGCGTTATTTGGGTCTCGTGGGGAGGGTTGGTTTTATAAAGGAGGTTGAAGCTGGGAGAAGAGGAGTCGCCGCGCGCCAAAGATGGGGGGCTTACTTTTTCCGTGTGGTGAGTATTTGGTGGGGGGGCGAAGAAGGGAAAATCATTCAAAGGAATAAATCTGCAATCCCTTGGAGGAAACAATGTAGGACGGTATAAAAATTAAATGCGAGTCGCAGTCATTGGGGTCAAAAGCTGGAAATGTGGAGGGAAACAATCTCATGGGTTCTTAACTATCAGGATAAAAGATCGCGGCTAGAGATATCTTCCATGACGGGAAAGACGAAAACAGGAACCCGGAGTGTTTAGGGAGTGACAAGGAAAGGTTCGGGACGTCTCAGGGATGACAACGGGTCGCTGAAAAAAACGGAAAGGACTGGAGCGGAATATACAAAAAAAAAGTGGAAAAGGGAGGCAAAGGAATGGCACTGACCAAAAATTCCCAGATTAGTTGGAAGGGAATGGGAAGAGGTCCGCCGCTGGCACCGCCCTCAGGAAGAAACGGTGACGAGGTGTGGAGGGAACCACCCACCGGGGCCCTGAAAAAACCTAAAATGACCACAAAGGATCAAGCGACACATCAAAAAATTGAGAAAGGCCCGTTCCGTGGACATGAAGTTCAACGTGTATTGAACTCGCGAGGAGGGGGCAAGAAGGATGGGACGCCACCAACCAAATTCACAAACCGTCGTGAAAAAACCAGTTTTCAAAAAAAGAGAGAAAACCGGAAGATTAAAAGGTACCGACGCCTAGTAATGGCATCGAAATCAGGCATAAAAGGCGATAACAGCTTTATTCTTGGGTTAAAGATAAAGGGCAGGAAAAGTGTATACCTTCGTGGGGGGGTTAAAACGCTCCAAGCAAACACACCAGCCTAACAGGAGATGCAGTCGAATCTTGCGAAGACCGAACAGGCATGCGATTTATGAATGGAAAGAGGGGGCAAAGAGAAAAGAAAAAAAAAAAGGACCCTTCCTCTGTATGAGGCAAATAGACAACAAAAGCAATAAGCTGGAAAAAGCGATTGAGAGGGAGGCCGGCAAAGGGCCGAAGCAGGTAGAAATACGAGAGTACTGAATCACCGGGGAGGCACTGAAACATCGGAAAGGGGCATTTGCAGGGAAAGGAGAAATAAGGCACGAGAGTAAACTATAAGCTCATCTGAAAAAAAACAAGGTCTAAAGAAGGGAAGTAGGAATGTGGGAGATGGAATTTCTACCAAAGGACTGTTAAAGACAAGAAAAAGGTACAAAAACCAAAGAAACAAGGAAGATGGCCTTAACAACGGGGAAAAACCTGGGTAAAAAACAAGGCAGAGTTTTGGACCTAAAAAAGGTGGGGGGACGAGAACATCCGGCAGCAACCAAGTGCGTAGACCCCGTCCCGGAAAAGTGAAGACGTGTGGCAAACGGTGGAACTTTAAAAAGGGCCGAACAGGGTTCCAAGGAAAGGGGCAGGGAAAAAGGTTTCCGCGCTTGGACAGGCGGGCAGTCTCGGAAACAACCATAGGTTTTGGGGACGGGCTTGGTTCTCTTATGTCCCGATAAAAACTTTAACATGTCAAAGGGAAGGGGGGAAAGGGGGTCAGACCGTGGGGGGAGGTTATGGAGGGAGGATCGCGGGCGAAAGTCTGGGAACATCAAAAGAGAGAAAACCAACAACAAAAAACGGAGAAAAATGGGGGGGCCAAAGAAGGGGAAAACATACGACGGGTTTCAAGACTAAAAAACGAAAAGGGGGGGACAAACAGTCGGGACGTGCGAAAAACACAGCAAGGAAGGGAGAAAAAGAAAAAGACACAACCTAGGGGGTTTTACCTAGAAGTACTACTTTTGTAAGACAGGAACTTGAAAAATATTTTAGGGGGGGAAAACGAGGGAGAAAAACAAAAAAAAGGAGTTGGGGAAACGATTCAAAAAAAATTTTAGAAAAGAGCACTGAGGGTACGAAGTGGGCCCAGATGAAAAGGTTTAAGTAGTCCCCCTTGAAGTTTGAAGGACGGTTAACGGGGGACCAGAAAAAAATACCTCGGAAATTTTTGGTGCGTAAATGGTGCGGGGCAACATCTACAAGGAGCACTAGCAAGGAGACACAAGAAACACACTGACTACTCCCTTCTTTCGACCTCAAAAGAAAAGTGGGTGGGGAGAGGATAGCCTGGATCGATCCTTATACTTTAGGGAGACGCAGAGAGATGTTGGGGGGTCTACATTCAAGGAGGACTTCGAACATAATTTCCGGAGAAGGTGGAGGCCCAGTGAGATATCACCAGGGCAGGAGCTTCGTGGTCCCGTAAAACCCTAGCGTGGAAGTGCCCAGGCGAGTTTGATTGGAACGGCTTGAAAAAAGCAGCGGATGCAAGGGGTTAGGGAGGTTTGACCTCTTGAAAAGGGGAAGAAATAAAAAGCAGAGAAGGGGAAGGGGGAGAGGGAAACCGGATCTCTTTAACCCGCAAGCTCGACTGGGGGGAAACAAAACCCGAGAGGACCCTCCCTCCGTTGGAGTAAGAAGGATACCAAAAAATAAGGGACAAGGTCACCGGGACTAGCCTTGGGCTTAACTAAAAGAAAGAAAGAGGAGAAAGAAAAAACCAGGATGGTTCTAGGCAGATTCTGGCATACTAGACGGACGTTACTGGGATTGCGGTCCATGGGTCCTCGTGGAAAGGTTGAAAAAAAGAGGGGGGGGGGGAAAGAAAGGGGGGGATTTTCTGTTGGGACGTACCATAAAAAGGGGAAGGCATGAAAAGACTTGCGTAGCAAGAAAAGAGACTCTGCAAACTAATGAGGGGAGTGAAACAGCGGAGGAGGGGACTAGGAATAAATGGTAGGGGACAGGGAAACCAGGATAGGGGAGAAAGCACCTGGGGTGTTTTCATCAAAAAGGAGACCTCAGGAAAAAAGGGGGGGGCGAACGCGAACACGCTTAAGCATGCCAGCTATAACCTCCAGGGATTTGAAGAAGGCCGACAGGGCCATCGGGTTCCTTGAAAAAAAGGGCGTAGCCGCCTTCGCTAAGGGAAGGGGGGTTTGGTAGAGGGGGGAAAAGAATTTCATAAGGAAAGCGAAGGGAAAAAGCTGGAACTAGCATCCAAAGGTGACAAGAGCAAAAAAAACTCGCCCGGCAAATAAAGATCGAGCTGACCACGATCCAAATTTTGAGCCTTTTCTGGGAGACAATGAAAAGCGCAGAAAAAATCAAAAAAGAACTATGAACCGTCATAGATAGAAAAGCGGAGTGAAAAAAACCTCACAAAGTTGACCTACCAAAGGGTGCAGATTTGGATCAAAAAGAGTTCCTGAGAGGGAGAAGAAAAAAATAGCGAAAATAATTGCGGAAACAAAAATACAAGTGGGGGGTCGCGCGGACAAAAAAAATGTCAGGAAAAACGCAAGAGGAAAAAAAGAAGGGATAACCCCAGACACAAGGACTCCCAGAAAAACAGAGAGGGAGGGAGAAGACAAAAATAGGCAGGGGATGCAACAGGGGAAAGGATACAACCAGAAAAACAGGGAGTTTGACGCCGACGGAGCCTCAAAAACAAAAAGAGGAAGTGGAAAAAAGGGGATGAGGGATGACACACGATAGAAAGAAAGAATAGGGGAAGGGGTTTTGATAGCCAAATGACGTAAAAGGAATTGGTAGAGAAGAGGGGTGCCCGGTTTCTAAAGGTCAAAAGCGTCGCAGGCAGTGAAGAAATCGGGTAGAAACGGTACCCCAGCAGATAAAAATGACCGACCGAACGGAACAAGCAGGAGTCGAAAAACGACCAGAAAGCGCGAAGAATGTACGGGAAACAATAAACGCCAACGCAAACCTGTGAGAAACAACAGTAAGGGAAAGCAACTCCTAAGGGGGGGGGGGCGGCGTACAACTGATGGGAATTAACAGCGCGGTGTTAATCCCCATCCAAAAGGACCATGCAAAGGAGTGTAATGTCCTAAAAAATAACGTGGAGAGCACCACCTATGAGAGAAAAACGAAGCGATCGGTTGTTGAACACAAAGGTAAAGCTGGAAAGCCCATTAACGCTGTGGAAAATAGAAAGAACAGAAAACTAAAAAAGGCAGCCTTCAAGCTCCAGAGCAAGAACTGTTTGAGGCGGGGGGTGCTAAAAGGTATGCCTTCCCGGAAGGGGAGGGAAAGTAGGGCAGAAAAGGTAGAAGGCAACTCAGCAACGAACTTGGATTAGGAGGTGAAGAGGGAAACTTACCTAATACTGAAAAGGATCATCAAAAAAAAAGAAAGACAGGAGGTTTTAAAGAGTGTCGAGGGCTTGCATAGAAGAGGACATTGGCGGCACGTAGAGGACGGGGATGGATGGGAAAGGGTGCGTTTTACCACGAAAGGGGACTATCTCTGTCTTGGGGAATCGTGAGGGTGGAAAAGGGGGATGTGGGGGCGCTCTCTGCAAGCGAAAGGTCGGAAGCTTGGTGGATGCAATGAAAAAGCAGTCATTGAAAAGAGAATGAGAAAAGTACCAACAAAGGATGTGCACCAAAGAGAATGATTTTTGGGAAAGGCACGCTGGGGGGAGAAAAGAAAACATCAGCGACTTCTCGTTGGAGCAAATAAGAAGGGAAACGGGTGGAGCGCGAGCGCAAAAGTCAAGGGGACGGAGCTAGGTGATTGGGCAAAAAACAGGAAAAAGGAAAAGTTGGGACAAATTCCAAAAAAAGAGAGAACATAGG
>Ga0179593_1596346_pt1 | contig 14040 bp, 16 predicted proteins | sample CZODoug2_1_08_16_FD_185931 | JGI IMG/M metagenome (GOLD analysis project Ga0179593, IMG submission 185931) | Vadose zone soil fungal communities from Angelo Coast Range Reserve, California, USA - CZODoug2_1_08_16fungal (PacBio error correction) | ecosystem: Environmental > Terrestrial > Soil >...
TACCTAGCCGCCAGGTGCTACAGCGAGGGAACGTATTTCCTGAGAATAACGAGAGGAAGGGACGGGAGGGGAAAAAAAGGAAGATAATATAGTGGGGGTGCCTTTGATGGTCCAGGATAAGGGATCTTTCTGACTCCTAAAAAGGTGTGAAGAAGCCATTGGCAGGGAGGCACCTAAAGGTCTTAAAGTCCAGAGCACAGGAAAGGTAATTACACTTGTTCGAATTGAACCTCGGAAAATGAAGCGAAAAGAAAAACCAAGTCCCACATCCCACATGACGTTCGGGGCAGAAACATAAAGTCTCCCTGTCCGTCTTACAGTAGAGCGGGTGCAGTAGGATTGAATGGAAGTAATTGTGGGGCAAGTTTGATCCCCAGGGTTGCGATCAAGGTTGAAAAGAACACCATAAATAAATGAGAAGCTATACGACGAGGGAAAGGAAGAACCAAGCTGAAAACATAAGGGTGAGGTGCTGACGCAAGGGGAGACCATTAAACCAGGAGGCATTGGAGGGGCAGACAAAAAAAGATTGGAGGGTCAATTTTATTACCTAGCACTTTAAACAAGAAGAAAAAAAAAATTCCGGAAAACGTCAGAATGGAGGGTTAGGAAAAACGTCGGGACGTGTTGAATACGATTCTTTTGGAAAAAAACATCGCATCAGAAAGGTCTCGCAGAAGTGAGGGGCCAAGACAACTTCCAAGAAGTCTTTGGAAGGAGGTTAAGAAAAGTATAGAGGCTGAATGCACAATATAGAGGAACTGGGGAGTAAGGGGTCGAGAGTGTTCATAAAAGTGGCCATGAAAGAGTCGTGTGGAAAGGGGGAAAAAATAACAAGGATGGAGCATTCAACCAAAAAAATATCGAAAATAGAAAATGGAAAGCGGGGGTTACGGAAGTGGGGGGCCTTCCATGCCCAAAAATCCAATCAAAAAAAAGAGGAGGGCAAGGGTCGGGGGGGAACCGGTATTTTGTACTTGATATATGATACAATGGAAGGGGGGAAAGGAGAGGGGTGTGTGATAAAGTACTAGAAAAAGAAGAAAAGGCGATAGTGTCGGACTTTGATGGAAGAAAAAAGGGAAAGAGGTGTTGGAGGCCTCCTGGTGTTGGCAAAGGGGAAATCAAACCCCCAGGCTGTCTGGAACATCACGATAGACTGGGGAGAAAGAGCCTCTAATTCATCTAATTAGGAACTTTCAGAGGGGAAAATGTACTAAAAAAAAAAAAGTACGGGCAAATGTTAAAACTCGGGGGGCCATAATCCGAGGCCGTGCGAGTCTGCGAAAAACTGATAAAAAAAGAAGGTCACCATCGTCGAACAGACACTCTGGTCTCAGTTGTGCCGGGGGGGAGGGGAAGGGGGGGGGTCGCAGAAAAATGGAGGTGAAAAGTTGGCAGAGGTTAAAACGGCACCTATAAAGAACTCCAAAAAAGCAAAGAGTCCTCTCTAGAATTATCACCCGAGGAGAAGAGGAGAAAGTTCGTACGATGAGTTAGTGTGGGGGAAGGAGAGCAAGTTGCCGGGGGAAATCTCTTGCCAAAAGAGGTCTCACAATGAGGAAAAAAAATGAGACCATGCAAAAACAAGCAATTCCATGAAAAAAAAGAAAACTGTCGAGGGGGAAAAAAAGGCTTCTCCACTTGATGAAGGCAAAAACATTGTCGAGAAAGCAGCACAAATCACACGCTCGACTGATGCGAAGGGGGAAGAGTAGAGGGTGTGAGTCCAACGCTGAGACCTTGAGATGCATGAGAGGAGAAAAAGACTAACGAAAAAAAGCAGAAAAAGACTGACTTGCTGTTCAAAACATCCTGGGGGGGGGGGAAGATCCTGAAAACACTCAAGAGACACAGAATTCTATGCTCTCCTCTATCAAAATCCTAAAAGATAGTATATACGGGAATGAGAAAGGCTCACAACAAGAGGAATCCAAAGGGGGGTGTATATAATCAGTGAACTAACTATTGCACCTCAAAAAACGATTCCAGAGGGGGAGGGAGGGGGGAAGTGGGGACGAAGTGTCCCCACAATCCCAGGGGAAAAAAAGCCTTGGAGAAAGGAGGTATCGATTATTTTTTGGCTTGTTCAATGAGGGGGGAGAAGTACCCGGCAAACCTACAAAAATCAGTTGTCATAAAACCAAAGGGGTGGAAATAAGACTAGAAACCAAGCCACCTTTCCTTCCAAAAAGCATTCTATAGAAAACTCTTGAGGCGACCTAACGACTTCTCGTAAAGTTCTCTGTTATGTGGAAAAAAAGAAATTCTAACGGTATGGGGAAGAAGAGGATATTTTTTTAAAAAAAAAGAAAATCGTATCAAAAAGGAAAAAAGTCCCACCGGACAGAAAGGATCGTGAAACCCCCAATAAGGAAAGGACCTTGGGGTGAGGAGGTGTTCAGGAGAAAAAGAACAGGGAAACAAAGGTTGTATGCCAACATGTAAACTTAGCAAGGGGAATGCAGGGCGGGGAAAACTCGCGGCAGCAACCGTTGAAAGGGGAGCCAGGGTGAAGGGGAAAGGGTAATGGCAAAAGTTTGAGAATAAGAGGGGGATCGATCTCAGACTATAAGAATTTTCCGGGACTCTGCCCAAGGCGCAAGCGAGAGAAACCTGGAAGATGTGCCCCAACCTTTCATTCCATCGGCGAAAAAGGAGAGACCCCACCGCTCACTTCATGAAGACGAGAACCAGGAGAAGCTGTTGAGAAAAGGATAAAGTCAGAGTGGATGGGACTGGTTTGTCGCTCAGAAGGAAGAAAAAGTTCGACAGGGTCCTAGGGGGTCAATTCGAACTGGAGGGAAGCGTGAAAAGGGCAAAGAAATTCTCTGATGCCGATTTGGTCAGACTATTGACTCCGACGTAAAAGAAAGGGAAGGGCGGAGCAAGCAGAGCTTGGTGATCATGGAATAAAGGATGATGGGGGGGGCTGGGGGGGGATCTGAGCTCTTAATTATCGTTTATTGATAAAGCGTGAAGGGAGGTAAGGGACACACGGGGTCGATGCCGCTGTACAATCCAGTTATAGACTCCTCAAGAGGAAAATCAGGAAACTTGGCTCGGCATTTGTTCGAAGTAGATCGGATCTGAAAAAGAAAAAGAAAGAAAAAAGGAAGAAAGTTCTACAATTGGGGTCAGATAGAGAAGAACGGAGGGGACCAAGGGGAGGGGGACAATAAACACACAATCGGAGGAGGGGGAAGAGAGAGTTGGAACAAGGAACAAAGCAGTGATGATTTCGACAAGGGGTTAGTCAATTGGAAGGGGGAGAATGGCTGTGGAGGAGAGAACTATAGACAACAATCCTCGGCGCCAACGCGTCTAGGTGAATGGGTAAAAGTAAGCTCAACGGGATGTGGTATTGGAAGGGAAAAGAAAAGTCGTGCCCTGGAGCGCCTTAACGGGGGGGACGGAGCGAATAAAGAGGGAACAGCGAAGTCCAGTAAACGCACAAGACCACTCCCCTCTAAGAGTAAGTGATGTCAGGATAAGTAACTGTCGGCTGCGGTGGTCATGAGCCAAATCCTTTCAACACAAGATGCAAAACACCGTAGAAAAATACACAGCGGACAGGTTTACAACTAGGCCTTAAAAAATATAATCTGACCGAGCAATTGGGTCCTGTAAAAGAAAGGGGAGACCAACCCATTCCAAAATCAAATCTTACCGGAGAGACACCAGATCATGTATACTTTCTCGTCTTCCATTACGGTTTGAGAGGGGGATATGATAGGGAAGGGAAGGCGGGCGATGGAATGAGGGTGGCACAATTATCCCATGGAAGGCGAAGAAAGAGAAACCTATTAATCATAGTATAGCAGATATAGCACTTGAGGTATCACTAAAAAAAAATCGAACAAATTTGGAGCTTAAAATAATCCTTGCAGGTAAATGGACGGCTGACCTCTGAGGTGAATAAACAGAATTCAGATGACTTTAAACTAAGTGTCAAGCGACAAACTCCCTTCTGTGTAGATGTCGTAGGCCCCTTTTCGGAATTAAAGAACGAGAAACCACGGAAGTTCAGTTTGTCTTTTCACGAACGAACGAGACGTATGTCGGGAAAAGGGCACGGGGGGTCCTTTCTAGTGCGACGGGGGGAGGTGAGAGAGAAAACCTAGGGAGAAAGCATGGGGAGGGGGACAAAAACCCTTAAAAAAATTGAGCTGCGGAGGAAGTCCCAGTCTCGACGACGGGGCAAAGCCTAGCACGACGGGGGGGGCCTTCCATTTGGGTTTTGGGAAGGTGGGGGTCCCCAAAGGGACCAGCCCTCGGGACGTTTGTCAAGGGGGATGAAAGAAGCAACTCGATGGAAATAAAAACAAAAATGTAAATCCTCAAAATGCTCAATAGGGTCTTGAAAGGGTTAAATAAATGAGGCCCCATCCCATCCAATAAAAGAGGAAGGGGTAGGGGGGCAGGCAAGCTTATTTTGCTTTATGAGAAAAACTGGGGGGAGGAGAGGATGGTTTTGAGGATGAGGCATTAAAGGCTGACATCATTCAGGAACGAGAAGCGAGATGGGTAAGGATGAAATAGATAGACATAGGTAATCTGTTTTGGGTATTGGGATTGAAAAAATTAGCCCCAACCGGTCAGGGAACGAAAGGACAGATGGAATCTGGACGTTCTCGGGGGTGGAGTCACATCTTGGGGGGGAAAGATATAAGGCATCTAAGTCTACAAGGGGGAGCTTGGGGGGGGGGCTAAGAAAGAGGAGACATGGGTCTTAATTACTCTTGGGGCCTTTAAGAAGAGGGGAGGCTGGAGGAGAAGTTACATTCTTTATCAAGGCCATGGAAAGAGAAGTAAACATAGAGGGTTCGGAAAGGGGGGGGGGGTGGGGGTGCAATGGGCTGAGCATGGGGCAGGGCGTAACAGTGGAGAAGGTGTGGGGGGGGGGGGCAGATTTAACGGAAACTATGAGAAGAAAAAAAGAAGATCAATAAAACAAGAAAACCTTATATTGGAATAGAGAGATTTCGTGGCCGCGGAGGTTGAGGGGGGAAAATAGGGTTTAAATACTATGCCAAAGGAAAAAAAAAGTGGCAAGAACTGGGGAAAAATAAATTCCTAAAGAAACATGCACCCCCAGGCATCAAAAAACAATAGACGAGTTTGACTTCTCTTCACTTGATGGGGAATGTAATGTTGGAAGCGAAGAAAACTCACGGCTAGAGATGCCCAAGAGTGGATGCACAGGGGAGAAAGGGAGTAGAAAAGGGTTCTTCGAAATCACAAGCAAGGGAATTAGAGGCTAAAATCCAAAATGACAGTCAAGGAAAAGAGCGCAACAGAGGCGGTTAGAACCCGGGGGGGGGGGAAAGCATCTCGGGGTCACGCAAAGAAGGAAAAAGTCCGCGGAGAAAAAGTCAAAATAAGCTACTTACTCATTAAACTGAATGATTCCCAGAAACAGCTTGAAGCCTCAACACAAGCCCCCTCCCGAGAGAAAAAGGAAAAAAAGGGAACTCCAACCCTCAAGAAGAGGAAGAGGTGGTATTGGAAGTGGGGGGAAAACCAGGGAAAAGGGAAGAATTGCGCCATTTGTGCGAGGGATTATCGGATGTTGGCGTTGGAGCCCAGGGGGGAAAGTGGCTTTTCTTGGTCTCCCAAGGGGGAAAAACGACTCTTTCAGGACCAAGGGGGAAAATGAAACTCTCCGCTTACCAACCAGCACAAAAAAGTTCCGTCCACCCGACTGAGAGGGTCAGCCAGAGCATAGGGGAGGGAAACTCCTCCTCCCAGACTTCTCGGAAGACCGGTTTGGGTCACCGCAAATGCTGGAGCCCCTGAAAAATTGGTTACAAAAGCACGTATCAGGACACGACGGAGGGTGCGAAGAACAAATACATCGCAGGAAAAAGCCAACTACCTGATGACCTTGGGGGGGGAGGGGGGGGGTTCAAGACAGAAGAATGTGGTTGTAGGCAATGATTTACACGGATCAAGTGTACTGACGTGGGGTACGTCACTCGCTGTAAACCACAGGGGAAGGGCACGGAGGATTTGTACTACTTGCCCAAAAAAGTTCAGCTGGGGGAGAATCCTGAAAGTTCCGTATTATCGGCGGAGATACTAAAGGAAGGTTGGGCCGGGGGACGCTGCCCACTCCATTCGCGGCTATACCCTGGCGAAAAGAGGTGGACCGGATCCATAGAAAAAAATTCGTAAGACCGGACAATCCTCATACAAACGCTCGGAAGTGAAGGGAGGAAAGTAAAGGAGGACTGGGGGGGCTTAGGCCACCGAACGTAAAGAGTGGGGGTGGGAATGGTCGTCGCAGAAGAACCAGGACTCTCCCAATTGTCCGGTCAGGTGTCAATACGAACGGGAAAAGAAAAGGGTCAACAAGTCAGAGGGCAAACTTATAAGAAGGGAAAAAAAGGGAAGGTAGGACTCCCGCGTGGAACTCGCTTACTAGATGGGGGACTCTCCTTAATCATCCAGGGGGGGGGAAGATTGCAACGGGAAAGGAAGGACTCTTAAGAGAAGGTGGGGGGTCGGTTCTTTAATTTACCAGGAGAGGGAAGAGGATAGAAACTGGACAATACGCGTTCAGTGCAACAAAAACACGAGGTCGGGCGATGCCGAGACCAAGACAAATCCAGGGAGAACATCAGAGGGCTCAACCCATGAGCCTCTGGACAATTGGCTGATCTTGAATTCCGAGGCATGGCAGCAAGTCTCAGAAATCCAATTGCTAACATGGAAAAAAATACGGCGGGTGGATGCTCACCTTCACGTGGGGCCATCTCGCTAGGAGGGGAGAAAAAGGGAGTGGGGCCCTATGATTCATCATCAAGGCCGGGAAAGAGGATTACAAAGGGTGGTAGAAAAGGGGGGGATTCTGGATGGGATGGTAAAGGGAAGCTCGGAGGGCTATAAATAGAAATTCAGAAAGGAAAGCCAGGCGGGAGAGATGGGTCGCCTAAGAGGAGGATGTCTCTAACTTTGTTTCTTTTAAAGAGGAGCGCCAGGGGTCTGGAAAGATCGCGAATTTACGATTTAAAAAGGAAAGACTTAAAAGGAGTAAAACGGGGGGGAAAGTAAGAACAGACGCAACTCATAAAGGGGGGGTTCCTGGGTACAGGAAAAGAATCTGTCGCGTCCTGGAATTTTTAGTAGAAGGTTCAACTAAAGCCAGATCACCGGGAGGTCAATAAAATTATGAAACTGATCAAGCACAGCCATCTCATAGGGTCAAGGACCACCTGGGTTTCGCCTTGTCAAAATCGAAAACTCCTTTTTCGATCCTTGGGGCGGACAAGTCCACATCCACACGGAAATTTCTGGGGGCAAAAACAAAAGAATTAGCCTGTCCGGGATGAAAGGGAGGGCGGATGCCGGGGGGTGCGTCTTTCCTATTCGCGAGGGAAATGAATGGGAATATTTAGAACCAGTTGGTATAGCGGCGAATGAAAAAGGCAAACTAGAATCCCATAGTAGAAGCAAGATATAAGCCCGTGGGGAAGTGATATGAACGCAAACCATGAAAGGGAGGATAGTAAAGGAGGCTAGGTAAGGAGGTCTTACCGCTGATAACCAGTAAAAACGGAGAGGGGGGGGGAAGGTCGCACATTATGTGAGTCTTGTAGAAAAGTTGGGAGCTTGAAACCAATCATCCAAGTCAGTAGGGGGTCTTTTCACGAACGGAAATGAATGGAAACGTCAAACGATATACTGTTGGCCTTGCTACGATGTCGTTGTAAAATATCTCATAACACGTGAGGGAAGTCGGCGGGGGACAGAAGGATCACTTCCGATAAGGATGTGGATTAGGAGAAGGAAAAAAGATGCCAGAAAAAATGGGAAATAAGCAAGCTGGGGGACGGAAATTTGGGGGGGGGCTCGGGGGTACGAGAGGGTGACATACTGGGGCCATGAGGAGGGGATGAAAAAGACACGTCACTCTATGGAGCAGCAACGCCAAAAAATGTAGAACATCCAAAAAATTGCGCAATAGGTCGGGAAATGTTACAGTGGAAACAATGAGGCCACATCACAGCCAAAAAGGGGGAAATGGGAGTTACTGGGGCGGTGAAAGTAGGGGAAAGGAGATAGGGGGGGGGAGAGTTGATTGGTGGCATGATTCGTGAAGGGCTTACACCGAACTGGGAAGATAGTGGGCGGATAGATTGAAAGGAAGGTTTTTGAGTTATTGAGGGAAAAACAAATTGGAAAAGGCGCACACAAACCCCACAGGGCTGGAATGGACAGAAACTGAATTGCGTAGTGCTCGCTTCAGAGTGGTTTGAAGGAAGAGACTCTAATTCATCTAATTCAAGAAATGTCATCGGGGGGATGGGGTAAACAAAACAGAAAAAAAATCCCTTTTTCTAGAGCTCAGGGGCCATCATCGAGGAGAGGTGCTGCTAAATGGCAAAGGACAAAAGTCCATTCTCAAGAATAGAAGGAAAAGAGGACCGACAGGGGAAAAGGTGGTCCTGGCCTGTGCATGGGAAGGGCATGGTAACGCCATGGGTAGGTCTTTTGGTTAGAAAAAAGAAATAACTCAACTAAAGAAGGAACGAAAAAAACAAAAGGGAAGAGAGATTGCACGTGCCGTTTAATTGGTTATGAGAATATGGGAAAGCGAGGCCAAAAAATTGCACCACCTGAGAGGAACCAAGAAAGCCAAGAAAAAAAACAAACCTTCCACTGACCTATTGGCATGTGCGGACGATGGTACTATCCGGATAACCCTTGGGGGACAGAAAGCAATGTGGAGGTCTCAGAAGCAGCAACCTCGAGGAAAAGTAGGAAAGGTGGGAGAATCGGGCGTAGTAGGGTTGAGTACCATCAAAGAGGACATTTAATGAAATAGACTGCTTCTTCAACAGGGGGGATCAGAGGCACGCACATCGTGCTGGGAAAAAACACGCAACTGGGGGGGACAGAAACAGGGGGGGGCAAACTAACGGCAACACGAAAAAATTTGTAGACTCAGTCCTACGGCAGAAACATATCGGCTTCTCAGGTCAGGAATGTAAGCAAAAGCTCACCCCTGCATCCCCCCTTCCATTTGGGATTAGAACAACATACGAATGGAAACCAGACCCTCAACATATTCCATAGGGGTGATGGGGGGGGGACGGGCCCCCAAGGCAGGCCAGAACTATGCAATTTGTAGATGTGCTTACGATTGTTGTCGAGGGACTCCATAGAGTTGAAGGGTGCGGTGGGTCTTGGAGCAAAAAGACTCTTTCATGCAAGTTTGAGGGAACAATAAAGAACTCACTCAAAAACAAACACAACCCAATTTGCGTCAAAAACCACGAATGCAAGGGAGGAAGAAAGAATACGGCAGCTGTTACTTCTCCCTCCTCTCCAGAAGGCTCGGAATTGGAGCGGGGGGAAAACACCGCCCAATGAATAAAGACTTTAAAGGGGGTTTTACAAAGACCTCGTCAATCAGGAACAACCGACTCGTGGGGGGGGGCCGGGGATACAGCAGGGATAGACCGCCCAATAAGAAAATTCCTGGTGGAGGTTCATGCAGTATGTATACAAGACATAGGGGTGGGAGAAAATGCATTTACCAAATCAAAAGGGGAAGGCGGGGGAAAATCAATAAAAGGGGAGACAGCACCTTTCCCTGAACAGGCCCTGAATTTTATTACGAAATCAAAGTTACAGAGGGGAGAGGCTGGATCGATAGCATAAAGAGGGTCAGAGGTTTGAAAATGGCCTGAACGAACAGGGGCAATCGGATACCCCTGGGACGAAAATAGGGGCACAACATGGAGCGGAAGGTCACACCTGCAATCCATCATCCCACCGAAAAAAAACCCAGGGAACAGGAAATGTATTCTGTTGCTGAGTGACAAAAAAAAGGGGGGTGGTGGGCGCTCCATAGTGAAACGCTTGATCTACCAGAGTTCAGAGGTTATCAGTCGAACCAGTTGGAAGGGAATAAAATGTCATATGCTGGGTGAACTAAGGATGCCAAGTTTCAGACTTGAAACGTGAGCGGCAGTCACTATGACCTTCTCAGGGAAAAGGAAAGGAAGGGACTACCGATTCACTTTACAAAGGGGAGAAAGTAAATATTATTATATTTTCGTTGGTTCGGGTTGAGTGTAATTTCCGTCAATGATAGTAAGCGTATGGGAAGACGTTCATTCGAGATTCAGGCACGACACGGGCGGATGCCGGAAGCAAACAGGCCACCTAAAGGGAGAAAAAAAAAGCGCCCGTGGCTCAAGGCATTTGGAAGCTATATCGTAGGGGGGAAAGAAGAAGAGATTTCCAGCCATCTCAGAATAGCACTACAATGGGAAAAAAGACGAAACGGCGCCTGATGCAAGAAAAAGGGTCCAATCTCTCAACAACACACGAGGGAGGAGTAAGGGGGGCCCGAAAAGGGAAGAACAGCAAGCAAGTGTAGATATGATTATCTACACAGTGTTAGCATTGAGTTCGAGATTGAAAACTTGGGTATAAAGCAAGGAAGGAAACGAAGGGAATATCTAGCCGACAGAAGATCAGAGGGTTCGCTCGATGAGAGTGTCGCTACTGGATGGTGCTGGAAAAGCGGACGCAAAGCAAGTGGACGTAAGGAAGAAGGGGAATTTTACCGTGGAGCGATAAAAAAAAAGAGTAAATAACCTCCAAAGACGCACTCAATACGGGTCCTGAAGGGGACCGGACTGTCAGTCTCCTCGTTGGGGAAGTCTTTCGAGTATGAAAGACGTTCGATCGAGTCACGAAAGTCGGAAAATCGGAAAGAAAAGCACATCAGAAGGTTCCATCAAACGGCTGGCCGGAAACCGGTTCTGATCACCAGAGGGAAACAAGGAAGCAATTGGGAGTGGCCTAAAAAAAGCGCCCACAATCCCCAGCCACAGAAACGTGGGGGCATAAGCCCCACCAATCATTTCTAAATGGGTCTCAAGGGGGGCTCAGGAGGTGAGCGGGGGGGGATGGGGTAAGAGGGTGATTGAAGTAAGCGAGGGGAAATGAAAAAGGAAAGGTTTCGTCCCGGGTTTTAATGCGAAGGTAGGGTCCTCTTAAGGCCCCCAGATCCTCCTTGAGAACTAGAAAGCACTGTCAGGGAGGAAGGCAACCTTGGGAATTTTTATGTCAGTCTGAAAACATAAAGCGCTATGGGGGTGTGCTGGGGACGCGCTACTACCATTACCACGTCAGAGTACATCAAAAGAATAAAATTGCAGTGGCATAAACAAACGATGGAGTATACAGGAAAAATCCTCCCCCAGGAATCAGGTATGGGGGGAAAACGAGGAAGAGGGGCGCAACAGTCTGGACGTTGTTCCTTGATACGTGGGGGAGATCAAAGGATTCCATGTCCTCGTGAAAAGTCTAAAATTGGGCGGTGAACAGGGACATCACCTTCCGAAGACGGGGAGGAACAGCTGCCGTAGATGCTGAAGAAGGCCACGGAAAGGGAGACGGGGGAAGGGGAAATGGGGGGCTAGGGTGTAGACGAGAGTGGTCAGAAAAAGGAAAGGAGGGAAAGGGGAGGAAAGACAAAAACTTACAACTAGAAGAAACGCCAAAAGCGGGGAACAGCTCACAATGGCATAGTTCTGCCTGGTAAGTGGGAAAAAGGAAAAGCCAAGAAAAACGAAACTGCTGAGGTCTGGGGGAGGTGCCAAAAAAAAAAAAAAAAAAAAAAAAAGAAAAAAGAGGAAAGTGAGGCCAATCCTGGATGTTTTGATTCGATTGGGGGGGGGGAAATTCTAGCATAAAAACCGACTGAGAAGAGCCTAGGGGGGGGTCGGACGGGGGAAGAAAATGGTAGAAGAATGTGTGGGGGGGGAACAGGTTTTTACGGAGAAATGCACAAACAAAAACCCCAAAGGGTTTAAAATCAGATGGTTTGCTGACGTTTCTTGTCATCAGTGGGGCTGGGGGGAGAAATCATATTTCATCAAGAGTGAGGGGGTACTCAAACCAGACTACAAGTGGCGAGGAAATTTTTCGTATCTACTCTTGGTAAAGAAGAGAAGGGGGCGTGCAGCGGAAAAAGAGGCAACATGCTGAACCAAAAAGCCATTATCAGGAAGGGGCAACGCAAAGGATGGAAGGGTTTGTGACGGTGGTTGCATGGAATGTAGCATGTGGGCATGGGAAGGAACAAAGGGGGGAGCAGTCTGGTGGCAAAAAAAGTAACTCCAACTAACTGCACGTAAAGAAAGGAGCTCAACACCGGAGGAGGTAAAAGAAGAGAGTGAGTGTCAAGAGGAAAAGGGGGTGGTGGGGGAGAAAAGTAAAGCGATGAAAAGACCTTGCTCCACATGCAAGGGGGCTCTAACAACCATTCCCCCAAAAAAAAAACAAAAACAAATTAAACTGCCATAGTGCACGGGGGAAGGGACTGGGGTCCACTTGATAGGCCTTTGGTCTAAGCATGAGACAGAAAACATCACTTATGTCCAAAAAAATAGATAAAAAATTGGAGATGGGGGGTGACGGTTCTGGTTGAGGCCAATCACACGCTGACTTAAAGAACATGAATTATAGAATTAGAGAGCTTAGTCTTCAAAAGAGCTACCTAGGAGACGGTCAGAGCAAAGAGGGAGGGGGACAAAAAACACCCTTGTGGGTTGGATCTCCGACAAACAATGGGTTTCACTTAAATAAAGAAAAATAGGGACACAGATCTTTCCATCGAAACAAAATTCCCGACCCCTATCGGCTCAAGTCGCATTGGGAAAAAGTCAGCATGAAAATGCTCGACCCGGAGGATATATCAAGTACAACTACTAGGGGCACCGGGGAAAAAAAAAGAAGATTCCAGAGGGGGGTGGGAAGGTTGCCCCCCAAACCCCAATTTTAGGGAAAAGAAGCGTGCGCCATGGTGATATGTTCTATTCGATTAAAAAATAGAAGGAAGGGTTATTTGGAGGGTCATCAACAGAACCGCCCGGGGGGACCAAGAGAAAAAAATACGCGACCCCGCCAAACCCCAAAGACCGGAAAAAACTGCCGGGCAAATTGGGCAAGAGCAGCCCTCGACGGCATCGGGGGGATGTCGATTCCTAACTCGAACAAGATTCTCGAAGTTTGCTCCTGGATGGGGGAAAAAAAAAGAAGGCAGTTTCCAACTCAAGAAAGAAATTAGAAGTGTTACAAAGACAGCAAGAACAAGGGTCCAAAAGAATAGGCAAGCTCATCGCTCGTGAAACCGCCCAAGACCGGAATTCAAGCGGAGGGGTTCGGTTCTACACGGAGAAAAGGAAAAAACGAAGGTTTGTTATCAATGAATTGGACGGGAAACAGGAATCTGACGTGGTGAGGGTCTACTCGAGCGCAACTACAAGGGAAAATAGTCCAGGCTTTAGGTGTAAGTAAAGAAAAAACTGCCGAAAACTTGGGGGGAAAAGGGGTTGACGTAAAAATCACGTCGAAGGGTATTGATTCTCCGAGAGATTCTATTGACTGAGCGGAACACAAGAGGAAAGGGGGGATATAACCCCTTTGGGGGGTGCTGAAAGGGCAACCCAGGAAGAAGGGAAAAAAAGAAATCAAGACCTATCCATCATCACAACGCAAAATTCAATTGAAGGGAACCAGGAGAATTGGGGATAAAACGAACGTCAGAGTGGATTGGAATGGTGTGGCTCAGGCGTGACGACTAAGAATCGCCAAATGATGAAGTCGGAGGATAAAGGACATAACCATGTGAAGGACAGCCGTTAAAACCTGTAGGAAGTGCAGAGGGTCAGATTATTGACTCAAGAGGTAAAAGTCAAGTAAAGGAGACCTCTCATTAAAAATAGGACAGAATATTCAGTGTAAAAGACTAATCAAGAACTGGAAGGGTAGGGATTTACTTGAAAGGCTGCATATACGTTGCTCAGAGGGGACAGGGCAGACAGAACTGGCCGTCGATGCGCAAGCAATCCGGGAAGGAGAAAAAGATCAAAAAAGCCGAGGGGAAAAAACAAACTGCATTGTCGAGCTATATCGTATAGCGAGCCGTGAAGGAAGTGAAACTAGATCCAATTGCAAAACAAGGGTCCGCTAATCATCTCTACAGAGTGCCGATTGACCGGAAAGGAGGGTCCA
>Ga0179593_1732309_pt1 | contig 14040 bp, 15 predicted proteins | sample CZODoug2_1_08_16_FD_185931 | JGI IMG/M metagenome (GOLD analysis project Ga0179593, IMG submission 185931) | Vadose zone soil fungal communities from Angelo Coast Range Reserve, California, USA - CZODoug2_1_08_16fungal (PacBio error correction) | ecosystem: Environmental > Terrestrial > Soil >...
ACCCGATGATGAGTCCAGAGGCAAGGCTACATCAGACACCTCATAAAAAAAAGAGAAAAGTTGCCATTGACTCGGCTCTGCATCTGGGAAAGAAAGATGCAACGGCGCCTCCTGCTTCGGGGACCAGAAAAAGAAGCCCTGCCCTGGGTCGAGGGAGGAAAAACCGCCGTCGAGGACCACGGGGTGGAATGGGAGGACCGCGACGTAATGGCTTGAGGCCTTCGGAAAATGTGAAGACAGTACACGTATTTAGGTGAACCCGCCCCACAGGCCCGGGAATACGAGCCTATCGGATGTCGGGGTCGGAGGGGAACAGTAAGGGGGAATGCCGCAATGGGTACTCGCCACTAAAAGGGAAACGCACGTCAGTTAGTGGGATCAATGAGAAAAACCTCTTTCAAACCTGGGAGCCGGAAGGGATCCCTGAGAAAACACGTTCTCATTCAAACACAAAGACAAAAAAAGCTGGCTGACAGGGTCCCGGGGGCAAATCGACCTTCATAAAGACCCCGTCGGAGGGGAATCGCCGGGAGATAACAAAAAACGCAGAATGGTCGATTGACCGAAAAGTAGGGACACTTTTTGAAGGGAAGGGGAATCCATCGCGCGAACCCGCAGGGAAAGAAATACGGGAGAACACCTACGCGCATTCAAAAAAAGAGGAGACTCAATGGAGGAGTTCAAGGCAAGACCATAATTTCACGAACAGGGAACAGGGTTCTGCTACTTCAAGGAAGAGGAAGCGATCTAGAAGAAAACCGAAGGGAGCACGCCTCTGTTCCGGCTGTTTCCGACCTGATCAAAAAGCGGCAAAAAAAAAAGCAAAAGAAATTCCGCCGGTGCGCGTGAAAAAGAAGGGCGCTGCTGGGTGAAAAGGGGGACACGGAGGTACGTGCCTGAGCGGAACGCTGTGACAAAAAACAAGCGTCTAGGATAAAGTGGGAAAGAAGAACGAAAGGAGAGGGCGCGAAACTGCTTGTAAAGCTAAGGGGGGGTCAGAAATCCGTCCGAGGATTGCGAGAGTCCGAAACGAATGAGGTCAGTCTAAAAAAATGAGCTTGGCGGCAGAATGGGAGGAACAGGGGCCCACGGCGTCAGACATCCAACGAGGATTCATTCCGGGTAGTCAGAACCTAGGTCAAACTCGAACATGAAGGAAAAGTCAAAGATTGAGGGCGGGATCGACCGTCAAATCATCGCTTCGATATCGGACTCCGCAAAAGAGTGGCACCCGAGGCAACATGTACAACGACGCAACCGGTTTCGAGGTCTGAAAGGCATCGGAGAACCTCGTCTTATGAGAAAAGGGGGCGCATCACACTTGGGGGGGAGTATTCCGATAAAAAGAGGGGGAGGAGGGAAATCATCCAGGAACACGGTTGTCTCATGAGACGACTAGATGCTTGAAGGGGTGACAGGCCCGATCCTCTATCTCCCCGGAACTAAGGGGAACATAGCGACGGAAAGGAGACCACGTGCGGACGGCACGTCGATTTGACAGAAAGAAAGAGCAGCCTGAGCGACAGAAGCGGGCAGTACTTCATCTGAGCGATTGGAAGAAGCGAATCGCTTGCAAGATAGGGGAAATGTCGAAAGATAAAGGTTGCAAAAGGAGGAAAGGCGCTCCACCCGGGTCGCGAAGATCATATCACTAAAAAACCATTAGGGGGGAAGAGCGAGTCTGGCCGCCATCGGCTCCCGAAGAAAGGGGGAAGTATGAGAAAAAGACGAAAGAAGACGCCAACGCCGAAGTGTTCGCGCGCAGCGGCAGAGAGCAGGATACCTCATATAAAATCTTGAAAAGGAAGGGGCGTTGAACGTTTTTGGATTCCGCACTCACGAATCAAGCTAATCTCTTAAGAGACCTATTCCTGCGTGCAGGCAAAGAACTCAGAAGTACCCCAATTTATAAGAGGACGCTGGTGAAGCCTTACGACGCCTGGTACAGGAAAATGGGCTGACTTCTTCATCGAAGGCAAAAATTAAAGACCAGCTCTGTCTACAACTCAGAAAACCCAGGGAAGAAATCCTTTCGCGATGCTCAAAAAAATCTAAGGGCGGAAAAAGCGGATCTTTTCTTATAGCGTGAAAAATTGGACAGCGTCCAGCGTCAGGTGAAGGAGGAGCCCCGTTTTATTACGACGGAGACGGGGGGGGGAAGGAAAGACACGCGCGGGGGTGTCGAAAAAAGTTGAATGGTCGCTCGGTTGGTGAGAAAAAGACTGGAGGCGACGAGATTAGGGGAGGAAGGAGTTCGTAAGGGAGTTGGTGCCTGCTTAAAGCCTTACCTTAAAGTCCAAGAATCCGGGGGATGGTGCGCAGGACTTTCCCGCGCGAAGGGAAACCGTCATGAAGACCGGAAAAAAACTTCATTTGCCCTTTAAAGGGGATAAAAAGCCAGAAATTGTCCAAGCTTCTATGGACACGACCCGGGTAAGCGGTCCGCCTCCTGAACTAAGGAGAGAAGAAAACAACACGGAGGAGGAAGAAAAGAAGGGGGGGGAGGCAACCGTGTGAAGAAATAGTTAAAAATGGGACTACATAGTTCTGCAAGAGACCTGCAGAAAAGGGAACAAGGGCAAGACGAGCGTTTCTTATGCATACTTCAGGGGAAAAAGGCCAAAAAGGTAACGTAGTGTGACCTTTAGGGAAGGTTTGAAAAAAAAAAACCAGTGTGGGAAAGTCCGGCACAGTAAACTACCACCAACGAAAAGAAAAAGACGCCCGCAGCGAATCCAAAGGGGAGAAAGGGGACTGTTGTCCATCACCACACCATGCAAAGTGCAACCGTTTTTTTCGAACAGGCGGGGGAAAAAAAACTGTTACCAAAAAAACAAAGAACCGGGGGGAGAGGGCCACAAAAGTAAATCGGCTTGATAACCCGTTTCCTCTAGGGACACCAGGGGTGGACGACCTTAGTCGTCCGTTGGAGAGGCACGATGTCGCGAAGGGGAAAGGGAAGGGTAGAGAAATGGCAGTTGTAGAGAGCGCCTAAAGTGGGAAGGGCTCGGATCGCCGGAAAAGTGGTTGGAAAAATGCAACTGCGAAGGGAAGAAACTGAGAACCATCTGGAGCCTTGCTGACGCGGGCGGGTCAAGCCACGGCAATAAGGGGTCAAAAAGCTCGCCGGGCTGATTCGATGAGAAGATCCCCGTAAAAAACAAAGAACGGAAAAAAGAGGCTAAAGGGAATTCTTTCAGAGTTACTCTGCGGGGGAACGCGCAATCGGAGAGAAAGGAGAATGCAATCGCAAAAAAAACCGACGCGGGGCCTCTTGGGGTGGAAATATCGCGCAAGCGGGGGCACATATGAAGAGAAAGGGAGGCCCCAAATTTGGTCTCCGGATCCACAACTTGCGGGGGGCAGCACGAATGACCAAACATCGGGGAGAAAATAAACAGTTGTACTGTCGACACGTTCTCTTTGGTTCGGGGCCAGGAGGTCCCCTGCCTCTCGGGAAGAGTATTCAAAGAGGCCAGAAAAAACGGCTGTAAGGGTCCCCCCGACTGGAGGAATCAAAAAATTTATTCAGGTACCTTGGTGTTCAAAGAAAAAAGGAAAAGGGAATCTATCACGTGGAATGCCTTGAAGATGTCCCCCGGGCATAGCTCGCGGAAGACGTAGTCGAAGAACGCAGGAAGGGGAGTATCACGGAATCCCGTGCCCAGGAAGGGGGGATGGAGCGCGAATCATCAGTGACGGGAAAAAAGTTTTCTCCAAGTAAACGGGAAAAAAGTTGTGGCGTCTAACGACGGTCCGGGATTGACACTCGAACACAAGGAGCTTTACGATTGGGGAAACGGGTTGCCTCTTCCCATGGAGGGGGGAGAAAGTCGCCGGGAGAAGGAAGGAAAGAAACAGGCGGAATCGAACCACATCCAGAGGGAGAGGCATTTGGGAAGAAAAAAAAAAGGAAAGAGAGCGCGACTGCAACGGGGAATTCAAGGGAAGGAAAAGCAGAGGAGGGGGCCCCATTGGGGTGGGGAAAGACCAATGATTCCTCCACTAGCAAACGGGCGACTACTGAAGGGGGGGAAAGAGGAAGCCAGCCTCTGCGTATAGAGGGGGAATGCCAGTAACTTATATTTCCAGCGTTGAGCAGGGGACCTCACTCCCGTTCACCAAAAGAGACGCCCAGGTCGCACAGAAAAAGACATTACCGTCAAGCCCGCAGGAGGAAACTAGCGCACCGCAGCACGGGAGCTCTTCTCCAGGGCCGGAGAAGAGGAGGCACGCAAGGCCACATCGGGCTGCCCGGGCCTCGAGGTCCTCCTAGGCAGGGCTCCGGTAAAGAGCAAGGCGGGGTCTCCTAGCAGGAAAAGGGGAGGGAAGAAAGCTACGAGTCGACCGTGGGGAGACGCCGCCGAGTGCAGGTACGGGGGAGTCCCGGCAAAAAACGGGCCGCGGATGGGGAGGGGGGAAAAATGCGGGGCCAAGGAAAAAAGGGCGGGGACAACCACGAAACGGCGGGAGGGGGCCCCGCCACCCTCCGACGGCAGCGGGGGAGAGAGAGGGCGTCTGAAACGGGAACCTAAAGGATAAGGAGAGGGGAACCCGTTGTGATGGGGCATGTCGCCAAGGAGGGTCCGCGCGGAAGGGAAAGAGGGCGAATCTCGGACTTTCCGGGGAAGAACCGGACCTTGGGTGGCCGCTCAGTAATCCCTGGCCCAACCAGTTTGGTCGACGGACCAAACATATGGGCTATATCGAACATCAAGGGAGTGGGCGGGTTAGAAGGAAAAAAAGGAACCCGCTGCAACTAGGCTGCACAGACCGAAGCCTCAAGCCCTAAAAGGGGGCAACGGAAAGAGGTCCAAACGGCAGAAAGGCTCTAGGGGAGTCGGGAACGGGAAAAATCAAGCAACGGGAAACTCTTCATGCCCGGAGAATACGGCCAGTGCATCAGGAATCGAAAGATGAAAGAAAGTGGGGGCCAAGTTCTCGTGGAACGAGGGGGTAAAGAGAGAAGAGGACGCGCTCGAGAACATCAGAAGAGAAGTAAGAAAAAAAAAACAACGGAGGATGAGGAAAATATATGATAAAGAGGATGAAGGAGCGCTATCGCGTCACCTCAGGGGGGGGCACAGAGGGTCCCTCAGAGTCCCGAGGAGGAATCGATGGAAGCCTCTTTCGAGGTACAATGATGCAACGGCGGCCTATGGAGGAAAGGACAGGGGTCCCCTGCTGCCGGTCCTGCAAGGGGGGCTATAAAAAAGAAGTAGATGAGAGCACTGGAGAATGGGAGAGCGCGAAGCATTCAAGGTTATTCAAGGGAGGGGAAAAAGGAGGGGTCAAGTTGAGCGCATGTACACCGATGACTAAAACCGAAGGAAATGGGTCGTCGAAAAACTTACCAAGAGATGTTGAGGGGTGTTCGGTAAAAAAATTGAGGACGCAATGGCGGAAAAAGAGGTGTCCCACTCACAATGGTCACACGGCAGGGATGCGAAAACCCACTTGTCAAACAAGGGACATTTTGCTCGACAAAGGCGGACCCACGGTCTCAACCACATACGGGGAACTAGGCACTGAAGGCTAGTGCCCTAACCCGCAGAAAACGCCACAACCTTCATCTCGGGGGATCGCGGAAGAGGAAAAAAAGCCCGAGAAGTGTTCTTGTACGAAAGGGGGAAACGTTTTAAAGGCAATGGTCGAGGGAGAACCAAACCCGGCTGGCCAGCGGAAGGAAAGCTCAAAAGGAGCACGACAGAACCAACCCTGTCGACCATGGAGAAAGAAACAATCCGTTTCATTATAGCCAGAAAAAGGGGGGAGAAAGGAGAAGGAAGATCGGGCAGGAAGGGAGAGGAAAAAGGCCGGATGACTGAAGAAACCGGGGAAGGGCAAAAAAGAGGAGTCCCGAACTGGAGTCCGGCCCTGGAAGAGCTAAAACGATGCCGCGAAGGTTGGGATGAGTAAAAAGAGACTTCGGCCGGGGCCACTGGAAAAGGGTTCCGGAGGGGACTTCGACGAGTTTGTGCCGCGCTCGCGCTTTTAGAAGTAGGGGATGTGCGGGGACGAAAAACACGGGACACTAGTACAAGGGGATCGAGATTCCTTAACGACGAGGTCGAGGGCAAGAAACGAAATCAGGCTGAAAAATCGGAAAAGAGGCGGGGAAAAAGACGTGTACGTAAGGGGCATCCAGGCGAGCTCCCCGAATGGGAATAGAAAATCAGGCAAATAGACGTTCACAACGCCGAAAAGGGGGCAAGGCGATGGAGGCGAAAAAAAAAAAGGGAAGGACATCGGAGAAAAGACCCGCGGGAACAACCCTAGTCCACAGTCAAATACGTAAAAGGGGGGAGAGGTCGGGAGGGGCGAAATATGCGCGCAACCGAAAAAGGAAAATTCCGTACTAGGACACAGTGGGGGCCGTCTTTAAGAAGCGCGCGGCAATAATCAAATCCATGGCGACGAATACACGACGAAGAGCTTGGACGGAGGATAAAAAAATAGCAAGAGCTCACAAGGGGCCATGGGAAAGAAATTCACCCTTGGGAAGAAAACTTAAATTAAGATGTCCAACAATGACACTAACTGGAAGGGGGAAAATTCGGGCATGACGAAAAGGAAAGGAAAAGGGGGCAAAAACATTGAAGGAAACCGCTGCAATAAAAGAAAGAATAGATCAGGGCAACCTGAGCGAAACTTCACATTTCGAGACAAGAAGGAACGAGGTCAAAGCGCTAGTCGAGAAGGGGAGAAAAAAAGCCATGAGGTCCTGCGCACCACAGTAGGCGAAGATTCCCTCCTATTTGACAGGGGCAAAGAAAAGTATGTATCGAACACTGGCCACGCACAGGAAGCATGATAAGGAGAAAAAAAAACTCGGGAAAACAGATAAACAATCTGTAAATAAGGGCCCGGCGACCTAAAAAACGTTGGGGAAGGGTCTTATCTCAGGGCTGAAAAACGAAAAGGAAGAAAACTCTGATGAGCTCGGGACGGAAAAGAGACGCGAAAAATGCGCCGAACTCACGCAAGAGAAAATATCGCCTCTATTCGCTGGTAGAACTAGAGTCTCCTGGGAAACAAAAAACAGGGGTCGGTCGAGCCAATGCCACACGAGAAGACACGGACCCAAAAGATTTAAGGAGAAGGGAGAACCTCTCTTTCTATACAGAAAACGTCAAAAACCAAAGGGGATCTTTGTAATTAACGTAGGAACTGCTGTTACTCAAGAACAAAGTATAGAAAAAGCAGAGGGAACGTGTTATTAAGAAAGGGGTGATCGGTCGCGAAGACAATCAGTCGGGGGAAAACCATGGGCACAGAAACGGGCAGGGTGGTGATGGCCAACAGCCGAAGGAAGGGCGAAAATGCGGGCGTAATGGCGAGGAGGAAAAAAAGCAGGAAAAGAAGGACCTTCGCGGGACAAAAAAACGTACTGGGGTAGTCGATTTGGCATCAGGAAGGGGGGAAAAAAGTCGGCATTCCCTGAAGTGGCCGGAAAAAGGTCCATGTTCGATGACCTTCAACGTCGGACCAGATGAAAAAACCTAATCGAGGAGAGAGCAAAAAAAAAAAAAAAAGGATAAGACGAAAGGTGGCCCGCTGTACCTCCGACTTTAAGGGAAAGAGTAGGGACAGGCGGAAACTGTAACAATGGAAAAAGGAAAAGGAATCGGAGGAGGATGCCAATCGAAGGACTGGTAAGTAAACTACAGGACTCCAGCGGGGACCTCGCTGAAGCCGACGCTACCAGACACCAAAGAGCCACAGCATCTCGTCGAGGGTAATCGTAAAAGGGGATCAAAAAAGGAGCGGGACCACGGAGCCTTTGGGCCAGTTCGAAAAAGGCGTTTTAGAGAGTCGAAACGAGGATCAAGACCGAGAGAAAGAGGCTTCAAAGTCCGGTTCCAGGACGAGACAAATAATGGTGTCTCACCTCTTCTTTTTACGTTCAAAAAAAAAAACTGAGAAGAAAGCAAGGAGACAGCTGCGACGTAGGAGTGGGGGGGGTGGAAAGAGATCAGGAGAAGGGGTCCCGGGGGGCACTCGAGCCCGTTCATAATGGCGTGGGAAAGAGACGCGAGAAATCGGATCAAGCAAGCGGCTCGAGAGAGATCACCGGGAAGAGCTGAGGGAGGAAGTTCGGCGCTTAAAAGCGCTAATATTCTCATCGGGCGGGTCACCAAATTTTTCAGAATACGCAAAGCTCCGAAAAAGGGAAAGAGACCAAAAAATTCTCCGGGATTCATAGGGGGGGGGGTAAAAAGATGCATCTGCTTTGAATCAGTTACGCGGCTGAAGGGCAAGAGGGGTCAACCCTCGCGCTCAAAAACGAAAAAGGCAACGCAGGAGCACTATGGGAAATCAAAGCGGAGAAGGAGGGTGACCCAACGAGACGAAATCGGTGGGCCTCCAAATTATGCCGGGTCCCTCTTTGGTGCGAAAAAAAAAGAGGGAACATGCTCGAAACGATGAATTGGATGAGGGAATCGGACGGCTGAATGTCCTGAACCGCCTTGAGGTCGAATCAGGTAGTCGGGGGGGAAAGGGGGGGAAAGGAAGATAAGTGGCAGGGGGGAATATCGCACGTGATCACATTTCCCAACATAGGAAAAGTGAGGAGCGGGGAAGGTGTAGTCAGGAGGTCAGGCCGATCGGGATCCAGAGTGTCCAAGGAAAAAGAAGGGGGACGCTCTTGCGCGATAATCGGGGGCCTGAAAATTTTTTATGCCCAGGGAAAACATGCCCGCGGAGCGCCGGTGAAAGGAAGAGTCACGACCGCGAAGCCGGTCGTCTTTTCAATTACTGGGAAGGCGGGGAATTAAAGCGGGTCGTAGTCAAGCGAAGAGGGGGGCTGGAATCGAGCAAGAAAAAGAGAAGGCCAGAGGTACGGGAGGGAGGGGGCTCGTGAACGCGGAGACGTTTATTAAATAACAGCGGAAGGGCCGCGCCGCCAGGAACACAAAAAGAGAAAAAACGCTACACAGAGGGTACAAAGAAGCAAAACTTGAGGGAGAACCCTCAGACTCCGGGTAATCTCTATTCCTGCCATTCAAGAGGAGAAAAAGAATCTTAAAGACTGATTCCTCAATCTGTAGAGGGGAAAAAAAGATAAAAACTTTGCCATAACTCTTCTATCAGGAAAAAAAAAACACGGCCCCTTAGTCCCGAAAAAACTCCTAAAAGCAGCTTAGAAAACAAATTAGGGCAATCTGGCGGTTGAAGAATAGGGCGGGAAGTAAGGAATCGCGCGGAAAAGCCGTATAGTTGCCGGCCCCGGGGGTGAGAAGGAAGTGTCCTGCATTCAGAAGACAAAGGGTGTATTGGGTTCCCGGGGAGGATCAGGCAATGAGTCGACAAGGTTGGGGGAGAGGAGAGAATATCTGGGGGAAACTTTATCCCCTGCGGTAAATAACGATGGGGTATTTCCGGAAGAGGGAGGGCACGCTCTCCAAGGGGGGGTCAATGAACTGCGTGGTTGGGGGATCAATGCCAGAAGAGGAGGCGCTTGAGGAAGTTCGGGAGCGGCGCTTTCACCCTATTTCACCAGGGTTGGGTACCTCGGGAATGGGGGTGGGACAGTTGGGATGGAGGAGAACGTTGGATTCTGGGCAAACCAGGTCTACCGCACAAGGTTGAAAATCGAGTACAGAATGCCGTGCGGGAAAACAAAGGGGGAGGGACCACATCAGAGGAAGCCTGCGACAAAAACGCGTGGTTTCTACGACAAAACCGACAAAGTAAGATACTCGATCGTCAACCGAAAAAAAGGTCTGGGGAAGAAGGAACGTGTACCTTACGCTCAAAGCGAAGCTTAAAGGGGACACGAGAGACGGGGAAAAAAGTTGCAAACCATTAAAGGTGGGGAAGCTCCTGCGGGTGTACTCCTACGGTTTGGGAGGGCCAGCATGGTCTATGAGGAGGAAAGGGGAAAACAAAAAGAAGTCTAATAAGCCTGGTCTAAAAGGTTGAATCACAAAAATCGAAATATTTCCATACCTCAGAAGGAAAAGAAATCGGGAACTATGTAAATCTTGAGGAAAGACTCCGCGATCGAGAGGTGGGCGAGCGAAGAAAAAAACAAATAGAGAGAATATCCTCGGAGAGAGACGTCCTCTTTAGATACATAGGGGATCTGACAAGAAAGGGCACTTCGAGGGAGCTGAGACCGTCTACAAAGGGCAAAAAAGAAATGGGGCCATGAGCAGCAGAGATGCTGGGCCGGATGAGAAGGAGATGCGACATCCCTAGAAAAAGGGAAAAGAGGGGGGGGACTTTTATCTCTCTAACTTCCTAGGTCGAGGGGCAGAGTTCCAGGGAAACGGGTACTGAAAAAAAAAACACGAAAGATGTCGAGAGACTATACCAGAGGGGTCTTAGAACCATTGTTCCGGAGGGACACGTAGAATGGGGTCACAGGAGCTCATTTATGGTCCAATAGCCCTGCGTTCAAAAAATGAAAAGAAGGGAACGACCGGGGGCGAGGTAGCCCTTAGAATCACAACCGACAATGTCAAGCAAGGTAGCTGGGACAAAGCCCTCTACCGAGGAGGGATGGACAGCTCTTAAGGAAGACGGGATAGAAGAGCGATAAGAAACCTTTGAGCGCGGAACACTTTTGAAGGAAGAAGACAAGAGGAGCAGAAATAAAGATGGTTAAGCGCAGGTGTCCTGCGCACCGGAGCAAGAAAGCAACAAGGGCGAAGGAAGGTCCAGAGCATCCGTGGCATTATAGACCAGAAAAAGGGGTATTAAGGAGAGAGAAAAAAAAAATAAAACGATCTGCTGACCATCCACGCCGGGCGCTTCCAAAAAAGAAGGACCCTGCTTGCATAGGCGAAAAAAAGCACGATTGACGCCTGTGAGAGAGGAGGGTAGGAGGCTGGACAAGTCGTACACTGTATGGAGGTAGAGGGCTTATCTGAAAAGATGGGGCATTCCGTCTCCGCTCGTGGTCTCCGGTCGAAACGATGCTATACGGAAAGGGAAAAACGAAGAGTGACAGGGCCAAGTTCATCGATAGGAACGTCCCTTCGAGGTTGCACAGTCTGCAGCCGGAAGCTGGGGGAGAGATGTGACGTACATGGGCCGCCGGGAACGGAGTGGTAATTCATCAAAGTGCAGGCGCCTCGATCCCCAATCAAACGAACCAGGAATCAAGATGGGAGATTTTACCAAAGCACATAGGCTCGCGGCGAACGCCGCGGCAGGGCACCCGAGCAACAGACAACCGGGGAAAGAAAAATAAAACTTGGGAGGGAGGTGGAGCTGCAAATTGAACAGGAGGAAGGCTGTAAATAAGATTGGCTCCAAGTGTTTTGGCATCGGACCGAGGGCGGCAATCATAGTAAAGGTGAGGGAGAAAGATGAGTACTACTAAACGGCTGTACTTGGAAAAGAAAAAAAACCCTCTATCCACAGGGGAACAAGCATAAGGAGGCAAATGCATCCAAAAGGGAGAAATGTGTCCCCGCAAGGATCAGAACAGGAAAATACCTTATCGACGGCAAGAATTCAGGGGAAGGAAGGAAAAATGAGGGGGGGACCCATCAATTACTCCTCTGGGCTGCAGAATGGGAAAAGCTTCGGGAAGCAAACAAGAACCTTTTCGCGGCATCATCAGGCTCTCAAAAAGCTCGAACGGTCCTTCTAGCAAAGTCTAGACAATCCGGAGGAAACAATTTCTTCGACCCAGAGAAGCAAGAAAGTTGCCCGTCCCGAAGGAGGAGCGGAGGGTGAATCGCCCACCCCTATGGGAAAAAAGGGGTTAACGACGAACGCGAGGAAAAAAGACTGCAAGAAGGGTTATACCGCCTAGAAAACAACAAAGAAGGAAAAAACTGGTGAACGTTGTTTGGGGGTTTTAGAAAAGGAGAAACAACAGACAGAATCCCCAAGGAAAAGAGAGGGAGGAGGATCCGAGGAGAGGGGCAGGCGCCGAACAAAACATAAGTCTCTTCGAGCCAGTAAAATTATAGCCCGCGGCAGCCTTGGAAAAAAAAGGACAAATTCTTATCTAACCCAGCCCCCAAGCCCTCGCTCTAACGCAAGCCCCTAAAAAAAAAGCACGCGACCTCGCGGGAAAAAAGAAAACGTCAACGACTACGCAACGGTCTGTTCGTTGAAATCGCTGGACCCGACGTAGGGGAGGAGAGAACAGGTCCCGCCGCCGGTATGAAGGGGGAAAGAAAAGGGGGGGAGAACGCGTCAAGGACAAGCGCTTGTCCCTGGGCGGGGGATGGCCACAGCGGATCCAGAAAGAGCTGTCAAAGAAGGGCGAGACTGGGGGGTCGGGGGTAAGACGAAGGGGGAACCTCCTAAATGCACGAACTACAGGGGGGAATTCAGTCTCGCTGATTCATCAGAAACTTCGAAGTAGGGCATTGCCCTGGACAGGGGAAAAAAAACCGAGGGTCACCAGAGGTCTGACCCTGAAAAGTGTCAGTCCCTCCGGATCTTCTCTAAACGAAAGGGAAGATCGATCCGGAGCCGCTGTAGGTCATCGGCCTGGACATTTCGCGAAGGACAGGGGGAAAAAAAGAAATAAGAAGGAGGCAATCGGTAACCTGAGGAACAAGATGAAGGAAGACAAGTACATAGTTACTGAGAAGTGAAGAAAACCCGGCTGAAGCCGGACGCCTCCCAAGAGAAAAAAATCCGAAAACCGCCAGCATCTCGGAGGGGGGCTTGGGGAACCACATTAGACACGCTCAAAAACCAAAAGGCACTTTTCCAGGTTGGCGTTGGGGAGAAAAACTGACAACGGAACGCAGGAACCCCTCGTCATCAACACATAGAGGGAGAGACCTAACTCGTCTTCCCTGCTTAAAACCGGGGCACGCAGAACTACTCCAGAGGCCGAGGAAGACCAGGACGTCGTTGACGTTCCTGAGAAAACGGAAGGTCAGCGCAGCGAGAAATGGGAGAAAAAGGTTGGGGGTGAGAACCGCCTGGATCAGGTCCGTTGGTCCTTTGCTAGAAACCGCCATCAGGGGAGGGGGCCGAATGACCGCGAGCCGAGGGGATCGAACAGCGGCATCGAGCGAGAAATCAAGAGTACTTCGGCGCGGTGGGCTCCTTCACTCGGAAGCCGGCTTCCAGAAAAAAGAATCCGGGAATTCGCGTGCGTGTCATGGAAGAATAGAACGCCAAGAAAAGTGGACTAACGCAGAAGTGCGACTTGAATGAGGGAGGGAAGGATTGGGTTAAAAAGGTATCAGCGGCCATCTGCGTTTGAGTCAAGCACTTGCTAAAACAAACCACGCGGACGGGTGGGCACGAAAAAGGGGCTAACAAACTTCGGTGAACGAACAGGGGGAAACGGGAATCTAAGGTTGGTGCGAATCAAAAGAGCGGTCCTCCAGTGCGTCAAAAAAAAAGACAACCGGCGCATGCAGCGGAACGTAAATGATGAAGGGGGGGGAAAGTTATGAGGGGTGGAGATCAGAAGATCGCCCAATGCTCAGCGGAGAAAAAGAAAGTACTGCATTGCGATGCCCGGCGACGAAGAAATCAGGGGAACGGTGAACGGGACGTGGTTGAACAAGACGATTAAGTTATAGGCCGGAAAAACCTGCGCGCAAGGGGCCACAGGTTCGGCCCCGTGAGAGGGGAGTCGAGCTCCAGACAGACCAGGGGAAGAGGGAGAGGTAAATGAAGAAAGATGGACCATTGAGGAATTGGAAGAGTCTGATAATAAACTGGGAAAGCATCACCCCTGTGTGAATGCAAGGTACTGGCAAGGAAAAGAAAAGTTCAAGAGGCCGATTTAAGAAAACTTTGAAAGTACCTCAAACGGAGTGGAGGTTGCCAACTCGGTGGGAACGGGTCGAGTCGAAAAAAACGCCCGAGATGACGGCTGGAAAAAGCCGCAGCCTAACAGTGTGATGCCTGGGGAGGGGAGGAAAGTCGGAGAAGGTCCGGGGTGGAGGTCTACCATAGGATCGGGCTTCTATCCGACGGGGTAATGGAGGTCCCAATCCACCCCCTGACCCCAAAGGAAGTCCATGCAGCCAATGATGGAGAACGCTCTACACTGCTCGAATGCTCGTTCACGTCGGAGCCTAAGAGGGAAGAATTGAAAGA
>Ga0179593_1735994_pt1 | contig 14040 bp, 15 predicted proteins | sample CZODoug2_1_08_16_FD_185931 | JGI IMG/M metagenome (GOLD analysis project Ga0179593, IMG submission 185931) | Vadose zone soil fungal communities from Angelo Coast Range Reserve, California, USA - CZODoug2_1_08_16fungal (PacBio error correction) | ecosystem: Environmental > Terrestrial > Soil >...
TTCGGACAGGAATGGAAAAAAAGAACGCAGCCTCGATGGGGCCTGAAGTTGGGAAAAAGATAAACGAGGGGGCGCCGTGGCAAATCGGTGAACGGACGGACACTCTTGACACGGGGGAAGAAAAGTACACTCTCTGAGGGGAATCCTGTCCAAAGAAGGGTTTCTGAAGGAGGAGGGGATGGGTGCGAAACCTCCGTCGAAAGGCAAATAAACACACATTTTCAGGAACTTTCTCGCCAACGAGGAATGGTTGGTTTACTGAAAGGGGGGTAAAGTCGACTTCCTGCCCGGGAGGGGAAGAGGTCTCAAGACTGGCGGCCGCCCCGAAGGAAAAAATGCTCACACTCATGAGTCTTGAAGGGATGGGAAAAAGAATAAAGGCGTGGGAGGAGGAGGTTGACTTCCTTAATCGTCGGTTCCTAGGATACCAAGCGCTATGGGAAAAAATTCAGCCCGCGCCTCGACTTAGAAGGTCTTGGAGGGACGGCGCACTGTTGCTCGGACGACGAAATCTAGGGCTGAAAAAGCGACCTCATCTACGCACGTCAAAGATAAAAAAACCGAGGAGGGAAGAAACCGAATCGTCCCTTATCGGACGCACCGAGGGAAAGAAGAGTGAGGCTGGACCGACGTCCGTGCTGCAGCTCAATCCGAGAAAAAACGAAAAAGAAACCTCCTCGAGCGAAGCGGTTCTTGCGCGAAGAAGGACGCGATCAAGAAGTACCGCTCTAAGGGGGAACGAACTTAAGTTGCCGAGAATCTGGGGGGTCGAGAAGGGAAAGAGGGGACTATGTGTGGCGCTCAGGCTTGTCTACGGGGAGCCACGTCGGAAGAACGTACCCTGTCTCGGACGGGAAGGAGTCTACCTGCAGTCGGCCTTGAATTCCTAGGCCGGGCTCCTTTGGATGCTGGGAAAAATCCTGGAGAATTAGGAATAATTCTTCGCAGAGGTAAGAACAAAACGAAAGGACGGTTCTCAGAATTCTACCTGCTTCATGAGATCTAGGGGGCAAAGGAACTCAAACAAGAAGGAAGGGAGAGCTTCAACCGACCTAAGGTTCTTAGAAGAAAGCAAAACCCACGGGACTTAGGGAGAAGTGGAGGCCAAAGGAAAAACCTCTTTAAGGCAACGTTCAAAGGTAAGGACTTCAAAAAGGCCTCCATCTAAAGAACACGCGGCAAGGAGGAACTAAGGAGAAAGAGGTGGGCTTCAACATGAGGGGACCAATCAGAGGTCTAACGGGGCGTCTTTCCTCGAGCGACCAAACTACGGGCGGGCGGCGATAAACGCTGGTTAGGCCAAGAGCCAAAAAGAAAAAAAAAGGGGGATCTCCCCTTGGGCCAAGGAATAAGTGGCGCACCTTTTCTATCTGGAGCTTTAGAGTTGACTTTAGCTGAACAGCAGAGGAAAAAGCCGCGCCTAGAAGGAGGGGAAAACCAATAGGTACAAGGAGTTCTAGGAAAAAAGAGATGAGACAAAAGCATGGGGTCTTGCTAAAAAAGTCGGGGGGGGGGGAAACTTAACCACGAAGACGGTCCACATGCTGAGAAAACAAGGGAAGGGTCCGCTAGACAAATTTCTCAGGGGAACCGAGACTCAAGAAAAGCATAAAACTTTTAGCGGACGCTTGCGAGAGAAGGGAGGAGTTGGCAGAGGCTCCGAAGCCGCTGTCGAATCTTCAGATAAGGAGAAAAAGACGGAAAGCGCAGGAAGTCTTACCTACCAAGAAATCAGGGGGCGTGTCAAATCATCGGGCCGAGGCGCCGGTAAGGGGGAGGGTGGTCGCTATAGGAAGGGAAGAGGGAGTAAGACGCTTGCTGACTTCAGCGGCTGGGGGGTCGGCGGGGTAAGGTTCCATTAGTCCGCCCGCTCTCTGCGAGAAAAGAGGTGCAGGAGCGCTCAGTGACCGTCCGGGTGGAAAGAAGAGCAGGGAAAACGATCGAATCGGGACTAGACGATCCCCGGACAACAACGGACCGTCCGGTCTACGGTCGCGAGGAAAGACTGGCCCTCAAAAAAAGAAGCTTGCCTCAAAAGAAAGTCCGGTGGCTCGTCAGCATCTCAGGCCGACTCTCGGAAAGGGAGGTTTTGGAGCCAGGAGTAGACGCGCGAAAAACTTGCAGCCGAAATACAACACTGCGAGGGGGGTGAGCCTGAGGGACGTGCGAGGAATCTCCTACCTCTGAAGTCTCAGGTCTCAGGGAAAAAAAGTTAGAATTCCTGCCACGTTAAAGTGGAATTAACCTAGCTGACGTCTTAAAGCGATTTTCGGGGGGAATAAAAAGCGAAGTCTTATTCTCAAGAGCGTTGGCCGGTCGACTTCTGGGGAAAGAAAGGGCGAAAAGGGGGACGTCTTACGGGTGGAAGGCGGTCCCTGGGGGGGCGACGAGCAGAAAGAAAAGGGAATTGCAGGGGCTCCACTAATGTCGGGCGAACGGGCGGCTGGGGGTGACGGAATTCTGCGACAGGAGGGACCGGGAAAAAAAAATACAAAAAAAAAAGGGAAGAAGAAAAAAAAGAGTCCTCGATGAACTAACGATATCCCGGACAAGTGAAAGAGAACCAACTGGGGGTGCACGATCAAGGAAGAGTCATAATGCACATCGCCTGGGACAACCGTCTTAAGGTGGCCCCTGAGCCGCCCGTAGATCAGGCAAGGGGTTAGAAGGCCGTAGGGGCAATTCACCAGGGACGAGCAAGGGCACCCTACCAGTATCACCGAAAAACTTGCTTGATTGGCCTGTCAATGAGGACGTCGGAAGAAAAGTTATGTTTCTAACGGACGGGGAGGGAAACTTTCTCGGCCCTATGAGGGGGGGAGAGGAGGTGAACGTGATCGCCGAATCTGACCAAGAGTGGTGCGACTGTCCGTGAAAGACCACCTCGTCCCGGAGAAAAAAAGATCCGGGGGAGGACCAGTCTTAAAACCTATCTTCGCATAGGGGCGTGTCTGAAGACGCCGGTAGCGATCTGAGGGGCCGTCAACCTGGACCTGGGAACGAAAGGGAATTTGTAAAGATATCTAACAGGATGAAGGAGAAAGAAAAGCTCGCATTGTCGATAAAGCTGCGTACCTCGTCTCTTAAATTAGTAACGCATAGGAGTCAAACCAGGGGAAGGAAGAGGGGAAGGGGGATAAGGTTAATTACTTTGACGAAGGAGGTCCGATTACCGACACGATGGTTGTAGACTAGAATATGCACCACGGGGGGAGATGTGTTCAGGAGCAGGAAAAATCGCTGAAAAACTCATTTTCCGAATATGAGACCATAACGAAAAAGTCGGGAAAACACCCAGACTTTCTCTGCCAGAAAAAAACCATGGAAAGCATTTCTCAAATAAAATCCGGGGGGGGGGAAGAAAGTCTTGGCGCTCTCCAGAAGGAAGGTGGAAAAGGTCGAGGGAGAAGGAGAGGCATCCTTAAGAGACTCCGAGCGGAAGCCACGAAGCCGGGGGGGGGAGTCGGTCCAATCGGGGAAGTTATCCAAAATCGCGTGAACACTATTTGCGACGGGAACGCGGGATGGTTAATCTCGTCAAAGGGAAAACGTATGTATTCCTCGTAAAAGGGGAAGGGAAGGGAAAAAACCGAGAGAGGAACCCCCCGGTGAGCCGAAATTCCTAAAGATCGGGAGGGTTGCCCGCAAACCAGGGGGGGACGCCTTCGAGTGAAAAAAATCGAAAAGCTCACGCTGGCGCACCTGTCGAACCAGAATTACGGACGCAGGCAAGCAAGAAAAAGAGAGTGGACCCTCAAAAAAGCGGGGCCGAGGGGAAGAGGACCAGGCCATCTGACCCTGGGACATCTTGGATTCACGATTGCAAGGTCTGAAGGGGGAAAGGAGGAAGGTGAGTTCGTTGAGGTCTAAAGCACAAGACTAGGCGCAAGTCAAAAAACTTTGTGGCGGGCGAAAAAAGTCGCTACGTAGATACTATGGCCGGAAAGAAAACCGCGCCAAAAAAAAGGGAGTGAAACTGATAGGGGGAAGACGAGCATCTTCGGTCTTCAGCCCATGACTTTAGAGCGCTCGACGAAGGGAGATCTGAAAGGAACTGCGTACGGAAGAGCGAGGAAAGTCAAGACGAAGTTGTGAACGGGATCGGAAGAGGAAGAAGTCCCATATACTCCGAGCAAGGGAAGAGGGAAAAACGGACTGGACATCTTGAGAGCTCCTGCAGGGCTAGTGGGGCGCGGGGCCAGTCGAGAAAAAAAAGGTAACAGAAACGCTTCAGGGGGATCCCAGATAGAGCCAGATCTAAAAGCGAGACCGCACCAGGAGTTCCTCAAAGTCGGGGCGTGCGGACAGCGGTAACAAAGAAAGAAGGAGAAACGCCTTCGAGGGAAAGCTCTCGACGACTGAAGGCCAAGGAAAGAAGGAGAGTCGGTAAAAGGGCAGTCGACGTTTGCTGGAATGAGGGGGGGGCAGACCATTGTCGCCGAGGTGAAAAAATAGGACGAAACCTGCCGCTGGTACTAACCCACCAACGTCTCAAACAGCGCAATCCCGGTGCAAGAATGGACGCTGGCTGGGTGTTCTGGGGCTGTCAGAGGTAGAAAAGCAGGTTGCGGGTAAGAAAAAAAAGGCCAAAGGCCATTAATAACTTCAATCACCGTGGGGGGAAAAACCGGGGAAAGGAACCTACCTCGGCTGGAGAGGAAAAATAGTCATGACTCCGGTAAACCTCGAAACCATGGGGGGGAAAGGGAGGCGCGAATCTTAGGAAGGCCGGCTGCGCTTGAAAAAACGTTAGAGGTCATTCGCCCGTCAGGAGAATAAAGGAAAGGAAAAACGGAGATCTAAGCGTACTCTTTCTGGTTGGGAGAAAAAAATGCTCCAGAAGTTATCGACTCGGGGGGGGAAGAGAACTCTGCACGCTTCATAAGCGGCGGCGTATGGAATCCGGGGGAAGGATAGGGCAGCCCATGCAACCACTCTCTCCTTATCACGGGGGAACGGGCTTTGAAAGTAGTAAAGGGAGGGGAGGCCGCTCGGACGCAGAAAACCAACGGTTGAAAGTGGTTGTGAGCGGTAACTCGGCGCGGCGGTTCTGAGTCACTCACCACGAGGGTCTAAGGGGACTTTGGAGGGAAAGGGGCGCTCAAAATTGGTGAATCGAAAGGGGAATAAGACAGGACGCCCTTTAGAAAATCCTAAGGACCCTGTGCCGGTCTAAAACTCTGGGGAGCTTGAAAGGGGAAAAAGTGGAGAGGGAAGGGGGGGACCACTCCAGAATCAGAAGCAAAGCGGGCACGAAGGAGCGGGGTAAGCAAAAAAAAAAAATAGAGAAAAGAGACGGTGAGCTACTCAAGCCCAAAAAAAAAAGGGCCTTAAACCACGATAGAAAGAAGACTCTGGGCAACGGGGGAGAAAATCGCGCCTAAGGAAGCCTATAAGCTTTTCCCTAAGGAGAATAAAGAGAAGGAGGATCGGAGTTGCTCCGGACCAGAAGACTCCATCCCGGTGTTTGAAGTTCTAACGGATAGGACCCCTTGAGGATGAGGCGTAAATGTCTTTCGCTGTCGGTGACTAAAAAGTCGTCACAGCGCAAATTCGCTACGAAGTTGAAAGGATTGAAGGAGTCTAATACAGGAGCCAGGCACGTGTTGAATCGGGGAAGTAGCTATGAGAAAACGCGGTGCCAATGGAACGTTGAAACCGCGTGCGAGAAAGTCGGAATCGTCAGAGAAGCAGGAGAGCCTCGGAAAGAGGAGGCAACCGAATCTTCTATCCAGCGGCTCATTCCTTCAAGAAAGAAGGAAGGAGAGTTTAAGAAGGGAAGCCTGAAAACTCGGGTAGCGAACGAGACGAACCGTGGGAACCTCTTAAAAGGGGAAAAGCCGGAAAGAAAAGAGAACGATACCTTAGGGGTTAGCCATCAAAGGGAGGAAAGCGTTGGGGGCACGCTCATAGGTCTGAGAAGAAGTCGAGTAGGAATAACGTCGAAACTGAGGATTCGATGTGGGTCAAAAAGAACAGGATAGTTTTTAGGAACCTTTTGAAGATGCAGGGGGGTGGGGGTGGCTAAACGTATCTTCCGGGCCATGGATACAGAATTCCGTGGGCGAGGCCTCTCCACAGAAGGATAGTGCTGCCGCGGGGGAAGACGCGGCTCCAAACGCCTTTTGAGGGGAAGATTTCATAGAGAAAAGCGTCCAAGGAGAATAAAATGCGAAGGAATGGAGAAACCAGAGATCGTCTAGGTAGCGGACAATACTCTGGCCGAGTCAAAAGGCCCCGGAATGCTAAGGGAAGAGACAACAAAAGTATGAGGATTGAAGATAGATATTTCTTCACTCATGGGATGAAAAAATCCGGAGAGGGGTACATAAGGCTTTTGTGGAGCTGAATCTGGGCCGGGGGAGACGGGACGCAATTATGACATCGTCGACCACAAAAAAGATGAGTATCACGAAGGATGGTCCTAGAGCTGCGGCTGAAGAAATTCAGGTCTGTCGAAGCGAGGACGTGGCTTTCCAACAAGGGCTATCAACCTGTGAGAACCCCGAAGGAGGGGTTGGGAGGGTAGGCGACGCGCTTCAGTTAGGCTCAGGTAGGTACTGACTAGACTGCTTCCTCCCTAAAAAAAGGAACTAGTAAACAAGAGTCAAATTCGATGTGCTTTTCTACCAGTTCTCTAGAACGTTCGAGCTTGGCATTAACAGGAAGCCTGATTGTAGTGAGACGACCAAAAGAAAAATGAAGCGAAGCACTCCAGAAAAGTGAGTAGGAGGTCCAGAGACTGTTGGCTCTTCCTAATCTTGGGGAGAGAGGTGATCTTCGTGGGGGGGAGCTTCAAGGAAGAAGAACAGGAGAGACGGGTTACCAGAAAAAGCGAGTATGACGCGCCCTGCTCGAGTCCCCTTGCGAGGAGGGGAACGAGGAAGAAGAAAGGGGAAGGTCAGTGGGGGAGAAAAATGAGTGCTACAATCTCAAAGCGAAGGACAACGACGCAAAAATACCGTAATGGCCGTTCTTGCGCACAGAGGACCGCGGAAAGGAGACTCCTAAAAGCAATGTCGCATCTACCATCTAGAAAAAGGAGAACGTCTTCGGGCACGTGATCTCGTTCTCGGGGGTTTCGTCTTAAGCTGGGAAAAGGGCGCAATGACTGCCTGGGACAAAAATAGGATAACTGCAAATGGCGGGCAGAGGCGCAGGCCCTGGTCTTGTCAGAAAAAAATCCGGGAAATCGGCTACGGAGAAAGGATCCCTCTAAAGGAAGGAGGGAAAACGACTAGAAAAGAGTTCGATCGGGTCGCAGCTAAGGCTTCCTTATCTCCGATTTGGGGGGAGGAGAAGCTCAACAAAGAAAATAGCGGCTTAACAATTCCTAAATCAGACCTGGGTAGGGAAAAAAAAAGAACTAAACGTTTCTACTTCTAGGCACGACTTCAAAACTCGGACTGAGGTTCTAACGGGGCGAGCCCATCCACGCAAAGAGGAACTAGCATAAAGGTGATGGGAACTGTCTAAAGGCTACGTCAATCGAAGGGAAGAAGCGGAAGAAACGACGAGTACCTGACGCTTGCAGGAAGGCCAATAAAGAAAGAGGGGTCCGTGCGATGGGGAAATGGCCGCGTGCTCTTGCTTCGCAAAGAAAGCTAGCGAGAAGGAATGGCCTTGGCCAGTCGCAGGAGGGAGGGGGGGCCCAGTAATGCCCTATGTTCGATCATAGAAGGAAAAAAGGGTAGGAGGAGGGGGCCGCTAGGGGACGGAAACCACTGGTCGAGGGTCCCAACGCGGAGACTAGAACCTTGGAATTGAAGCAAAACCACCGGACAGGAGGTCAACTAAACCAAGGCGCAAAAAAGACGCGCGCGCGAAATTATCTGCTGATTCGGATTAAGGGGAAGTAGGTTCAGCGGCGGGCGAGAGAGTTAGAAAATCCAATCATCGATTAGGGGAGAAGAGACGGACGACGTCTAGTAAGTCTTGAAAGAATCTCGAGGGTGGGGGGGGGTGGGTGTGGGGGGGGTGTGGGGCCGAGAATAGAAGGGCAGGGGGCGCTGTGGCCGATAAGTGTAAGGAGGAAGAGGAAAAAGGAGGAAAGAATCAGCAAGAAGAGAGCGCCTTTTCGTGGGACCTGTGAAAAGGGCGTGCGGTTTCCCTCGACAGAACTGAAGGGGGAAAAACGGCCTCTGCTCAGGGAGGGGACGAAAGCTGTGCAGGAAGTGAGCAATCTTAACCCCTCCCTGGGGATCTAGAGGATCGGAGGATGGCGTAAAGAAAAACCGGAAGGTCGACTTCCTCGTGGGGCGCATCGTGCATCGGGAACTCAGGACTTCAAAAGAGAGGGCGCTCAAGACTAGGGGAAAAGCCGAAGAAATTTTAGAGGTAAGAGGGGCCGGGATGGACGGCCTCTTCTACTGGGCGACTGGGGAGCATCGATCTCCCGAATTGGGAAAAGAGGGGCAGCCAAATGAGAGTTTCTCTCTAGAATCGGGGGGTCTCTGCCTCAGAATCCTAGGGCCTCTCAATTCGACGTGTTTCCCTTTTAAATACACTGCACAAAGCGGCGTGACGATCTTGTAGTTTGCGGAGAGTTCTGGGGGGGTACAAAACCAGCCGCTCTGAGGGAAGAAGTCGGTTAGTCCTTTCGACTTCGGGGTCCGACTGGGGGGCTCAGGAAGGTGGTTTTTGGGCGCAAGCGTCTCAAGGCGGCTGAGTGCTGGGACGACTCGAGGACGGAAGGGAACGGTGGGGACAGAAAAGGGGAGGACGGGACTACTGCAAACTACGTTCCGATTGGGGGACGGCGAAAGAAAAGGAGAAAGGATCCGCGTGAAAAAACAGGAAAAAAGGGGGGGGAATAGAGGGGTCTCTCCGGATAAGGGAAGGAGAAGCTCGGGGACGGGAAAGAAGAAGAATTCGGTTGCCCGTGGTCCGATAGTGAGGAAACACGATTCAGATCCTCAAGGGTCAACCTTACAAAAAGGAAGAGATCCTAGGCAAACTCGCGAGGAGTCCAACTGAGAGCTTATGCCTTTCCAGGAGAGGGCGAGTCTTTTAGAACAAAAAGCGGAGGTCTCTCCTTTGGGTCCATGTCGGACCGAGTTCTCAGAATCTAGGGGTGGAGCTCAAAGGAGCGAAATCGCCCTTGTGCTCGACAGGCGTCTAAAAAAATCGGCAAGAGCTAAAGGGCGCTTCGGCCCAGAGGGCCAAAGTGGGCGGGGCAAGGAATATGAACGACTCCGGTATAGAAAAGTGAGGATCGAGGTGTTTATCTCTGCAACCCCAACACACGGGATGATCAAGAAGAGCTCAAAAAGCTTCCGCCTGGCAAAAAAAAAGTCGTTGGGGTACCCCAGCGTAAAAGCCGAAACACCCAGTCATTTACAGGTCAAATCCAAAAACTTCTTGCGTTGCGAGAGGGGAAAAGGGTATTGCGACCGAAGCTTCCTTTTAGGACGGGGGGGGGGGAAACGTCGAGCACCAGGCTACTAGTCTCGGTGCCTGGTGCAGGGGTTAGAAGAGAAAGGAATGAAACAGCCCCTCGGTTCCTCAACAAGGGCCGGTCCGAACCGCGAAGAGTCATATCCCCATCCTCTCTTCAAGAGGGGGGGGGGAAAGTGGGACAGGTCAAAGCTAGATCCAGAGCGAGGTAGCGGTCGCCGCAGGGGAATTCGCAGGGAGGGGGAAAAAAGCCGACTTGAAGAGGGAAACCCCGAGGGCTGCTTCAACTTAATTCAAGATCCCGCGTCGAGCCCTCGCTGTCACACTTTTTTAGGGAAAAAATTGGGAAAGGATAATTCTCATTAAAAAAGGATGATGGGAAGGTCCCGATGTCCTCCAAGATCGGAAGCACCACACCGCTTGAATGAAGAATGATACAGAGAAAATCGTCTTGACTGCCCAAAAGAAGCCTAGAGCAAAGGAGACATCGCTAATAAACCTTCTCCCTGGCAGCCATAATTTAAAAAGGTGGGGGGCATCAAAGAAAGGGGATCCTCAGAGAGTTAGGTTATCCCGGGGAGAAAGAAAAAGTTAACAGCGTCCCTGGGGACATCTATTCACCGTCCCTGAAAATGAGGCCGCAGAAGAAAGATGAAGGCGAGACCCACCAAAAGCATAGGAGAAAAACTCGAAGTTTTTCTCTAGGGGCTTTCCAGGAGAAAATATCGGGAGGAAATTCAAGCAGAACAAATCCTAAACGAAAGGCTTCACTAACATATGAGGGCAAAAGAAACAGTGTCGGCATCAGCTTCAAGCGTGCAAGAGGTTCGGAGGGGGGAAAGTCTGACCGCTCGGAAAACGAGGAAGTCGACGCCGGTTTTTCTGATCGACCGGCTCAACAGGAGACCGGACGGGCAAGGACTGGTAAGAAGAGCAGCTTCCTGCACAAGCGTGGGAGAGGACCCCAGGGGAGAAGCAGAGGGAGAAAAGGGAAAAATTGTTTTGGCTGTCGGGAAGGAGCGAAAGAACGATGGGGAAGAGCGTAAGGTACTACGGGGCGTTCGATGCTTACTGTTCCGGGAGAGAGAACAAGCCCTTCTCAGTAAGCTAAAGGGCGCATCGGCGGGCTTATCTGCCACGCAAACGATAATGAGGGGTACCAGTCACTGAATACTGGGGGAAGGAGCCCTGTGGCGATCAACATAGGCTCGAACCGCTATAAAGAAAGAGGCAAAAAAACCTAATCAAAAAAGCTCGCGCGCAAGGGGGCGCTGCTCTTTGGTAGGGGGTGCGTCAAAAGGGATCAAAGTGGTTTCGGAAAAAAAAGGGACCCATGTCCACTCAGCGGATTGAACATCTAACGTGTGGGGAACGAGGAGGGAAGGGGGCAGACTACCCAATCTTCAAAGGGCGATGACACTCACAGAAGGCATAGGGAACGTTTTTCCGAAATCCCTTTTAAAACAGCTTCTTCTCTGACCTGAATCGGGGAAAAAACCTCAAAAGAGCTCAAAAATCACATCGAATTTCCACTTTTTAGGACATCATGAATAGAGGGGAAAAAGAGAGACGGGTAGTGGGTTATAGGGGGAAGAAACTGCTTGGTCTTTGCGTCAAAAGAAAGAGCAGAGGGGTAGCGAAAGTCTTTAACTCGAGGAGACGGCAAAAGAAGGAAAGCGACCGCGTAAAGGAAAGTTAGAATCATGCACTAAGCTGAAGATGAGAAGAATCGAGGGGTTCAAGCTATGCCGCGTGGTAGGCAAAAGGGCGGGGGCACGCAGACTCGTACGAAGATAGATACTGAGGGGAAAGGATGGAATATAAAGACTCTCTCATCCGTGGGGTTCTTGGTCTATAGTCTACTTTCTTATTCGCCAGCACAAAAACGGGTAGGCTGGCGGCCGGGTGACGAAGCTTCTGGCGAGAAACCGAGGAATTGGAGAAAAAGGAGCGGCGCCCAAAAGGGGGAAAGAAGGTGGCCTAGGGAGACCAAGAAAGAGTAATCTATCTGTCTCCGAATGATTGGATCATGGACTGCGCCAGTTCACTCAATTCTAAAGGTTAGCATAGAGGTAATCGTCAGGTCCGGGGAAAAACAGTTTATAGGCACTTCGACAAAGCCCTTCTTCGAACAAACAGAGAACGAAGGGATGCGCTAAGACTCGATCAGAAACAATCCGACGAGAATAAAGAGCGTTAGAGGGAGGGAGGGGCCTCTTAGACACTAAAGCCATCGTTATGTAGAAAGACAAGGAAAATTCTGACGGCGTTTTCTATCCGAAAGAAAGTCGGAAAGGAGCGCTGTCTACTCGAAAGATCCCAGCTAACAGTGACCCTCTGGGGAGGCGGAGAACAGACTCGGCGTGAGGTGAACTCGTTAGATATTTCATCGGGAAGCAAATCAGTCGACGAAAAGATCTCTTACTGCACACAAGGGGGGGGCCTGAAAAGGGATAAGGGTCGGGGTTCTCTTGGGCTTAGAAAAGAAAAGAGGGGAGAAAAAAGATGAAAGAAAATTGCCTCTGAAAGACCATTCTCCCGGGAAGAGAACTCTTGAAACTTATTGGGGAAAAAGAATCACCGGAGAGTTTGCCAGTCTCTAAAACCTTTCTTCGACATTAGAAAAGGGCGAAGAACGCTCGGCGTCGAAAGATTACGGACGGCTCAGGGGGCTCGGCGGTTATCGCCGTTTGTGGTGAAACGATTTGAGATCAGCTGCAGAAGAAAACGGGAATGGCGAGGCTAAAACAATCGCAGGTCGCTTCCTGTGCGAACTCCGATGCGGGGGAGAGAAAAGCGTGGTAACGATTGACATAATAATCCATCGTCCACAGAGAAGGGGGAAGGGGGACACATATAAGATATAGAGGGAAAAGCAACCCCAAGAGCCGTCCATGTATCCGCGAGCGGGAAGAGTTATGTAATACGAAAAAACGAGTCAACACAAGGAGGGAGGAGTTAACAGATCTAGTTTCGGAAAGATTGAGGGCAGAGTGGGGACTCGGCCGAGAGGCAGGGGAACCCTAGCCATCTTGGGGTCTGAAATTTCTCTACATAGGCGAAGGGGCATGTTGCTATTACAAGTCGACCAAGCAGGACGGGTGCTACGAAGGCCTAGAGGGGCGGAAGTGATCGCGGCGAAAGGATCGAGCACAAGGGAAAGGTTATTGACATTCTAGGAAGAGTTCCCAAACAAAGAGCACCGACGAACAACGCGATTTGATCGAGAAAAGGCGGGAGGGGTTTTCGCAAAGTTCTAGAATCCTGACTTCGGCCGAAAACGCGAAGAAACACGAAGAGAGGGAGGGAGGGCGAACCACCTTACGGCGCGGGTAGAACTGGTAAGAGGGTGGAGAAGTTCGCTAAACGAGCTCGAGTTCAAGTCAGCAACCTAGAAAAAGAGAGGGGGAAGGCATCCGAGATGAACCAGGCGGGCGTGTGGCTCTGACGAGAGCCGAGAAGAAAAAAAGGGAACGAGACAGCGATCACGCGGTCAACTTCCAGAGGGAGGCCACACGGAGTGAGGCAAGATAAAGAGGCCCATGGGGACAGATGGAAGAAGGGAGTCGTGCTCATGACGACGTCTTAGGGAAAACAACCAGGGAGAAAGGACTCAAGGAGGAATTGAGTCTAATAGGACCAGCCTAAAAGAGAGAGCGTGACCTCTAGAGACTCATAAGTTCGGGCGTCGGAGATAGGAACTTCTCATAGAGAAGGTCGGCACGTTGCACTAGGGTCGTTCCTCGTTTGTGAGGGGGAGGGACGGGCGGGGTCAGAGGCGGCGGAAAAGGACGGCTGGCGCTAATCCAAAAGAGAATGCAGAGAGAGGCGCGCCGAGAATGGCTGCTGGTCGAAAAAAAAAAAACCCTTCGGAGAGGGACTAGAAAAAGCACCGAAGAGGTCAGAGAGGCACTAAAAATGTGGCGCTGGGCGACCTTCTTCATGATCTAAAACGATGAAAAGGCGCAGAAAAGAAGGGTACTATAGGGGGAAAAGGGCAGAAAAAGACAGCTGCCGAGAGGGAAGAAAAAGAACGAGCTGCTCGGGACCGACGTCCACACTTGACTTCTCGGGGCGTCGCTTAAGAAAAGGAAAAAGGCCGAACGAACCCGCCGAAGAGGCAAGAGCCTGAGCATTCTGTGCTGAATGAATCTAAAAGACGGTACCCTCTCGAGGAGGGGCGGGAGAACCAAAGACGTAAACGGACCTTCGCGTCTTAGAGTACGTGCAAAGAAAAAAAAACAGCCGAACCTCGTACGAGTAAGGGGGCTTGCTCCTGCGGTCCGTAAGAAAAGCGAGCATCGGAGGGGGGAAAACGGGGTTAACGATGTACGACCGACGATGGCAAGGGAGGAAGGGGGACAACGGGGGAAGGTATCCGTCAAGGCTGAACTAGTTGAAGGCAAAGAGCTTAGTAAACACGTTCTAGCTGTCCAAGGAAAGCTGAAGGAAGAAAAGAAGGGGGGCCCGGATTGGAGAGGGAAAAACAAAAAAAACGACACCAAGCGCATAAAACGCTCGCGTTCGTTGAAAGCGCTGTATTCTATATTAAGATATTTTGGAAGAAAGGGGACTAGAGCGGGAGAAATCATTCTATCTCCAAGCAGGGAGAAGAAAGTCGAGTACCTGCTTTTACCACTCTCG
>Ga0179593_1594341_pt1 | contig 14039 bp, 18 predicted proteins | sample CZODoug2_1_08_16_FD_185931 | JGI IMG/M metagenome (GOLD analysis project Ga0179593, IMG submission 185931) | Vadose zone soil fungal communities from Angelo Coast Range Reserve, California, USA - CZODoug2_1_08_16fungal (PacBio error correction) | ecosystem: Environmental > Terrestrial > Soil >...
GCAATAAATTTCATTTCCCAGGGCTGAAAGAAAGTTCCAGACAGGGAATAGCTAAGAACCACAAAAAAAGAAGTTCGGAGCGATTATTAAGCAGTGTACCATCCCAGGGGGGGAAAAGCTCAGGAAGCTACCCGGGGAAGAGCTGATATCCGTTTTAATGGGACTGACGTGAGCCGCAAAAGCAAAGAAGAGGAATCTTGAGCTGGGGTGAGAAGAAAACAGTACCGTTAATTAAGAGCGTGCTTAGGAGGTGGTTTATCAGACAGGAGAGCAAGGGAGGATCCACCAAAAGGGGGTGCCCATTTAAAACATTCCAACTGGTGGCACTAGGAATCTCGACCGGATGAAATTTGTGACGATTGGGTGAACAAACCGTAGTACAGGGGAAAAGAAAAAGAAAAAAGCGGGGGGGAAAAGCCACGAAAAACAAGGTTTCCAGAGTCAGCACATAATTACCGCTTCATGTCTCACCCAGAGGCTGCGCCTCCAGCTGCAGAACGGGTAGGGAAGGGACTAAAAAACTGGAAGGGGGTTTTGCGGGGGGGAGACAATAGGGGTCAGGAAGCCCTCTTCGCGAGAACGCTTTAATAAAAACAGGGAAGGGGGGAAAGGGTAGCTGTAGTTACGGAAAAGGCGAGCGGGGTTTGATGTAAGTGGATAGACGTAGATCCGCAGCCACAGAAAAACAAAATACAAAAGATTGGAAAGGTGTTACGCAAGAAAAAAGGTTCAATAAAGAGTCGGGCTTCAAAAAGTGTGGCCAAGAAGCCGTGGGGCGCTATCGCGGTCGGCGCCTGTGACAAGAGGTGAGGGACTCAACCCGACTTTCTGGTGGAGGTACCTCTCCAGCTGCGGAAAGGTCGGGCAACCCGACAGGGTGTTCTCAAGGGAACACTAACAATTCACCCAAAAAAGAAAAAAAAACCTCTACTAATGACAGGAAATATTTGAAACGGTATTGCTCTGGTCACAGAAAAAAGGACTATTGAAAGAAATATGAGCATCTTTTCCCCGGGTACCAGGGAAGAGAGGGGCTGCCGGAGAAAGGCAGGGGAGAACTTTCAAAGTCAAGATAAAGAGAATCAACCAGAAAAGTATTCATGAATGACTGGAACTCGTTAAACCGGGTTGAATTTCACCACAGGGAGGGAAAATTTGTGGGGGAGGGGGGAGGGGGGGAGTAGCTGGAATGGAAGGCGGCATGCCCCTCTGGGGGTAGATAAATGAATTTCATCCATCCGTTTGGTCTCCAGAAGCTCCTGAAATCGGACGGCATGTCCACGCTTTTCGGGCGCGCACGAAGAGAGGGGAAATTGAAAACAGAAGTAGGCCGAAAGAAACACACCACCACAACTACAAGTCCGAAAAAATCCGTCGGGGAGTTGCGCTCAGGATTGGGTCACCAGGGAAAAGGGGTTTGGGCGAAAAAAAAGACGATAAGGGGGGGCCAGCAGTCATACGACATTCCTCGAAAGTGACTGGACTAAGTGGTCTCGATATTCGTCCTCAGCACTCGAAAAGAATTTGAGTTGACTGTGCCACGTAAGAGTGAGGGGGGGACATGACCGAGATGCAACAATGCGGATTCGGGGGAGAAAAAGGGACAGTTCTGGGGAAAGGGCGGAGATAACGCCCCTTCTTGCAGACTGCTCTCAGTAAATTGTTGCATCAGGAGGAAGGAAATCTTGGGGCCTTTCAGGGGGGGAAAAGTCGCAAACCTTCTTCAAGGAAGAGGAAGGACCAAACAACGAGGAGGATTCAAGAGAAAGAGGGGAAAAAAGACAGGGGGAAAAGAAATTTAAATAAAGTCTTTAAATCGAACGATACATTTTAAAGGGGGGGGGTGGGGGGGGGGTGGGGGGGGGGGGGGGGGGGGGGGGGAAGGGACATCGATTGAAGAAGGGGGAGGTCACTTCGTAGAGCATTGACTCATAACGTTATTGTCAGAACCTATATGGAAGAAGAATCTGATTCAGAAAGCAAATTACGGCACTTGGAGAAGAACCAATAGAGTTTTCATCTTAAGCAATAGATTCAAACACTTATTACAAATTTGGGAATGGGAGGGATGAACTGAGAAGGCGAGATGTGTCGAACCAAGGGAGGAAACCAAAAAGAAGGGTGGGAAACTATAACGCAACGCAGAAAAGAATTTTTTGTGCGGCGGGGTAGGGGGGTGTGTCTTTCGGGTAACCTGCAAAAGGGGGAAGGACAGAGAGACTAGAAAAAAAAAAAAATCGAAACAGCTGTACATTAATAAGCAAAGAGTTGAAAAAACGAAGTGCCGGATATCGGAAAAAAAGGGTATCATCGATCGAGTTAAGAGCATTAAAAGTAAAGAGAGAGACCGATCAGCAGGGCAGGAAGGGAATAAGACGGCATTTGGCACGGTACCTAAGTAGAAAAAAAAGGAGAAAGTGGAAGGGGGCAGGACGATGGAGAGGTTATTTCAGATATCGACATCGGAAAGAAGAATCTCGGGGAAAAACCACTGGGGGGGGAAAAAAGGAGGTCCTTAGGGGAAAGACAAAGAGGGGGGGGAGTTCGAAAAGATGAAAAACTAAAGGGGGGGGTCAAATATTACATGTCGAGTTTTTTTGAAGGTGTCGGTGAAGCCTTTTGAAAAAAGTGGAAATGGTCCGGGTCAAAAAACCAAACCCGATTGTCCAACCCGCCCCACAAAAAAACACACCTGCGCCAATTTGTAATATGGGGGGGATTCAGGGGGGCATATGTATAAGAATCTTGGGCGGGGGTGTTTGGTGCTAGAAAACGGGGAAAAGGGTAATTCGTCCTACGAACATTGCTCGTTTGACACTTTTGAAAAAAAAAGGTACCTTAAGGAGTCGTCGTGTGTCCAACTTGTCACACTGGCGGGTTTGTTCCCCTGTCAATGTATCCCTCACAATGTCCATAAACCTCACTCACATATCGGCGACGGATTTTTCTTCCCTAACCATCGCCCCCTAGTCTCATCCAACCTGGGGTACACCGCGCGACTGGGCATCCTCTGGGAACTCTTGTAGGAAGCCCTGGGCTGAACTTGGAATCGCCTCCCCGACAACCCATACAAATGGCCTCATGCAGAAATGGCCTCTCCTGACATCGTCCGAGGGGGTTCCTAAGCTCGAGTTTCGAAAGTATGCGCTTCTTTTTCGATGGGTAAAGGGGGGGATTTGGGGGGTCTCCACGCGGGTAGGGGGATAAAGCTCCGGAAATAGGTTTTCAACAACATCGCGGGCACCATAGCTGGTCAGGGACGATTGGGAAGGGGGTGCTGCAATCAACCGCAGAATGAAGGGGAAACGTGGGGAAGTCCATCAGGGGGTCCGGGAAAGTGGGGAAAGAGGGAGGGTTTTACAACAACAATAACTCGAAACATTTCTTTCGAACGTGGCGCGGAATGACTCCATCCTACCTCCTAAGAGGGAGGAAGACGAAGGGGGGAAGGGGACGGACTTACGAATCTAAAAGGGGGGAGCTCATTCGAATAAGAGTTAATCTTCTTATAAAAGAAAGGCTATTGACTTCAGAGAAGAACTAATACAAGAGGGAAAAGGGGAGGGAGTGTCCTGTTGCGAAAAGAAACTAAAGGAAAAAAGAGTAAAATTGATCAGCAAAGTTAAAAGGGGGGTTAGAGAGAGATAAACAAACAACTTATGGAGGGAGGAAAATAGGCTACATAAATTGAAATGGAAAAGGGTTCTGAAAATTGGTTTAGCTCGGGATTTGAGGGGTGGAGACTCGGAACAAGCCCGAAGGAAAGGGGATGCGTTAAGTCAGAAGGGGAAAACCTCGCCTTTTCACGTGATCCAAGAAAAGGGGTCCGGAGACGAAGGATATACGTTTTGAGATTCGGACTTTTATCCGCAAATATCGCTGGGAAGTAATTGATCTTGATTTCTGGGGGGGTCGAATACCATGGAAGTGCGGGAAAAAGAAGGCTTTCTGGTTAGGAAGTGGGTACAACATAGTCATCTGCAGAAAAAAAAAGGGTTATTACAAAAAACGCCAGGCTCTTATAAGACACCGGCACCGCAGCGTAGAGGAAAAAGAGTGGTGAAAGAGGGGGGGGGGGACCCGAGGAAGGGGGGTGAAACCGTTATTCAGGAGGGGCCCCTCCACAGGTTGGAAAAAAGAAAGTAAAGGAAAGCAGGGGCGAGCACATAAGTCAACTCTTTAAGGACTCAAAATCGAGCGTCGCATACGCGAAACGGTCTGCGCGACGGACGGAATGGTTTGGGCTGGGTCCAGAGCCAAGTTAGAGGAGACCTCTCAAAGACAAGCTTTTAATTTGTAACCCAAGTGAGGTGAGACGATTTGGCTCGTTGGTGTCCGAATAATGGAGGGAAAAAGGACAAAAGTGCTGGAGAAAAGAGAGAGGGGCAACCCACAAGAAAAAGGTGAAATTGGACGAACGACTAGAAGGGGAGGGGATGAAAAAGTGTTTCCAAGATAAAGGGTTCAGGGCGGGAGCATACCTCCGGGAATGCGCCACCGAGGAGACTCAAGACCCAGATGAAATAAAAATCTCGTGAAAAAAGTGTGGGCAGACGGTGACAACGTCAAACAAAAGAAATCACCCAAAAAATATAGGCAAATGATATTTTGACACGTAGTGAATTGTCGAACGCCCCTTTGGAAATCATAGGCCCAGGAAAAAAAAGTTCAAAAGAAGAAGAGCGTTTCTTGCCCGGTAAGGAAGCGGAATGACTTTCAAAAAAATAATCAAGGTTCCTTGCCCCCCCACCAAAAAGCAAAGGGGGACTTAGGGGAACAGGGGGGAAGTGCGCAGGAAAAATTCACCTCCTGACTGATGGCGAGACAATGATTGGCTGGGTAGAAGCGGCTGGTCGCATTAAGGAACAAAACTTGTCACTCGGTCGATGATTTCATCCATAAGGTTGACCGACGAAAAGGGAAAAAAAATATCCGGGGTGGAAAAAAGCAACGGCTGATCCTGTCACAAGGTTTCGCTGTTTCTGCTAACTAGTAATTGCCGGGGACCGCGTGCAAGGTCCTCTGCCCTAAGAAACAAAAACAACACACAAGAAACGTCCGCCAGATTGCACTTCTTGATAGGTTGCACTAACTCATCTATTCCAAGAACCAATCTTGTTTTTTTCAGGGGGGAAGGGGGGCTCAACAGAAGCAAAAAGGTTACAGCAGTTAAACTAAATTCATAATTAAGGGTTCGGGTAAGAAAAAGGGGAAATTAACTCAATGAGTAGCTATCGAAAGAGAGTTTACCGTTAACAGGGGACGGTGCAAGAAAAGGTGAAATTCCGGAAAACTATTCTTTGGAAAGGAAATGTTCGGTGGAAAAGATTCGACAGGACAGACACAGCATGGTGGGCCCAGACGAGAAAGATGGAGAGGAAGAGCTCAGATTTGGTGGTTCGTGTGTCACTGTTTCGTGACTCAAGCGATCACCAACAAAAACGGAAGAATGCAAGCTGAGATTTTATTATCCGAAAAGATCAAAGGGAAAACCCCAACAGGGAAGGACGATAAATTTTAATGAGGGGGCCACAATCCTGGTCGTAGGACGAAAAAATAATCATGGTGAAAAACCGGGAAGGTCGACCAATCTTTGGACCATTGGGGGTACATAATGCGGAGGGACAGAGGGGGGGGAATTAACTTGCACTTTATTCAAGCGAAGAGATCTTTGGAAGTACAGATTTGAAGAGTAGAATCTGAGAAAGGAAGTACCAAAGGGCAATTATGGAATGTCGTAGGAAATGTCATTGAGAAGATGGTCGAACCAAGGAGAGACAAAATCCTTGGAGAATCTATTAGGCGCAACCGACCTCCAGGGGGTTTGGATGGAGGGGGTTAGGGTGGGTGTGTTTGTTCGAAAGACGGCACAGGTGAAGGAAGTATAAAGGAGAAGAAACCAGCTAACGAAAGGAAGGGAACCTGGAGTGAAAAAGAACTGGGTGTAGAAAAAAGGGGGATGAAATCATCGATATTGTAGAAGCGGGGGGTCATGACGAAGGCGCCGATCTCGACCTCTCCAAGAATCATTGAGTTACTGAGGGGGAAAGAAAAAAGGAATTGGTAGGGTGTCGAGGCCAGACTGACTACTTTCCTGGGCAGCAGATGTTCCGGGGGGGGGAGGTGGAAAGTTAATAAAAATGGGTACATCTTCAGACACGGAGTTCCTGTTTGGGAACAAAGAGGAAGGGAAAAGAGGGCATCGAAGGAGTGACGACAAGCTTCACTAAACTCGTTTCAAGAGAGGAGAGATTTTTTGGGGGGAAGGTTGGCTTTTCATCGGTGTGGGACTTAACGGAAAAAAGAGGGCGTGAAGAAAGGTTTGTAGTACCATCGGGGGTGCAGGATCAGAATAAAAGTGGGGGGAAATCATCAACTTAAGTATCCGACGAACCATTTCGCGTGAAAAAGGTGGGAAATCAGAAGGAAAAAGGGGGGAAAGGAGGATTCTTTGCGTAAAAGAACAAAGGGCTGTGGTTTTCCGACTGGGACTCAAAGGGAAAAAAGCAGAAACGTACGCTTTTCAGACTTACAAGCGTAGGCCAGGTGGGGTCCTAAAAAGTAAAGGATCGGGGAGGGGGCTGAGAATCGTGGAATCAGCCCCGGAAAAGGGGGGATAAAAATCGGTCTCATCATTACAGTGTCAGGATCTCTCTGTCTAGTTTGAGAATGGGGGAGAGGAGGGTTAGCTCGAAGGGGGGGTGTTGTGCTGGCCAGAAAAGGTGTAATCTAAAGGATACGGTGGTTGAACACAGATTCCCGAAATATAGGGGGGACTATCAAGTTAGATCTTCGGTTGAAGGTTCTGCTCCAGACGGGAAATGTGTTCCAGGGGCAAATCCATCGTGGGAAAGGAGGGAGGGAGGGGGGGTACCAAAGAAGACTAGGAAAAATTGCTGGCGCAACGGCCGGGCTTGGACTCAAAAAAAGAACAAGAAAGAAGATCTAATAGCAATTCGCGAGGGCGGCTCACTTCCACCGAAGTACTGGTCTTATAGTAATAATGGAGGCTGAAAAAAAATGGAAAGGGGAGGGGTATCTGAAGAAAGGGGGGGAAGGAGCAGAAAAAAAGGCAGTCGGGGCTTGTCCTGGGAAATACCATGAGAAAAGGAGAAAAGTAAGTCCACAATTTCTCATCCAAATTGGAGATTTCGCATCTCTCTCAAAAAGGAAGGGAGTAGAAAGATAGGAGAGGTTTCATTCCCAACTTGGGGAGAGAATGGGGTGAGCTCTTTCGCTTGCGGCGTGAAAAAAACGAAAAAAAAAGTGGCCAAGCTTGTAGTAAGGCCGTTCCTTCAGCAGTTTTAATCGCCGGGGACTGGGCGAAGCACCCCATTGGTCTGAGGGAAATGGAAAGGGTAATTCGGGGGGAGGGAAAAGAAAAATAGACTGAATGCGTATTGATCTTGATTCGGCTGTTTGTGATGGGGGGGAGGAAACGGTCGTTGCGCAGAACGCGCAAATTCTTTCTCCTGAAAGGGCTTAGTTTGTAAGGGGAAGAAACACGAAGGGGGCCCAATAAAAGCCAGGAGGGAGGGTGACAGCACCGGAGAAAGATAGACTCCTCTGTCAAATCTATTGGTGGCCTCGGGGTGGGGGCAAACACCGGAGAGAAGGAGAAAATCCCAGGAGGGGGGACAATAACAATCCCGTAAACAGCAGCTCAACCTAGGAGAACGGAGGCAAGGTCTCACTCGAGCTGTCCATCTTCCGGGAAAATAGCTGCGAACAGTCTTCGGGGAGGTTTGGAGGAGGGTCAAGGAAGGAGACTTCCTCATCGGACGTCCGGCGAGCAAGGACTTGTAGGGCCAAAGGGGGTAGACTATTTTTAAGTGTATTTCAACCGAAAGCGTCAAGGGAAGGGATTTAAACTGGGCTGGGGTAGATCAGTCAGTAAAAAAAGATGTGACGTTTGTTTACGAAACTAGAAAATAGAATGGGGAAGGTAATATGACCGCAAAAGTTTTCAACCGATAAGGGGGTGTACGGAGGGCAAATGAAAGGGAAATCCACAAGAAAAGGACTTTTGATCCTCAGAAACCCAGTTCGAAGAAAAAAAAGATAGGACCAAAATGGTGGCGCATAAAACACTATCAACAATGGAAAAGTCACCAAAAAGAGGGCCCGGAGGTTGAAACGTAGTGAAGACTTTCGGAAAGAGAAAAAGCAGGTCGATGGTAAACATCTGCAGGATCCGGTTCAAATTACTGGCGGGGAAAGCTTCCGATCCTTCATAGGGGACTGCATGCCCAGAGAAAAAAAGAGACCTGTCCCAGAAATAGCAGCTTTCGACCGTGCATGAAGGATGTGGTTCCGGCCTGAATTGGAGAAAGGGGGTTGCTGTGGGGGGAAGAGGAGGCGACTTCAGGTCGAGACGGAGGGGTCACTCGGGATTTCTAATCCGGGGAAGAAATATCCAAATCTAGGAAGGAGAGAGAGGGTTCTCACGGGTGAGGAGGGTTTCGGCGCCTGCGAACGTGGAAAAGGGGAACCGCTGTTCAGGGCTGAAAATAAACAACAACAAAGAAAACTCAGAAAAAAATCAGGGGGGAGGTTGGGGGGGAGAGAAATACTCTATTCCTGAAAAAGGGGTGGGGTCTCGCCTTTGGTTCGACACAAGACTCAGGGGAAAGGAAAGTGAAGAAACTACAAGTCATTTCCTGTTGGCGGTAATAGGGCGGACTAATTAAAGGGGAAGAGGGGGGAAGGTGGAAAAGAAAAGGTCACTTACGGTAGAGGCCTATGAGGTCCCAATTCTTACTACAGGGGGGGAGAAAAACAAAGTCCCCTTTTCTGGTCCACTTATCGATATGAAGGACCAGGGGATTGTGCACCGACTTGGAGCTCAGTAAAAAGAGTCAAGGGAGGGAAAGAATATTGAGGGGTCAAAGGGTAGACGGAGTCATAAACATCGAGAGAAAAAAAAAGGGAGGATTAAAATCCTATGCTTTATTACTCTTGCGACTAAAATGGAAAGAAAGTGTTCAGGGGAAGGAGACCAGGGGGGGAAGAACATTTGGGGGAAAAGAACTGGGGTCGTCTTCCCATCGAAAAATGACCAGGAAAGGGGGGGGGTCGCCCCCAGAAGAGTTGAAAATTGTACTAATCGGATTTCTACATCCAATTTACGAAATTTATGCCGAACTCAACTAAGGGAATTAGGAATCAATAGAGAAAGCTAACCTGGGAAGACGGCAATTAATGGATGGGCGTGGAAGGGAAAAAAAGTGCTTGCTCTGGGGGTCGAACCAAGGCAACACCAATCTTGTGGATCAATAGCACTGAAGCCAAACGCACAAAGGGCGTTTGGGGCGGCTGTGGGGAGGGGTGTTTGTAGGACTTTCGGCAGACCCTTGCACGCGTAAAGAAAAGAAAAGAGACGCGCCGACCAGCGAACGGGTACTGACTGAAGACGAGGGTTGGAAACTGCAGTTATCGGGAAAAGGATGGGGGGAATTAAAGGAATAGGAAAGGGGGACTATCTTTAGAGGAAGAAAGTGAGACGCGCTCATACAAAGCCACCAGAAGGGGGATAAAGAACTCGGAGGTGTCCCCGAAGTCCCTTTTGGAAGGTACGAGGAAGACATCCTTAAAAGGAAACGAGTTGGAAAGGGGAGGTTCATATCATTCTGAAAAGGGGGCAAAAGCTCGTTCCGTGGTCCATGTCCCACCGGGAATAAGGTACATCGGACCTTTGATTCGCCAAGCTTCCACCGTGAAAGAGGTAAGTGCTACTGTTGGGGGGGGGAAGGGGGTAAATGTCTCGTGGGTGACGTGGTCACCGGCGACTAAAAGGCGGTTAGGTGGGGATCATCTGTGGGTACGAGTCACTTTACTTGTGGTGCGCGCAAGGGAGGCGCATAAGAAATTGCTCTAAAACCTGGGGGGAAGACTCAGAAGGGCAAGGACGATCGTGGGCGTAAAACGCCAATCAAAAGGGGAGGGGGGGTTGCCTAGCTATGTTCCTCAACCAATGGAAATAAAATCCAGCTAAAGGTGTGCAGGTAAAGAAAGCTAAACGACTCACGGGGGTGTGAAATTAAAGCAGGTGACTCGGGGAAAGGAATGGGGGACTTATCAGTCTTACTTTTAATCCTCAACCTCAGGGAGAGAGAGAAGGTTACCTAAAGAAAGGCAAAGGGACGTATTGTAAAAAAAAAGGAAAAGAGAAATTAATGGAGAAACTATGGGAAACGGGACGGGGGGGTCGCCAAAAGGGGAGGGGGTAATTCTCTGCTTTGTTTAACAACAGGAAAACAAAGTGATTAAGGAGAGCGGGCGGAATGGGGGGAACTGCACCAGAAGAACTGGTGTAACGGGGCCCTAGAACAGACGGGTGATCGGATGGGGGGACTGTGGGGGGGTTTTAAACACTAAAGAAACGTCGCAGTCTTGCTCACTTAATGGCTAACGCCAATAACACCAATAAAAAGAAAGAGCATGAAATCTGAATGGGGGGAGAAAGGGGAGAACCCTCCCCCGAGTAGAAAAGCTATAATCCGAAGAAGGTCAAAGTGGAACTAAAAATCAGGAATTGAACGGAGAAAAAAAAAGACTCCAAAAGGGGGGACTTGGGAAGGGGGCGCTACTGGCACTCGCAGCAAGAACGCTAAACAATGAAATGGGGGGATTACATTTATTTCTCATCTATCTCACACGTGAAAAGAGAGAAAGAGAAATAAGGGAAAGGGAACACGGTTCTAACGGGGGGTGATCTTGAGGCTGGACGAGGAAAAAGAAAAAAAAGCCCCTTTCCAAAAGAGGGAGGAAACCTAAAGGCGATTCTTCAGCAGTTCAAACTCGATGTCAAGACGGGGAGACAATTCCCCCTTTTCCCTTCTTAGAATGCAAGATTAAAAGACTCTGGAGGAAAAGAGCGCTGATTCTGGGGGGGGTCAGATTGGGGAGGGGGGAGTCCGCTGCGGGAGGAGCTGGCAAGACGTTTCTGCTTGGGGAAAACATCAGATCAAAGAAGAGAGCAAACTATGAATAAAACGTAAAATCATTTCCAGGCTGCTGGTAAGAAAAGGCACCGCATCAGGGGGAGAACTATTGTGACCGGAGGGGGTCAACCGGGAAGGCGAATCCACCTCCCGCTTTGGCAGCCAAGAACCATTGAAGGTAGGAAATAATTCTGGAAGCCGAATGTCTCCACGCTCAAAGACCAGGGACATAGAAAATTCACTGAAGGGGGGGTTTGAGGGGATTCCACGAGTAGCGAAAGCTAAGAAGGAAGAGGTAAACTGAGCCCCTCTTTAATGTGGGAAAAAAGGGGGGGGGGGGGGGGGAGAACGTTTAAGGTCACGGAAAGAGGGGCTGGATTTGAGGGCTGTAGAACATATCCAGGCACACACTCCTGATGAGGGGGGTAAAAACGAATCGACGTGCAGATGGGACTTTAAAAGGGTTTCCTGGGGAGGAGCGCATACCTAAGGGAGGAACACCAAAGTGAAGGAGGAAATTCCCCGACCCATTCGTCCGAAATCTCGGGCCCCCGCACGTGTTGCGAAGGGGGAAATGTCACAAATTGAAGCACCTCACACCAAACTGAAAAAGCAGGGATATTTTGAAACTTTCGGAGGAGAAAAACGAGACGATGAAAGAATCTGAGGAATCCGATGGTTCAAAGGAACCAAACGGGGACCGTATAAAGGGGGGGGATTGTGCCGCTGTCGTCGTATGACTTTTCGCCCGAGCTGAAGGGCAAATCAAAAAGAGGGGGAACGAAGGAAACCGGAAAGGAAAGGGAGGGGGGGGAATTGGAAATCCTGAATGATTTATCAATGTTGGGCTGGATTTCGAGCGCGGCTTTCTCATGCAACATGGACACTCAGGAGATAGGTGACCAGACGGGGGGCCGTAGCAAAGATGTCTGAATCGGCTCGTTCAGCACGCTTTTAAAAGCGGGGGTTCGGAGGGAATCTCGAGGTGGAAGGGACACCAGGCTGTTACGGGCCGCCGAAAGAAAAAAAAACACCAGACTACTAACTCTCAACCATTCGTATTGAGAGTTGTGAGAGAGAATAGGAAGAAAATGGGAGGGGGTTGAGAGAAGGTTCTACACAGAGCACGCAATTCTGGGAAAAGTAGAAAATGAAAGGATGCGTTTCTTTAAGGGTTATAGGAATCAAGCTTCTAAAAGAAATCGAAAACAGAGAAAGGTGGTAGGGGGGCAGAAAGTGCACGTAAAAGTGGAGAATCAAGGAGGACAAAGTTAAGACGTACCTATTCTTGTCTAACAATTCCCTTCTGGTCAGAAAGTCAAGAGGGCACGAAAGGGAAAACGTTGATAGAACCAGGAAGGGTATAGTCAGCCGGTGCCCGAAGAGTTGGGAAAATTTCACTTTGTCGCTAGTCATAACCATCTAGAAAAAAACCCCTGGGAAGAGATAGATGGTATGACTAAGGAGAATAAGTGAAAAGAGGCAGGGGGGAAGGGAGAAAAGAGAAAAGGTACTGATTAGAGCGGATGGTTTCAAGGGGGGTCGTTCATTTCCTATCGATCGTGACCAGAACGGGAATTGAAAAAAGACTAGTGAATAATTTAAGGATAATAAAAGGAGGTACCTGGACAGAACTCAATTCTGTGGCTATCAAGAATAGAGAAAAGACTAACCTTATTACCGAACGGCATGGAATTGGCAGTATGAGAGGGGGGAACATTGCGTTCGGGGAGAAGGCAAAGACACAAAGCAAGAAATGCAAAGAAAAGGAAATAACGATGATTTTGGTGGTTCAAGGGGGGGGGGGTGGTGTTACCGGCAGACCTTTCACGCGAGGGGAAAAGAGGATCAAAAAAGAAAAAAAGGACAGAAGGGGGGGGATGAAAATCATACGAGGGGAGGGAAGGGGGGATCGCAAACAAAGATGCGAAGACAATCATCGAGTTATAAAAAAGCATGAACGTCGCGCGCTTCGGACAGAGAAACAGCCATCCACCTAAAGAGAGGGGTAAAAGGAAAGGGAAAATATTTTTTGGCCAAGGCCAAGAACTGAATACTTTCTGGCAGGGGCATTCAGGGAGGAGTTAAGTTTGATACGATGAGGCGCAAGAAACAGTGAGCTGGGAGAGGGGGAAACCAGAAAATGAATTCAGGAAGTCCCGAAGGGAGGGGGGGGGAGGGCGGAACAAGCTTCCCTACATTTTCACAAAATTCAGTTACGAGAGTGGGGGGTTGGGTGAGACGTCGTTTGACTTGTCAACGGAAAAAAAAAAGGGAGGGGGACTCATGGACCAAGAAGCGGGGAAGGGATGAACTTTGATGGTGGTTGCGCATCAAAGGGGTTTCGAAGACGAAAAATCAAAATCCGTTTGAAAACCTTTGACTATATTTACCTGCAAACTTTCGATTAGGGGACTGCCACCCTGGAGAAGGGGCTGGGGGGTTGCCGGAGAGGGAAAAGAACATCAATCCATCAAGAGGGCTGGGGCGGAAATCCCAGCTCATCGCGACGACAAAGGGGGGGGTTAAAACAGCAGGGCCGCGGGAGAGGAGAGAAGCAGCTACTCGGGGAAGAAAAAAAAGGGCAAGTAAAAAAAATAAGTTAGAACGGTCCGCGAGAGGGGAAAAAGAGGTAGAAAGATGTGCTCGACCTGCAAACTTGACGGGGGTAGGGACTAAAACTTTTATTTGGATAAAGGATACGGTGGTGAACAACAGAGAGGGAACAAGAGCGTTAAAGGTCGAGAGGGCGGGGAAGGGGGATGGCTCACACAAAAAGAAGGGGAAATGGTTTCCGTGGGCAATACCCAGTGGTGGAGGAAGAGTGTCTATGTTTTAAACTAAGAAACAAAAACGCGCGCAGCATGGATGAGAAAGGACTTCTTACTACCACATGACGATCAAGATGAAGAAAAAGGGGAAGCTATATTGGCAGGAGAAGGAAAAAATGCTTAAAAACTGCTCTCATTCGAATAATTAGCATGACGGGAGAGGGGAAAAGGCTATGGAACTGCTACTAGCCCCTCCATCCAGCTTGGAGGGCTGGGAGGACTTCTGAAAAAAAAAGGAAGAAAAGGGGATCAGCCCGTGGGGGTA
>Ga0179593_1244277_pt1 | contig 14038 bp, 20 predicted proteins | sample CZODoug2_1_08_16_FD_185931 | JGI IMG/M metagenome (GOLD analysis project Ga0179593, IMG submission 185931) | Vadose zone soil fungal communities from Angelo Coast Range Reserve, California, USA - CZODoug2_1_08_16fungal (PacBio error correction) | ecosystem: Environmental > Terrestrial > Soil >...
AAAAAATGCAATAAATAAGATAGCACAAAGAGTGTGCAGAAAACAATCATCGAAAACAGCTGTGAATCGAAAAAATAAACGAAGCACCTGATCCAGGTGTCAGACAGGTCGGATACAGACCATAAAAATCGAAAAACATGACAACGAAGTGAAAAACTCTGCAAAAATAAAACCTGAACATCAATCTATGGAACTACCTGCATAGAAAGACAATTACCGAGCATAAGGAAGATGCAGAAAGTAGCCAGAAATATCGAGTACCAAGTCATATGAGCAATGAGACAAAAGAACATATGGAACGAAAGTAAAGACTAAAAAGCAACGAAGACTGGACGAAAAAAAAATACGAATATCAGCGAGCAAAAGAAGACTATCCATGAAAGACAGATATGGTAACAAATGGTAGAAGCACATAGAAACAAATAAACTGTGAACACAACACTAAGTATAGGAGTAGCGAAACATATCCACAAGGTGTAGCACACACACTAATAAGCGAAAAATAGAAAAAAAACAACACATAAAAAATTAAATAACAAAAGGTCATGAAGAATACGCCACATACCAAACGCATGAACAGGCCCCCAAGAGACAAAAAATGATGCAAAAAGCAGGCACGTAGAACAAGCCACCTGACAATATACAAAATTACCTATGCACCTGACAAATAAAACAATAACCATCAAACAGACGAGAAAACACTAAAAAACAAAAAAACCAAGCAGCGCGACACATCACCATTGAGACAGAGACACAACAGAAAGACAACACTATACTTAACAGCATTCACTCTAGATAATTCTACTTTCAACACCCAAAAATACTACAAGTCCCAAACGGCCCGAAAGTTCGCCTAAACCTCCAATACCAAATACCCACTAAGTTCTCACATGACGTCGAATACACAACAAAAATGATTCTAGACAACACTATACAACTGATCCAAGCCTAAATAATAACAATCAATGAGCACAACAACCCTCTCCAGCATCTACATCCTTTTCGACCTTACACAGCTGGTAATCTATCACCATCACTTTCCAAGACTTAATATCGGACGAGTGGTGTGCAATACTCACGGGATATACACAGAGGCTACGCGAAGGGACTAGGGACAGTGCAATCAATAGCAAGAAACGCATCCTTCCAAGTTATTCCTCTGTCAAAACCTAGTCACAAGGCGTGAACTCGCAAGTTAACTCGAGTCCAACTCACGCTGTAAATGCAAAGGTTTGATTAGCTAGGCAGTACAAACACGCAGGATACGCCTTTTTCGGTATCGAATGTTAGCAGTCCGGCGTATTTACGACTCATGCTCCTTAACTCACGTCAGCTGCGTCACGCCGAAAGAAATTTACAGTTAAAGAGAGAAGCACATACTGGTACGCCTGATTGCCACCAATGAAAAAAATTAATAAATTAAGAATAGAGCAGATAAGAAAATAGACATGTGACCAAAGACATGCTATTCACAACTGAATCTATTGACAACTCATGATAATCGAACGAACCAAACCAAAAAAAAAATAACATAAAAAACATATATGAAAAACAACAAACAGCATAATAAGCAACAAAAAAGAAACATAAAACAAAAATAAACACGACAGAGCAAAACAGACAAAAAAAAAAAAATACAAAAAAAACCACAAAACGAAACATAACATACAATAGAGCGAGAGCTATAACAAGAACATATTGAAAAACATAGACTATATCCACAAAAAAAAAATACCAACGATTCGCAAAGAAATCAGAAACAAAAAAAAAAATAATAAAGATAAAAGCAAAAATATACAACTATACAAGCGAAAAGTAATAGCTGGCAAATCAACAGCTGGATGACGAAAACGAAGAAGATAGAGAAAAAAAGATAATCAAAACAACGGATTAAAGATGTCGAAACAAAACACAACTAGGAGACAACTCGGAAATGGACAGCAAGCCAAATACTGGAGCTCAGGACAAGTAAAAAGATAAACTGAAATAGAATGAATGAAAAACGGACAGGACGAAGAATGATAACGAGACCTCAACAGAAAACAAAATACAAGACCTACTTCTGATCAGGTGTTATGAAAGCAAAAAACAATGAAATGAGATGACAACAGGAAAGACAGATGGCCGTCGTGGAAAACGAACAAGAAAACAGAAGATAAATTCCAAAAACAAATAATGATGAGATGATATGAGGAACAAGCTGAAGAAAAAAAAAGCATATAAAATGGAAAATAAAAAAACAGAAAAACGAACCCGAAAGAAAGAACATAAAAAAAGAAAAATCAAGTGAAAGACAGGCTAAGAACAGACAGTGAAAACAACAAAAAACGCACGAAAAATCAAAAAATCAAAAAAAAAAAAAAGAAACCACCCAAAAAACGAGCAAAACAGGCAAGAATCACATAAAAGCAAAACTATGCAAAACCCCAGAAAAAACAAAAAATAAAATAAATGTGAGTAAAAAAAAAAAATATCATAAGAACAAAAGGAACGCCAAAGAAAAAAACAAAAGAATACCTGGACACAGAAATAACAAAGAATGTAGAACAAATAGACGGAGAAAAGGCAGAAACATAACTATGCCAAAAGTAAAAAGTAATGAGGCGATAAGAAAAAAACAACAAAAAAAAAAAGCCATCAAAAAAAAAACAGAAGCCAATCCCAACACAGACACAAAGAACCGACCACAAAATAAAATGTAACTACTTTAGCAAGGCGTAAAATAGTAAACAAAAAAGGAAACCAGTGTGAAAATAAAACAAATAAAAAAGAATATGCAAACAAACTCAAGCTGTAAACTAAACAGACGCCAGGGACGAAAGGCAAATAGAAATGGAATACCAGGCCGATATATTACACAATGGCGGTACTATCAAAAAAAAACAATAAAGACAAACAACAAGGACCAGATGCTAAACAAAGTTAAAAAAACCTCTCCAAAGAGCAAGCTCCAACATAAAAAAATAAGACAAATAAGAGTGATCAGGAATGTCGCACACGACAAAGAAAATGCACAAAAAACTTAGGGAACGGACAGACCAGCCAGCAATATAAAACACAGACAAAGACCGACCAAAAAAGAAGCACAGACACCGAAAAAGAATAGAAACGAGACAATGAGATTCAAAAGATATAAGCAATAGACAACCGCAGAAAATAACTGAAAAAAAACAAGAAAGGCAATATGCATATAATCACTCACAATGTGTGACCTAGCTGAACGATAAACGCATGTGTAACGACGACAGGCATAACCTGCAGGGAGTAACAAACTACTCAAGCACTAAGAAAGCTGCAGCCTTGAACAGATAAACAGAAACCTCATAAGCCCAGCTCATAAATAGCAAGAGACAGTTGACGAATCAAACAAAGGACGGTAAATAGATAGAAAGAAATATGGTACATGATATCACAAACATACCCGGACTGCACGCAAAATGAGACAACTTATCCAGACGACGATTGCTACTGACAACACAGAACGAAAGAAAATAGAAAACAGACAGGAACAAAAACGAAATTCACCGAAACTAGTGTGCCAATGAACACAGGCACTCCAAATAAAAAAAAAGGGGGGTGCAAGGTCCAACGAACATATCGTGAGAAAGTTACACCAAAGCATACACATAAGAAAAAAAATGCGAGAACGAAAACAAAACAACGTACGACTACACTCTGTCCTCACCTTACGCGTGCCTGATATAGACAAAGGAAAACCACTGGAGGAACGAGTGACACGAACAGTGAAAAGAGAAACATAAAACAGACTAAGAGTACAAAACACCAAATGAGAAAAAAAAAAACGAAAAAACAAAAATAGAAGATAAAACACGGGCGGACAAGAACTACGGGGAAAACAAATGAGAACTAAAACCTCCATAAACCCTCAAACCACAGAAAAATAGAAAAATCTAAAATCACGAAAACTAAAATAACATAAGTAAAAAATGGATAATTAAATATCAACCCAGAGCCGCCACAAACATCATTAAACCGGAAATCACATGAAGAGCAAGAGAAATAAAAAAATAAGTAGGTCAAAACATAAAAATAAAGACAAACAAAAAACAAAAAACCAAAAAGTGAAACAAACACAAAAAATGAATAAAACAACACAAAAAAGAAGAAAACAAAAAAAGAACAACACAAAAAAAAAAAAAAACAAATACTACGAAGGTAAAAAAAACCAGCCAAGGACACCGTGCTTGAGAACGAGATAGAAAAAAAGAACATCATGAGAGTAATAAAAATACAACAAAAAAGAAAACGAAAAAGTGACAGAAAAAACCACAATCAGAGACTTAAGACAGACAAAGAAAAGACAAAAAATATAGCAAAAACAAAACAAACCCAAAAAAGAAACAAAAACCCAAATAAGTGAGCACAACACAAATACACTGAACAGAAGCGAAAGAGAAATAACAAAATTATAGCGAAACAAAGCCATGGACAGACAGATAGCGGGTACGATGATCAACGAAAGAAAAAACTAACATATACGAACCAAAAAATAAACAAATCATACGTATATCAACAGGAATATGATAAAGCAGAGCACAAAGATCAAACAGTCAACGAAATCCAATACAAAACAAACCTAGCGAAGTGGCAATAGCTCTACAGTCTCTCATGTTAATAGACAGAACAGAAAAAGAAAAAAAAAAAAAACAACAAACACAACTGGCAGGAGAGAAAGATACAAAGAGAGAGAGTAGCGACATATTGACCTCTACACACAACACAGTGAACCGAGAATCAGAGACACGAAGAAAATAGAGTCGAAACATGCGAACATACACGCTAAACAAGTGAGAACAGATCAGCACATATCCCAACACAACCAGCAAGCAACCGAGAAGACAAAACAAAACAAAGAGCCGACAGAAGTATACGCGGGAAACAAAAATTGACGTGAGGACAGAGACAAATCAGCTGCAACAGGTCCAAAAACAGAAAATAGTGAAACAACGAAAACAAAAACAAAATCAACACAAAGACAAAAATAAAAAAACAAATAAAGCAAAAAAAAAAAAAAAACCAAAAAAAAAAAGAAAAGAAATAAAAAAAATAAAATAAACAAAACAAAAAAAGGGAAAAAAAAAACAAAACAAAAAAAAGAACAAAAATACAACACAAAAACCAAAGCAAAAAAAAAAAAAAAAAGAAACAAAGACAGAATCGCCGGTGCCATAACAAAAAAAAAACAAGAAGAAATGAAAACAGACACGAAGCAAAACAACAAGAAAAAAAAAAAAAAACAAGCAAAAATAAACAAAAAAACGAAAAGACGAAAAAAGACAAAAAAAAACAACATAAAAATGAAAAAAAAAAAAAATAAAAAAAAAAAAAGATATATTAATAAAACCCCCCCCCCCGCCCCACCACCCCGCCCCCCCCTCTCCCGCCGCCCCCCCCCCCCCCCCCCCCCCCCCACCTTCCCCCCCCCCCCATGAACAAACCAACAACCAACACAATCACCAAATTGGACTCTAACAATCACCACTCACATGACTAAACCCCCTTTCCTCACCACACTGAAAATACGACCAACGCTATTCGATGCAACTAAACTCTCAAACAACAAAAAAAAAATACCGCGCACCCTTCCCCACTTCTGCGCCGCACCAAATATACCAACCTGCAACAAAAGCATAAGAAGCCACTAACCAATACCAACACACACGACACACCCGCCCAAAAAGAACAAAAAAACGGAAAATAACGAAAAAACTCTTCAACTCCACCCTACCCCCCAGCGGCCCCCCCCTCACGAAACACCCAACAAAACTTTCAAAACAAAATAACCAAAGAAGACTTAAAAGCACCCCATACAATCCCCACAACAGTACAAACACTAAAAAACCCATATAAACCAACCAGCTAATTCCAAAAACAGTTAAGAATGTCTAACTCACTGACAATGACAAAGCTAATACGTACAGAAAGATAACAAACCACAACGTGCAGAACAAAAAAAAAAAAAGACCGACGACCCGCGGACAAACGAGACAATGTCAACATAAGATCCAGCTCGGCCAAAAAAACGAAATAACACGTCTCACACCAGACGCAAAAAGTACACGAGCACACAACACAACCAAGAAACTATCAAAGACAACGACACACTCCGAAACATAAACAATTGACATATGACACACGTTCATAAAACTAGCAGGCAACAAGACATTCGAGCACGACGGCATAGTTAACAGATAACAAAATACATACTGCGAAAACAAAACAAACACAAAAGAAAAGCAAACGACTGGATATAACAACATCTCAAAACCGAAAATCCACAAAGAGCGACACAGCAACCATGAATGCAAACAAAAGACGAAAGAGCCTATTGTACTAAACTCAGCAGTAACGTACACAGAAAAACAATCGCGTGGTTGAAATAAAGAAGCAGCACCGTAAGCTTAGAAAAACTCAAGAGAAAGCAAAGCATACTTAAATCAGGAATAAGAAAATAGAAGTGCCACATAAAGCAAAGTAAAAACAGACGGAGTATAGTTAAATATAAGAACTCACACACGATTCACACCAGGCTCCATGTGCATAAACGGGCACGAAACAAAAAGAAAACATCGAGAACAAAATAAAAAGAATCTCGCAAACGCAGTAAATCAGTAAAGGCACAAGCTTACAGAGCATTTAAGAATCGTAATCACAAACTAGCAAGCCGAACAAAACAGAACGCCATGCATATCGTCACACAACAAACCCAAAACAAAAACAATATCGAACTTACGCAATCAAAATAAACAAGAAAATCAGAAAAATAACAAAAAAAAAAAACAAACAGAGAATGCTACAAATGCAATCCCGACGTAACCCAGAAAAAAAAAATAAATCCTAAATATCACGACAATCGATAAGAAAAAAATAGCAATACAAATCAAAAATTCACAAACCAGAAAATAACCCGACGCAAAGAAAAATAAATAAACAAAATCAAAATAACAACAGAGAAAACAACACAGAAAAGAAAAATCAGAAAAATCGTTCCCAATCTAAGGAAAACAAAAAACCATAATAGCGACAACCAAAACAAAAAAGAAAAATCGACAATAATAGTGCAAACTCCCGACAGAGAAAAACTCAAACACCAAAAAAATACAAACAAAGAACCGATCCCTAGTACATAACAAAAAAAAAAAAACCTAAAGAAAATGTAAACGCCAACAAACAAAAAAAACAAACCAAAGTCCAGAAGGACACAAGACACCAGCACTCCAAAACAATAAAACAGAACACTACGGAAACAAAACAGCTCTCCAGATAAAATTACCGCAAAAAAACAAACATCAATGAAATCCCGTCAAGGCCACGATAACAAAAGACCAAAAGCACCAAAAAAAAAACAAAAAGCAAAACCAAAAGAAAACACTCCACATATATATCATTACAAAGAAAAAAAAAAAAAAAAAAAAAGAAACAAAAAAGCCCAGGAGTACGAAAACAAAAAATCAATATTCCATAAAGACAAAAATACCCGCGAAAATCATCCAAGTAGGACACAAAAACAAAAAAAAAACAAAAACAGAAGAAAAAAAACACACAACAATCCCTCAGCCGCGAAAATCACATCCAATCCGAAAAGCACATATAAAACAATAACACTTCAGCAATAGATAACGCCACCCCGTAAAAGAAACCAGTAACAAAACAAAACAAACAAAATAACCAAAGGCCGCAGAATCACCCAACCGTCAAAAAAGAACCAACCCCCAAAACACGAGATAAAGACAAGAAAATCAAACAACGATAATCCGTCACCAAGTCCAGAACCGCAACCGATAAGAGCCAGATCAGCAAACAAAAAACAACCAAGGGAAACGCACAAAAAAAACAAAACCAAAAATAAAAAAACTCAACAAACGCCCTAAACATCACTCACCACAACCAAGACAGAGAACACGATATCGAATAGTACCAGCTCACACATATACATCCCGGAAACACAAATACCACAAACAAGAAAATACAAAAAACACCGTACAAAACAAAACACAACCCACCATGAAAATACAAAAAGACAGAGCTTCTGCAATCAAGAATATACACCGGACCACGTACTCAAACGTCCTGACCGACTCACCTACCGAACAAGACAATAAACAGCAGGACCACGATCCACACGACATGTCAATCACAAAAAGAACAAGGTAGGAGCACCACAAAAACACCGACGCAAATCTCTTAAAAATGAAAAAACACATCACAAGACCAAACATATAAGAAACAGACTCAACAAACCACACCCAGAACAATTAACAAGAGACCAACAGAGCCTCAAAATACGCATTGATAAAAATCGTACACACACCTAAAGCGAAAAACCCATTAAGAAAACAACGAACAGAACAATAAACACACAGAGGCACAGGAAAAAAAACAACAAGAAAAAACTCAATCCCAGCCGAACACAGCGCAAAAAGCAATCTCCACCTACAAACAAAGCAACAAGGGCGGAAACAACAAAAACAGAGTACATGAAAAAAGAAAAAACACAAAAAAGAAGCAAACCACGAGAAGCTAAATATACGACCATACAGAAAGAATAAGCATATAGAAAGAGACACACGACAAATGCATGCACCCAAAAAGCAATTACATCAAAAGAAAAACGGCAAACAAATAACACAAAAAAACAAACATAAACACACCAACTAAGACTAATAGAACAAAGTCAAATCAACATACGTCAAAAAATGAGCAAAAAAATAAAAAACTGAGAATAAAACTGTAAAAAGCAAGCAGCAAAATTAAAACCAAAAAACTAACAAAAACAAAAATAATAAACCCCAATAGACGACTACAGACAAACTATAAATCAATAAGATGAGAGAGTATAGGTAAATCGAATAATTGAAAGAAAACTGTCTCAAATATTACCCAACGTCAAATTCGACCACAGAAGATCAATAAATCAAACAAAACAAAAAATCACAATAAAACATCAACAAGTAAAAAAGTTCCGAACAATAAAAAAAATATATAGAAAGGATTAAAAACCAATTACAAACCCAGCAAGGCAGTAAAGAACAAGCTACGGGGAAAAATACTGTCAGAACAGAAAAAAAAAAAAAACCCAAAACAACACTCCAAACTAAAATACACACACACAACAAAAACATAAACCAAACAAAAAAAAAAAAAAAGAAAAACAAAAAAAACAAAAAAAAAAAAAACAAAACAACAACAAAAAAGCAAAAACCCAAAAACAAAAACAAAAAAAAAAAAGATATAAAACTCAAATATACCTCGCTGAAGGGATCACCAAACGAAAAGTAAAAAGAATACAAGTAAAAAGAAGAACGAGTACACAAAACAGCCCAAAAAAAAACAAACCACCAAAAAAAAAACAGGAGAATCCATCTCACTTAAAACACAAAGAGAAAAAAGAACTTAAAAACAGAGATAACGGAACTACAACGAACATAACAACAAACAATCATCATGACATCTAACAAGGACCATTCACTCCGGGACGCACTAAAAAATGCCAAATAAGCAACATCAGCAAGATAACGACAAACCATCGATATTAAAAGAACCAAAAAATCACACGAAAAGACATCAAATCGAACATGACGCGGACAAATCGCCCCAAAGACCGACAAAAGTCAAATCGCAGTCCAGACAAAAATAGAGATGACAGGAAATAATAGAAACAATGCTAACAAACGAACGGATCAGAGCCAAAACTGAATCCCAACAAAATCGCCGACACCGCCCTCGAACAATATCCTGAATAACACACAATCAAAAATAAACACAACAAACAAAACAGAAGAAAGCAAAGTTACTAACACACAAAACAAAAAAAAAACAAACGACTAACACTAGATACACAAGTAGAAAAAAAAAAGTACTAACAAACAAATGACCACAAATCACATGACACATACAAATAGACAACTCACAAATAACAAAAAAAATCAAACAACAACAACAAAAGAGAGGGGAAATGCACGAAGACGAACAAGAGAAGACAGAATGTAAACATGGATTGACATAGAGAGTTCACGACATAAAAAAAAACAAAAAAAATCAAAAACCTAACCGTGCATTAACCGAGTACAGTCAATATCAAACAGGAACTGAGCGACCCAAAAATCGTTGAATTCGACAAAGACGGACGAGACAATAACACCTAGACTCATGCTAAAATTAAAAGCAAAAAAACACGCAACATGTCCAAATAAAACACTGGAACGAGTGACCATAAGGTCGATTAACAGGAAAATGACAGATCATCGACAGATACAATCACAAGGATAAAATGAGATAGCAAAGACCATGGTACAGGATGACATAAACAAGCGAAAGCGCATATGCATACTAAAATCCAGCGGACGAAGGCATTACACTGTACAAAGATTAGAAACAACTAAAACTAAAGTAGAACATGAACACCGACCTGCACCACAGTAGGAGAAGACCACATTACCCGTAACCCACCAACTCAAAAATCGATCACTACAATTCTCGCGAGTGAATATACACGCAACTGAAAAAGAAATGATGAAAGAAAGTAGATAAGAACATAGCAAAATCAGACCAGATAGCAACACTTGTACACACAATACCAGCAAAAAAGAAAAAATAGAAACCAAAAATAACAAATATAAAAAACAACAATCAAACGAACCTTGATACTATAGAATTATAGGAATAGAGAACCTTACAAAAACGGAGGAAGCGGCGGTACGAAGTAACGCCACCAAATATAACAATAAACAAAATAACAAATAATCACAATAAACACAAAATAAATCCAAAGTTGTATAATGAACCAAGAAACAAAAACAACAAAAGATATTCAAACATTACAAAGATAACACCCAAAAAATGACAAGGTAATCTACATGACACCAATCAACCTTTATATAATACAAAAAGGAAGTAAAACCGAAGATCGACTAAGTAACAATAAGAAAAATTACTATTGAAAATAAGACGCACGATGAAAAATAAACGACTAAAAATATGGCCCAAAAAGCCGTAACCGCGTGTGCCTCATCTCTAATATGCAATATCAAAACAAACAAAAGCATAAGACAGACTACCAAAAAAAAAAAAGAAAAGCCAGAGCTCACTATATAGTGCAAAAAAACAAAGCCCCGTAAAATGCACCCACCGATGAAAGCAGAGAGCAAATCTAAGACTTGCCTAACGTCTATCGTCAGTAACGAACATATACAAAAACAAGCCAATAATCACCATATAATATACCACAAAAAACGATAAATTATGACTAGAGGTCTCAAAATACGACTGTAGAACATACAAGAGCAGACAGAAAAAAATAATCAACCGATAATAAGTAGCCCCCGAGACATTCGGGAAACAAAGAAGCCTTAAACCCATCGCCATATCATGTAGATGGGACATAGGCGTAGATAACGAAGCCAATACAAAGAACAAAGACAATAAGTCCAGTGCAGAAAATACAACCAGGTTTTGAAGAATGTGGAATGCAACGGAGAGCTGCAACTCCCAAGAGAACCGAACGGATTACAAACTAATTCAATTAGGTAGTGGTGGTAATATAGCTAGGGCTTGGAAACGAAATATGATTTTTATGCAGCGTGTGGAATCGCCACCGAGCTAGGAAAAATCTTGGCGGACAGAATACTGCGGGATACAGTATTAGCAGACCGCCCGATACACGGAAATAAGCTATGTGGACATAGAAGCGGAGTGAACAGAAGTATAACAGATATCAATATTGAACACATACCAACATACCAAGAGCGAAGATTAAGAGACATAATATGTTGAGAAGGTACAACAGCGGACAAAGATACAAAAAACCAAAAATGTAAACGACCAGTAGCAGGAAAAGCATGTGATAAGAAGATCATCAGAGCGCTATATTTCAAATGAGAAACTGTACACATATCCAACGATAACAAGACGATCCGATCACATCAGAAATAGCTGCGCAATACGAATATGGCGTGGACCCGCTAACACGCGAGGACCACTTATGGAGGCGCAAAGCGATATATTCCAGAGGACTACAAAAATACGACGAGGAATCTGTGCATACGGAGACAACCAAAAATGGACGATAACACAGACGAGGATATCAAGCTTCATCAATCACCATGGAATTGACAAAGTAACAGCAATAGAAAAATGAAAACAAGAAAACATATGACGATCCTAGCAGGGAAAATACAAGACATCCCTCAATAACCTTATAAGACGAAACGACAGAACTAAAGACCCAATCAGCACACTATCTCCCAAATGCGAAAATAAATCTAAACAAAAATGTCCGAATATAGTACAACAAAGGCGTAACTGCAAAACGATGCAAACCCAAACACACAAAAAGACAAGACCAAAGACCAAGTTTGAAATGATGAATATCAGAGTATATCACTCATACACAACCCGAGAAAACGCGACGAAATGCCACCATAAAATAAAATCATCATACAATCATAACCCAAAAAACACAAAATCACCGACAACCCACCTAACCACAAAAAAACCCACCCCCAAGCAACACACCCACTAACATTCCTAAACACCCCTAACAAAAAAAACAAAAAATACAAAAACAAAAACTCAGAAACAACCTAAGACAAGAACAAGTATACAGAAAAAACTAGTAAGAGTACATAAAAACTCAAGACAACAGAAAATCAGTCAGTGCGCAACGAATAGTCGACACAAAACCCCAACAGGACAAATGTAAAAAAAAAAAAACAACCAAAAAGACCAACTGACACAACAAAAAGAAACTACCACCACGAATCAAAAATTAAAAATATAAAAATCAATAAATAATCATAATGAAAATTAAATAAAGAAGAGACAAAAGGAACAAATCCAGAACTGGAAGAAAGAAAAAATAAATCAACAGTAAACCAGTAAGAGAAAAACAAAAGAAGACAAGAGAAAAAATAACATACACAAACAAAACCAAAATCAATAGACAGATCGACTACAATAAAAAAGAACAAGATAAACTATAGCGACATCGTACAAAAAGACAAGCAAGCCCAACAAAAGAGCAATAAAAACAAGACAACAGAATAAAATAAAAAACGAGACAAAAAATGGGCACAAAAAAACCAAACGGCAAAAACAAAAAACCAAGCCCCAAAAACAACCGCAAACAAAATAAAAAAAAACCACAAAAATAAACAACTAAAAAATCAAAAACACAAAAACTGGAAACATGTATAAAAAAAAATCAACAAACCAAAATTAAAGAAAACTGAAGATACCCCAAACACAAAAAAATAAACAACAAGTGACCACAACATACTGTACAACAAAACAGAACAACACCCAAACCAATAAAAAAAAACACACGCAAAATTGACTGGAAAAACCCCACAAACCACAACAAAAAAACACCAGAAGAACAGAACAAATGAAAGCATAACAATAAATCAAAAGACACTCATACGAGCATTGCAATCCTAAGAACTATCGAGCACAAAAAATTACAAACAGAAAAAACCGAACTATAAATTAAAAAAATCAAACACTAACAAATAAGCAACAAAGACCAAAAACGATTAAATACTAAGCAAACAGCACCCATGCATTAATATACCACCCTAACCCGGACCAACCTCAACCGAAATTGTGTTTTTCAAAACTGCACCATGACCACACACAACAACATAGAACTGGAAACCGAAAAAAAAAAAAAACAATCGACGACTCAGTCACTGTGTATCGCACTGAAAGCAGAAGACACTAGACAACAACACATCGATCATTCCAACACACCAAAACAGAAAGAGCTCTGCGAAAACTCATAAAAAGAACCAGGTACAAAACCATCCCCAAAAAAAAAAAAAACCCAAAACAAACCCCCAAATAAACCTAAATAGAACACAGTGATATTAGCAGAGAACGACTATAGATGGAAGTCGGAAGGCAAAATGAAAAAAATAAGAAATAACTAAGAAGATCACGAATCAGAACAGACGAAGCGAATCCGGGCTGACCAGTACTCAAAAAAAAAAAAATACCAAAGATGATAATGAACAACTGC
>Ga0179593_1403013_pt1 | contig 14038 bp, 11 predicted proteins | sample CZODoug2_1_08_16_FD_185931 | JGI IMG/M metagenome (GOLD analysis project Ga0179593, IMG submission 185931) | Vadose zone soil fungal communities from Angelo Coast Range Reserve, California, USA - CZODoug2_1_08_16fungal (PacBio error correction) | ecosystem: Environmental > Terrestrial > Soil >...
TGGGGAATGTTTTCTCCGTTCTATTGAGAAATGAACCAGACATAGTGTCTCCGTATTTGCTTAAGATGGTGAAGGTCGGCTAAAAGAAAGGCTATAGTGGAGAGAAGCGCAAAGGAGAGCCGAGGACGGATTGGAAGGGAGAGGAGTGAACCCGGAAAAAGGCGAGTGCCTTAAGTTGATACTAAAGACTAGGGGAGAAGGAATTGACAAGTCGAGTGGGTCTAAGGAGAGGGCGTGTTGATGATAATTGTGAGGAAGCAAGGGAAGAACAAGCAACGGAGGCGTGATATTGTCATGCAGCGAGAGAAATGGGGGGCCGGGAAACATATGATCGTCTTTTAAAGCCCCGCGACGTGCCGCAAACTGCCTTCGAACGATTGCACCCGAGTCGGTGGTTGGATCACTACAGAAAAAGACGGCGGTCGGGGAAGAAAGTGCAGGAACGGACCCGACATGCCATCATGAAGCGACGAAGAAATTGAAACGGGGCGGACAACTAAAACGCGACAATGGAAAAAATTTGACTAAAAAGAGGGAATGGGAAACCTGTATCCAAACCCCGCGATGGAGGAATCACTCAAAATGAGCAGTGGAAACCAAGTAAACGCGTAAGAAAGAAAAAGCCATGAGAAACAACTGAAGAGGCCAAGTCGCGAGGAAGTTTAGGGAGAGCTGAAAATCCTTTCCACAGTCTCTAGAATTTGCCCTATACTAATGTCGAAGTGAACCGGGAAGAAATGGTGTCAGAAGACTAGAAAACGAATTCACCGAGAACCTCAGCCGTGAAAAAAGGCATAGTTCAATCCTGGACTAAAATTTGGATTACCATGAAGAAAGCTCTCGACCGTTTCAATCGTCACTCGGCCAGCTGAATCCAAAAAGTACACAGGTTCTAAGCTTATATGGATGGGAGAGGACATTCAGGCCGAGGCTGAAAAGGCTGAGGGGGAGTGGCTAGAACCCAGGAATAGGGCAGCGGCTCGATCGAAAGCCGTTCATAGCATCGATAGTGCGGACTCTGGAGCGATTTGCTGTGTAATTGTTCACGTGTTTGATGCTGATGGGATATTGGGCAAAAGCTAAAAACTGGCCGATTTTACGAGAGGGGGAAGAGAGGGGATGGCCTGGCAAGTCCAAGCAAAAGCAAAAAAAGTACAAGACCCAATACCTCGGTCGGAGGTAAAGAGAGGGATCATGGAGAAGGAGCAGGAAATACCCATTTGCCATCCTTCGCGAGGGCGTAGCGCGCGACAAGAACGAAAATGGTGATACAGGAGAAGCTGACACGCTGGAAGTAATAGCTGGCGTCTCAAAAAGTGTCTGGCGCCTTTATTTGAAACGACCGGGGGGGTAGTACGGAGACGATGGGGGAAATTGTTTAGGGAAAAACATAAAGTTTGAGCTCAAGATACTAAAAGCCAAGCATAACCCTAACCTGCAGGTTGCCGGGACAGCGGAACGAAGTATCCTCTGCGAGTATAGAAGAAAAAAAGCAAATGGCAATTCGACGAGGAAAAAACCGTTCCAGCCGAGGATGAGATCTTGTGAAAAAATTCATGATCGGGGCAAAAGCCGAAACGCGACCTAGCCGAAGGAAAAGACGCGGTGAAGAAGAGAAACGCCATGCATGTTGGCAGAAAGTCAGGAAGAAAGAACGAGGAAGAGTTAGAAGAATCAATCGCCAATTGCGATATCAAAGCCGGCGCGCGGGAGGAAGGACGGAGCTATAAAGACTCGCAACGATGGCAAAATCATCTCGAAAAAGAAGGCAATCATCAATCATGGCAGGGAAGGGAAATACCGAGAAGAGGCTCATAAGGGAACTCACTCAGAAGCATTTCCGCCATGCTTCCTCAACATGTCGTTCATGCAGCAAAAAAAAAACGGCGCGCTGTCATCTTGGAACGCTTAACGACACCGGCAGGACAGCGAAGGGGGAGCTCTCGGCTAGAAGAAGAAAAGACTGTCAGATTGTAACAGCAAACGCCTGTCTCCTTCGTGTTCAGACAACGTCTGAGGCGGAAAAGGGGGAAATCCGCAAGAGAGGGTAATACGGGACAAGAACTTTTGGAAGTATGCTGCTCAACCTCAACCGGCGATATCCGATAGTCCAGAAAAGAGAAACTTGGAAAGATAATAAAGCACGGAAGACTGTTCCTTCCGATAGGAGAAATGCCTTTGGAGGGGTGCGGCAATCCAGAGGGTAGGGCACTTAAGGAAAATGGTAGGATTCGATTGACATCACCGAGAGGGACCATCAGCGGGTGCCTGGATAGGCGGGGTGAGGAGCGGCACCAAAAAGGGAAGAGGTGGTGTGACGACAGGATGCGTGTCTTTGAAGTCGCTTGTCGTCGCCTAGACTGGCAGCGGATGGAGAACCGCTGTCAAAAAAGCCTTCAGGAAATAAACCCAGAAAACATCTTAGGAAAACGCAAAGGATTAGCAAATGAGAGGCGCGGAAGGTTTTGAGGGAAGAAGTTGGGACAGGTGGAAAGCTGTTATTCACGGGGAGATACCGCACTGGGGACACTCCGTCAGAGGAGAGACTAGCAGCGAATCGTTTGGGTCTGGATATGCGCGGAAGCTGAAGTGACTTGCGGGCATGTCCGGAAAGGGAAAGTTGTCCAAAAGAGATGGGAAAATAAGGAATCGTCAGACATTGATTGAGGGGGGCTGCACGCCTGAACTCCAGTCCGCACACAAGGGAGAAGCGGGTTTTCAATAGAAAGGGCGAGTGCGGACGGTCTGTGAACACGGAGCCCGCATCAAGGGAAGGACGTTGTAAGAAGTCCGAGTCGGGGGGCTGGCGGCAACACTTCCTGCCCGGCGAAGTCGAATAACGGTTGGGCGAGGCAGACAGATGCCCCTGTAAGCTGGGAAGGCGAGATAACGAAAACGGAAATACAGCGATCCAAAAGACGCTTAACTGCGCCACGGTTAACGTCCAACCAGAAAAAAGCGATTGGGGAAGGGACCCTACGTGCGTAGACCCCTAGGGAGGATCGTGAAAGCGATTACGGGTTGTGGTGTTGTGGGAACAGTCGGGGAAGGGGAGAAGAGAGAAAAGGGAAAAAGACTCCTGTCTCATTTCGCTCAATGGATAGCGAACCACGGTAGAAACGCTGTGCGCATAAAAGCGATGTAGCGGAAAAAACCAGCGCGACGAGCATAGATGGGCCGAAGAAGGTGACTGGGGGGGCATGGGACTAACAGGAAAACCAACCCACGAGAGCGCAAGCAGAGACATATCCAATGTCCACAAGAAAAAGCAGCCTTGGGGGGTCCAAAAAAAAACGCATGGCGATGAAAAACAATACTGCCGGGTGAACTAGGGCGACCAGAGCAAGGAGGAGGAGGGGACAATCAGGTGTCCAAGAAGAAGAAACAAATCCAAGGCACGTAAACCAGCAACCATCTCTCTCAAAAGGAGGAAGAGGAAAGATATAGGGAGGGCACGCTGGCGGGATCGGGCCTAATTAGCGGGGAAGGGGATTCCCATGCGGGAAGATAGTGAACGGAATAACGTCGCTTTCATACTAAACGGCATGGATGTCTAAGTTCATCTAAATGATGTTGTTTGGGAACAGTAATGACACAGGGGAGCTGTGGGACTGTTCGGTACATGGACGCTATGGGGAGCTGCTGAGGATGAATCCAGTGGTTTTCAACTGGAGAAAACATGCCCTACGGGCCAAAATGCTGTCAATGGAAAGACAAGGCGAAGTACGGAGGTTGCGTTACGCTAGAAAGCGGATGAGGAAACAGCGTTATAACCAGTATGAGCGGACGCGAGAATCATGAGCGAGGAAAAAATGGATAAAGGGCTTGACGTGCGTTCCTGCGCTCCCTAAAAGTGAAAAAATTGTCTAAAAGACAAAAAATATCGGCTTTGTCCAGGAGCGAAAGTTAACCGACGTCCCTTGGAAAAAACATTGAGCCAGGAGGGGAGTTGACCGAACGGGCGCAAAAGCGTTTAGGTTGGCAAGTGGGGGATAGACAGCCCTTTGACAGGATGATTGGCGAAAACAACCGAGTATATTCGGGGAGAGCCGGGTCGGACGAAATGGGCAAGCGAGCAGGCTAAAGTCGACAACCCGCGAAAATAGGAGGAAGAGGGTAACATACGGAAGTACCGAAGCCAATGGTGGGAAACCCGCGATGGCTCATCGATGGTGAGTTGCGCTTGCCCTGCGCAAGGGAGCCGACAAACCAGGTGCAAATGAAAGCAAAAGAGGCATGGTGGGTTCCAGGAAAATGATAGTGAGAAGTTGCCCACTTTGAAGAAAGGACTAATCAAGCCCGTAGTCCCTAAATTATCCAGAAAAAAAAACGATAATATTAGTCTGAAGCGCCGGAATCAGCGAAGTAGGTGAAGAAATGCGATGAGTGAGGGAGAGAATAAGTATGTCCCCGCAGAAAAAAAATCAATCAACATATGAGCGCGCCTCTCAGGTACCCATCGGCTGAACGTGGTCCTGAATGGTCGCGGAATTAACGACGGCTCTTGAAAATTTGCAAAAAAAAAACCTCGAGAGTCATAAGAGACCGCAGCGGTTCGAGAAAAGGGAAAGAAGAGAGGGAGCAACATCCAGGAAATCCTTCTTTAAGGATTCAATCACAAAGGCAGTTTCGGGTGCCGCTCGAACAAACGTAAACAATGATGGAAAGCAGCTTCAGGGGCACTGTCGAATGGGGCAACCCCAAGCTAATAGATGTGGAAAGCACCAGGGGGAGGAGGCCGGACAAAAATGAAAGCATGAACGCAAGAGACAAGACAGAAGAGGGAATCTTGAATAAGAGATTAAATAGCGGCGCTGAGTGAGAATCAAGGACGTGAGATATCGCCTGGACAAAGTGGGTATTCACCGGCCCTTGCGTATTCTGAGACCCCGGACCGTCCTACATGGGAAAAAAAGAGCCCCGGAGTTAGGACTGTCGGAGGGGGGAATTTGTCTATTTGCACAGGCATTGTCCCTCGCCACGCAGACTCCGATCCGGTTGCTGATTCCACGACCGTGGGAGGGCGGAAAAAGGCCGGAGGGGAGTACGGTTGTGGAGGGGAGAGACGGCTTGGCAGAAAAAAGAAAGGAAGAACCATGCGGACCGCCTTCCTGCAACGCGGCGCGTCCTACGCGTTCGTTCTCAACACGATGCCCAAGAAGCAGGCCCTGAGAGGGATGACGTGCCGGTAGTGGGATGAGGGGAGCCAAAAGGGGGCGGGGGATTTTAAGAACTCAGGAGCGGTCGCAGGAGAAAGGATGGAGAAGGAACGCAGATCATGACTTGAAGGCCGGAGGAAAACAGGCCGCTCGGAACTTAAAACAGGCAAGGAGGGTCAAAACTGGTAAACGGTCGAGCTGCAAAACAGAGTTAGCGAAGTTCGATGGGTCGACAGGATCGGGTAGATCCGAGACCCCCCTAAGGAGTAAATAGGCGAATGGGCAATTTCTGATGAGGCGGGGTCAGAATAGAGCAAAGTAGGCCGACTGCGATGGGCAAAAAGGAGGGGAGGGTTCAGTAGGGGGCGAGGAGACGGCTGACAGCGAAACGTATGGGTGCGCACAATTTAGCACGATCCCCCATTCAGGTAATAGCACCCGCGCCAAACATTGGCAAGCCGTCCACAGATGAGGAGGCAGCCAGGGGGGAAAGCCCTGACTAAAAAGCATCAAAAGTTTCAAGACTTGATACGAGAGAAAATACACAGAGAAGATCAGCTGGTCTGTGGTGGAACGCCTGCGCCTATAGACGTGTAGGAAAAAACAGACCGAACGAGGTAGGCGGGTTTTAAAGGCTGCCGGAGGTAAGAAAAAATAAAAAAGGCACCACGCCTCTTAAATCAAACGGAAGGACAGCTTTTGCACAAGCCAGTTCGACCATCACAATCAAAACACCGAAAGCTTGTAAAATCAAGACTCGATCTCCTCCACCGCTCGAGATATCTGCACCGGGGATCACGAGCGCAAGCAGCCGCTGGTCCTTGTAGGGGAAAAGTCCTTCCAACCAGCAACGTGAACGCGCGGAAAGAGGGAAGCCATATCCTCGTTAGCAAAAAAGATGCACGCCGTACATCGAGGCATAGGGGCCGGAAAATATAGAAGTCTGTCATAAGGCTGATACCGGAGTTACAACAGGCGAAAGAAATTCCAGGCAAGGGAGCGGAAATTAGGGGGGATATGAGCTGAAAAAAAGAGGGTACATTAAAAGGGGCAGTACAACAGGCGCCAGTATCGTTATTAGGCAACAGGCTCGTACTGGGAGGAACGGCAGGAATGATATCAGCATCCAACTCCGGCCCGCGATCGGGAACGTCCAATGAAGTTGGTTTCAACTCAGCGGATGGCGGGACGAGAGGCTCCGGTTGGAAGCGGGTCGGAGTTGCTCAAAAAAAATGGGAGCAAAGTCTGGGGAATCTGCCTGATCACCACATGAAGAAATTCTAGACTGCAGTGGTCGAGGGAGGTACATGCACAAAGTGGAGAGTGGGAAGTCGTCGACAGATCCAAACGGGGAATTGAGAAAAAAAAAAGCCTACTCTTGAACTCCTCCTGACTGGGGTGAACAAGGTCAGAGGATCAAGACCACCGAACGGCGGGGAACCTTCTACCTGCTCGAAGCCAAGGAAATCGCGGATCATCAGGGGGCATTTCTCGCCGCTGCTGACAGAGGAAGAGTTGAGGGACTGAACGAAACTGCCTCAATATAGAAGAAAAAAGGAAATCTGTCGCACAACAAAAAAAAGAGGAGAAATCCAGGCCAACGTCGATACATCGTAGCTCGGTCAACGTCAGGAAAAACTGGCTGAGGGACCAAAATGTAACCTCACACCCTCCGCTCCGCAGGTGAGCTGAGTCGAAAACTATAGTTCAAATATAGTCGAGGGTAGGGGTACCAAGAAAGACACATAAAAACGATACCTACGTCTTACCATGAGTCGGGGCATACCAAAAGAAAACGAGACAACTTCACCACGGATCTCTCTAAACACCACTTGGAGGAGAGATCCGTTGGGCGGGAAGGAAAGGGCGGTCAGTGAACCAGAATAGTTGGAGGGAAGGTAGGATGGCGGTCTCGGGGGTGCTTGAGGGAAGGCAGACGCGGAAAGGAGACGAGAAGGGGAGTTTCTTCAAAGCCGAGAGGCCGACGGCGTTGAGTCCGTATGGTCAAAATCACAGCGTCCTAGTGTGGAGCAGGAGACATGGGACGCGCCGGCCGGTGAAAAGGAGTCGTTCAAACGAATGTTTGGAGAAAGGATAGTGAGGGGGCGGGGAATGAGATTGTGATAGGCAGGAGAGACAGAACGGCGGAAGGGGGATCTATCATGCAAGCGACCGGGCCGTCGATCGCTGGCCAACGGTGCCGTAAAGGATGCGAAATGTAGGACGTGGGGAAAGAGGTCGGGGTCTGAAAAGACCTTGGAAAATAGGGAAAAGGGCGTCGGTTCAGTAGACGTAGGTGCGAAAAAAGAACCATGCCATCATGGAACGAAAAAAAAAAACGGCAATTCACCTGATGTCCCCGCTGAACATGAGAATGACTAAGAAAGAGTGCAATGGTGCAGGATAGGAGAAAGGGCCCCGAAGAGGAGAAACATCCCGCGCTCCATATGGTAAGGGAGGGAAGCCAAAAGGAGGAAAAGCAAGGCCGGCCTCGCGCATAAACCAGATGAAACCAGGGTACTGAAAAGAGTGGCGTCTGGCGGCCGTGGATTGAGATACTGCAGAAGGGGAAGGTAGACAGTTTGAGACGGAGGGTGTGCTCCTATCTCAACGGTGGAAAGAAGTTGAAAAAGGACGAACTGGTGGAGCAGTCCTATCAAAATTAAACGGATCACCTCGCGCGTACTGTCGCCAGAGGGCAAGCCAAAGGGCGGCTCCTCGGGAATGAAGGCGCCAAGCAGATCGAACGTGAGGCGGACAGCTAGAGAATCGGAAAAGAAGAGTGGAGAGGCAGATGTGGGAGACCGAGAGGAGAAGTCAGCTGCCGCGCAATAAAGCGTGAATTATGGGCTCAAGACATTACAGCTGCTCAAAGAGTGAGGGGCTTTTCAAGCGATATGAAGTCAGTTTGGGCGGATCGCTCTGCAGGGGATTTGGGAAAAATTCAGGGCAAAGTGTGTGGATTGTGAGGGAACAGGGACACTAAATACTGCAGATTTTAAAGGAATGGGCCGAGCGATGGGCTGCAAAACGACTTCCGCCGGAGCAATTAGACATAACCCTCCGACCTCTGTAGATGGGGATAAAGAAGAGGGGATGACTTGTAGATCAATGTCGAAAGGTGGACATACCCAGAAACAAAGCCTTAGATTCGAATTTACGCGGCACTCAAAAAAGGTTATGACGGGGGGAGCTGAAAATCATGAAGTAACCTATAGTGGAGCTAACAGTGCGGGGGTCGGCTGCGGGTGGAAACGACGTGGGTGATCTTTCTCCGGGGGAAAAGGTGAGCAAAAACATCAAGGGTAAGAGATCAGACGAAAGCAGCCACCGGAAGGAAAAACGAAGTTTGAAAAGATGACAAGAAGGGACATTGCTCCGGTCTACATCCTCAACTTGCACGAAGTATGACGAGGTGACTGTCCCGGGGGGGGGAGTGACATAGTCGGGGTGTCGCAAAAGAGAGATCGAAAGAGCACGAAAAATATAGAAGAATAATATCGGGGTGACAGTATACCATAATGTTAATGCCAGATCCTGCGCTTAAGCCCCTTAAATCCGGAGGGCAGTCCAGTCAGAGATTAGCATGCAGATCAAAGGGAGAGAGCAGACAGCAGACGGAGGCGATAAAACGGAACAACCAAACTCTGGGAAAGAGAAAAGATCGAAAAAAGACGGAAAGAAAGACCTCAGGAATTGAGGAACCAATAATAGAAGGGCAGCCGAAGAGCGAAGACGACTTGCCTCCTAATCGTCACGCCTGGGATAACTGTAGTTTCAGGCAAAAGCCAAATCGACCAGCAAAAAGTCGCACGCGGAAAGAGGGGTCAAAAAAAAAGAAAAAACGGGGCATTGCTCATCAAAACGGATAAAGCGCGGCGCTGGGAGAGAAACGCTATCACGACTGTCCAATCGACAAAGGGAAAAGCCGAAGCATCCTGGGCCCCGGGTCAGGGGGGGAGACACTGGAAGAAAAATGCGAGGCCGCCACATCCGAGAGGCCCAGACAAACTTTGACAAGTGGTCCGCAACGGAGAGCAGCTCAGGGAGCTCGCTAAGGGCCGATCTATCGAGTCCGCAGAGCGGGTCAAAAACTTGAACGCGCGGAGGGAAGGCCTTTGTAGTTTCAATCCGATCACGGCTGGGTCTGGCGAAGTCAGTAGAGGGGAGGGTCAGCAGTTCCAGCAAGACACGGGGGGGCGCTGGAAAAGCATAGGGATGCGGCGTTTTCGATCACGGACCCAAGAACTGAAAGGTGAAGGAAAACAAAAGAGCTTCTTCTGTGGAAGCAGTCGCGTCGTGGAGGGCTCGAACAAGAGAGGGAAGGAGAACTGAGAGGTGCAAAGGGGGAAGCGAAGGAAGGAGGGAGAAAAGAAACATCTGCTGGACCACCCGCGCCGGCCTGAGAGCGAATAGCTGTTTGAGGGGATGAACTGGGTCTTCTGAAAAGCTGTGAGTTAGAGAACAAGAAAGGGGGAAGGAAGACGATCCAGGAGCGGGTAGTCCGGCCGCGCAAACGACGCAGAAGAGAAACGTTTGCATAATGCGCGACTAGGGACGTGAGGACAAAATTAAACGGGGAAAAGTGGAACGTTTTGGCCGAAGATCAATGCGGAGGAATAAATGAAATCTGCAGGGATTGACCCGTTAAATGGCCGCCCACGCGCAAATTCAAAGACCACCAAAGGCACGTCGTCAGGCGAGTTAGGTCGGTTGTAACCGTCTAAGAGGCAAAAGCGCGTTGGGGGTGGAAGTTACAAGATTAGACGGGGTCGCAGGATCCGATCGCAGTCGAGGCGAAATATACGAGTGGGGCTAATCAAATCCGCTGCCCCGGAACTGGGGGAACTGGGGGAAGTCATATCCGAAAAACGAAAAGAAAGGTCGAACAACGCTTTCGCGCCGAGGAAGCTGTTGCATAGGGGGGGGTTGACCCTAAACGTGGAGTAAGAAAGAGGACGGTTCTCCGGGAAATCGATGAAACGGGGGGAGGGTAGAAGATCGGAATGGGAGAAATAGGAGCGCAGCGACGAGCAATCCGTTATACTCATTTCGCCAAATGATGGCTCGCTGCGCTCGCAAAAGGCGCCATAAGACATATCACATTTTCGCGGAACGAACCAGCGCGACGGCAGATGGAAGGAAAGATGTACGGGGATGAATGTGTGAACGAAAAAAACCAAAAAGATGCAAGAGTTCCCCAGAGGGAAGGGAAAAGGGAAACGAAAAAGGGGGCACACATCATTTGTCAGAAGGGTCAAAAGATGTAACGATGCACGACATCCGACGGTGCGATGGATCGGTAGCACAGCAGCAAGGAGCGTCTTTTAAATGGGGAGGGGCAGTCGGACACAGGAAGACAGAAGATCGAAGGACAAAAAGAACCAGCCCAGCATCTCTCTCAACCAGAGGAAGATATAATGCAGGCACTCTTGTGCGGATCGACGTCTGAATCGGGCCTTTCGGACTCTGTGAGAAAAATGAAACGCGAGTCGGAGAGGGTAGGGAAGGAAAAACGCACCGGCATGATTGCAGAGTTATCGCCATTTGACCAGTAGGGCATGGCTAAGCGTGTGCGGGAAGCAAAAGGGGTGGCCGCTGCTGGCACGCGGGAAAAAGAAAGGTCGGGGGTGGTGGGGCATGGTTTCACAATGAAAACAGCAAATTCGTCAGCGCTAAAAGCTACTCGCCGCTGTTTCTAGAGCGGATGGGCACAAGCGTTAATTCCAAAAAAAATTGCAGATCGAAGAAGACATCCATGAGCGCGAAGGGGAAAAAACTGATGTCGTCAGGAGAGGAGGGAGCCATAAAAAAGGACGACAGTGTTCTAAAAATAAACAAACGTAATCGAGTTAAAAGGAGGGACCGCGAGCGACTCCAGGGACCCCTCTCTTTCGAAGTGAAGTTGACCATCTGCCTTGGGCACGAAAGGTTGGGTGGAGAGGCAATAGATGGGAAGGTGGAGGATATAATTCCAAGCCGGAAATGGAGGATGAGTTCTAAAACACCTTATATCGAGAGAGGACTGTTAGAGTACGAAAATGGACAAAACGATCATCAGGAAAGTCTCACAACGCCGAGACCTGAGGAGGAAGAGGTTCACAGACGCGAAAAAACGACGCCCTGAAGAGGACGATCTGAAGTTTGGCGGAGTGCCCTTCTGAAGATCCTAAACCTGGGCAATTAAAGTAAAAGGTTATTTTAAACGCAGATCCGTTTAAAACGTTTAACTTAAGGAAATGCTACGAAAAGCACCTAGCTAACCGCTCATTAGACCAGTGCTGACTATCGGCTTAGGAGCCGCCGGGTAACACGCGAAAATCGCGTAAACAGTGCGGGAAGTAGCGGTCGAGAATAAAACGGGTCCCAGCGACAAAGTAGATCTCAACTGACGATTCCAAAAGGCGCCAGACGATGTGTCAGATGTATTCCGACGGAGGACGTCGGACATGAGGCAAACTCTGCTAGGAAGCCGCTGGAAAAAGCTATGGTAGAGCCAGCAAAGAAGAAGGCGACCATCCGAAGAAAGGGCTTGAATCACCATCGGACAGTGTGGAAGTCACCGCCAATCAAACTCAGCAGCCGCGGTAGGCTGCCGAAGATTACCCGAAAATCACTCTAGGGGTAAGAAAAGGAAAACCCGGAAGGGATCGGGGGGACAAAATACAGGCTATGCACGCGGGGGAAGAACGCCTACCGAGGACGCTTGGGGATAACCATTAGCGGCCTTGACACTGAAAGGGAGGACGTCGAAAACAGAAGCAAATGGAAAAAGGTGCTTGGCAACGCGCTTTTCGATGAGGAGGAAGAAGGACGTAATAGCGGTAAAAAGAGGAGAATGAAGGAGAGGCTGGCAGGTCATTTGCGATTTGGCCAGTCGTTGATCCCGACTAATCAGGAGGATGCCCGTTGTTTGAGCAAAATATGCCGGCGCGACGTTGTCAGGGTCTGAGTGGCTTCTTTGGCAGAAAAATGAAGAAAAATTGCGGAAAGAAGACGCGGTCAAGAGTCGAGGGGGAGAGAAGGACGTGTCGTCTGCGAAGAGATAGGGGCAGATTTCCATCATGCCCTTAGATTTCTTGCCTTATGGTGAAAAAAGGGACAGCGTTGGAGAGGTACGGGTAGAGCTCCGGAGAGCTCGCGCAAAGGGGGAGCGAAAAGGAAGGACTTGAAGGAGAAAGATGAAGGAGGCGTCCGGCTCAGGAACTGCCATGAGGGGCTGGTCCCTGATGCACCGCGCTCTCATGCGGCTGAAGGGGTCGCTGTTTCGGTGGGAATCATGATCTTGCAAAAAGATGAAGATACACTAGGGAAAACCGCGGTCATCGGGTCGAATTTGCCTGAGGGATGTCGTCGATAAGGGATCAAGTATTGCAAAGATTCCGGTGACCGAATGACGGTGGCGCGGAGGGGAAAGAGTGCAGAAAAGAAAAAAGGATGGACATGCGAAAAATTTCCAGAAAAACAAGGGGGGGGAAACAACAAGGGGAAAGCCAACCCACGGCGCCATCCGCCAAAAAAAAAAGCCAGAAGGGTTTGACACGACAAAGATAAGGGAGGAAGCCAGGTGGAACAAAGTCAAATACACCTTTCAAAGAGGACCGGGGAGCGGGAAAGACGCCCTCAAGACGACATGCTGGCAGGACGCACGGCGCTGCGCGAAGGAAATATAGAACCCACCCGATCCCAGGGCTGGGGGAGGTTCTGTACGGAGTGAATGACGACTGCCATGCAATCAAAGCGGAAGCACGATTATCGCCAGGAGAGATGGGCCCAAGGGCACCCAAGCAGAAAAAAAAAAACGGAAAACGCGTAGCAACGAGAAGAGATCCGCCACCGACTCTGATATCTCATGCACCGGAAACGATCGGCCAGAGCTCAACGCTGGGGTCATGTCGGGAGAAGTAAGGAAGAAAAAAAAAGGCGGGGACGAGATGAAAGGGAACTGCAGAAGGACATTCCAAGACACCATCTGCACGCCTTCTGCAGATGGATGGCTGACCACTCCAGGAAAAAACTTCATGTCCTCAGAGGGGGAGACGTCTGTGCCCTCTGTCCGTCAAGGACAGTAAGGACGAGGTGACTTGGAAGGAGGAGAGGAATAGAAGAACCAAATCGGTCAAGGAAAACGGGCGGTCACCCTTATCGGAAAGGAGAAGTGTAGGGGGAAAGGCGAGCCAATAGGAACGTCAGGATGACGAATCCACGCCGCTCGCTCTTGACGTCAACTTTTGTTTGTCTGGCGGTAGATGTCGGTCGCGCGGCGACCTGGGGTGGGACGCTGTGAAATTGCGAAAAAAGGGGATCAAAAAAGAGGAAGCTTGCTGGAATCAATAAAATGCGTCCCTTTAATCGGAAAAATGCAATCCGGGGAGTACTTCATGTGCGGGATGGACGGCGAAGGACTTCGCGGAACCAACAATATGCATTGTCAAGGCCGGCAATTGTCGCAAACCCCGCCCGGCCGGGCGCCAGAAACCGACAGGGGAAAAAGGGCGGAGAAAAACGACCTCGGCGGGGAAAACTGCTACATGAAGTAGGGAGGCGCACATCACCGTCAGAGAGAAGATCATCATGTGAGACATTCGCGCCTTAGCAGGGTTGCGGAAGGGAACCTGCCTATCAATATCTAATCACCTCCCTCCAGGCGACCCACCCGGGAGGAAAATGGAGAAGGTGCCAGACAACGCGAAAGATAGAAGCAAGGAAATGTATCGACGGGGCTCGGGGAAAAAGAGAAAGGCCGACAGATCCGCCGTCCATGTCTTCGCCGTCGGATGAAAAAGAACGGCGGACCTCAAGACACAGCAGAAGCCCATACCGAAGGGAACAAAGATTTCTGGGTGGCAAGGAAGCCAAGGAACGGACGGAAAAACTTC
>Ga0179593_1563794_pt1 | contig 14038 bp, 13 predicted proteins | sample CZODoug2_1_08_16_FD_185931 | JGI IMG/M metagenome (GOLD analysis project Ga0179593, IMG submission 185931) | Vadose zone soil fungal communities from Angelo Coast Range Reserve, California, USA - CZODoug2_1_08_16fungal (PacBio error correction) | ecosystem: Environmental > Terrestrial > Soil >...
GCAGCGGAGGGGGGATTCAACCAGGGCAATGGTCGGGGCCTACTTGGGAGCGCTCTTCGTGTCAAATTTGGACGATGGGAGAGGAAGACGAGCGTGATGCCCAAATCCTGTAACCGCACACCTCGAAGATCGCCGATTTCAAGAATCGACGCAGGGGGGGATCCAGGCACAGCTAGATACCCATGTTCGGGGTCTTTGGAAGAGGTTTTCTTACTCTGGTCTTGCGCCTAGCGGGCAGAACAAGGCCCCTGACATCGTCGTCACTTAAAACCGGCTAGTCCTACCTCAAGACTTGGTCCGAGCCTGGAATCTCTCGAGGTTCTTCTTTCGCGCCGCATAACCAGTAGAGGGGGCCATAACTCCGTCTGGAAAGGAACAAAGTCCTTCCATGAAAAGACAGATACCAAAGGGTTCATGTTTCGGCATAAGCACAACACAGATTCTCGCGAAAAAGTAGCCTGTACAACAGGGAGATATGAAAAAAAGCTGCGGGGAAACCGACGGTGATTAGGAAATAGCACCGGCTACAAAAGGGGTGGCCGTAAACACCAATCAGCTCGAAAAAATGGAAAGCAGGTGCCGATTGCAGGGGAAAAGCCCCGTTTTTGCAAAGAGGGGAGGGGAAAAACGATGTTGGTCGACGGGAAGGACAGGCAGTGGATCTAAGAAATTCACGGTTTGGGGGAATCACTCCCAGAGGTCTAGGGACGGTGCCCGCAGAGGAAAGTGATCAACGGGCTGCCGGATGGAGAAAAGAATGCTCTTCATTGTGGTAGAACTGCAACGCGACCGGGAAAAAGAAGAGACGGAAGGCTCGAGGTAAACGTTTCGGGAACCAGGAAGGCGGAAACGCCTCCACACAGGGAAAAGTCGAGGTCGGCGGCAAGAGGGGGGGTATTCAAAAAGGGGAAGGTTCAGGGAGGGACGGGGAGCCTAAACTCCGAAGATCCCCTTAAAAAGAGAAAAGGGCGTGACGAAAAGAATCATGGTCTCACATTCTGAAAAGGGTGCCGGCCCCACAGGAAAAAACGGACTCAAGTTGTGAAAAAAAAGGGGGGGGATTTTTCCTATGCAGGAAAGCGTGAGGATAGGGAAAAGAGGGTGTCCGACGGCGGAAAAAGGGACAAAAGGGACCAACGGGGAAAAAGGGTATAAGAGCGGTTCTCCTCCTTCTCGACGAATCGAAGAAAAACAACGTTGATTCTAGGGGAAGGAGGAAGACGGAAAGACAAAAGAGCGACAACCGAGGAAAAATCCCCTGTTGTCCGGGGTGGAGGAGAATGCTCCTTAGAAAGAGAGGACTTGGGGGGATGAGAAGATGTTATCCTATCTCATAAGCCCCAAGCTCCGGGGTGGACTATAAAATCGACGGAACAAAAGACGAAGAATACTTTTATCCAGGGGAATCGGGAGAAACCGCTTTAGGCGAGAATTGAAGGAGTCGATTGAGGCTCCATCCCGCTCGCCAACGACATTAACCCTTAAAACCAACAACTTCAAGCCGACCTAGGCCGACTTTCCTGTGTGGCGGCTGAACGGGCCGGCTAAGGGGGCACAAAAAAAAACCTCAGACGTAGCACTTAATGCGATGACCTGTCAGTCGAGGAGGAACTGGGAAGAATTCCGAGCCCTGACGAAAATCCTACATGAAAGCCGCTCTTCTAAAAAGGGCCGCTGCAATTGGTCCCCTCCGGAGAACCTAGAACTCCCCGAGGTGTGAATACGGCAAACTTCTCTAGAGGGGAACACTTCATGAAGGCAGGAGACCAACGCTTCATAGCGGGTTCAAGACTATCTTGAGGTTTTCTCATCGTTGGACATAACTTAAAGGCCAAACTTCGCTCACCATTACCGTTCCCTTTGTCTTGCTGTCACGAAAAAAGCTTGTCGTGCTGGTTTCTCAATGATCTCTCTGGTCGGGATTTGTCCCAGTTCCGGGACGTCTGCATATCGAAAGTTTGTACAGCGGGGTGACGGATGCCGAAGATTTAGAGTGAGGGGGCTGGCACGATGAAAACAATGAACTCGAATTGTCTCGGTGGGATTCACTGGGGAAGTACTTTTGAGGTCGCGGCGGCAAACGTTGCGCTGAGAATCAGAACTCCGTAGGCGTTATGACCGAGGTAGCAATAGCCTACAATCCAAAGGAAGGCCATCAGGAACGTAACGCATAGGTGAGGGTCTGCACGGAGGGGGAGACCGGCATACTGAAGGAAGGGCGTCTGACAGAGGGCCGCCGATGACAAAACCGCCGCCGCGATGAGAAAGAACGCGCCAAGGCCCCTGGTGATCAAGAGGTCGGTGTAGGGCGACCGGGAGATCTCGAAATGACTCGGATCAGTTGAATAGGTTTTGCCGGGGGGGTACAAACAGGCCCTGGAAGTGCATCAGAGGGTCGAAGACTCGACCAGATAACACACGACTGAACCTCGTATGGACTGAAGTCCAGCAGCTAACAGTGGTCCCTTCTGAACTGACGCGCGGCAGAGGCCACCTGAAGAGTTCGGGCCGTACAGAGGAAACGGGGGCCGGGGGCCCCCGCCATGCGTGTACGGAGATCGGGACGGCCTCGTGTTTCCTTAAGAGACGTCGGTTCGATTTGGGTCCGCTCAACCAGCGGAAAAACTGCTCGAGACATCCGCGACGGCGCCTGCGGATCACATCAAACAACAAAAAAGTGATCCGGGGGGGGTGGTGTACCTTCTTCGTTGAAGACGGATCGTGGAATTTTTTTTGGGGTTCAGGGGGTCGCGAACCGTTCTAAACGACAACTACAACAACGACAGACACGAATCCCCTTCCCGTACAGATCGGGGACAACGGGGTTCAGGGGTCTGTAAGGTAGGCTCGGCGGGGTCATTCGCCAGCCCAAAGTCTCTAAGAACGAGAATCCGAAGAGGAGCCACCGCTGCGGCGACCGAAGCAGGGCGACGGGATTTGTTGAGTTTTCGGAGGGGCAGCCGCTCCCACAGGCACAGTGGCAGATGTCCAATGAGAAGGTAACGAAGAAGATCGCGGAGTAAAATGCGTGGAAGGCATCAAAAGCGCAGCGCGGCGAGCACCTCAGGTCGCCTCTTCTCGCAGGCGAGGGAGGCCGAAGAAAGTAAACTCTCTAACAGCACGGCTTGAAGAAGCATCTCTCGGAATGAAATAGAAGACAGGACGTCCACAGCTTAGCGAAAAACAGACTCCTTCGGCCAACGAAGCGCTCGGAATTTTCTGACGACGAGGGGATCTACAGGCGTTGCCTGAAGGCCCAAGCTAGTGTGGTCTAATCTACTGAATAGAAGGATTCAAAAAGATTAGAGGCCAATCTCGAAACGTGTTCCGAGATGCACCGGGCCGAAGGGGGGCGCGACTGCGAGCGCCGCGCGGGAGTAGGCTAAAAGATGGGGCAAGCGGGAGACGAATGTAACTAAAAAAGAACTGACCGGGGGGAAACCTGTTGGCATACACCTTTGAAAGGTCGGGGAGTAGTGGGGATTCGTCGTTGTGGTGTGAAGTAGCAACGGGACATACCCAGGCGACCCAACAGGACGGCACTATCCGTAAAGGCAACGAAGAACACGATTTCTAAAAAAGAAGGGAAAGGGGGGCGCCTCGGTAGTGATAATCAGCTAGCCGTCGACTGGGGCTCGGAGCGGTTTAGGGGCGGATCATGGCGACGGGGCACCAATCATTACCTAAGAAAAAAGAGACGGGGAAAAAGGGTTACCTTTTAACCATTAGAGAAAAAAAGGTCAGTGCCACAGCAACAGGTGATTGGACGCCTTAACGAGAAAGGGGGACCAGGACGCTTCAGTTCAACCAGGGGACGCCCGTGTCTGGTACGAAAGACGAATAGAGAGTCGGACGATGGGGCCTCGAGGAGAGCCTACTACGGGGGCCTGCTGCATTCAAAACTACAGTCAATCATGGCAATGCGATGAAGCCTTAGGCGATGAAAAAGACACCTCTAGGAAAAATGGTCAGATGGGTCTCTCGCAAGGCGGGGGGCCGCTGTCGCCGAGCTTGGCTCGTCCTAAGAAAAGAAACTCATATCGTCGGCAAGGAAGGAGGGGAGCCAATCAAAGAGCTGTTCCGCTACATTGCAGGCGGAAAAGTGGTCGAAAGCGCAAGAGGTCACCTCCGAAAAATGGGTTGTCCTGCCACGACGCCGCGCGGGACCTCTCTAGAATACACCTTTCCATGATACGCTCCCCTTTCTCCTGAAGGGTTTCCTCTTCCTCCCGAACCAAACTCAAATCTTCACAAGAGAAACCATGAGAGGGGACAAAAAACACTAGATGTCAGATCGGGGGGGGCGGGAAAACGAAACGCGAAAAAATTATAAAGCAAAACCGAGTTGGTGCCGGGGAAGACGGGGCCGGGACTGTGCGCAGGAAGATGTCCGGGAAAACACCTTTTTGGCAAAACGGCCAAAGGGGTCTGCCGATGTGACGAAACGGCTAGCTTGAGGGAGAGAAGTTAGTTGCGACACCCAAGAGTTTCTTTGGGAGGCTTGGGGACTCCTTGCTGTCTTAGAAGTCTTCCTTAAAAAATGAAGAGCTTCAGGTTAAAACAAATGCCACTGGAGGAGACCTGCTCCAGGAGAGCCTGAAGCGTTGATGCCCAGGACGTGCACAAGACGTCTACGCCTCAACCGGGAGTACCTCCTCGAGGGGGAGAGGGGGGAAAGTTGGTCTCTTAAGGATTCGCTTTGGACGTATTGCGCCTAAAAGAGGAGGAGGAAGAACTGCGCCGGGGAGGCATCCGAGACAACATAGGGATACAACAGTCGAATGCCGTCTCGTGCTCGCAGGCCACAGGTAGCGGGAGTGTTTCAGAAAAAGGAAAGCAGCAAAGGGGACATCGATTGTGTACAGAAGGAAGCACAAAGAAAGAGAACGGTGTCGAAGACGCGGTAGTCCATCAAGTCCTCGACTAAAGAGAAACAACACCACCGGAAGGGAGAGATGAGTCTCGACCCTCTTCTTCGAAAAAAAAAACGCTCTCCTCCCCGTGGAGGGGGGGGCTTTCCTTCTCGTCAAAAAACCCTCTATGAATATCACGCGGGGAAAGTCTTCCTCGGAGCCAATAGACCCCACTTGCGGATAAAACGAACCAAGGGGAAACATCCTGTCCTCAGAGGGAAAAGCAGATGGGGGGGAAGCTCTTCACCGACGGTAGGAACAGTGATCCTCAGGGGGCGGGAGGTCTTCGCCATCCCTCTCCGGAGAACCATGAAAACCCGCCCCTCCGGAAAAATGCAGAAGACCCGAGGCTTGCAGGGCGTCTACGGAGGACTTCCTTTGGAAACCAAACCAAAACTGCAGGAGAAGAGGTGCTCTTCCTAGAAAGCAATTTTAGGGAGGAGGAAGGGAATTTCTCCCGGACGACACCTTCCTATCATCAAGGAAAGTCCGGCCTAGGAAAAGCCTCGGAACTTCCCTCTGAGTTGGCACCGGAAGACTCCCCCCTACACATCAGTTGGGTTTTTTCGTAGGGAAAACCTAAAAAAAAGAAATTCGATCCCTGCGGGAAAAAACGGAGGGGGACTCTGCGCGTGTTGCACGCCTGCTGCAAAAAATGTCTCCGGGTAAAACGGCACCCTGAGAAAAAGTCCCGGCGCGAGCCTTCGGGAAAAAATGTCCCAACGGGTCGGAAAGAAGGGTATCATCACCGGCCAGGCGTCGGTTTTTGGGGAGGGGGGCCGAGAAAAAAAAGAACCGCGGTTAGGCTACTGTGGAACGGAGATGTCGTAGTTGAAGGAGGATGACTAGGGAACCTTACCTTGAAAGACTGGTCCTGGCCGGGTAGAAGGGAAGACCGCCGGACGGGGCAGCGTGGAAAGATTTGCCCCTCGGATAGAGGATATTTTATCCAGAAACGTGGCCCAAACGGCGAAGACGCCGACTGTAACATCTCGAAGAAAGAAGTCGGAAAAGGCATACGTTCCGGGGGGAGAAGGGGCGGGACTCCAGCTTTCCATTAACTTCGAAAAACCTCCCTGCAAACCCTACTCCCCTTTCCCAGGGACAGCGAGGGGGACAGCGCTCCCCGAAAGGGAAAAGAAATCTCGCGGAAGTCTATCGGCAGAGTGTGGAAGACTTGGTTCCCCAGGGCAAAATGGTATGAGCATCACTAAGGCCAATGACCATCGGAGCACTAAAAGAAAGGGGAATGCCACGTAAAAAAGCCAGAACCATTTTATTCCCGGAAGAAGAAGCGACGGAGGCGAACTGGTCACAGGTCGTTCCGGTAGACCCTCTCCCAAAAAAGGCCTTCGTTGTAATCGAAGGAGGAGTTCAACCGAAACGGGGGAAAACGAGCGTCGGTGAAGAGGGACCTGATGGAAAAAAACCTTTCGCCATGATGGCCCACTAAAGAGCACAGCCGCGCTAGAAGGCGGATCACATCAACCAGGAAGAGATCAGGCGTGTAAACGGAAATTCGTTGAAGTACGGCAGGGAAAGCAATGGTGGGTTCGTACTGGGGGGGAGCGAAAAAAAAGGGGGGAGAAAACGACAAATACACCCAACGAAAGGACACAGAATCAAGGGAAAGGTGAACCAAAGTCCGGTCGAAAAAGGGGCTTCTTCCTTGCGGTAATTGATCTTCTTTAGTCATGGGCGGGAAGAAGGAGCCCCATCTCTAGGGAAAGCCTCATAGGCAAAGCTTCTTCTACCTAAAAGAAAGCAAAAAGGGGCTGTTCAGGGTGAGGGGCCCTTTTGCATCAGGGAAAAAGTAGGCATGTCCTGGGCAATCTCCTTGTCACGGGAGATCTGCTAGTAAACCAAAATGCTTTTGCCGGAGAAGAAACGCGCGTCGGAAGAAGGAGTCTCCCATCGCGAAAAGGGAGCGATGAAAAGACGGAGTTTGACGGGAAACTGACGCACTTAGGAGGAGGCATCGAAGCCCAACAACAACGTATTATTAGAAAGGGAGAGAACTCACGATGAGATTTCTCGCGTAAGAAAAAAGGGCGAAGAAAAGCTCTACGCGATGTAACGAGGTGGCTCGACGCGAGAATGGCCTAAGCCAAGTGGTGGGGGTGACTACGCCTACGGGGATTTCCAAAGATTTCCTCAAAATGGACATGCAAGGAGAGGTTTATCGAGAGGAAGGGTCCGAAAAGGGGACGTCAAAGGGCTGATCTATCCTAAAAAGCGTGCTATGCGAAGGTTCGACGGGGAGAGCTTTCTTGCGAACTAAGGAAGAACTTACCTAAGGGAAGCACCCGTTGGCAAAGAAAGGTTACGGAAAGGGGGCGTGTAGGGGGATAAAAAATTTTTGGGTCGTGGAAAAGGCGCGCCCCAAATAAGCAAAAAAAACACCATTTACGGCAAAGGACCAACGAAGAAGAAATTTTCTAACCGATCAGGGCCGTTTTCCGGGAAATGGCGCCCGGGTGTATCCGCATCGATAAAAGGGGGAAGGAGGGGTCGGGTCGCATGGGGCTCGAAATTTCGACGGAAAAAGGATGAAAAAAAGCCGCTCTGTTGAAAGAGGTGAAATAACTTAAGGGAAAATGGCCCTGTCATGGAAAGGGGGATCGTGTACGGGAAACCCGTTCCCTAGGCCGGGTGACAGCCGTCCGCTTCAGTTCAAAAAGGCATCCACCTGTTTCGAAAGAGGGCAGGAAGAAAGCTCTTCTGTCGGGGGGAATCAAAAAACTTTGCGAGCTTGCATAAAAAGACTAAAGGGCCCCCCTGATAACTCCTTAAGGAAAAGAAAGGACGAGGGGGGATTCTCGTTCCATCCCCCTACTGAGAAAGGGCTCGCAAGGAAAAACACCTCTCTTTCTAAGGACCGGGCGTTCGGGGGAGCCTCGAAGGGGGGGGTAGGCGGGGAACGGCGATCGGAAAAAATTCGTAAGGAAAAGACCGTACCTTCAAAGGAGACGTATTGAGGGACTCCTTCCCTACCCTCAAGACAGGGTGCACCTTCTCCTAAGGGCAGGGGAGGGTATTTTTAAAGTTCAACCAGGTCACAAGAACCGAGTTCGAAAAACGCGAAAAAAGGGGAGGGAAAAAAAAGGAAAGGTTGCGGAGGAAAGAAAAAAGTGCATCGACGACGGAGGAGGTCATTTTTGAAAGAAGAAGCCCTAACTGAAATCCGACCATCTAGCGTACAGCCGTACACCAGTGGGATCATAAAGGAATTACAAAAAGACTCTCCGGATCCGAGAAAACCGCTAGCAGAAAAACCCGTAGGACCTTGAAAACCATCAAGGGACCTTTGCCTGGGGCGGCTCCGTGAGCTGTTCCGGACTGGCCCCCCGAAGATCCCCCTGGTGAAAAGCTCCGTACAAAAAACTCTACCCTATGGGGTGGTCTACCGTAAGGGAAGGCCTTGGAGAAGGGTTTCGGGTTTGCAGAGAAACCCCAACTTGGCGTGTAGAGGGGGGGCTCGGAGACTCAGAGGTGTCGAAGGAGAGGAGTGCCTGCCATGTCGGCCGTCTCGGAAGGGGGAGGCATTGGAAAAGAAAGTTAAAAATGCCTCTCTCGAAGCGCCCTGACAAAGGAAAAGGTGGGGGGGGGGGGGGGGTAATTCGGGGGGGAAGGGGGGTGCGGAAGACTAAAGCGACTTCGAGACACACGCGGAAGCGCCTTCGGGGCGGCGGCAAGTTTTTGAGAGCACGGGTCCTGGTTGAAGAAAGGGGGGAGGCGCCGAAGCAGGAAGATCCCTTGGCGACCTCGAGGCCCGAGACAAAAATCTGCGCCAGGCTGGTGACGTCGAGGGGATCGCAATTTGTTAGGAGGGGGAGTGGGGGAAAAAATAGGCTCACCGCTAAAAAAAATAAATCGGGGAAGGGAAGCAAGCGCACCCGACGCACGAGGAAGAGCGGTGGTGAGAAGTCTCAGGAAAGGAACTCAACCACACACGGGGAAAAGAGAGAAGAGGAGATACGAATAAAGGGCCTTCGAACAAAAAGGAAGCAGCAGCACGGGGGCAGTGTTCTCTGAAAAACGGGTACTATGAGAACGTTGAGCCAGGATCCCAAGAAAGAAGGGGACTTGCTATCAACAGGAGGGCAAAACATTTGCCGCAGACTGTGGACAAGGTGTTTTCTCTGAGAAGGCACAGAGGGCGGCGCGTCGCTTTTCGAACAAGAAAAAATCGGGACGCGAAGGCCCGGCGGAAAGAACAAAAAACCAACTGCAGCTCCGCCGGGGGGAAAAGGAGTACGGGAAGTTCGGCGGAAGGGAATCCGGTCGTACTTTTTGATCAATACGGAAAGATGACAATTCCTAAAAAGCTATTCCGAGAGCAGGGAAGCTCAATTTAAGTTCGGGAATAAAGGACGAGCAGGAGTACAAAGGAGGCATCCTTCATCAGAAACGACAGAACGAACGGGGTCCTATCCCCCGAAGACCCAAGGAGGGGGGGGTTATCTTCAAGAGAAAACTGGGGAGGGGAAAAAAGGCAATTTCACTAAAAAAAGCCACAACATCCGAAGAAGTGCACGACGACATAATGGTTCAAAACTCAGGAAAAAACTTCACATTTCACCCAGAAAAAGAATCAAAGGCCTAGCTTCTGAGGAGGGGTCCACAAAAAAGGGCGTAGCTGCTGGTTGGAAAGTATCATAAAGGAAAGGCGGTTTTAACGGGGTAACGACATTCAATATCTGAACAGAGACCGAAGTTTGACGATCGGTTGAAGTAGAAGAAGAGGCCGAAACATGAATCTCAGGGGAGGTCACTGTTCTGGGGTTTAGAGGTCCAACACGCGCGTGGGCGCGGTATTTCCAACGAAGAAGTATGGCTTTGGGGGATCGCAAAAAAAACTCCCCACGGGAAAGGGGGAAAAATCGGGAGGGAAAACTTTCAACGCTCTTAATCGAAGCGGCGAGGGCAGGAGAAGACGATATGGGAGAGGACGAACAGCTCGGCCGCCTGAGGTGAACGCGCAAAAAAGTAGCCAAGAAAGTCCCATTTTAGGAAAGAGAGGGGGAGGGAGGGGGAGGGCCCGACACGAGAGACTTGCCTCAAAGATGAGGGTGTGCAAAGGCCTGGGGGAAAAAAGGCCTGGTAAATTGCACGGGAGCTAATCATTAGAGCTAATCGGGGGGAGGACATAATATCGATGGAAATGGGGAAAAACTACATATCCACTTGTAGCAATTTAAGGTGAACTTACGAGGAGGGGATCAACGGGGGGAAACTTTCACTTAGCCGTACAATCACGAGTGGTCCCAAATGAGTTTAGGGATTCTGAAAGGGAGAAGTAAAACATCAGAAGGTTTTCCCCAGATCTTCTTTTTGGAAAGGGGCGTTGAGGGAACATGAGACGGCGGACCCGGCAAAAAAACCAGCGTTACTGAATTATCAAGGACCACCACACCAAGGAATTAATACGGCTCGGGAACTGAGGGGACTCTTCCGATACGCTCTTTTCCCTTCAAGTTGGGTCTTCCTTCAGGGGGGGGGTTTGCAGAGGGAAAAAATTTCTAAAAAGAAAAAAAAAAAAACGAAAGAATAACGAATCCCCTGCAAAGGGAACACGTAACAGAAAAGGTTTGCTGAAAGGAAAGTCGGTAATTCAGTGTCATTGACGACAGCCAAGGAAAGAAAAATTCCTCTATAAAAAGGTAAGAGACTCTCTTAAAAGCAGTAGAAATTTTTTCGGCAAAAAGGGTCAGCCGAAGGCCGAGAAATTCTCCCGAGGGCCTTGTAAAGCGGAGTCAGAAAAAATGTCTAGGGGAGGGCATTTCAGAGCGCAGAAAAAGGGCGAAGCACAGGAAACCCATCGCGGAAAAGGCGAGGAGAGACTTGCTTTTTCGAACCGCAGGTTTACGAAGCGAAAAGAAACCGGAGGAGAGAGATCCTCTTAGGACGTCCACCGAGGAGGATTCCGCGCCACGAAAAAGGCGGCAAACGAAGCCTCTCCCACGGTTGCACCATGGTACGCCGGGGGCTTCGATTCCGGCGTTCCACACCCTTTTTTTTCACGACGCCGGCTTCCGGTAAAAGGGGGCCGCGAGGGTCCATTCCAAGGGCACTGTGATGTAGTCTTCACCGTGAAAGATTTTAAGAACTTTAGAGGTCTCCTGGCGGGAGGGGCGGGCGGGAAAGGAGGGTTTCTCGATCCTTGAAAGGCCCTCTTTTCTTGAAGGGTCCCTCCGAAGAAGGAAAAGAACTAAGCAAACGGATCTGTTACGGTCACAGGGCGGGATGTCGTGGATGGAGAAAGGGGGTATTTGTGGGGGGGGTGTTCGAAAAAAAAAGAGACGACCCCCATTGACGTATAAGGGAGAAGCTAGTTACAAAAAAGAAGGAGACGTTTCCGCGAAAAGGGATGTGAGGAAACCGAGGGCGGCTTTTGAGGGGGGTCAGACGGGGGAGAAGACATTTCGACTTTCGGAAAAGGCCAGAACCGAGAAAAACCCTCCGGTGAAGAACTACTTCTAAAAAAACGAAAGGAAAAGAGGGGGCCACGGAATTCAATACTCAAAAAAAACGCTTTGACCGAAAAGGGGTAAAAACAAAGGAAAGCCGTCGCGTCAGAACCAGGCACGGGAAGGGGCTGGACCTGGGGGAAAAACTACAAGGAGTAAAAAGATTTTAAAGACAAAGGCTTCGGAGTGAGGGAAAACCAGAAAGAAAACCTTCAGCAAACGACGAAGATGTAGAGGGAGAGTTTCATCAGAGAAGAAAGGGAGGGGGCCGCGATGACAAACCTCTCTGATCCCCAGGGGGGGCGGAAAAGAAATCTCATTCTTGAAGGAGGGGAAATCGAGGACGATCTTTCGTCGTAACTACCTTCATATCGGAATTATGAAGGAGAGGCCGTCCGAAAAAGGGCGGGGGGGGGGTTGGTAATGGGCTTCTGTATTTTTGCTTGTTTTTTTTTTACGTTTTGTCCGTGTTAGCCTCTTGAGGGGGTTTTCTTTTTCAGTTCGCTGGTTGTTTCTGTTATTGTTTTTGTGGTTGTTTTGTGGTGGGGTGTCGTTTCGGGTTTGGAGGGTCAAGTGGTTGACGTGTTTTTTTCTTTTGTTGTTCACTTGTTTTTGTCTTTTTCGGTTGTTGTTTGGTTGGGGTTTTCGTCCTCCTCAACACATCAGAGTGCCCTTTCGCCGATCTCTGTCGCCCTACCATTACTGTCATCAATGGGGGGAGCACTCGTGGTTTCCCCTCACACCCCCAACTTTTTTCCTGTTGCCTCGTTCGTCCAACCTGCCCCTTCCAGTTCGCCTGGTGGCGGTTCCTCTTGTGCTTTTCATTCTAGTGGGTTTTTTCGTTTTGTTGTTTTGTGGTCTCTGTTTTCTTTGTGTCTTTGTTATTTTGGTCGTGGGTGTTTTGTGTTTGTTTGTGTGTTTTTTGGTCTTGTGTAATTTTTTTGTTGTGTACAGGATTTGTTTTTTGATTTTCCTCTGTTACTTAAGTGGGGGGTGGTGCCTTTTGTGATTAGGGTCGGGAAGGGTAGAAGGTGTGGGTTTTTGTTCTCTGTTGTCAGTTTCTTGCATGGAGAGTGGTTGGTGTGTTGTGTGGGGTTGGTTTGTTTTTTGGCGTTTGTTTTTTTTTTTTCTCTATATGGTTTTGGGGGGCGAATCTCATCTAATTGGAATTAGAGGCTATCCACTCCACACAACTGCAGAAATTTCCGAGTTCCAAGAGACGGCCGCCTGACTCCGCCACGGACATCTCGTGTAGAGGTGCAAGTCTACAGTGTCCGCCCCCTAAGGGGGCTACACGACAACCCCCCCCCCAAACCCCCTCCTGTGTCTGCACCGGCTAAACAAAAAAAAAACCACCCACCCACCACAACCCAACGCACCCACACGACCAACATCCCCCCCCAAAAAACAAAGCAACCCGCGCGTGCTCCTCAGGTGGCAGGAAAGCCTCGCCAGCAAACCGCTACCTGACCAACGAACACGAGGTCGGTACGGGGGCTCCCCTCCCCGCAGACCCCAAAAAGAACCCGAACGCACAACAAAAGCCAGGGGGGCCCCTGACACCATCCCCCCCCCCCAGCTCGTGCTGTTTTTATGTGCGTCGTCTTTAAACCACCCACCATGGGACTCGTCCCACAGCCCTTCGTTTCCTGGTGTTCTTCTTACTCATGTGAAAGGGGGGAAAGGTTCACCGCAGCCTGCGCCTCTTGGTTGTTCGTGGGGGGGGTTGGTTGTGGGTTCGTTATAACTGCCCACACCCCCCCACGCCAACAACAAAGAAGACCGCGGGGGGATAAACAAAGCCCGTGCACAAACCCCACACGCCGCGTCACCCCAAAAAACCATCGCAAACAAAAAAACCAAAAGAAAAAAATCTGTGCGTCAGAATTCCGGGTCCGCTCATCCTAAAACGTAAAACAAAACCAACGCCCCACTCCCCAACAACAAAAACCCCCAGAGTGTGGTGTTCTTGCCGGCGGTGTGTGGAGGGGGTGTGGGGGTTGGGTGGGATGTGGATGTGATGTGTGGGGGGTCAAAGGAGAAGACTCCGACTCACACACAGGGCCACACAGGGGTCCCAGCCATGTCAGATGCCACACTGCTGGTAACCCAACGCCCCCCCGTCTTCCCCGGCCCTTACCCACACAGACATATCATAAGAGCTACTATCTGCACCCTGTCGAATGCCCTCATAGCCGCCAAAGCAGCGGAAGGGGGCGACGACGCTGGAGGCCATGTCTGGGAAAAAAGGGGTGAGGAAAGTTGCAAAAGTAAAGACCTGCTCGAGAAAAGACTTCATGCGTCCCCAAAGGGGGGGAAAAAAACTTTTTCTAAAGTCGAAGAAGGACTCCCAACCTGGGAAAGGCTATTCGGAAGTTGGGGGGGGGGATTCTGAAGGTTCCGGGAAGGGTTGCGAGAGGGGAATGCCTAAAATAGGCGCCGATCCTTCGAAAAAGACGGGGGTGAAAAACATCAAAATATTCGTCCAGGAGGGGGGACTTCTCGGTGGGAAAAAAAAGAAGGGTCCACAGGATATGGGGGGAGAATTCAGATAAAAAAGCAACCTCGGGCTCAACGTCAGAGAGGGAAGGCGCATGCAATAGGAAAAAATGAACACCGGGGAGGAGGCGGTTTTAAAGAAGCCTCCGTACGAGA
>Ga0179593_1608662_pt1 | contig 14037 bp, 15 predicted proteins | sample CZODoug2_1_08_16_FD_185931 | JGI IMG/M metagenome (GOLD analysis project Ga0179593, IMG submission 185931) | Vadose zone soil fungal communities from Angelo Coast Range Reserve, California, USA - CZODoug2_1_08_16fungal (PacBio error correction) | ecosystem: Environmental > Terrestrial > Soil >...
CCAATTGAACGGATCAGTTTGAAGAAGGGAGCATGGGAAGTAAGAGATTTGTCTTCTCCGGGGGTGACCTCCCGGGGAGGGGGGCCTTATTCCCTTGGGGGAAAGTCGAAGTAGACGAAACTAGGGTCACTCGCTACGAAGGTTAAAAAAAAAGGTTAGCCCGAAAAAGGCGCGCTATCCATAGAGGAAATCTCAAGTCGCCGGGGGAAAATTTCTCCCAAATCGTCCCCACAGAAAAAAACAGAGGTATCAAAGGAAAAAGGGACCGGGTGGAACGCTGGCTGTCCAAAAGCACTTCTTCCCGGACAGGAAAGGTGGAGACTTTTGGGGGAAGGATTCTCCCACACAATGAGGTCAGAAGGTTGTAGGAGGAAAAACACTGCTGAGTAGGAGTCGTGGGATGATAAAAAGGCGCTGACAAAACTTTCGCACAGGGACGGTAACGGCAAGGAAAAGAAAAACTGAGATAAGAAATGTTACCAAAACAAGCGAACGAAGCAGGAACAAGCGCCCAGCTTGGGAAAGGCATCTTCAAAAAAACGTCACTCGGGGGCTCCCGAGATTAAAGGCATCCAGGGAGGAGCTGTAGGGACTGAGAAAAAGGAAGGAACTGAGGGGGCACTCCAAGGGGTGGCCTCCCGGAGAGAATGACGCGGAAGAAGGCGTTCTGCGGAAAAAAAATCGGAAAAGGACACCGCGATGAAACTCTCCCAGCTCAGGAGGGGCGAAGGAAGAAGGTAGAGAAGGCACGGACGATTGGGAAAGATGATAGAGCTTACGCAAAGCCAGAGAGGCTTTGAAGGGTTATCCTTCGAATCTCCATCGGAGGACTTAAGAATTCGTTCACAAAGGAGAAAAAAAGTGTCGGTCGGGAGGGGAGGGACAATTTCTAGGAGGGAGTTAAATCATCGTTGGCAAATAGATGACAGAGCTGCGAAAAGACGGTCATCTACCCATCGCCTGACTGGTCTAGTGCTGTTGCTAGGAAAGCTTTCCCCATCTGGGATGAAATGGGGGGGGGTGTTGTGGGGGGGGGGTTTGGATAGGGCCCCCCTGTCCAGATCCGCCTAAAAAAAGAGTATCACCTCCGAGAAAAGAGATCTTAAGGGACGGCGCTTGAAAACGCTTTCTATTCGGAAAAAGAGTTTGAAGGGGGAAGGGACCATGAGGGCGGAAGGGTTTTCAGGGGGGGGGAGGAGGGGTGAGGCATGGTGCAGGAAAATCTAGTCTTACGCGGTCAAAAGGGCCTGGGAGGACGAATTGTCTACCGCCATAAGAGCTCAGACACGCTAAGCACTGATGGCCCTGGAGAACAACTTTTTCTTTGGAGAGACCCCGAAAAAAGGCTCCTGGAAAAGAAAGAATAATATTACGGACCTCTCTAGTAGGTTCCTACTCTCACTCGGAGGAAGGGCGAGGAAGCATTTTGAAAAAGGAAAGGGGACCGCGAAAAGGGGCGAGGCCTTAAAAAAAAGGAATGTGCTGTAACCCGTCGCGAACGCCGAAAAAAACTGGGGGAGAAATCACCACGTCTTCGCCGAGCGGAGACCCGAGCAGGGGGGCCATCGGGAAGGACAGGTTGCTGGACGTGGTTACGTTTCGCCCCAAGGGGACTCCGCTCGGAAAAATGAAAAATCGCCAGCGAATATCGTATGGCGTAGCAGGGGGGGATTATCAGATCAAAAGAGTCGAACATCATCAAAAAAGGAAGGCTTGCCAACATCGACGTATAAAAAAAAGATGACTCTTGCGGAAACAGTCATCGCACAAGATTCTCCGCACTCGGAGATTAGCCCTACAAAGGAAACGGTTATGTCCCAGGCAGAAAAAGGCGGTGGAAAAAGGAGGGGGAAAAGTATTCAAAAGATAAGAGAAAAGAGCATATCGTCACGCTTGAAAAAGCATAAGCCTCCCCTATCCAGGGAAAGGTCCCTCGGAGAAAATATCCGAAAACGGTACGGGCGAAAAGCGGAAAAAAAACTTTCCCCCGAGAGCGGGTGAGAAAGAACGCGTGAGAAAAACCTCCGAGCGGGCTAAGGGGGAACGCTCTTCGGAAACGCCTTCGGAAAAACGCGAGGCTCTCCCTTCGGGGAAAAGGGCGTTCCGTCCTGAGGTCGCTACGCGGGAAAGATGACCGAGAAGGGCGTGGAGTGTCAGTGGAAGATATTCCGTTGGAGAAAAAGGAGGCTCTTTGAGAAAGGGCGAATTCCGCTTCGGAAAGAGAGGAGAAGGATAGGGGACGGAGGAGAGTGCTCCGCGTCTGAAGAAACCTCTATCTCCCAGAGGGAGTGCGGCCTTTAAGACAGAAGATGGCGCTTTAATGAGGTAAGGTACTCAGTACCCGGGAGAGGGCGATATCAAACGTGTCCAGGGGGGAAAAAGGAGGCGCTATGTCCCGATAAAACAACAACAAAGGATATGAGTCGCCGCCCAGAAAAAACAACAAGGGATGTCGATCCGGCCGTCTTCTACAAGAAGGACGAGTGTCGAGAAACGCATCCGAAGAGGGATGCCCCTTGGAAGAAGGGGAGACTAAGACACTGGGCAGATCTAATCTCTACGCGGGAAAGAAGAAGTGACCAGAGGCTCTACTATTCATTTCCGAATCGGAGACCTGCAAAAATTCAGCCAGAGGGAGCCCGAAAACGTCCATCTAGAAATAAAAGACAAACTCGCTTAAAGGAGGTCTACGGAATTCTATCTATACGCAGAAGGACGAGGGAAAAAAGTGTATATACTAACGTAATTTGCGTCTCTGAGTGCCTACCCTTCTAAATCGGGAGGGGGGCACTCGTCTTGACCGAAACAAAATCTCGAAAATGAGGGGTGTCGAAGGGGGAGGCGGGATTCGAAAAAGACCAAGTACCGGGGGAGCTCCCCTTAATGGAGGGTTCTTCTCTGGAAACTTTAAAGGCGGCTAGGGATTTGCGATTCGTTTTCCGCGGGGGAAACTCTTAAGCTGACAGGCGAAGAGTTTCCCAGAAAAGGGGAGAGGAAATACATTCTCCCGAGGGATCATAGGCCATCCGCGGGAATAAAGGCCCCGCAAAAGAAAAAGCGAAGGATCACTCAGCTCTTGACACTACAGAAGGGAGAGGTTTTAAAAAGGGTGTGAAGATTCTGTTCGAAGGAGGAACATCTTTTTGGAGGAACCACCACGCATTCTGAGAACGAGAGGCTGGCGCTTTAGGGGAAGTAGAGGGAGGGCGAGTGGAGAGGTTTCATCAAACCGGGTAAATGTCAAAACATAGTTCCACAAAGAGTGTCTTTGAGAAGGGGGAGGCTGAGAATGTACCACATGGTTCGACCATGGGACGAGGTGGAAAGAAGGAGAGTGACAGAAAATCGCTCGCCGAGAAACTGGGAGCGGGGGCGTTCCCCATGGGGAGGGTTCACAGAGGAGGATCTACATTACAGGGCTTAGGGGCCACCATAAGGGGGGACTGCAGAATTCTTCGTAGGCCAGGATCACTCAAAAAAAAAGGGTCTCTCCCCAAATACACCGTTTGAAGGGTACCGGAAAAAAGTCGTCGGTCTGACAAATAGGGAACCACGGAGATCAATATAATCAAGTACATAGGAAGACTCCGAGACTCGACCCAGCAGGAATTCAAACGACGCGAAACAATAAACTTCCTCATTCACCATGCAGGGACGCGGAAGTTTCCGAAAAGAGCTAGAAGATTAGGCGGAGAAAGGGAGCGATTGAAATAAATGCACCGGGAAGGGCGTTTTTGCTACAAAAAGGAAGACAGCTCCGCGGGGGGGGAACCGAGAGTAAGCACTCTAAAGGGGGAGAGAACATTCTCTCTTGTGGAAGAGAGAGGAATTTCCGCCAGAAGGGGCAGCTATTCTCAGGGGAAGACGTCCCGGAGGAGGAGCGGGAAATGAGTAACCTACATCCGAAAAAAAGTTTTTTCCTAAAGAGACTCTAAAAGTCCTTCCTCGTCCACTCTTGAGAGTCCTAAACTTAAGAGGGAAAAAGCGATAGACTCTGTCGGGCGAGAGGTTCATTACGATTACAAAGAGTACTTTCCCTACTTTCCATCGGCATTATCTTCCGGATGGAAAAGAAGACTGAGCTCGGGAGTCTTTCATCTTGCAGAGAGAAGAGTGCGGGAAAAAACTTCTCTTCGGGGGAGCAGTAGAGCTTGTCAAAAAGGAGGCCAGGGGCTTTAAGAGCAATTTCTTATCATGGGGAAAAAGAAAAAAGGAAAGATTCCTTCATACTCGAGAGATCAGTATAAGTTTGGGCCTATCACAGAGATGGTTCTGGGAACTTTCTAGATTTTTCCGGGATCTTGGTACATCAGGAAGAGAGAAGTTATCTCTGCCGCGGGCAAGTCAAAGGCCCTTTCGCCGTGAATCTCCGTTAACTAGAGAAAACGTCACTGGTCCTAAAAAGCGTTGGGAAAAACGGTATTGGGGGGGGAGAATAGGGGAAACCAATCCATAAAGGGGGGAGAAAGGAAGCCCAAGGGGAAACTTCGTACTGTCATTGGCAGAAAAAAGAGGGAATCGTTGGGAAGGGAGGAGTTTTGGAGGTGACGCTAGGGTTCTCTGTTTTATACCTTAGAGGGGTCCAGGAGGGGACGGAAGTAGTTACAGAGGGGTCGCAGTCCGGGGCCATTTTGAAAAGCGGAGTCGCTAGTGATAAGGAAAGAAGGTTTGGGGGAGGGTCAGTCAGCAACCCCTAGAAAAGTTTTTCCCCCGGAAAGTCTCAGGGAGAAAACTCATCGAAAGGATCCAGGGGAGAAACCCTCGAGGGAACACGCTGGAAAACATGTTTGTAAGGGGGGAAACAACAACTTATTGAGGGGGAAGATTCAGGAAAAATTTGAGCCTTCTACGTCGTCAATTCGAGAAGGAAATTTGAAAAAAAGATTTTTAAGGGCGAACTGTGAAGAAATAAAAATCTCGCGCAACCTGCGATGGGGGACCTTTCTCCTTACGGGGGAACCACAAAGGAGGAAAATTTGTTTCACTCGCGACTATAGGGCAGCCAATGGTAGTCCTCTACGCATAATGAAGAAAAAGGCCGTATCGTCGCGCCTGGACAGGTAGGTCTCCCACAAAGGGGCCCCACTCTCGTCCCAGATAAGAGGGGAGAAAGGCCCCAAGGTACATCGGGGAGCCAATTCCTTCCTCAGTAAAGAGGGAAGGACGGGATCTAGACAAGGGGGGGTGGTGAGGGGGTATTCTCAAAAGCTTTTCGCGAACGCAGAGGATTACCAGGCTCTTGTGGAGGTGATTATGGGAAGGAAAGAAGAACGCTCGGGGGCCTTGCCCGGTGTGAACGAGCGGGGGGAATCTGGATCAGGACTTTGAAAAGAGGCGTCAAAAAAGAATGACCGTTCCAAAAGAGTGGGGAGGCGGCATCTTCAAACCAATAGATCAAATGCTAAAAGCCTAAGTCACGGAAGACTCGAGAAAAGAGGAAGGGACTGCTCAGACATTGAGCCTGGAGGAAAGAACAAATGGCATGATGAAGCTGGGAAGACGACTGCGCATAAGGATGCGGAAAGCCCGCCTCGTACGGAAAAGTACGAAAGTAGGCGGGACCGCCAGAGGGCTCAGGCGGCAAAAATGTCTCCCTGAGGGAGGGGATGTCCCGTAGGCAGGGGGAAAAGGAAGCATTCTCGCGAGAAGCCAAAGAAGAAGGCTGGGATCTTAAGTTATCCTTCCAAAGGGGAATCGGAAGAAGAGAGGGGGGCCCCGGAGAGTTCGTTCTTTCTTTTAGAAGGGTAAGGCTCTAAAAAAGGTCAGCGTTTCTGAGCATGGAAGAAGAGGAGAGTCCTGAAAGAACACGGACAGGATCGCCTTGGAGGATCTTTTCGAGTACTTTGAAGGATATTCCCCAGAAGGAGGAAGTAGAAAAGGATCTCCAGAAAAGGAGTTCACCTCAGCAGCTATAGAAAAAAACGCTTCGCTTTGATGAGGAGGGGAGGCGGATATTCGGAAAATTGCGGGAGTTAATTTACTTGCGGACCAGTGTCGCTGGGCTTTCATGGTCCTCCCCGGAGGGGGTCGCGGGGGAGAGCGCGTCAATCTCCGGGGAAGGGAAACTTGGAAAGAAATGACATTTTAGGAAAGCGAGGGCGTAGACCGGTACACCAACGTAGGGGGGGGAAAAGGCATGTGGAGTGAAAAGATACGCCGGAAAAGAGCCCGGTAAAAAAAAAACGGTGTTTCACTCGACGAGGGAAGCTCGGGGCTTGTGAAAAAAAGAGAGGGACGCAGCCGACCGGACGAAGCCGGGACGCTTTGGAACAGAAATCGGAAGGACAAAGAGCGCAACGCTAAACGGTCCACCACTCTGGTGCCCTTCCTCACATAGAGAAGTGGACATGCATGGGATATGTCAGCAGGGAGGAAACCGAAAACGCCTCAGAGCCTTCGCAGAGAGCGACATAGATTCTAGGAGGAGGATCGGGGGGTGGTCGACAGATGGAGGAGAAGAAATTCTAACAGAATCTGAAAAGAGATCTGAGGAGGAAGGATTTATTCACGATGATCAGGAGAAAGTCGATGCGGGGGTCTTGTTGCAAGAAAATGGCTATTCTCCAGAGGCGCGAAGGGGTCCATCTGGTCAAGGGGGGAACGAGGTATCTCGGAAAAAATAATCGCTGACATATGGAAGAAACGCATAGAAGGGACGCAAAACAGCCGTGAAAGGTCCAAAAATCCTGAAAGGGCTCGCGCCCGACGGGCGAATCGAAAAAGAGAACCTCCTTGAGGAAGCGAGAGGGAGGAAGGTCCCGCCGGGGAAAGCGGACGCCTCGCGAGAGGGGGCTAAGGGAAAGAAAAAGGGCATTACTCGACTCAATGTAGAGGGCTCGTACTCAAAAGTAGGTGGCCGAAGTCCCGACAGACAAGAGAGATACTCTGAGGGGGAAAAGTTCCTCCTTTTGGGAGGCTGACAGGAGGGTGGGTGGCGGCGCGGGAAGGAAACATTTCTATTCCGCTAAGGAGCTTCGAAGAGGGAATCCTTCGCTCTTGAAAACAAGAGATCTAGGGGGAAGGTCTAAAAGTGCGCGTCGTGGGAGGAAAGTCTGCCGGGGCGAGCCCGCGGGGAAAAAAGTGAAAGGAGGGCGTGAGAAGGAAAACCGTTACCGACGTGGGAAGAGAAGACTACCGTGGGATCGGAACATCAGGGTGGGCTGCGAGGGAAAACAACGTAGGAGGAGAAAAAAGATGGAAGAAGCGGCGCTACACCTACTACAAGGTCTCTGGAAATCAGAATTAGGACCTAACCGGTCCGGGGGTCTCAAAGACGCATGAAAAGAAGGATTCCCTTTCCCTAAGGGGATCCACGAAAGAATTAGTCGCGGCGCTAGGCTAAAGAGGGCAATCGGAGGGAAAGAGAAGTGAAATTCCCTAATCTGTTCTCCCTTGACGCCGGCGATCCGAGAAGAGCCACCTTCATCTCCGAGGGAAAAAGACAGAAGAAGGCAGTCTCCTAGAGAGAAAGATAAAACGAATGACTGAAGAAAGGCCAATGGGGATCCATACTTCCCGGAGGACGCGTGAGAGCCTACCCTCTCCATAGAGAGAGGTAGGATCTTGAGAGCACGTACTTGAACTCTAAGTCTCATTCGGGCGAAATGAGGGGGAAAGGCTTTTATATTCGAAGGAAGGTTCTGAGAACCAGGAAGTCAGTCAGTGGGTCTATTTACCGTGAAAAGGCTGAGAAAAAGGGGATATGCTTTGGAGTGACGATCTGAAGGGAGAGTCGGGTAAGGACTTCTCTCGGGGAAACCCTCGTTGAAGTCTGAAGAAAAGGAATCGCCATCCTCTTTCGGAGAAAACCGAAAAGAGCTAATTGGATCCCTCCACTAAAGATCCTCAAAAGGAGGGGGGCAATAAGAGGGGCGTGGTGGGGGCCCTATCTGTTCCTCAGGTATATAATCTGGGGAAAACATCTTCCTCTGGAAAGCTTGGCGGCTTTCTAGGGGGACATGCGGAGAGTGAGGGGGGGCTCGGAAATCAAAACAGGATAAGCTCACCTCCCATGAATGTGGAACGCTTTCAAGAGATGCACTTTCAAGGCGAAACGTGGTGGGAATTTCGCCCATTGCGATGCGGGGGCGATCTCTCGGGGGAAACTCAGGGCGCGATGTCCTCTACCGGCGGGGAAGGCTCTTGTCCATTGGGAAAGAGGGAAAAGAGAGAAAGAATCCTCTTCTGAGGGAAAGGAACCGACAGGAATTTTACAGAAGCTATAAGTCGTAGAGAAAAAAAATTACTCTTTCGGGGTTCTCTCCCCAAATAAAAGGGGGGGGGGTTTTTGTGGGGGGAATTGGAGACGCGGTGGGGGGGGGGGGATCTTTCTGGGTGAAAAGACTGTTCAATGTCTCAGATAGCAATGATATGAAGGAAGCATAGCTACTGAAAAAAAGTCATTATAAGGACCATTAACGTAAAGAGCCATCCTTTCCGTACATCGGAAAAGAGCGCAAACTATTTAAAAGACAAAATCCAGAGAGAGATAATGCGTTCGGCGAGGCGAGAGGGGATCCGCTAAGGACCTTGTCTTCAAAAAGGAGGTTTGCGCACATTTAAGGAAAAAGGGAGGGGGGGACAGAAAAGAAATTTCCTCTCCCAGATCCGTCGACTATAACAAGGAGGATCACAGGTGAGATGACCGAGCCTCTCTCTCTGCATCGAGAGGAAGAGTGAATAAAAGGCGGACTGTCTACCGCGGGGAAGAGAAAGAACAGGAAGTGGTTCACACAGCGTTTCATCCTCAATACCCGAAAAGCTTGCCGGGAAAACGATTTCTATTTCCTGAGGGTAAGAGAAGAAAGAGAAATCATAAGGTCGCCTAACTGAAGGGGAACTCGTCCCTTTCCAAAAAGAATATCGCTTGGAAAGGAGGCATCCTTCTCTCTGGGGGGATGAGATAATCGGGAGAGATCCGTGACTATTCCGAAGAATAGAACTGAAAAAAGAGAGAAGGTTAACTCATTGGGAGGGAGTTGAGAAACTAAGTATGTTTGGGAGGATCCGTGCTCAATTTCTGGGTACATTAACTCCGATCAGAGAGGATGGCCGGCAGGAAAGCTAGAGGAGAATTAGGGAGCAGGTTTTTTGTAAGGGGGCCCTCCACTTGGGAGTTGGGGGAATTCTTCATGTTGCCGCCTTCTTGGGTTGGGGGAATTCCTATCACTTCCGCGATTAGGAAGTCTTTCAGAAAAGACACTTCACGATTTTCAAGTGGCGCCAATCTCTTTTGGAGGGGGAAATCATACCCCCGGAAAAAAGTGGGCCTTTACTCACCACACGCGGGAAAAAAGGGAAGAAAGGAAGTCCTTGTGTGGAAATCCAATCAACCAAAGAAAGTCGCTTTAATCCAGGAAGAGAAGCTGGGCTTCCTGCGGACGGGACAGAAAGAGGTCCTCTTTTTTCCTTGGGGGAGGGGGACTCGCAAAGGGGGGGAAAAAAATCGCTGTTTTGAAAAAAGGCTCCGGGGAACGAAAAACTTTGGAGACGTCGCATCCCTTTTTAAAAAGTGGAGGAAAGAAAAGTGATCCAATTTTTGACGGGGGGTTTCGCAGAGGACAAAAAGAGGCGCCAGGGAATCCAGGTGCGCCAAGAGTTCAAATTCTAAGGAGAAGACCACTCAGGAGGGTCCATGACCCACCAGAAATTACACTAGAGGAGAAAAAGTTTTGAAGGAAGAGAAAATCAACAACAACAACGGGGAAGAAAAAAAGATAGTATAAGAAACCCTAGTGTCGAAGGTGTTCATCGCAATGAGGGGGGGTAAGAATTAAAAAAAAAGCCTGAGATGGTAAACGGGGAAAAGGTTCCGAAAGGGGGGCGAAATGAAGGATGAAGGCCTTGCTCCTGACTGTAGAATGAGTCCACCCTGGGAGAGCTACTCTCTGTTCCTAAAAGAATGGTTAGCCACTGAAGGAGATAGCAAGGGAAGACCTGTCTAAAGATTTACTCCCGGGGGGCATCAAAAAGAGAAAGCTCCCTACTCGAAAAACGAAGAAATCTTGTAGCAAAAAAAGACACGTAATATTTCTTTCCATGAAAAGAAGATTGCTTCGCGGAAGGAAAAAAGAACAGGGAGGACTTGTGGGGGGTCCCAACACAATTACTTCGTCTGAGTGGGGCTTCGAACTCCGGTGGAGAGGGTTAAAGTGGCCAACAATTAAGTCGTTTAGAGTTGAAGCCACTCTCGGGGAACACTTCACTTACTTTACGGAGATCTCGAAAAGCTAATGGATTTTTAGAGTGAACGTGCCCGACCGTCATTCCAACATATCATTTCCCGTTCAAACCCCTCACAAGTATAGCCTCTGAAAACTCCCCCTTCTCAAAGGCAGTCAAAGAAGAAGGACCTCTCTCAAAAAGCCTCCAGGATCTCGGGCTTTCCTTCCGAGAAAAGGAAGATTGAAAGGGAAAACCCAAATTTTCATAAAACCGCTGAAACACGAACTGAGAAAAACAGACTAGCAGTAAGACCCTCCTCGGAGAAGAGCACGAGGAAGAACTATGCGAGAGAAACCATCTTCTTGAGCCGGGAATGAGCTTCTTTCACTTCTTGAAAAGAAGGGTCGCTTCCTGGGTCGTCTCTCCTCCAGATAGTCGAAAAAGAAAATTTCTAAGGAGCGGAAGATTTGCAAATGCCTTGTTAGCGGGAGCGTTTTTCCAAGTCCACTTTTCCTGGGAAGGGAGGGTAAAGCATAAAGGGGAAAAAGAAAGCTCCTCACTCTTCCTTCGAAGGTTAGGACATCGATGGAAAAACTTAACAGATCTACCGATAGGGGGGGGGAAGGGGTCGGATCTTTTCTATACTTGTAGGGATCTGACCGCGAGGAGGGGAGGTCTCCCAAAGGCTCTACAGAACACAATGCTTAAGTACCTCTTCCTCTAGGAAGGGAGGGGAATCCAAGAGAGAAGGGGGGGATCTTCTCTTTCGGGAAATAGTTTTGAGTCAAAACATCATGGAAAGGACTTTTTGCAAATTGGGGGAGGGTCGCGGGGAAAACGGGCGTCCTCCCTTCTGGTTAGAGAAAGCTACGCGGAGAGAATATACTTGGGATATGGTGACGAGGTGGAAACATTTTAAAGAAAGCGAAAAAGGGAGAAGGGTACAGAACCACCCACGGTGTAGTTGGGGAGCCCCGACTGGTAATGGGATAAGTACTCAACGCATATATGAATAAAAAGAGAAAGGGGGGGGTTATACGCTCGCAGGTTGTCCTTTCTTCTAGGGGGAACGGGGGAAAAGGGACAGCTCATTGGGGAAAAGGGAAAACGTTCTATTCCTTTACGATCGCTGTAAAACACCTGAGCGGAAAAGAGAAAGAAGGAAAAAAAACTTTCTAACCGGGGGGAAACACTAGAACTCCGCTTAGAAAGAAGAATTCCATCTTTTGAGAGGGTAAGGGAACGTTACTTTCCGTTAGTGACCCTCTCCAACCGGCAAGGAAAAAAAGAGGGATCCCTCAGCTCCAGGGAGTAAGAAAAAAGAGTATCGGGGTGGGGAAAAAAAATTTATCATATCAACCTCAGGGAGAAGAAGGACACTATACGGAGGATGAAATCTAAGATGTAGTCACGATGACAGATTCTCTCTCATATGCTGGAAAAGCGGCTTTCGAGGAAGAGAAGATATCTTTATTTCCACTCGGGAAGGGGAAAAAGATTATGCGGAGGTGAACAAAGATCTAAGGGGTAGGAAGCCTATAGAATTAAACGTCATACGCAGTAAGAAACTATCCAAAAAAGGGTCCTCTATATACGGGGAGACGGTTTCTAGAAGAAAAGGATCTCACAGAACCTTTCTCCGCGAGAGGGTGGGACCTCCTCTTGCCAGAGACCGAGAGCTTGGATGGGGCTGCAGACGAAATACTCTAAGAGGGGAGCTTCTCTCGCCTTCAGGGGGAAAAGGATTCGAGGGTCTCTCTCTCTACGCGGAGAAATGGAGGGACTCTCGTTGGAGGAGGTCAGGGTGAGCAATGCGTAATGAGGAAGTTTAAAGGCAGGCGGAGAAGGGGGGTCAGGGGGGAAAAAGGGACCTTCTCTTCTAATTGGGGAAAGGAGGTCTCGTCGGGAAGGGTAAACGAGCGGATGCGGCAAAAAAGGAGCTGGCGTTGAAAAAAGGAGAAAAGAGAATGGCGAGGAACAAGTTACTCGAGAAACGGGAGGCCTGCGAGACGAAAGGAAAGTGGCGCGGTGTAAGGGCAGCCCGAGGAAGATCTACAAAGAGAGTATTGAAAAAAGAGGGTCGTCCTCCCATCGCTAAGCGAAGAAGGATCTGAAGGGAGGCCGCGATAAGAGGAGACGATTACTCGTTCTCAACATGCATTTCACGCTGTCCTAGGGGGATGGTCGCCCCGACTGCGCCACGCCAAGGCGAGAGGCTTCCAGGGGCGCGTCTAAAGTGAGCATTCTACAGAAAAGGGGGCAAAGGGAAGGTCGCCCTGCCAAAACCTCGCCTTCTTTCAAGAACTACACAGGGGGCGATGCCTCAACTGAAAAAAAGAAAAGGCGTAAACAAAACGAAGCCTTCTTAGAGAATGCGGTTACTGACGAGGTCCACTGACAAAAGAAAGCTCATAAGTAAGAAGGGTCTTAGCGAGAAGCGTCTGATGGAGACCTCTCTCTGAGAGAAAGGGGAAACAGGAGACCTCCAAATCGGAGAGTATTTCTCTCGAGATTCGCCCTTTTCTCTGGGGAAAGCGGAAATAGTCTCGAGGGCCTTTCTTTCGGCATGACAGGGGGGAAAGTTTGAACTCGGGGTGCGCCGCGGAAAGATCCGCTCCTCTGAGTTGGAAACTAGGAGAAAGGGAGACTGCTATATTGGCAAAAGGCCGAGGGAGGGTCCACAAATCCAGCTTGGGAAGTGTATCCTCATGCAGGAAATCATCGGAACATCCTTCTATTTTTGCAATAAAGGAGGAAGGTTTTCCCGAGGAGGGTTGTAGAGGGGGTTTATAGGCTTTAAAATCAAAAAACTCACGAGCGAATTTCCGGGCTTTTCGAGGGGGGTCTTTAGGGAGTACGGAGGAGTTTTTCAGCTTTTCCGAAGAAAAGGACATTCACCGGGGTGGACAAAACTTAAAACCGCTGGCGGGAGGGGAGCCGTTTCAAAGAGTCGGGAGAGGGGTGACCACAGGGAGACCAGGGTTTGCAGTCGCGCGGGGTGACCGAGGACTTCAAAGGAAGGAGGGCGCTTCTCGAAAATGCGCTTGTCCAAGGGGGGACAAGTCCCCGCAAAAGAGCGTCGGCGTATGAAGAAGCCGCGGGGGAAAAGGTCATGGAGGTCGTATCTGCCCGGATTTTCTGGATCTCCCCAAATACAGTGGGGTGTGTTAGGAAAAAAAAGAAAAAAAACTTGTGGAAGAAATTCTGCTTCAGAGAAACTTTCGAACTTCTTCCAGATAATCAAAAGGGGGGGAGGGACCTCGGAGGAAGGCGAAACAGAATGTGAGGGGGACATTAACGCTACAGGGGGAACCAAAGCAGTACCTTCTTGGGGACCAAACTCTTTAAGCGGACACGACCTGAGGAGAATCTCATCGTGGTCAGGGCGAGGCCGCGGAGGAACGAAAAAAGACCTCGAAAATGAACATGGGAGTCAAAAAGGCGTTGTTCTAAGGAAGGGGACATCTAAAAGGCGGGGCCGAGAAGCCGAAAGAAACTATCCCTCAATCAAGGAACTAAGGTCTATCGGGGAAGGGACCAATCATTGAAGCGGAGTCGGCGGATTCTCAAAAAAGAGGAAAAAACGAAACTCTTGCTTATGAAAGGGCTTAGTCAGAAAATAACGCCCACGTGGGGAGTCACCGCTCAAAGAAGCCGAGGAGACGCTGTCTATTGGAGAAAAAAATTCATCCGAGAAGAGGAGGAAAGCCCGATGGAGGGCTCTCCGCTGAGGGACCCTCTTCCCTTTCCCAAGGAAGCTTAGATAGAAATTATTCTCGGCTGTCTTAAGATCGCCGGTCGCGAGGAGAGAGGCGGGATCCGCAGGAAAAATGTTTGTTAAGCAGCAGTAGGAAGGGGCTTCAAGAGCGTGAT
>Ga0179593_1681434_pt1 | contig 14037 bp, 16 predicted proteins | sample CZODoug2_1_08_16_FD_185931 | JGI IMG/M metagenome (GOLD analysis project Ga0179593, IMG submission 185931) | Vadose zone soil fungal communities from Angelo Coast Range Reserve, California, USA - CZODoug2_1_08_16fungal (PacBio error correction) | ecosystem: Environmental > Terrestrial > Soil >...
ATATATGGCGGGGGGCCACTCTAATCTCGAAAAGGGAAAAAAGAGATCTCTCTTTGGGGACTAGGTGAGAAGCTCTTTTTAAGAAGGAAAGAAAAGCACCTCTCCGGGGGGGAAAGGAAAAAAGCCTCTATCTTCAAGAAGACTAGAGGGAAGAGTGGTGGTCGATCTACGGAAAGAAAGGGTTATCCCTCTTCCGAGGAAGAAGCCGTACACCCCAAATGAAAGAGAAAGGAAAGAAGGAAGGGGAAAAAAAGGGAACCCTCTAAGGGGAGAAGCTACTATCATCTTTGGATTCAGAAGGTGGCCTTCGATCAAAAAAGGTTTTTCCTTCCAGAGAGAAAGGAACCCCTTCTCCAACGCGAGGGGGGGCAGCGCTACAACAGAAAGAAAAAGAGCTGCCTTTCTTCTCCTCGGGAAAAAAAAAAGAAAAAAAAAAGATCTTGCTGTCCAGCCGGATCGAAGGAAAGAGCAGGTCCTTCGGGGGAAAAAAGCCCGGCCGCTAGCAGAAAAGAAAAAGGGGGGGGGAGCGAATCAACCGAAAAAGGGGAAAGAATGTACTGAAAAGAAAAAAGGGAAGCTCTCGTTCCCAAAGAAGAGGAAGAACAAGAAAAGAAAATCAAGCTCCAAGAAAGAAAAGGAAGCCCCATTCCAACAAGGGAAAAAAAAGAGGTTTATTATCCTACGGGGGGAAAAGAGGGAGGGGACCTTCTATCAAGGTCCAGAAAAATCCTTGTGAGGAAAAGAAAAAAAAAAAAAAAAAAAAAAATCGGGAGGAAAAAGAGGGCCCGGCTCGGGACGGGTCCCTTATAAGGTCGGAAGGGGGAAGAAAAAGGAGGGGGACGTCTCGCTCATCTTCGTCAAAGGGTGAGAGGAGTTGAACAGTTAATTCTATGGCCAATGAAGAAAGGAAATCGGAAAGTGAAAAGGGAAGAGATAAAGGGGACTCCCCCTAGGTTCATACGAAGAGGGACCCGAGCACTCTCTCGAAGAGGATGAAAAAAGGGGAAATCTCCGAGGTGGGGGAGGAGAGAGGGGAGGAAAGGGAGCTCTCCTATGCAGTAAAAAGAAGGAAGAACTGCCACCTCTTACTCTCAGGGTGGAGAGAAAAAAAAAAAAAAAAGACGTAGCCCGCCTCTAAGAGGGGGGGAAAGAGACCCTCCGAGCACGTTAACACGAGGGGGGGAGCACCAATAGTTTCTTGTGGGGGAAAAAAAAAAAAAAAATTCGCGAATCTTCAAGACAGAAAAAAGAAAAAGGGGAAAGAAGGTGCTCCTCGCGCGAACCAAAAAAAAAAGAAAGAAAAAAAAAAAAAATGGGAGCCTTCCCTCGCTTCACCATCCGATGGAAAGAAAGGAGGGGAAGAAAAAAAGAAGCACCGCCCTCCTTAAACAAAGACTTCAGAGGAAGGGAAGGATGCGCTACTCCCAGAAAGAGAGGGAGAAGAAAGAAAAAAAAGGGAAGCAACGTTGCAAAAAAAAAAAAAAAAAAAAGGGGCCTCGAAAACTAAACGCCGCACGAGAGGAAAAGGCAGATACGTTTTCATCATCTTCAGTGGAGAGAGGAAGGGGGAAAAAAAAAGGAAAACTCCACTCCTATCATCATCGCCGAATAGGGGGAAAAAAAAAAAAAGGGGGGTGATGAACTCGTGAACTCCGGCAGACTCCGGGGGAGAGGGGAGGGCGGACCTGCCAAACTCCAGGGGAGAAAAGAAAAAAAAGGTCGAGGATTAGTAAGAGGGGGGGGGGAAGAGGGTGGGTTTGGTCTCGTTCGGGGGTGGGGGCGCGGAGAGAAATGCCCCAGCCTGCTAGGGGAGGGGGGGGAAGGGGGGGGGGGAAAAAAAAAAAAACACCTTCTTCCCACGGGTGAAAAAGAAGTAAGCCGGTCTCGCCACCAGTCTGAGGAACCCCCTGAGAGGAGAACTGTCACACTTCTTAAAGCCCGACGGGAAGGGAGGGAAGAACTCACCCCTCCTCGCACAAAAAGAAGAAAAGGAAGGGAAGTCCCTTCCCTGCTCCTCGCTCGCAGAGTGGGGAGAAAGGACACGGGCCGCCCCATTCCAGGAAAAAGGGAGGGATGGTCTTTATCGCCCAGTTGGAAGAAGAGAGGAGAGAAAAAGGAAGGGGACGCGTGGAATCCTCTTCGGTGGGGGGAAAAAGAGGTTTTCATCTTCTTAGGGGGGAGAAAGAGGGAAAAAAAAAAAGGGAACATGTGAATTTCCCCCACGCGAAAAGAAAGGAAAAAGGGGGGGAAAAAAGGAGCTCCCGCTGAACGAAACGAGGGAAAAAAATACTTCTCGGGTTGATAGAGGGGGAAAAAAAAAAAAAAGGGCACCCGTTTTGGAAAAAAAAGGACAGGCCTCCGTCATCAAGGGCCGAAGAGAGGGGGGTATTTCGGCCCATCGGGTTGGGAGACGAAGGGGAAAAAGGGGGAAACGCCTTCCTTTTTAAGAAAAAGAAAAAAAAAAAGAAAAAAGGCTATCGCTAGCGGTGGTCCCCGTAATTTTCAACGGGGCCGGGGGGGGGTCGAGACACTTTTTGTTCCCGGGGATCAGAGGAAGGGAAACGAAAGGGGAACACCGCCCCCCGTTCACTTCGAGGCCCAAGAGGGGAAAGAGGAAAAGAGTTTTTCCCCCCCCAAGAAACAAAAAAAAGGCACGTTTGTTTTCCCCGATCGGAGGGAGAAGGAAAGGAAGAGAAAAAAAAGTATTAGAGGAACCTTCCCCAAAAAAAAAAAAGAAAAGAGGGGGAGGTTGGTGGTTTGTTCGCGGATGCGGAGTCCGAAGCAACGAAGTAGGGGGAGAGGGGGTTCGGCGTGACTGTAATCCTAGAAAAAAAAAAAGAAAAGAGAATTTCACGTTCAACAGCCACGACACAGGAAGAGCGTGCTGTCGACTCCGCATCACGACCTGAAAAAAAAAAAGGCACAGACGACAAGAATGTTCGGGAAGGAAACGGCCTTTTCCCCTCTACTACACAGAGGGGGGGGGAAGAAAAAAAAAAAAAGGTCCCGGACCAAACAAACACAACGTCCAGAAAACGCGCCGCAGAGGGAGGCAATAAATCAAGAAGAAGGAGAGAGGAGGGGGAGGTGTGCCCTTTAAACCGGGGGAAAAAAAAAAAGAAGAGCTATTCAACTGTAAAAAAAAAACCGTTTCGCGACCAACGCCCAGTGGGAAAAAAAGAAAAAAGAAAATCTATCCGGAAGAAGAAAGAGGGGGAGTAGGACCCTTATCTGGTTATTAATGGGCGACCTTGAGGAGAAAACAGATGGCCGAATACGCCAGAGAAAAAAAGAGCGCTCTTATCCTGACCGTCTCCGCAGGAGCTGCCTCTAAGGAAAAAAAAAGAAAAGGAAAAAAGGAACAGATAGGGGGGAAAAGGCCCGCTCTCATTTCAGAAGAAGACAACACGTCAGGGTGAACTTCCCCCTTTAAATTCCACTCAGGACTATTTCTCCCTCCAAAGATAAGAAAAAAGGAAAAAAGAAAAAAAAGAGAACTCTCCCCCCCACTAAGGGGGGGGGAGAGGAGATCCTCCCTCCGTAAAAAAATGAAGGAAATCGTTCCTTTCTCTCAAAAGGGGAAAAGAAAGAGCCTATCGAGAAAGGGAAAAAAAAAAGGGAATGCCGAAGATCTTTCCTCTGGGAAAAATATGAGGGGGGGGGCCATCTTTTTCATCAAAGAAAAAAGAAGACCGGGCTCCGACGTGGGCCGGCCCCTCTCTGAGAAAAAGAAGGGAAAGCTGGGTGCGCCCGACGGCCGACTACTGTATCCTGACTGGCAGAAAGGGGGGGGGGGGGAAAAAGGAAAGGGGGGCAAACTCCTCGCGCTTGGGGCCATGCTGCTCCAAACTAGGAAAAAACCCCGACGCGCCCAAAAAGGAAAAAAAAAAGAGGGGATTTCCATCCTCCTACATGAAAGGGAAAGAGGGGTAAAAAGGGGAAGGCAACCCCGCTCCTTAACCCCCAGATCACAAGGAGAATGAAGGGCAACGAATTGTTCCTCAACAGGAAAGGGGGGAGGGGAGAAAAAAGGAAGATGCTCGTCTTTATGGTAAAGGGGGAATAGAAAAAGGGGAGGGTCGCGATCACACAGAAAAAAGAAGAACTATGAAATGAAAAAAAGAGAGAGGGAGGGAAATCCTTCTGCGGGAGGAGGAGGGCGGCAAGGTGTCTTCTTGGAATGAAAAGGGAAAAAGGGGGGGGGGGGAAGGCTCTTTAATTCCGACAAAGGAGGTGCGCCCTGACGGCCTTGTTTCAGGAGGCCCGGGGGAAATGCGGCTAGGAGAGGGGGGAAGGGCCTAACACTAAACACATCTATGGGGGGGAAAAAGAAAAAAAGGAAGAGGGACGTCCTCCCACAAAAAAGAGAAGATCTTCTCATAAGTGCTGGGAAAACACAAAAAGGGGGGGGGGGAGAGGGGGATTTAATCCTCTCTATTGAGGATCACAAGCACAGAGGGGGGGTAGAAGGAGTCTTTTCTTCGGGGAAAAGCAGAAAATCGGGAGTTCGATTCGTGCTACTAGATAGGAAAAAGGAAGAGGCACCGAGAAAGTCCTTCAAAGAGGTGCAGGCCGTAAGTATGGGTTCCTGAGAGAGGAAGCGCGAACGAAGAGAAAAAAAAGACGTATATCAATTCTCCCACAAGGAAGAAGAGCGCATGGTGCCCTCAAATCTGCCAGGGCCGAGCCTCCGCGTCTACCCAGGAGAAAGAAAGGGAAGGAAGAAGGGACGTAGGAAAGAAGAGTAAAGAGGGAAACTAAGTTCACGTTTCAACGAAGATCAAGAAGACTTTGCGCCGCGAGAAGAAGAAAAACGCGCGTTTCTGCCTGGACCTCGCCAACAGCGGACGGAAGACCTTGAGAGGAAGAAAAAAGAAAAAAGGGAGGAATCTTCCTTAAACGACCAGGGGAAAAAGGAAGGGGAAGGGGCAACAGAGGGGAGAAAAAGGGGAGGGGGAGAAGAAATAAAAAAGAAGAAGGGTTGAAACAGGCGTCCCTCTTGCATGTTGGTACTGAGAGGGAGGCTTTCTCTATTTGGGGAAAAAGAAAGGGGGGAAAAAGGGGAGAAAATTCTTTTGCCTCTCCCGTAAAGAAGTTCCTTTGCCAAAAAAAACGCTCTTCTTTCTCTGAGGAAAAAAAGGGACACGACCCAATAAGGACCTTCTCCGGGAAGGTATATCCGGGGGGGAGGGCGCCACTATCCGTGGGTAGGGAGAAAAGTAACAGGAACCACGGCCGAACGGCCCCCGCTGGGAACTGAGAGGGGTGGGTCGCGCTTTGGGAAAAAAAAAGGGGGGGGGGGGACTTCTTCTAATCGAAGTCAAAAAAAGTCGTTGTTTCTCCTACGGACCAAGGAAGAGAAAGAAAAGAATGCTCAGTCGCCTCTCGCACTCGAAGAGGGGGGATCTGGCTTTTCCTCGAGGGGGAGAAGGAAAGAGGAAAATCCTAATGGGCAGAAAAAAACTCTTCCTTTCATTCCTATAGGGAAAAAAACTCCCCTCAATTCTTCGAGATGGGGGAAGGAAGGAAGAAAATCTCAAGGAACTCTTTCTTCTCTCTTCTAAAGGGAGGGGAAAATTAACCGATCGCGATAGCCCCCTCTCAAAGTGTGAGAAGCTCGAGGGAAGGAAAGAAAGAAAAACACAACGTATTATTTTAAATATAGATGCAGAAATCTCTCACACTTTTTTTATCTCGAAAAAAAGAGAAAGGGGGAAAAGGGCGTCCTTCTTTTTCCTCCGAGAGAAAAGAGCGTCTTCGCCTCGAAAAAAAGGAGAAGGGGGAAGATTTCCGAAGGGGGGGAGAGGGAAGGCCCACGAGCGTTCCGCCGTTGAGCCCTAAAGTCGCAGAAAAGGACCCGTCCCCCGACTCCTGAACAGCCAGAAAAGGAGAGAGGGGGAGGGGGGGGCGTCCTCTTCTACAAATCATGCGTTGGGGGGGAAATTTTTGGGCCTCCAAGGATCCACCAAGAAAGGGGTGCCCTTCTAGCTTCTAAGCAAGGAAAAAAGGAAAAGGGAAAGGGGGGAAGCCTCTGACCACCCGCGACGGAAAAAAGGGGAAAGAAGGAGACACGGAGTGCTCCGAAGCTCTACACGATCGGGCAAGGTCAAGAAGGAGAAAAAATCTCCTCGAGCAGGGAAAGGAGGAGAGGAGGGAAAGCAATATCCTCTCCGAAGGGGGTGGGTCCCTCTAAGCCAAACCTAACGGAAAAGGAGACTCCACATCCAGAGATGGAGAAAGACATACCATCTCTAACGAGCACTAAGAACGTAGGAAAAATGTTCCCCTCTCCGCAGGGGGAAGGAGGGGGATTATCATCAAGGGAAAAAAAAGGAATGCACCGCGAAGCCCCAGCACTACCAAGAAAGACCCGGGTCTTATCCTCGAGAGGGGGGGGGAGAAAAAGGGAAAAGAGGAGCTCTCACTGTAGGAAAAGGAAGGGGGACGCGGTTCCCAGTAACGCCGGATCTTAGAGACGCAGCTTCTTCTTCCTCTTGAGGGGGGGAAAAAGGAAAAAGAAAGATCTCTCCATAAGGAAAAAAAAACCACTTTTTTTCCAGGCCATCAAAAGGGGGAGACGCGCCCCCCTGCTCTCCGGAAAAAAAAAAGGGAAAGACACTTCCTCAGGGGAAGGAGGATGTTGCGCATTATCCCCGAGTGCAAACAGGCCCTCATAGAAAGGGCGCTCTCTAGGGAGGGGGGGAAAGAAAACTGAAAGAAAAAGGAAAATAGAGAACTCTTCTGTTCGGCCTTTTTTTAAACCAAGGGGAGACAGCTCGTATCCCTCCTCTAAAGAGAAAGGGGAGAAAAGGAAGGGGAGCACTTCCATAAAAAAATCCCAGAGTTGCTTGGGGTGCTGAGTCGTCCATCTCTAGCGAAAGAGAGGAAACATCGTTGACGGGGGGGGGAAGGAAAAAGGAACCTGCGCCCGCGCGCTGCCGCCTTGCGCGGGGGGAAGAAGAAAAAAAAAAAAAAAGGGGTAGCATGCGCGTCACGCGATTCGGAGAAAAAAAGAATCCCTGGACCCGCCCGTTCATACGAAAAGGAGACTGCGCGAGACAGGGAAAAAAAAGAAGAAAAAGCATTCCGCTCCATGAAAAAAGGAGCGCCGAGATACTCCTCCGCCGATAGAGGAAAGGAAGGAAAAAGTTCATCCATCGTCCTTGAGAAAAAAAGAGCCAATCCCTGCCCCCTCCACGCCGGAGTCAATCAGCAATTCGGAGAGGGGGGATCCGTCCCCCCCACTTCTTTTAAGGAAAAACAGGAGGGGGAAAATTCGGCCCTCTACCAAAAGGGGGGGGAAAAAAAAAGGAAAAAAATGCACGCCCCGCCGCCTGCATGTCGAGGGGGATGAATCGAGACGTCCGTTGTTGGTTTGGGCGCTTCTGGGTTTGGTGAGAAAGGGAAGAAAAAAAAAAAAAAAAAAAAAGAAGCCTAAGAGGTTTTCGAAAAGGAAAAAAAGAAAAAGTCAGGAGCCAAGTCGTCGCCGTCGCGCACCCGCGCAAAGGCGTTAGGAGAGGGGCGGCCACTTCTTATCCTCGGAGGGGAGAGGAGGGAAAAAAGGGGAAAAAACACCTCCCTCGCCCGAGAATCTCCAGAAGGAAAAAGAAGGGGGAGACCTCGGAGAGATATTGAGGACGACCGGCCGCTGGGACAATGCAAAAGGATGCCTACACTTAGCTCGCTTCCTGATGAGGGAAAAAAGAAGGACGAGTGGCGCGGTGAAATCAGAGTCGTTCAACTACGAAGGGGGAGAGGGAAGGGGGGGGGAAAAGAGGCCCTCCTGTTCCTTCCGAAAGGGGAGAAAAAAGTGGGCGAACTGCTCGCGGCGGAACGACCGGTTGGAGAATCTTTCCCCTCTGGGTGGGAATTAGAAGGGATGAAAAAGAAGGAGAGAGCTCCCCATCTCGTCTGAGGAAAAAAAAAGAAAAAGGGGAACACGATTCGCCATCGGTTGAAAATCCGTGGCTCCCCCATCATACCAGAGAAGGGGAAAAAGAAAGAGAAAAGCCTCTCGTCTATCGTTTGGGGGGGAAAGGGGGGGGTAGAGGGAAACGGGTTGTCCCGGGGATCGCGTCGGTCCTTTCAGGGGCGTCAAAGCCCCGGTTCACGTCGAGGCGCGTAAAAGAGGGAGGAAGGAAAAAAAGGAGGGAGGGGGGGGTGTTTCCGGATCGTCGCGCCAGAAGGAAAAAAAAAAGGAAAAAAAAAAGGTTGTAGGAGAGGAAGCCGTCCCCCCACCCGGCCGAAATGAGTCCCCTCTGCCCGTTGTGGTTGGGGGAAAGGGGAAAAAAAAAAAAAGGGGGGACGATTCGTTGTTCGGGCGTGAACGGAGAAGAGAAAAAAAACAAACGGGAGGAGGAGGACAAGAGATGAGGGTCCGTTGCCAAAAAAAAAAGAAAGAGGGGGGGGAGGTCGACTCCCGCATCCGCTGAACAACCACAACGGGAAGCAGGGAGAAGGTTTGTCGTCGGGAAACGGCCTTCCTAGAAAAAAAGAAAGAATGGTCTACTTCTTCGTCCGCCCGGAAAAAAAATAAAAAAAAGAACACGGCCATGAACTCCGGCAGCTCTTGCTAGGAAAGTCCCTTGCGCCTCCTACGGGGAAGTTTCTGGGGGGAAAAAAAGAAAAAGAGGAAGGAAAAAAAGAGAGAAGTACCCCGGGACCAACCCGTTCGCGACCCAAGAAACCAGTGCAATACTTTCCCACCCCTATCCCCGAGAAAAAAAAAAGGGGAACTCCATTCCTTTCTCTTACAAGGAGAGGGGGGGGAAGAGAACGGAGAGCCACCCCATGGCCGAATAGAAACCCGAAAAAGATGATCCGAATACTATCTTGCTCTGAAAAAAAAAAAGGGGAGAACTCTCTCTCTCCCCATGGGGAAAAAAAAGAAACAGAGATCCACCCCTAGAATAGCGACAGCGGGTTCGTTTGAAGGAACGCGCTCCATTTCAGAAAAAAGGGGGGGGAAAGGGGGGGGGAGGGGGGGTTTCACTCCCGGAAGGGGGAAAAAAAGAAAAAAAAAGTCGGGCCTCCCTCCGAAGATGAACATCAAAGTGCACGACAAAAAAAAGTACACGCGTCCAAACTCGAAAGGGGGGGGGGGAAGGAAGAAAAGAAGCCCAGCTATCCTTATCAAAGGGGAAGGGGGGGACGAGAAGTTCTCCCCTCACCTCAGCTAGAGAGGAAGAAGAAAAGCGCCCAGGAAAAGGGGGGGAAAAGGGGAAGAGGGGGGGGGAGGGATTTTTGTTCCATCTTTTCAAAAAAAAGGAAGGAGACGAAACGGGGACTGCCTCTCAAAAGCGCGAGGGGGGGCGCCTGACTTCTAAAAAGGGGGGGAAAAGGGGGAAAAAAAAAGGGTTGACTACTGTTCGAGAGGAACGCGCCCTGGGGCCCTGATGATAGGATGCTCGGGCCGCAACGAGAAGGAAAAGGAGCGGGCCTCCCAAAAAGGAAAAATTCTCGTAACTTTATAATATCAGAGGGAAATGAGACGAGGTGCCCTGCGCCGGGTAGAGGGGGGAAAAAAGGGGGAGAGGTGAAAGGGAAAATCAGGGGGAAAGAAAGAAGGGACGGGAGTTCAACGAAGTGTTTTCAACGAAAAGACGTGCAGGAAGAAAGGAAAAAATGAAAATGCTCGGCGGTGGAGGGGCAGGCAAAAATGGAAAGAGTCCGCTAAATCAAGATTGAACTAGAAGAAGGGGGAGAGGCGTCGGCCGTATCGAAGAACAAGGGGGAAGGCTGAATTAAAAAGGGGGGGGAAAAAAAGGAGGAGAGGTACTCCCGGGGGGGAGGGGAAGCGTCTGTGTCGCATGAAGGAGGGGGGTCCCATTATTTCTGTGGGATGGGGGGAAAAGAAAAGGAGTTACCTCTCTTGCTAAAACCCCCCAAAAAAAAAAAAAAACAAAAAAAAAAAACGAAAGAAAGGGAAACTCTTTACCGGAGAAAAAAAGAGGGGAGGATCCTCTGCGGAGTCATAAGTCTTCAACCCAGTAAAGGGAGAAAAGGGGGAAAGATCTCTATTTCCTATATCAACAAGAAGAAAAAAGATGGAACGTGCTCTCTCTCCTTGGCAAAATCGAAGGGGGGGAGGGAAAAAGAGCTTGCCTCATGTTAACACTCCATGCTCACCTAAAAGAGGAGAAGGAACTAATTATTGGGGGGGGGGGCGCCTCATCTCGAAGGAAAGAAAAAATGGAAATGACTAGCTATTGCGTACCCCCTCTTAATACCATCCGAGGGGGAGGGAAAACCAAATCCTCGGAGAGCCTCTTGGGGGAAGAGGGGAAAAAAAAAAAAGGGGGGAAAAAAACCCACCCCTATCCCCCTCGATAGGGAAAAGGGAAGAAATGGGAGAACCCCGTTCCTATTTCTTTCAGTGAGAGAGAATTTCCCCTCTACTTGGTAAACGTTTTTCAACCTAAAAATAAGCACTAATATCCCGAAGCCTCGGAAAGGAAAAAAAGCGTTTTTCCCTGAAAAACCAGAAGGAAAGAAAAGACCGTGGCGAGCCGGAAAGAATGTCGACCCTATCGGATAAAATACCCCTTAGGGGAAAAGAATAGCCCGGGCAGCGGGCGGTGAGAGGGCCCTGCTTATCATAGAGGGGGGGGAAGTCTTTCCGAGGGAAAGTCTAGCCTGCCGTCGCTCGAAATTTGAGTATCTTTAAAAGAAAGGGGAGGTGCCGCCGCCCTTACCTCTGGGGTAGGAAAAGTGCCTCCTCTACAAAGGATTTTTAAAGTGCTATGCTCCTACAGGAGGGGAGAAAAACCCATAATGGAAAGTGAACTCGCTTATAATCGGGCTTCCTGGGAAGAAATATCTTTTCCCTCTGAGAAAAAATATCTTAGAAAAAGAAGAATGTTTCCTTAGGGGGAAGGGGGTCGCGCCTTCCCCTCTCTCCCAACTTGGAAGAGGGGGGAGACTGTCTTCTATCCACCCCTCGACGTTCACACTGTCGTTGGTTCTCGAACGGAAAAGGGGGGAGAAAAAGAAATAAAAAACGCTTTCTCTCCGCCCTCAGAAAACGAACGGAGGGGGATCCGGCGGGTTCCCGGAGGGGAAAGCGCCCGGAAAAAAAAAGGAAGGAGGCCCTCCACTCGAAAGAAAAAAAAAAGCTCTTGCCAATCGCGAGGGGAACAACCAAGGACAGGGAAAAGCCTCGCGACGATCGAGCTCGCGGCGACCGAAAAGCGGCGTCTTCGTGCTCGAGATGCTACCCATATCGAGAAAAAAAAGGAAGGAATCTTTCTCGCCTAACCTTTTGACAGAAACCTATCAGGGGTCTCGCAGAAAAAGGGAGATCCAACAAACAACAACTTATTATTATTAATATATAAGATTACCCTCCGAAAAAGAGTCCCTCAAAAGGAGGGAGAGCGCGGGCTTTTTGCATGTGTCTCTTTTGAAGGGGGAGCCGCTCTTATAACGAAGGGGAGGCACGCCGCGATCCTCTGATCGTGAACTCGAGCTTGCTCCTTTGTGGGGAAGGGGGAAAAAAAAAAAGGAAAACTAATCTTTGGGGAAAAGGAAAGCCCTTTTGTCCGCGACAAAACGGACCGTACCGTCTGACAGAAAGAAAAAAACCTCGTCGGTTGAGAGGCGGAAAAAAGAGCAGCGGGGGGGGGGGGGGGGGGGGGTGTAGGGAGCACAGGTGGCCGTCTATCACAAAAAGGAAAAAAGGGGGGGGGGGGAAGTCTATCCGAGGAAAAGGGCAACAATTCTCGCCAAAAACCGAGCTGTGGAAAGAAAAAGGGCCACCCCCAGCGCCCGTTTCGTGAGCAAGCGTGCGTAAAGCGGGAAAAGGAGGGGAAAGGCCGCTATATGCCCTCTATCATGGAAAGGAAGGAAGAAGATCCTCTCATATCATCAGAGGAAAGGGAACAGAGCACCTAACTTGCCAATTTAAGTTGCTCACTCATCGAGGAAGAGAAGAATCCTCTAAACTATCAAGAAAAAAAAAAATGCCCTCCTCCTCCAAAAGTTCAACCTAGGGGATTATCATCCCCTTTCAAGAAAGGGGGGGGGGAGAAAGGGGGAGATTCCATAACGCTCCGGGAAAGAGAGGTCGCCATCTTCCCTCCAGGAGAAAGGGTCTTTCTCGGGAGGAGAAAAAGGGACCATTAACTCCTCGGGAGAAAAAAAAAAGAAAAAGGACCGTGCTCTTCGTTGAACGAAAATGAAGAGGTTCCCTTATCTTCAGAAGAAAAAAAAAGAAAGGGGGGGAGTTTCCCATGCATATCGGAAGGAGGGGCTCGCCCCGTTCCATGCCGGAAAACCAAGTCTCTCGAAGGGGAAGGGGGGGGGGGGAGAACATTATCTTAAGGGAGAGGATAGGTTCGCTCCGCGAATGACGCAAGTAAAAAAAGTACTTCGCCTGCAAAGAGAGAAAGGGAGGACAGAGGTCTACTTCTGCAGCTCGTAGAAAGGAAGAAAGAGAAGACCCGCCGCCCCCGGAGCACGTCCAAGCGAGGTGACTCCCATTATTTGCTGGGGGAGAGAAAAAAAAAAGAGGAGGGGGGGGGGATCTTTCAATAACAGGGGGAAAATAACGGGACCTGGGTTGCCCGGAACCTGGAGGCACGCCCTCTCTCAAGGAGGAAAAAAGGGAGGGGGGGAATCTCTTTCCTAAGCGAAGAGGCAGCGCCGTCCACGCATCGCCATCAAAACCGAAATGCCCTGGACGCCTCCCTTCATCGGCAAAAAAGGGAGGAAAAAAAGAGAAATTCCATAATATCGAAAAAAGGAAGGCACGCCGCCCTTTGTCGCCTCCGATAAGCTCCAGCAGAGCGCGACGCTCTTTTCGTGAAAGAAAAAGGGGGGGGGGAAGGAAAAAGGGGAGGCCAGCCCTTCCCCCCCCTCCCAGAAGAGGGGGAGAAGAAACGTCGTGAGGAACAAACTTCGTTTTGAAACTAGGCAAAACTCTGCCGGGGAGAGGGGAGAGCGGGCCGTCACCTTCACTCCCCCAACGAGCCAGGGGGGGAAAGAGAAAAAGGGGAAGAAAAAAAAAACAATAGTCCGTCCAGGGGGGGGGGGGGAGGGGGGTGGTGCGCGCGGAGCATCGCAGCCAGAACCCCCAGCCGCGGGGAAAGAGTTTCTCTACCCGGAGAAAAAGGGGGAAGTTCATTCATCCATTCTTCGAAGAAAAGAGGAGGAGAAAAAAGAAAGGCCGGGCAGTCCCCGAGCCCTCCGGAGGGCTCCTCTTAACAGCCTGGGAAAAAAAAAAAAAAAAGAAAAAAAGATCTTTTCGTGCAGCCTGAAGGAAAGGGGCTCCGCTTTTAGGTGAGGACGCTTCTGCGACAAATGGCCCGATTCCCGAAAAAAGAGGGGGGGGAAAAAAGAGGGGAGGGAGAAGCCCTTGCCACCACCCGGAAGGGGTTCCGTCCGTGCACGACGAGTTTTTTTAAAGATTCGGCCGTTCATCCTATTCCAAGGAAGGGGGGGGGAAAAAGGGGGGGGAAGGAAAGGGCACCCACTCCCTATGACAAAGGGGAGGAATAGGCGGGGGGAAAGCACAACTCTGTTCCGCTCTTCTCGGGGATCTCGGAAGAGAGGAGAAAGCCCGCTTTCTCTCAAAAAAAGGAGGCTTCTTCTCCCTCATAGGGGGGAGAAAAGAGGGTGGAAGGACTCCGGGCGCCCCCATCATAAAAGACTTTCCGGGGTAAAAAGCCCCCGCCTTCTTCACGCAAAGAAGAAGAGGAGGGGGTCCCGTCATTGCCCTTGGGGGGGGAAAGAAAAAAAAGAAAGGGGGAAAAAGGAAAAGGGGTTTTGGTCCCCGGGGACGCGTGTAGGTCTTGCAGGGGAAGGCACCGCCCCGTTCAAAGAAGGGAGGGAGAAAAAAGGAAAAAAGGAAGAGCCCCCCTGAGTTGAGGGGGGGAAAAAAGAGAGTCGGCGCCGCCGCCCCCGTCGCCCATTGCGGAGAAGTTAAGCCGTCCAGGCAGAAAGATGTCGCTTCCCTTTTTGGGGGGGGGGGGGGGGGAAAAAAAAAAGGAAAAGGGAGAACATCACTATCGGATTCTTTTGAGGGGGAAAAGGGAAGGA
>Ga0179593_1268881_pt1 | contig 14036 bp, 12 predicted proteins | sample CZODoug2_1_08_16_FD_185931 | JGI IMG/M metagenome (GOLD analysis project Ga0179593, IMG submission 185931) | Vadose zone soil fungal communities from Angelo Coast Range Reserve, California, USA - CZODoug2_1_08_16fungal (PacBio error correction) | ecosystem: Environmental > Terrestrial > Soil >...
TCCACCACTGGCCGAGTTGGCTTTTAAAAAAGGGAGGGGGGAAAAGACTGCGAGCACGCGCCGTCGGGGCGGACCTGCAAACCAAAACTTTACTCAGTGCATGCTAAAGGGTAACGCCCCGGCGCGCGTGGAAGCGGCCGACCAAAGAGGGTAGAGAAATTGGTACGCCTCTTGGCGGGTCTACCTTTCTTAGGGTCGGCCGGCGGAGGTTAAAGGGAGACAGGAGGGGCCGATGGCGTTTTGTACCGGAAAAAAGGGGGGTCGATCTGCGTGTAGTCGTAAAAGGGGACATCTTAGGTGAAGGGCGACGACCTAGGTCCTGCTCTATCAAAGGGGGAGACGTTAAGGGGGAGATAAAAATTGTCCTCTACTCGTTGGAGTCGGGGAGGCCACAGGGTAAGAGGTTGTGTTTTCTTCAAGACCGCACTTGCGTACCAGGTGCGATAACCGGCGGGTGTGACGAAAACCAAAAAAAGAGTAGGGGGGGGGCAGATATCATCCGCGTAAGCTCTAAAGTTTCCGGGTGATATCGGGAGAAAGCGGGGAGCAATCTTTCTCTGGAAAAACAGGGGCGAGTACCTGCTCGAGGGTCCCTAAGTGGTGGGAGAGAGGCTATCCTATAGGGAAAAAAAAGGTTTTTGGTGGTTCGAGGCGGTTGATTGCACTGACTAAGTGTCTGTGGGAGGGTGACGGCGCTCAACGGTTAAATTGCCCTGTTGAGCCTCACGATTGAAGGGAAAAGGAAAATAGTGGTTTTTTTTAGCAATTCGTCGTGCCAATACGGCCGATATGCAAGAGCCATTCCGGGAAACCTTAAGCAGCCGGACCAGGGCAGTCAGGACGTCTGCAATGATAACCGGCCGCAGCGTTGTTTGAAAAATGTATGATGGGACCAAAAGTCATCAGACGGGGGAAAACCGAAGCGTGTCGAACAGATCGTTCAAAAAAAAAGGAGAAGTCGGACCAGCTTCTTTGGTCAAGCACTCCAAGATCTCTGACTGACCCGGCGACATCGCACATGTGAAAAAAAAACAGGCGAAAAGCTTAAAGACGATCGGCAAAAAGAAGAAAAGTAAGGTAGTAAAGCCAAGCGTAGTGTCGTCGTAGACGCCCGCCGCAAGCAAGTGGGCTTTGTGGTGGGCTGAATCCAAAGGGTTACGCCTGGCATTGGACAGGCAACAGGTGTTAAAGGGTGGGGAAAAGGAGGGATCTTCTGAAAGGGGGGAGACGGAGAATAGTAGGCCCGGCCTCAGTCAACAAGTTATATCGTCGGGGACTTCGAAGGATAATGCATTACATTTTCTCATCGGGGACATCATGATTTAAACTGAAGGGGCTTCCCAGGGCCCTGGGGGATCGCAAGTCTCACGCAAACCAAAAAAAAGGAAGAAATTCTTGATTGTCGAAGGGGACAAACCGCGCGCTAAGGCGCTTACTAATTCGCCAATCGCCCACTCCGGTCTAGCACCCCTGACAATAACCTCAAAAAAACCTCCTTGAGACCACAGGGAAAAAATTGGACGACGCCAAAAGAGATGGAGGGGCCGCGCTGAGACCGGTGGATGCCTTCGGAAGTAAGCTTCTTGACTGATGCCGCAAGGCAAAAAAAAAGGACCAATTCCTTGGGTGCAACGAACGGGGAGACCAGGGGGACGCGTTTGGGTGTTTCCGTAACGCATACGAAAGAATGCAATGTTCTCGGAACGAATAGCGGATCCAAGAAGCAACTTTCTAATATTTCTTGACTTTGGTGCAAAAAAAGGGAAAGGAGGTGGACGGGTTGAAGACAAGGAACACCCCACAGATTGTGTTGGAAAACACGACACAGGCGCAGGCAGATATGGGAAACTGTGGTGGGGGCGAGAAAACAAAGACGTCCGCAACTGAGCGAAGTTGCTTCCCTTACGATTGAACGAATGCTGCCAGAGATTATAGGAGGTTTTTCTTAAGGGGTTCGCCGTGAAAAAGTAAATAACAAGGGGGGAAGGGGAAGCTTTTCGACCGGCGAGGGGTTGGCGTAGCCAGCTGGTAAAAGGGGTCTGAACTGGCAAGTTGAAGGGGGATTTTGGATGACCGAACGATCACCAACGGGTGATACCCATTCAAAGGGAAAGGGAAAAAGACGGAATAACATTCATTGTCGGATCGGTCATCTTCTTACCAAAAAACGCCTTAATCGAGGCCCAAGGGGTAGGGGCGATGACGCCTTTCGCGGGGAAGCGACAACTTATCAACCGGACCCGTCGTCGGAAAGTCGCTGACTAAAAAAAAAAAGGGAGTTCCGCAGAAGTCTTCGATTTATGGGGCCTTGCTTTTGGGGTCGCAGAACCAACAGCTGTTGGATTGTAAAGGGGGACATCCCTCTTCGCCTAGCGGGACTTCGAAAGATCTCGGCTCGGGAAAGGGGGGCGGCGAAAAAAACAATCTACCTTCATCTCTCTCAACAACAAAGAGAAAAGAGAAAGGATGAAGGGGGAAAATGGGGTGCAAAGACGAAAAGCTCAAGCCTACAACCTACCTTAGTGCCCGAGAAGGCTAGAAGCGATTGGGAGAGTCATAGGACAAAAAGGGCCCATCTGCAAGGGGGCCCGGTCAAACCTCAGGTAAACCCAGTCTCATCCAGTCCAAACACGCGGACGCTCATTCGCGAGCGTAAAGAGAACTTCCGCTTTCCTTTTTAAAGGGGAGATCCCAACGGAGGGAGTAGAAGTGTTCCAAAACGCAACCTAAAAGCCGGGAGTCAACACATTTCTTTTGAACATAGCAGCTGTGCGCATTAATTGGGAAAGGGGGGGACAATAGCATTGACGGCCATAGTTCTGTAGGAAGGAGGGAGATTTCAAGGAAAGCAAAAACAAACAGTTCAAAACTTGTGATATCTTTCGTAAAGTTCTAAAATTCCCACAAAAACAACCAGCGGAAGGGAGAAAAAGTTAAGTCACCCCGCAAATCAAGAGCGTGATCTCGTGGGAAAAAAAAAAAGAAAACGACCCACCGAAGGTAATCTCTGGCAGGGTAACGTCGAAATTGTCATAGAAACGGGTAGGCTGGGGGACGAATTAATGGGGTCCTACAAAAGGTTTAATATCGGAGGGTGTCAAGGGGGGGGGTTGAGAAAAGCCGGACAAGGAGGTCGGATTGGGAGTCTAAAAGCAAGGGGGAAACTCAATAAGTACAGGCCTTCTGCAAAAATGGTCCTCACATTGCCCTTAGTGTGGAAAAAGGGGGGAAGGCACACTTAATTCGGCGAAGCGCCGGGGGGCGCTCTTCAGTTACTACCTACTTCAGAAGAAAAAAAAAACCCGTGGTAAACCCGTGCCAATGTGGGGGAGGATAGCGCAGGCGTGGAAGTTAGGCATGAAGCAAGAACAAACCGAACCGTGTCGACAAAGACTCACGCACGCTGCTGGCCCACTGCGCGGAAGGGCAAAACATAGGTGTTCAGGCATCCGTCGTGGTGATGAGTATGAGGGGAGGCATAAGAGGGGCAAGGTCAATCCGAAGGGGGCATTTTAATCTTCCGTGAAACAGCTAGGGGACAGGAACTGCTCAGTAGACTGGGGGAGGGGAGACAACATTGGAAGATACACAGGCAAAAGTTGGGAAACCCGAAGCACTTTATGGGGGGCGATTTACGTATAAAATTCATGCAGAAAGAAAAGAAAAGCATCTACGGGAAAAAGGGGGCCCCCCAAATGAGACGGGCCTTTCTCGAGATCATCCCCACTTGTGTTAACAGAAGATAAATATAAGAGGGGAATGGGGCTCAATTCTTAGCGAACTAGAAGGGAAAGGAAGAAAAACAGGGAAAAATTAAGAGGGCGGTCGACAAGTTGCATCTAGGCACTAACGAACCGTTCTTGATAACAGATAGTGATGTCGGCCCGATCGGAAGGGGAAAACTTCTCGGCAAGAGAGTTTCACACCTGGGAGGGGGGGACATGGGTGATGATACCGTGGGGAAGCCCAAAACTCTGCGTTCAGAGTACAAATCCGATCTATCTGGTCGCAAAGTAGATTGATTAGGGGAAGGATGAAGAAGAGCGGTCAGGAAAAGAAATAAACTTTTTCCAACGTACCGGCGGGAACACGTTCATAAGTTTGTCAAAAAGCAAGGGGACAGCATCTCCAAAGTTTCCCTGGAAAAGAAAGAAGTCGGCGGGGCGTGGATCGAATTACCAAACCACTCTTGGAAGCGATAAGGGTGAAGGCCATCAAACGGAGGGAGGAAGAAACGTGGCAAAAACGTTGAGCCTCACGCTGGGCCACACTCACAACACTCGACGCAAGGGAAAATGAATCCAAAGAAACCTAAGAAAAAAGAGACCTACCCATAGAAATCGATAGGGAAATATACCTGTGTGGAGAATATCTAATGAAACTAGGGAACTCGTCAAAGTCTAGTCTCAACCCTCAACTTCGAGAATTTATTTATTAATATGAGACAAAAAAACGTGAACACTAAAGGAGGGGGCTATCACTTTCCTCACATGAAGGTATTTGAAAGAAAACATCAAAAGGGGGTAAAAGGTCTGCGCGAAGTCATGTTGCAAAGGTAGCCGAGCACCAGACAGATGAACTCGGGGAAAAAGTCATCTCGAGAGAACGGCCGGAGGAAGAAGAATCTTAAAAAAAAAAAGGGAAGACTGCCTAAAGTCAGAAGACTTTCGCGCAAACCTAGGCCGTTCACCGCACAAGCAAGGAAATAGGAAACCTTCCTCCGGACGCCACGTCACGCCTGCAAGGAAGAAGTTAGGCGGGTACCAATGTAAATTTTTGGGTAATCGGCCTTCCTCCGGAGGGAGGGGGTCTGGGGGGAGGAAAAAAAAGTTCGAACGAGTCAACAGGGTCGGTTATAGAGCGGGCGGTCCGCTGAAATGTCGATAGAGAATGAATCTCGGAGCGAAAAAGACATGAGACAAAAGAAAAAAAGCCAGTTAGGGTTCAGTACTCTCTCACACACGGAAAAAGGAGGAAAGTGCACACCGGAAAAAAGTGTCTTCTTGGTCGAAAGTGGGAGAGCCTGGAAAAGAGGACGGCAATGGTTCAGGCGGACGCCCGCACGTTATCACCACCGGGCTACGGGTTCTAGGCAAGGGGGGTCGACACTTCTAAAAAAAGGACTGCTAACGGACGCGAAACCAGAATGGGAGAAAAAAACGGAGGGGGGGGGGGGGGGTTTGTGGGTGGGGGGGGGGGTTGGGGGGGGGGGGGGGGGGGGGGGGTTGGTTGGGTGTGGGGTTGGGGGGGGGGTGGGTGGGGGTGGGGGGGGGGGGGGTGGCCAGTTTGTGTTGGGGAGTGTGTTGAGGGGGGGGTTTTGGGGTGGGGGTTGGGGGGGGAGGGGGGGTTGTTTGTTTTTTTTTGGGGGGGGGTGTTTTTTGGGGGGGGTGTGGGGGTGGGTGAGGGTTGTCGGGTGGGGGTTGGTGTTGGGTTTGGTGGTGTTTTGGTTTTTTGTATTGGATTGGTTTGTGTGGTTTTGTGGTTGGTTTGTAGGGGTTTTTTGTAGGGGGAAGGTTGTGGGGTTTTCACGCGTGTGTGGAAAAAAGGCTCTTTATCGGCGAAAGGAAAAAGAGGACTTAGGGGGGAAGGGGGGGGCGTCTGGGGACCTTTGGGGGGGGGGGGTCAACCCAGGCCGTTGGTCGCTGGATTGAAGACGGTCCGAGCTAATCCGCTTAGGGAGGGCGAAGAGGGTGGGAAGTTACCAGAAAGGGGGAGCCGGACCGTTTCTCAGGGCTCTACTTTGCATAGTTACTACAATTAGCGGGTGATTAGCGTTTAAGAGGTTGGGGAAAAGTTTCTCCAGACCTCAGAAAGTGGGAGGACAAATTGAAGGGGAAGGCGGGTCTGAGTTGACGCCGATGCAGAGTATTTGTCGGGGCAGACGACGCAGGTCCAGGGGGGAGAGAGCAAATTAACATCGAGTATAGTAGGAGTTAGAGGGATCCAAGGGAAGGGGGAGAAGAGGCCAAAATCAAGTTGGGTGCGACGAGTCGCGTTTTTTGTCTTTAGGCGTGGGTTCATGGAACTAACGGACGTGTGGGGGGTGGAAGATGCGGGGCTCAACGGTTGGGGGGGGGGGTTCACGGTTTTGAAAAAAGAAAAAGTCAAAGATGGGGCGGGGGGAATCAACGGGTTTTGAAAGGCAAAATGCTCGAAAATACTCCGGGCGCAGACGAGTCCGGAAGGGGGACGAATCCTTCATCCGGGTGACACGGAGTAGGAAAAAGGGGAAAACCGTCCAAGAAAGGGGGAAAAGTGGAATATGATCGTTGCCGTAGCAGCTCATCAGAAACGTCAGACGCGACAATAGGAGAGGCGAGGAAAGCTGCGAATCGGACGGGTATCCAAACCTGTATCGCTGCGGGAAGAAAAACCACAAGAGGAGACAGTGGACAATAAGATGCGCCGAAAAAAAAAAAAGCTCGGCACAAAGGGCCGACATCGCTCGAAAATCCGGGAAAAAAGTCTAGGGACGCTCGTAATGGAAAGGGACTAGACCTCAAACTAAGTGGGCGGGAGGGGGGGGGGGAGAGAAGGCAGTTCTACGCAAAGGGAGAATGTAACCACATGGGAAAGCTTAAGTAGGATGACTTACAAGTGTGGAACGGAGCCTAGTATAGGTCAATATCAAGGTGGAACAGGGGAGAAAGACTTTCTAGTTATGAAGGCAAATTTTCTCCTTGGAGGGGGGGAATGAGAAAGTGCAGGTGCCCCTTACTGTGTCTCCTCACTTCACCTACCCAGTACAAAACTTTGCAAGTCCCAGAAAAAAAGGCAGGGCTGCCTAAAGCAAGCGTAGGAGGGACGAAGTCAACCTGAAAAGAAACTAACCTCCAACATGCTGACGGTAGACAAAACAACAATGGAGGAAAGGGACTCTCAGAGGGGAGGGGGGACACTGAAGTGAACTGCCTTCAGGGGAAGCCGTCGTTGCTTCTCGACGCCCGACTCATCCACATCTCCTGAAGGGGTTCCCAGGGGGGGGGGGGGAAAGTGTAGCCCAGTCAGGTGTCGGTTTCAAAAAGGGACAGAGCTGAACGAAAGCGTTCGGAAAGAAACGAATTTCAGCTCATGCCTAGGAAATAAGGGGATAGGTGAGGGGAAAGGTTTTGGCAAAGAAGGAGGGAAGGGGAGGGGGGGTTTGTCACTGGGAAAAAGGAGAACACGTGCTTGTCAGGATGGTGTACAAAACCACGCGATCACGCGAAGAAGAAAGAGGGAACGGGGGGGGGGCGGAGACAATAATAAATTAAAAAAAGCGACGTTGGAACTGTCGCAACATTTTAGGGGTAGCCCGGAGTCGTTGGGAGGGTAGGGTTGTGCCTCAGGGGGTGAAAAAAAAAAAAGAAAAAGAAAATCAGCTGGAGAGGGGCGGCGACCCAGACAGGCAGGGTTTTCGAGACAAAGCTGTATTCTGAACTGAGGGGGGAACGTCGTGTGGAAGGAAAAAAGAGCCATCTGGGACCAAAAAAGGGGACTGCTTGCTGGGAAAAATAATGAGCAAGGCAGTAGCATGCTTCAATAGCAAAAGAACACCGCAACTGAGGCAATGCAGTGAGTGGCGGGAAAGAAGCCACTGGTCGTCTCTCACCGGAAAAAAGACCCCGCGAAGTTTGCAAGAAGAGGAAGCACACGCCATGAGGTCCGCAGAGTGAAAAACTGTATTTTTCGACTGGGGGAGGACTTGTGCCTGGTTGAAGGGGACTGGGAGGCAGTGGGGGGAAAATGGGGTTGTCAGATACTCTCCAGAGAGGACGTGCGAAGAGGCGGGAAAGGAAAAAAGTCTCGTAGAGGGGGGGGAGGAGGGCACACAAAAATAGGGATTATTCAAATCCTCAACAACAACACCGATGAGAAAAGAGAATTATAATAACTAGGTGAGGACCGAAAAAGCGCGGTCTACGAGACGGAGAATTGCGACGTCCTTCAAAGAGACGAATTTATCGTGAAAAACAAAAAGGGGGGGGAAAAGCATTCACCCAAGGAAATCCAAACCAGGAGAAACAGGTGCCCAAATAAAAAGAAGACGTGACTCAGAACTCAATGTGTAAAAGAAACGTCAAATCCGCGGGCAGGTTCGGGAGAAAAGAGGACAAGAGAGCATCATTCCGCCACCAAAGAGGAAAATGCGGGCTTGGGAACAAAGACACTATGAAAAGGAAAAGTTATCGAAGAGCCAATGCAAAAGAATTCCCCATCTTGGCGTTCAAAACGGGGGAAGGGGAGAGGTTGAGGAGTCCAAACGAATACAAAACTGGAAGGAAATCTGGAGGCGTCAAAAAAGAGATATGGAAGGGGGAAAGCAGTCAATATCTTATCCGGGGGGGGAAAAACCTATGTGAACAAAGGAAAAAAAAAGAATCTCTGGGGGGGAGGGACGTTAGAAATGCGTAAGGAGGCAGCCGTCCGGTTGGGGCGCAGCAAGGGATTTGGCCCGCAACAATTTTCAATATAGGGAGACGGGAGAGGGTTGGGGGGGGAAAAAAATCAGCGGCGGGGTCCTTGTATTAACAAGTGCCTCCTAAGGCAGACGCGACCAAAATTGTAAAGCAAAGGAGGGGGGCCCGATGTGTTTCGGAAGGCAGAGAGGAAGGAGGGAAAAGGGAAAAGGAGAGAGAAGCTTAGTAAGGAAAACGCCTGTTAGACAACTCCAAATGTGAAAAAAAATGTCATGGGGTTGATAGAGCGATGGCAGGAAGTTATCATGCAGACTACTCCTGGCCGGCCTTACTTGAACAATGAGAATATCATCCATCATGAGATGATGTGCGCGAAAGGGGGTCTGTTGTTAAAATTCTAAACAATTTTTAGGTTAAGGTTAAATCCAGGTCCAGTCCTAGGATGGAGGGGAGTAAGCCCTTTCCGTGCGAACTCGGGGGAACAATTAGAAGGGGAAACTTGGGTTTTAGTTGATACAACATTGTCTAAAGGCAGGGCCGGCAAAATTGAGGGTAAAGCATGGCCTACATTAGGGAAAAGGGAAACCCTACTAGAATTCCTCCGATGAGAAAGGGGGGGGGGACACAAGGGAGAGGGAATTAAAGCGCTCCGGGAAGACCAGACGATCCAGATAGGATAGAATTTATGTGCTGTAATGGAGTGGCCAAAGAAATAGACTGTAGGAACCAACCCTGTCAAAAATCCCACTGGAAGCTTGGGGACTGCGGGAAGGGGGAGAAGGCTATCAACTAACGAAGAAAAAAGGGGAGAGTCAGAGCTCGGGAAAGATCTAAGGGAAGACTTACTGTAGACTCTGAACTGCATAAGCTGGTGGATCAACCAAGAAGATAGTTTTTGGAGTGGCCCCAACCGCCGGAGGTCCGATCAATCGAAAAGCTCCGGGGGAAGTCCCGTAGGGAAGTGGGTCGATGATGGGCGCGGACGATCCCAACGTTTCAAAATAAGCGTAAAAGGTTCTCATTTGCAAAGGCCCAGTGGCACGGCGGAAAGAAGCTGAAAAGAGGGGAAGGACCCTCTCGGACGAGAAGATATTACGCGTATGGCGGGCGGAGGAGGGACTCATGGGTGGTTTTGCCGCGAGTGGCAATAACGAGGAAGGGGAGGGGATCACTGGAACAATTAAAGGGGGGGACCTCTGGGAAAAACTCACCAAGTCGGGAAGTGAAATGAACTCCTAACTAAAACAAACGCGATGAAGGTACAGCTCGCACCCAAACCAACTATATGGACTACGAAGGGGGAGGTAAGACGACCTTTGGAAAAAAAAAAAGACTAAATCTGGCTCAGACTCGCTCCAACGCTCCGGGGAAGGGTCGTCGGTGCTGATTATAATCGACACTACGAAAAAGGGGGGCAGAGAAAATCGAGCGAAGGCACCTTGAAAGAAAAAGTGCAAAAGTCTTGAAACACTGCCAAACTATAGGGCAGGGAAGCATGCTCATGGGGGGAAAAATAGCAAGATTCAATTATATCCCTTGAAAAGAGAGGAGAAGGTCTAAGAAGAGAGGGGGGATCGCGGAAAAAAAAGGGAATAGCTTGCCGCGATGGGGATGGCAGAGGAGGAAAATTCAGAACCAGAAGGACCAGCACTAAAGGGGAAGACCAGAAGGTAGCAAGCGCGGCAGGCCGGGGGAGGGAAGCACAAACATCAGAGGCCGTCAAGTCATGATGGTGAGCGGCCATGGGAAAAGGGTAGGTTTCTACCCCAGGCTCGAAGAATAGGGAAATGGTTGGGGAAAAACGGAATAGTCGAGGAAGCGCGAATGCCATAGACTCGACCAGAATCAAAAGAACCGCCACATGACGGCCAGGGTGTTTGGATGTCAAAAAAAACAAAAAAGGAAAGAGGATCGAAACCGTGCCACCAATGTAAAGGTGGCGCCTTGAGCTTATGGCAGTCCGCGTAGTGCATGGGGAGGAAGGCAGCGCCCGCGGACTAGAAAAATCCGGGGAGAAGGGGGGGCGTTAGTAGACACTGATAGAATAAACGGGCCTCAGAAAAAATGTAGACTCCCAGGGGGGGTCCAATCTTCTTTGATAACCTTGGGGGATGGGAAGTTAAAGAAAGGGAGGAAATGTTCAGTTGGCGCTGGGAAAACGGCCTCCGGGGTCGCATGATAGCAAGATCTGAACTCGGAGTAGGGAAACAAGTACCTATTCCTGAATTCGACCAGGGGAGACTTGACTAGTAAGTTAGGACTAAAAGGAGAGTGACAGTTGAAAATAGAAGGGGGATTCGCGCCCAATTTTAGTTGCAGGTGCATTACGCAGGACATCGTTGAAACCAGCCCTAATCGGCATGGAAGGGGTACTGGGGAAGGAAGGGGGGGGGGGGGGGGGTATGTATCCCGCCGAACTGCAAAGAAAAGTTAAGGGGAGGGTTTGTCAGTGAGAACTCGGGGCCACTTATGATCTGGCGACCACAGTGAAGGGAAAGGGACTCGAGTGCCTATCAATTTTGGGGGAGGGGGGGGGAGCGATCTGAGAGGGGGGGGTGTTGGTTTGCGGTGGGAAACTCAACCTCCGCGGGGGGCAAAGATAGGGAATCATGGGGGGGACTTTTTGGGGAAAAAGTGGGAGAAAAGGAAGTACAAGGAAGCAAAATAGTCGAGTGGGTGTGTGAAAAAAGAAAGTAAGCAATACTGCCAAAGGATCAGGAATGCCGGGGAAAACAGGGGGACTCAGCGTCATTCCGTGACACTGGCGGTCTTCTGGAAAGGGCCCGAAAGACGTTGTATGAAGGAGAGTTGCCCGACGCAATCTCAGAATTCCGAAGCGACGCGACACATGAACAGGAGCTTTGCGGGAGACACAGTCGTTCTGGTTGCAAACAGAGCCAAACCGGTATAGGTCGGGGGGGGAAAAAGGCTAAGAAAGGAAGGAGCGCCGATAAACTCTTCACTGTCGGCCACCCACCGACACATCGATTAAAGCCCGGGGAGGGGGATGGCTCGTATTCTCAACAATATCGGGAAGGGGGAAAAGGGAGAAAAGGGGCTTGGTGACGGGGGAGGGAAAAGGCGGTTCGACGCCGGCTACAAGTGGTTTGAAATTATCGGTCCAGATCCTACAATTTGGTAGGATTCTGAGCAGGCCCAAGTCGAAATGGGTGACAACAAGGTTATGAGAGTCGGAGGAGAGCTGGGGACTTAATTTCCAACTGGGGGAGAGGGAGTAACTTAAATGGGGAACAACCAGGTGAAAGGGAAGGGTCCCACTCCCAGGCCGACATGCTCAAGGGGTCTGGCTCCAACGCCACGAGTGGAGGGTGGGGGGGGGAGGGCAGGGGGTGGTCGGGGTGTTGGGGTTCCTGGGTAGAAAGGGGCGGGGGGATTGTCGTTTGGAGGTGGCTTGAGGTCGCGGTGTCGTCCGGGGGGAGAGATAATGCTCCCTCAACCCGACGTTCTTTCTCACACCAACTAACCCCAAAAAAAGGAGGAAAAGACCCACCTGCAAAAACCAAATTGCAATCCCGCGCGCCTAACTGAGAAAGGTGGCGTGCTTCAGGAGGAGGGGCCGGCGTCGTTGCTGCATGAGCAATTCAGGAAGGACCCAGGCGCGCATAACAAATAAATGGGGTGCCCTTTGCACGTGGTAGTCCAACAAAGCGTTTTAATGTTGGAAAGGGAAAGAGAACTGGCAAAAGTTCGCGGAACTAACAGTCAGCCTTGAAACCCACAGGGCCAGAAGTGAGTGGGGAAAAAAAGGGGTCAAATCAAGCTTACAGGGAAAAACCACCCCCTGTTAGTGAAGGGGAAAGGGGGGTGCATCACGAAGAAGTGCTTGTGAAGGATTGGAAACCACGCGACAACGCAGTTAAAAGTTTGGGGGGGTCTCTCTGACAAATACTCGCGGGGGAATCAAAAGAAGGTGTTCGCATTGCGAGTTAAAGATAAGAAAGTATATCCAGGGGTTCATGACGGGGGGGGGAAAAAGGGGGGAGACACTCTCTTGCAGGGCGCGGGGGGGTTAAGAAAAAGGGTTTCGAACCAGAAAGGGGTTGGCAGCCGAGAAAGGGGACGGGAATATATTCTACTTCATGTGGTGGGAAGAAGAAAGACAATGTTGATACGAGATGGATTAGGGGAGGGTTTGACCTGGAAAGGAGGAAGTAGTTGGACTGCAGAAGTCACAAAAAAAATTGAAAGGAAGGAGATATTGTTAGCGGAACTGCTGAACGCTCGGCGGTCAAGGATAAAGGAAAAGGGAATACTCTCCTGACGCTCGCGACATGAGGAGAGGAGGGGAGGGAGAAATTTTTGAGAAGGGGGGAAAGGAGGGGGGGGGGATCCTGACGGCTCATGCTTGGGGGGCGGGCGGATGTATTGATTGGGAAGATCATAATCAGGGCACTAAGGCAGAAAGTGGTCTCGTAAACGAGAGGTGGAAAGTCCAAATCATATGTATTATAACCTTTAATCGCTAACAAAAAAAGTATTGGGGGAAAGGAAAGGGAAGTATAATCATTATTGATTTGGGCCGAGAAAAAAAAAGGAGCGTCTACGAGAGAGCAAGGGGCCTCACCGCGAGGGGAAACAAAGTGCAAAATCCATAAGGAACAGCGAGTGGGCCCGTTCAACATGGAAAAAGCAAAGGAAAAATACAGTCGAAGTACAATCGCTAAAGGAGAGAAAGACGTCAGGGCAAATCCGCGGTCAGTGGAGAAGGAAAAAAGAAAAAAGCGGCATCCGGACCAAAATACCGAAGCACGGCAAGCGTGGGAGGTTGGCAGATGGCCATTCCACATACTGGAGGTGGAGGGGGGCAGAGCAAAAAGGGGGCCAGCATGTATCAAAGGAGGATCAGGGAGTCAAACAAGGTCAAAAGATAGAGACGTACAGGGAAGGGAGAACAGCGCCTGTCGAAAATTTGAGAGAAATCGGGGGGGGGAAAAAGAGGGATCTCGTGGCCAACAACAACTAGCCCAACGCATTCTCTGATGCTTTAACGGGAATGGGGAGGAAGTGGCTTGAAAAAGAAAACGGGGGGGGCGGCATTTACGCCGGGATTTTCGCCGCCAAATAGGTGATCTGGGGAGAGTGGTGTCCATCCGGACAGGGCGGGACGTGGGGAGGGGAGGAAAGAAAACAAGAGTAACAGTGACGCAAACCAGCACACTCACGGAAGTGTGTTGAGGGGAAAAGAAATAAAAAGGGTTCGGTCCCGAAATAGCCAAGAGGAAGTAGCGTACGGGAAAACCAAAAAAAAAGAATTACCCGCTACCAAGTGAGCCAAAGGGCAGGAGGAAGGGGGGATTGCAAGCCGGGCGTCAGGAATTGAAAAGCGAAAACGAAGGAAGAAAAAACAGGGCGAGGGGCAAGAAAAAAGTCTTCAGCGGGCCCAGCCCCAAAACAACCCAAAACCCAAAAAAACAACCATGCTCTGGGGGGGGGAACATTGGGCGGGTTGTCAGGTGGACTCATTAGTTTTGGAGGGAGGGAAAGAGGGGGGGTACTCTAAGGAGAAAAGGAGGCGTTAGTAGCGCCCCGTGAAAGCTGGGACAGGTGGAAAAAAAGGACCAGCAGCTAAGGGTTGGATTGGGAAACAGCTAGACACATGCATGGCAACCGGGGGAA
>Ga0179593_1342053_pt1 | contig 14036 bp, 22 predicted proteins | sample CZODoug2_1_08_16_FD_185931 | JGI IMG/M metagenome (GOLD analysis project Ga0179593, IMG submission 185931) | Vadose zone soil fungal communities from Angelo Coast Range Reserve, California, USA - CZODoug2_1_08_16fungal (PacBio error correction) | ecosystem: Environmental > Terrestrial > Soil >...
CAGAAGCCGCCCCGCAAAGGAAGAGAGAACCACCTCGGAGGGGGGAGGAATCAACAATGTCGCAAACCCCCAACCCATCGATGCCACGCCGGCAAGGAAAATCGGGACTGACAGGGGGAATTGGGACAATAACAGCTACTGTCGAGGTCGACCTCTGGATACGGGATCGAAAAAATAAAACTAGAAATTTGTCTGGGCGAAGTGAGGAGACCACTAGAAACATACGAGCGGAAATTAAGCGTGGGTAGGAAAAATCAAAAAGGGAAACTTCAAATATCATGGGACGCCCTATGGGGACAAACCACACACAACAACAAATAAGAAACCACAGGAAAAGTTGGAACTTGGACTAAAAAAAATCCACACCTCCAATTAAATTCTTGAGAGAGTCCCCTTGAGGGGGTACCTTCCCAAAAGTCTAACAATCATGTTTGCCCCACCAGTCTTTCCGACGGGCTGTCCCGGGCGCCATGAAGAAAAAAACTAAAAGGGGCACATAAATGGGTAGAAAAGGGAAAAGATTAAATTGGGTTTTGCAAAAATCATGACCAACACCTAAGAATCAATCAGTAAAAGCGCCAAAAAACGTGGGCAAAAGTCATACCAGCTCGTGGTCCCACGAAGGAGGGTGCGTGCCTTAGGTCAACGAAGCTCCAACTAAGTCAAAAACTCTTGGTGGACATTAAATGCTCGTGGCGAGAAACCATCAAGAGAAATTCAATTCCCAAGGTGAAAAAACTGACGGTCCGTCCGGCCCCCCAAATAAAGAAAGGCAGGGAAGAAGGTCCCCGATACAATCACAACAAGTCCCGAAAAAAGAAAGAGTGCGTCAACACCCGGGGAAAAAGGGGGGGACCCGATAGGGAGCCGAAAAGGTTGAGAACAAGACAGCAGAGTATATGGTGCGAGGAATCAGGGTTGGGCTTCACTAACGGTTCGGTCAAAACCTTGGGCTTTTCTCCATGTAAGGCAAACCATTTCGAAGGATCGTGAAAGGAAAAACAGGAAAACGGAAAAAAAGTGACGTGGGGGAAGGGAGGGGACCGTCGGGGGGGGGGAAGAATGCAAAACCGCCTGGAAGCAGCTCCCGCAAGGAAATCCGTTTCGCAGGTGAGGAACGGTCCAAGAAAGAGATGCGTAACGGTTCGGAGTTGCGGCGCAGGAGCAATCGGAAAAAAAAAACCAAAGACGACGGACCAAAAACAGGGCCTCGCCCAGAAAAGGTGGTCGCGGGCGACCCTCAAAGGCCCCGTGCAGAAAAAAAAAATGAAGTCCGGGTACTGAAAAAGAAAAAAGGAATCTAACACGGCTTGGTCGACCCGACTCGATAAACGCCTCAAAACAGAGAAAAAAAGGCCCCGTTGGAAACTGAAATTGGGGAGGGCGATGCACGGGAATTCTTTTTTCCGTGCCAAAGTTCTGGATGGCCCCATGTGTGGGGTACACGGTCCCATGATCGAAGAAGAAAACTATGGGGAGGTTTAGAAGGAAGGGGGGGGGGACGCCATTAGTTCACTCCTTTACTACTGCTGACTCACGGGCCGGTAACGGGGGAAGAAAACAGATGGGAAAGTCAAGCTCGCTGCCCCTAAGGAGGCCCTGAATCAGGAAAGCGAGGCGAACCTTTTCAAGGACCTGATAAGGGGTTGTGAAAGGCATGACGAAGGGGAAAGAAAAAGTGCCAAAAACCGTACATCAATTGAAGACGCATGAGGAGAGGAAGATGAGAGCGCCCAAACCTACAGTTGTCACAGCAATATTAAATGGGAGGTGACAAAAAGGAAACCGGATTGACAAAGGAAATTGAAGGATCCGGTTTCCGGTCCTGGGCCACTGTAGGGGGGGGGAAGAAAAGAAGGGGGGAGGGGAAGAAAACAACGGGGTGGGCTCGAAAGTCCAAAACTCTCAAGCTACACAAAGAAAATCACGCGACATATCGAAGCCCAAACCCCATGCCCACTCACCATTTCGAATCAATGGGGAAAGGCAAGAGAAGAATGAAGTCGAAGGAAGGAGGAGGGGGGGTGGGAGGAAAAAAACATGGCCCTGGTCATTGTGGAGCGGTTGCAGAGAGTTGTCCTCCAAGGGACAAGGAAAAAGAACCTGGCACAAAGGGCCAGGGCAAAAAAAAAAAAACACGGAAACTTGGGGTAGACCAGGCCTAACGCACATCGGGGAATAATGGCTTACGGGAGGGAAGGAAAGAGGGGACGCTGACAAACGGCAAGGCAAATTGGGGGGGCGAAAAACCATGGACAAATCCAATCAACTGAGGAGGGGAAAATCCGCAGGCCCTCAAGGGCGATCCCAAGCAAAGGAAAGAAATGACAAACTGTGCTGGACAAAAAAAGAAGCAAAAAAGTTTTCTTATTCTCTCAAATAACGACGCTCGGGAAAAAAAAAAAACAAAACAGAAGTCGGGCCGGCGCCTCGCTCAAACCAGTCCTTGGGTACCAAGTTGTCGGTTTCAGTCCACCGGCCTCAAGAAGCGTTTCCAGTGTACTGTGGGGAAGGGGGGTGTCCGAAGGTGAGCGAGGAGTGGGGGCAGGAAAGGATCGGTCCATCCATAAAAAAAACTAAAAAAGGAGAAAGGCAGGAATGAAGCGACCAAAAGAAATCCCCCAGAACCCAAAGCCAGGGGGGGTCCTAAGGTCTTCGAACGGAGACCTTTTCCAATTCATGTCCAGGGATGAGAACCGAACGATGACGGTATCTGCATTTCAATCAACAACCAAAAGATGATTATGAGGGGGGAAAAGAAGGGAGGGGGAAATAGACACGGAAGGGGGATTGTGGGGGGAGGAAAAGAAAAAAGTTTTAAAACAATTTTTAAACCCAAAGGTGCGCAGGAAAAACGAAAAAAATGGGTCGCCGTTGTGTGGAATCGGCAAGTATGACATTGCCTGCAAAAGAGAAAGGGTGAGGTGGGGGGGGGTGGGAAGGGAATGGAGACCCTCCATACGGACAAATCAAGCAGCAAGGAAAAAACTAGGAAGGAGCATGAAAGCCAATAAAAAGGAGGGGGAAGGGCTAGGGAAGAAGGGACCCAAAGAAGTGTTTTTGTATATCGCAGATGGGGCCGAATATCGCGGGAAAGGGGTTACTACAGGGTAGAAGGAAGGTCGTTTCTCGGAAGGGAGACTTACCCTGGTGGCAAGCGCGTGGTGTCTGGACCAATGGGGTGGCAGGAACGTCATCGCTCCGAAGTAAGTCCCTAAGAAAAAAAAGGCTAAGAACGAGGCGTGCCACCCTTTTACGAGGGTGTCAAGAGCGTCCAAAAAGGGGAACCCTAATGGGGGGGGGGGGTTCAATGGGTTGGACGGGATACAAGCAAACGCGAATACGACCCAGGAAAAAAAAAAAAAAACCAAGCCCGTTCTCAGACACGGAAGAAGGGGATGAAAGAGGCATAGGAGGGAGTAAAAGGGAGGGAGAAATGGCGCGATCCTGGGGTCGCGGGTGCCTGTGTGGTCGGGCCCGCGAGTAGAAAACCAAGCAATGGTCAGCAAACAATCACGAGAAAAGTTGGCGAGAGGGGAAAAGGGGAAGGTGGGGGATTCGTACCTTTGCCGTCAATCAGGCCTTCATTCCACTTAATAAATGTCGCCAGCGGGGGGGGGGGGGGGACTCGCTGCCCGAAAGAGGGGGGGGGGGGGAGATCTGAATGGTCCTTCTTGACAACAGAGTTATTCTACATGGGGCCTCAATGATCATCAACGGCGGGGCCTTCCAGGAAAGGGAGAGCCTGTTTTCGATTTGGGTCCGACGTAATAGGGGATCAGTTCAGCGGGATATTTTCTATGTTGAGGCCTTCCGGAAGGGAAAGAGGGAGGGGGAGACCCAAAGGAGATCAAACAATGCACATTTGTGACGCTCCGAAGGGAGCCCGAAAACCAACAGTAAAATCAAATACCATTGCAAGAATCATCGACGCACAAAGCCAGCAAGGCCAGCAAGGCACGACCTGCGGCAAAACGGTCGCAGAAGGGCAAAGGAAGAAGTTGAAGGACATTAAGGAACCTGTCTGGACAAGCACTGTCGAGTTAACCGAGTAACCTAAGAACCCAAGTGATCGAGGAAAGACCTTTGCTGCCCGCATGGGGGAAGACGACTAAAGAAAATTGAAATCCTCAATCCGACCGACTACGGGGAATCAGACGGGGGAAGGGGGTGTAAGAAAGAAGACAGTAAACGGTGCGAACCAACGGGGGGCGCTTTGGCCCTTACTGGGGAACTTTAAAGAGGCTTGACCGAGAGGGGGACAAAACAAGCAACGACTTGTTTAGAAAAAAACTTTGTTTTCAAACCGCGGGCGGGTCCCGACAGTCCATAAGGAAAGGGTGGGGGACACGTAATAGTATAAAAGACAAAATACAGGAAAAGATCATCAAAACTATTCTGTTGAATCTCGTTTCAGTCCTGATCTAGGACGGTGTGATAGAGGTGTCCTTTGAGAAAAATCTCAGAAGGGGGGGAGATTTGGGGTTTTTTTTTCCGGAAACGAAAGCGCTCGCCGCAAAAAAAAGAATATTTGGGCCTTCCCTGAGATAGGGGTGGTTGAAAAAGGTCAAACCAAATGCCACCTTGGCGGGATTGGGGTATCAGGCAGGCGCAAAGGTGGGGGAAACACAACTCAGGGGTTTAGACAAGTGAAAAAAGAGGGAAACAAGGTGGAAACGAAAGACTCCGTGGAAGGGAGAATAAAGGAGATGTAAGGGGCTAGGGGGTACCTACTTTTGGAAAAATGAAAGGAAAAAAAAGGGGGCAAACTCGTTTAAAAAGGGCAAATCACAGCACAAGGACGGTCATTCAAAAGAAAGAGTGCCCGAAGTACAAGAAAATAAAAGTAATCGAGGTCGGACAGGAAGGACAAGAGGATATGAAGAAGGAACAGTAGCGAAGCTTGCAAAAATCACTCCGAAATTCTTGTGAAAGATTTGGGCATTCCCAAGGAAAGATTTGTCCTTCCAGGGAACAGAAAATACACTAGATCCAAAATCCGATCGCGTGAAGAAGACGAAGGGAAGCCAAAACGAAATTTTCGTGGGGAGCGAAAGGGGGGCAAAAAAAGAGAAAATGAAAAAGTCTGAGGGTGAAAAAAAAAAAACCGCAAGAGAAACGGGGAAAACGATGTGAAAAAAGTTCCCTAAAATTTGTGGAGGAGACAGCCGCTTCGTTCTCTCAGTCAAATGTCGGAAGACTGGGGGAATAGAGGAAAAACACAAAAACGGAGGAGGGGGGAGAAAAAGATCAACTCACAGGCAAAATAATCTTAAAACAGACCGAATCGGGGGACGGGTCTTTGACTACAGAGGGAGAAAACCAGAACGGGTCCATGCCAAACACCCGCATCGAACGGAGGTTGGTTCTCTTTGGACCAAAACAAAAAAGTTGGGAGGGCAGACTGGGGGTTCGAAGGGGACAGAAACAAAATAGAGAAAAGGGGGTGGTCAGTGAGAAACTGGTCCTGAGTCAGCCGAGGCGAGCAGGATCCGGGGGAGGGCGTTGTTTCGGGAAACAAGGCCGGGGAACCTGAAGAGATTGGGGGGGAGAATTATTGAACACCAAAACACTACAAAAAAAACCGAAGAGACGGGGTTGGAGGTGGTCCTCAGGTCTCCCGCCTCGGGCGTCCAAGCTTCAAAAAAAATTGGTGCTTTAAAAACAAATCATAAGACAATCAGGATGAAAACCTGCGTGCCGAACGGCCTTGGCGGCCGCTGATGAGGAGCTAGAAAGGTTCTGAAGGGAACAAGAAAAGGGAGGCTTCGCTGCAGTGTGAAGAACGCGCCCAACATACGCATCAAGAGGGGGGAATAAGACTCGGGGAAACGCAAGTAACCTCGAGGGTTGGCCAAAGACCAAGGGAAGGGGGGGAGACTGGCAATGACAAACGCTGGGTGAAAAAAGTTAGGACATCATTGGGGGGGGGGGGACGATTAATCGCAGTGGGCAAAGGCAGGTTTTGGGGGGGGGGGGACCCACCCTAAAGGGAAAAGGCCAGTCCAAAAAGTGTAAATTAGGAGGGGGGGCAGGCAGGGTAAGGAGAAACCAAACCAATTCCAAGCCCTAGGAATCAATTGCACGTCAAAACCCGAGAGGAGTACCCGATAGTCCAAAAACTGCAGTGGAAGACCCTTATATAACCTCTGTGGAAACGAATTTTTTCGGGGGAGTTTGGGGGAGTGTCTGACCTAGGGGCAATGAAAAAGAGGATGACTAGAAGACACTAAAATTAAAAGGAATTTATTGGCAGGGGGGGGACAGATAGTTAACCGAACAAGGAGAAAAGGGGAAAAATTGCAAAATCAATGCACGGTCACGCAGGGGATGAGACGTTCCAAAAAAAAATACTTGGCTGCTTCCTTCAGGGGGGGGGGTGACTTATGTGCAGCGCAGTATGAATAAAAGAAGGGATCCCGGGGACAAGAAAATCCCATTGGGGGCCAAGCGGCAGATCTACTCCCTGGGGGAGCTGGGAAAAGGGACAGCGGCAAGCATCAAAACGTCTTCGGCGCACAGGGTCAGGAAAGGGCCAGCACAGGCATACAGGGAACTTGGGGGAGGCCATTGGCGGCAAAACTAATGGTCCGGAGATTGAGTCCTTTGACAGGGGGTGAACCTTATGTAAGTGGTTGGGTCCGTGGGAACCAACATGAGAGAAAAAATGGCATGGGGGGTTTAGGAGAGGGGGGTTGACTCACCCTCTTTAAAAGAGTTGAGTAAAGCGTCAACCAGGGAATGAAATGAGCCAGCTCAAGGAGCACGGACCACCCTCCGAAGGGGCCGTAGAAAAAAGAAAACAACATACTGATTGAATTTAAGGACCTGCTCAGTTGTTGGTGCGGCAATTTAGAAGGGGTAATCCGTGGTTTGAAAAGGAACGACATCCATCCTGGGAAACCAGAAAAAAAAGGAGTGTACTCTTTAAAAAAACCAGAAGGTGGCAGAACAATAATTAATTTATGGCAGATGCCGTTTTGTGACCGGAAGATGTCCACGGTAACTGTCTGCTGTCAAACCTTACCGTTTTATGTTCGAGACCATGGGGAGACATCGCATGGTCCAGTAACATCAAAGGAAACCAAAATTCCTCCAAACCGAAACTCGCAAACCAGGAGAAGAAAAGTTTGAAGAAAGGGAGCACTTAGAGAAAGAGTGCGGCAGCGGCCGGGAAGACGAATTGTCAGGGGGAGGGAAAAGGGAAGGGGGCATTTGTTCGTGGGGGGCGGGAGGGGCCCGTTTGAAAAAGAGGGGGACAACAGGGAAACAATCGTCAAATGGGGCAAAGCAGCACAACAGCTGGGAAAGCTTGGGTGGGGTAAAGGACAACGCCGAGGTCGGGGGAAGGCAACGAGGGGTCGGGGACGGAAAAAAGAACCGGAAAACTCAAGTCTCCGTAAGGAAACAAATTTGGCCCGGCCTCAAAAAAGAGGGTCATTTTACCAAGGTCTCCATGGGGGGAACCTCCTGGGGAGAAAAAAGATGCACTAAAAATGAGACCAAAGTGACACGCAAGGGGATCAACTCTGCCCTGGGGGGATGAAAGGCAGCGCCAGATCGTGAGGGCAGCTCCCCCCGAGAAAATATCCAGGGCACGGCGGGGAAAGTCGCCGACGAAATGCCCGCCCTGGTTGTCACTGTGGGGGGGGACAACTTTCCAACGGAACTACGGGTTCCACCAAGAGGGTCCGTTGGGGGCTTGACTGTTCCGAGGTGCGCGCCTGGCGGAAAGGAGAGGAAGATCACAGAAAAAACACAAGAAAGCGAGATGAACCTGGAAAATTCCCTAAAAAAAAGACCAAGAGAACCACCAGTAACCAAAGCCCCATTTTGAAAACCGAGGGGCTCACCTGGGGAAAGGGCCAATTCTGCGGAAAGAACAACTTGAGGAAAGAGGGGTACATCAAGGCCAACAACAAAAGGAAAAGATTAGGAAAGGAGTAAAAGGTAAAAGGCGTTGTGGAGAAATCCAGGAAGGTGGCAAATTTTCACGAAAGTAGGAGAGAAGGGACTTTGGGGGGGCCCCTGGGGGAGTCGGCTTTAGGCATGGGGAAGGAAGACTAGCGTTTTCCGGGGGTGTGGTATGGAGTCCCCGATAAAGCAACAAAGCCCAGAGAGACACTTCGTAACCAAGAAAGGGGAAAGATGAAGGAGCAGAACCGACAAAAGACCAAGCCTGGAGCGAGGCACCATAAGAACCGAGATTTGTGGGTGGGGGTAACGGGGAACATATGGGCGGATAATCGGCCAATCTTCAGCCCGGGAGGTGTGAGAATTTCTTTCCCAAGAAAGAAGCACGAAGAGAACCGGGGCAACTGGTAAAGCCAAGGGGGAATTGGAGTTTCACCCATGGGGCAGTAAGTCATCTCACTCAAACCAAAGTACCTTCGACAAAAGAAGGACAACGACGAATGCGGGGAAATGTACCAAGTGTGGCGGCGGCAAAAAATTGACAGATTGCCAAAGTTTACTTGGGGGATTACCAAAGCCTGCAACGCAGCCCCCGACATGGAAAAAAGCACGGGGCTCGAACCCCCGAAGCGGGAAGCCAAAAGAAACAGTAGAAGGATAAATTGAGGGGAGAAGGACGAAAAAGGCTGTTGAATGGGGAGCTTTTCGGGGGTGAGGGCAAAAGGAGCGACAAAGGGTCAGGGCGGAAAAATAAAGCTAAAATTGGTGCTCTCCCCTCCGACAAGTGCACGTAACGTTTCCAGGGAATAAGAAGTAACGTTGGTCCAGTAACACGTTCAAATCGGGGACGCCAGAAGTTGAGAGAAGTCACATAAGCAGGGGTGGGGGGTAGGAAAACGTAATTAAGGATTCACCGACGTCAAAGGCAGTGACAATTGGGCAATGTGAAGACACAAAAAAGTCAGGGGAGCAAGGGAACGGAAAAGGGAGCCACTGTGCTCTTTGTTGTTACCTAAAAAGGTCCATCAGGGAAGCGGGAAAGACGGGATATTTGAGGAGGTAAACGGGGGTACAACGTCCCGCAAGAGAAGCGAAAAAACCTAACAAGGATAATCACCTTCAAAAGAAGTTTGCGATTCGGGGGCGGGGCAAAAAACACCAACGACCATCAAAAGACTTGGGCAACGGAATCATCACACGGCACCTTCTACAAAGGAAGAAAAGGGCAGGGGCTAGCAAAATCGGACCGCGCAGGAGGTTCCTCGACGTCGCAAGAATCCGGGGAGTCGGGTCTCTCCTGAGAATGTTGAGGCACGGCGAGGGCACCAGGTGTTACACAAAGGGGGAAAAATCTGATCCAGTTGGTCAGAGGGGAGTGGTCTCAGGGACTTCCATGGGAAAGAAAAAATCAACGACCGACGCCTAGCGAGTGCCAAAGGGGTTGGACGGGGCGCGAAAACTGATAAAACGGGGTCCATCCCTGGACCGTGGGAGGGGTATTAAAAAAAGTAGGCAATACCGAATCTGGCAAAAGCACAATAACGAAGTTTGGGGGGTCCTGTGGGTCTGGATGCATTCGGCGTCAAGCATACATGTGGCAAACAGGCAGAATGAAATAAAACAGAGGGAAACAGGGAAAAAAAAAACTGAGGAAGGAAGACATAGGGCAGGGGACTAGATGGAAGAGGAAGACGCAAACAGAAAATATCGGGGGGGAACATCGCAGGTGAAAAGGGTGTAACCGCAGGAGAAATTGTTAGAAAGGGGGTGTTTGTGGGCTCTGACCGCAAAAGGACGAAATAAAGGGGGGGGGGTGGTGAGGGCCAGGTTCATTTCGTAGGTGGGTTGGGCAAAAATTGGGAATTGAGAACATACGGTGAAATTGATGAGAGGAGCAAGTGGGGGCCAACACTCGGGGACAAAAGACGGTAAGATGGGGTCGTCAAGAAGAAGGGTTGGAAAACCGAAGCGGGTTACAGACAGTTGACGCGAGAGTAAGGGGAAGGAGGAGTGGTACTGGGGCTTGGGGAAAAAACTGGGGCAAAGGGGCTAATTTTCCAAACAAAGACAGACACTGGGGAGGTCATTTCAAGCGCCGGGAAGAGAAGGCCAAAGGAAAGCCAGGAAATGCAGAGGGGGGGGGGGGTGTAGATGCACCGAACTCAGGGGAAGCAAACAGTGTCGATCGAGAGCCCAAGCAAGGCCGGTGGGGTGAAAAAAAATAGGCGGCCCAGGTATATTGGGGGTCAATTCTTTCGAACAAGGAACTTTCCCGACAAGGAAAGAAGAAACTAGATCTGCGAAAAGAAGGAGAAGAACAAACCGTGTCAGTGGGGGAAACCTCAGACCCCTGGCTAAAAAAAATCAGGGGAGATAGAAAGGTGGGTCTGAGTTGGAAAAAAAAAAAAAGAAGGTAGGTGAAAAAGGCCGTGGGGGACAGACGATGGCGGCTACAATTGGAGAGAGACTCGAGGGGGGGAGTGAGACAGTTCTAAGTAAAAAATCTAGAGAAAAACACCCCTCAAAGGGAAAGGGAAGAGAAGATAGAAGCAGAGGCCAGAGGCAGACAAACAACGAAGCGTCTCATAGGACGAATTGTCGAAGGTACAATCTAGATTGGGACAAAAATAGCGAAAGAGGACTTGGGTGTTTACACATTGGACACGACCGACCCTTGAAGGAAGGAAATTTACGGGTCAAAGGATATGGAAACCAATAGTGCACCGGTGGGATGGGGTTACTCGTCGATTCGAGGATAGATTCTATGACAATCAGTCTCAGCTTAGGACGGTTCTCAAAAAAAGGCCTGGCTATCATGGGAATCAAAATAAAAATTTCCAAGCATAAGGAAAACAGTCGGTGGGCCGCGGAGCCAAAGACCGGGAAGAAGGAAGGGGGGGTCACCCTCTTTAAGTGCAACGGGGGAAAGTCAAAAGCGGAACGAAGGGGGCTGGAGGAGGGGACAGGGGGAACGGTCAAACTGGCCGACTGAAGAGCTCAAAGGTGATGAATCTTGCACGGAGCAAAAAGAATTCAAGTGGTTGGGGGACCAAACATCCTAAAATCCCGAAGCAAAAGTCGAATAGGCCAGTTCAGGGGCAAGGGTAAAAAAGGCGGGGCTTTTCAAAAACACGGCAACGCCCCTCATACAAAGCAGTTGGGGGAGAAATGGCAGAGGGAAAAAAATTCAGGAAGTCAAGAAGATAGGAAAATGACAATGCAATTTGGGACAAAACAAACTACGAGCCCGACCCGAAAATTAGGGGCGGATATAGAAAACTTTCGGTATAAAAAAAAAAACCGGAACATAATCGCGCCCACTCGATCGGCGGCAACAAAAGGGGAACCGGAACTCGGGAAAACGATAAGTACGGAAGAACACTGGGGAAAAACAGGGAGAAAGTACAGCGATCGAGTTGAGCCGGTGGAGGGGCCCAAGGGGGCGGGGGACGGAAAATAAAGTCAGCGTCAAACAAAATGGTGACGGAAGGACAAGAAACAGTGAAACGAAGGAAGCAAAGAAACAATTCGTTGGGGAGATGGGGTGGTGGACGAGCAAAGGACCAAGGGATTGAAAGAGACAACTTCAGGGAAAAAAAGTCTCCTGGAAGCAGGGTGAGTCTCTTGTGGAGAAACAAAAAACGCAGAATCTAAAGGGAGTGAAGGGATTATGAGGAGGCATGATCAAGGAGACAAAAAATCCCCCTCCCAAAAAAACGTCACAGATCAAATGGTGGGAAAAGGAAGGGCCCTGAGTCCTTTCATCAAATTGGACATAAGGATCGAAGAAGACGGCTACGGGAACGTAAGTCCGAAGAATGGAAGCAGAGTAAAGACACGAAAAATTGGATGCCCTGGGCGCGATGGTAATAGGAAATTATTCCTGGACATAAGTTCTTATGGAAGGGTCCTTTTTGTGTGTTTTTAAAGGGGGGAAAAACCAGAGGAAACGAGCGGGAAAAGTGCAAAAAGGGGGTTGGAGGGGGGCATGGTGCGATCGGAGATGACATACAGTTCTCCGTTCTAGAAATTCGTATCCGGGAAGGTGCTGAGAAAACTGGAAAATCGGGGAACCTATACAGACACTAGCAACGCCACGCGGAGGGGAAGGGGGGGGAAGAGAGCGAAAAAATCTGCTCCGTTCAAGGGGGCCGGAGCCGGTGTGGTCGGGCAAAGGGAAAGGGAATCGTGACGACCGGACAATCAGCAGGTGGAAAAAAAGGGTAACCCATTTACATTAGGAAGGGGGATTGGGGAGCAAAAAAAGAGTTTCTCAATAAAGGGAGGGAAATGCAAAGGCCGGAGTTGAACCGGAAAGGCACGGATGAACAGGTGCCGAAAGATGCGCCACTTGAGGGGGGTGAGTGGACAGGGGAGAAAAAAAAACTGCTCTCAACGGACCCGAGACACAATAGAACCCATAACATTCAAAGGAAAAACAAAAAAAGACCGTCGGAAAAGGCACTCACGACCATGGTTAAAAGCCGACTAAATCCCCTCCGCAACAGAAAAAACCTTCGGGGGGGAAAGAAACCGGCTGGGAAATTGGGGGGGAAATGGGGGCAGGATTGGGACAGGGGGAGCCAAGGGAAAACTGAGAAAGGCCGGACAAATTGCAAAAGTCAGACCAACGATGGGTGGAATGACCCAAGGCTAAAGGGTAAACGAGGAAATTGCCGGACGTTCGCCGACGAGGAGCAGAATTCAGGAAATGGAAAAAAATGTGGGCCAGACCATAACAGGAGCACTGGCAATGCTTAAACCAAGTTTCGAGAAGTTCCGGAGAGGACAGAAGCCAAATCAAATCGAGAAATTCAAAGCAGTCTCACCAAATGGAAAAAAAAAAACCCCGTGGGGCCTCGGGGGACTATAATTAGGAGAGCAAAGCATGCGGGAACAGACAAAAAAAACACGAAAGAGTTTCCTGGATCCGCCCTACGAAAATAAGAAAGCCGGTGTCCGTGGGGGGGTTGACGGTTGAATGGATATGTCAAGACAGGCCTTGGAGGGGGATGTTTCCGGTGACGCGCCTGGTCTGAAAGGGAATAAACGGGAAGACCAATAACCACTAAAAAAGGGGAAAGGGCTTTTAAGGAAGAAGAGCCTATCCCCAATTTCAAAAATGCAAAGGGGACAGGGTTACGAAAGGCGCATCCCTGGGCTTTGCAATTTATTCCTGTGCACAAACCCTAAACAAAAACGGGAACCCAAGGAAAAAAGGGTTATATCTCCTGAACAACAAACAAAAAAAGGTCTAATTGAGGAAAAAAAAGCAGGGAGAGCGAACACGACGGTCTGGTGGTTCAAAAAGAAAGTAAACGGTGAAAAAAGTTTTCCCAAGGATGAACCCAGAAATTCTGTGTGGCACCGGTGGGGGTGGGAGGGGCGGGAAGGGGTGAAGGAAGTGAGAACGTCAGCTAGGGCCTTTTTCGTGTTATTTATGGGGAAGGAGAATGGAAAAAAGAGCTCAAAACCCCGGAAAAGAACTGACCGGAGAGTGTAACCGAAACTACCAATGAAGGTGGACTCAGAGAAGCCGTCAAAGGGGCACTGTTTTTTTGGGTCAACGAGAGAAAGGGAAGAGGAATATCGGAGGAAAAGGCACGACAGACCTGGTCATGGACGAAAGGGGGGGGTTACGGCTCCGGAGGGGGGGATCCTTCGAAGGGGTCAAGACGACCTTGGGAGTGAGGGCAAACTTTGGCAGGAAGGAAAGCTTCACAGAGGACCAGTCAAGAAGGGGAAAACGCACATTCGAGGGACGACGTGGACAGGGCCAAAGAGTGTGGAGGAAAAATGGCAATTGAAGAAGGGGACGTGTGGCCTGGATAGAAAAACGGACCACGCGAAAAAAAAAAGGAACCCATCAAGAAAGGTTGCCGGCCCAAAAAAAGAGCGTGCAGGAAAGGCAAGGACTCGCGGAACAACAGGGGGGGAAGGTAATGGTACGATCGGGGGGATGAAGTGGGCTGGGGGGGGGAAAAAGGGCGCGAAGAGCCAAAAAGGGTCTCCAGAAAAGAAAGGGAAAGTGGGGAGGAGAAGCAAACAGAGGGAAAGGAAAATTTCCGGTCACAACCGTGGTGGTCATCAATTAATATTTTGACTCACTGAAGGGGGGGGAT
>Ga0179593_1575547_pt1 | contig 14036 bp, 10 predicted proteins | sample CZODoug2_1_08_16_FD_185931 | JGI IMG/M metagenome (GOLD analysis project Ga0179593, IMG submission 185931) | Vadose zone soil fungal communities from Angelo Coast Range Reserve, California, USA - CZODoug2_1_08_16fungal (PacBio error correction) | ecosystem: Environmental > Terrestrial > Soil >...
TGGCAGAAACCGACACTAGCGAACTGGGTCGGGCCACCTCTGAGGGGACGTCCAAGGAGAGATTAGTGGGAATATTCGAACATGAAAGAACTGATGCAAGGACTGTACTCTTTTGGGGGTGGCCGGCAAATTTAAAAGAATAAATGGTGCCTTCTTCTAGTCAGGCTTAGAGGTCGATCCCTCTTAGGGGAATCAGTAAGATTCAGGGGAACCTATTAGGTCTTAAAATGTATTACTTCTTACGAACAGGGTGGAAGAATAGCGTTACGCTCTCCAAGGACTAGGGCAAAAAAGATTGGGAACATTCCCGGGAATTCGAGGAACATCTTAAAAACTCAGGGAACGTGGGGAGGAAAAAAGGAAGTAAGAGGATCAGAAGCGGAATCTACTGCTCCGGCAAAGTTAGAAAATGCGTGAGGAATGATTTCCAGCGGAGAATAAGGAATCCCACATAAAAAGTCCAAATCAGGCGAATTATCAAAAGGAAAGGGGAAAGGCGGGTAGGGGGGGGTCAGACAGGTTGGGGTCGATGTGGGAGCCAGGCGGACCAACGGCAGTACTAGGTAGGGGTGGTTACTTTGGCGGCGGAACACGAGACAGCCTCAAAGCGCCGTGGGCACTACCTCGGAGGAAACCTTGGATGGAGCAAACGGGCTGAAGTTTTAAGGGATATCGAACGCTGCTCAATAGGGGATGATGGGGGGTCAGGAGGTTCAGTATCAGACCAAGTAACGTCTGTACCGACGAGCAGCGTCAGCAAGCAGGTAGGGGAATATCCTCGTGAAAGCAAAAAACATGTTGGGAAAAAGTGGAGAGGAGAGTCTATGTGTGTAATCTATATCGTGGGGTAACCCTGTACAATCAGAGGAGAAGAAGAAATCCCAAGACCCGCATCATCGGGCATGGAGGGATAGAACCGTGGAGACGACTGGGGTCTTGTGGCTTGAGGACAGTCAACAGGGAGTCAAGGGTAAATCCCAGAAATCAGTCATTGAAATTTCTGGGTTTGGGAGGCGGGGGCACGCCCTATCGGAGAAGTGCGCTGGCCTGAAAGTGGATTCAGCCTTCTCGCACGGAGTCTCCTCAACATTTGGGGAAAAGCCCCTTGCTTGATTCCCCCTAAAGAAAAATAGCGCCCTGTCCTCTTCACGCGGAATAAACTAATGGCGCACCGGGGGGGGCTGTTCACTGCCAATTATGTGCCGAATGGGGGCTTCTAAGGGGAAAGAATCTGTCTTAATAGTCGTGGGAGCACATGCGAAATGGGGGGGGCACCTTGGACCAGAGCAACTCCACCAATTCTCTCAGGACAAAAACCGAATCAGGCAGGGATCTTTACGGGGCTCGCAGGAAAATAAACGAGACAAACGAGGGAGGGGGATGATGACTCAACATGGGGAGCGCTCGGGGGACGTCGAGCAGGACACACGGCATAATCTTTAGACGTCCAAGACAAAAACTCGGGAGGCAATTTGGGCCTGGGCAACCGAGTCACTTGTGTAGTACATCTTGTTAGGCTAGAAAGATTGAGCGAACCCCATAGGCCCCCCGCCATTTTTGGGAGGGCATAAATGTGGGACCAAGTCCAAGCAAAACCTAAAGGGCTAAGGAAGACTCCGAGGCGGGCAATGGTGAGGCCTAATAACGAACTAGCTGCGAATTGGAAAGAGACAATTCACACCGGGGGGGAGCAAAACACCTGGAGCACGAGCTGCTTGGGAAATTGAAGAAACGTGAGAGGGAGTCTGAATAAGCACCTTGACCTGGAAGTCGTCTTGTGTCAACCTCAGGGAGGCATTGTGCTGCTGGAAATGGGGAACTGAAGAAAAGGGGGATCAGGCAGAAAGCATAAGTGTGAAGGGGACGGCGGTCGCGAGGGCAAAATAGGGGGGGGGTACGCCTAATCCAAGCGAAACGCTACCCAGGGCGCGACCTCGGGGATGTGATTCCAAGGTAGTCTTAAAACGGAGAGTTTGATGCACCGCGGCAAAGTACTTAGAAAATACTTATGTGGAACTAAGACAAAGTCGGAATCAGGTTAAACGTGTGCTGAGGCTGCTTTGGGGTGTTGGGCTCGAAATGTCACATAGGGAAGGAAGGCAAGCCTGGGCACGGATCGCCTCCGACGGTTTAACGATCTTTCAGTTGGGGGCTCGAGACTCTCAACAAAAAAACGGGATGAAGTGCCCAGCAAGGGGGGGAAGAAGGGAAAATTTCGGGGGAATCCAAAATGCAAAGGATTATTGGGGCTTGGGGACCCGCTGATGCACAGTGACCGAAATCCTAAAGAGAACAAGAAAAAGCCTAACAAACCGCGGGGTTCACCCTGAATGTAGACGTTGTCCACGCGTTAAGATTGAGCCCGAGGGAGGGCGGCGTGTCTCCGGGGGGGGGGGTACGGAGAACATCTCGTTTAACCCTTGGCCTAGATCGAGATGGGTCGCTTGCCATGATGGGGGTCAATTGAAAGGGGGAGATCGGTAAACTAGGGTGCCCGCAAAAGTCAAGAGGAAAGCGTCCAGTCTTTCCTCGTTTCTTGAGGGACCGTTGGGGTAAAGGGGGCCCCACATAAAAAGCAGACCGTCAGGGCTTCCATCATCTCTGGAGTTTAGAGGGGAAATCTTAAGGCCCGACAGGGTTTAGCTTAGGGGAGTCCCGTATGGCGCTGGGGCAGTGCTCCGGTTTGGTAAAAAGATAAAGGGCGAGTTGGTAGGTCTCGCAATTCAGAAGAGAGGAGTCGTCTTTCGGTCAAGGTGCGCGAGGTGGATCGGCCTCTAGGGGTCACTTGGGTGTTTTTTGACGTTCTAATGAAAAGGGACAAAAAAAAAAAATGAGTAAAAAGGAAGGACGAGAGGGATGGGTTGACATCGGGCTACGCCGACAAGACGTTAACGTGACAAAGGCAGGGTTCCCCACGGCAGGATACCATGGGGGAAAGATTTTGTGGACTAAACTAGTGGTCGACGAAACGCGTAGGGGCGATCACGGAGAGTTCCATCAGCCCAGCTGTAGAATTATAAGTTCGTGCAGGGAAACTCGTACAGCGGCAACTGATTTATGTATTTTGAGGTTGAAGGAATTTTATGTCGAGTTGCAGAATGGGGGAAAATGCAGAATTGCTGTGCGAGATATAGACGGAAGATAGTGTAGAGGTCATAGAATATTACGTCGAACATGGCTAAGGGGGAAAATTGTACCCTCTTTGCGAATAAGACAGGAGGGAAAAATATTCAGAAAAAAGGAAGTTATCCTACAGGGGTTCAAAGGGTGCCCACTGTTTCTATGAATGGGGGATCAGGAGGGGTTCGGGCCTGTGGAAGGGGCCAAGAAAGAAGGGCTAAGGGAGGGCAGGGAACTCCCCCGATCCGGAGGACGAACACGGCAAGGTACTTCTTCACTCGTCTTGATAGGACCATTAAATTAGTACCTACTTTGGAAGGGAATTACATCCACATAAAAACGCGACCGTGAAGCAGAAGACAAAAATCCGAGGAGATGTGCAGGGTGTTGTCGAGGGTTCTGCTCCCAGAATGGAATTTCTCATACCCTAGGAGGAAGGTCATAAACAAAAGTAGGAACAAACTTAATCCTGAAGGGTGTAGCATGTTTTTGGATGGAAAGCTTCTATGGAACAAAAATAGCGGCAGGAGCCAAGCAAATCGTCGGTACAAACGCCTAAGTGAAGGGTCCACGAATTTGTCGGCAAAGCGGCCCATCATGAAGTTCGGAGGGGGGGTGAACTTCACCCTAATAGGGCGTAAGGTCGAAATTAAAAAAAAAAATCCCATTTGCCATCGGTAGTGCACGGCTCGGGCTTATCTCCTTTTTAGTCTTTCTTCTGGCCACTAAACGGGTAACCCAGAGGCCCCTTATGTCCTGGGGAATTGAAACACAAAAGAGGTCCGGCTCACTACCCCGCCCGTCGATCGCGGATGGGAAAAACCGGTTCCTTTAGCGGAACTTTTTATTGAAGGCTGGGTTGGTCTGCGACTCACAACTCTCTCCTCTGGCAGAGTCTTGAAAAAATAAGGTTATTGACTTGCGGCAGAAGATGCTATCCGCTCACAACTTCGCTTCGTACTCACGAAGCTCTTTGGGGGGGCTGTCCTCGAAGGGCCGGGACAAAAGTTTCTTGCACTATAGGTGGCGAGGAATTCCTTGCAGATCTTGTTGGGAAAGGTGTCGTCAGGACTTCGGTCCACGTAAAAAATAAAGGGCAACCTAAAAGCGTAGCCAGGGGGCAGGAGTGAGAGCAAGGTAGCAGCGACGTGATAAGATCCGGACGGACCATGTTGAGTGGGCCACTGCTTGGATAAAAAAAAACAAAAGGAAACTGGGAAAACTTTCCTCGAAGAAGGGGGTCAAGACTCAGTTTTCAACTTCATCTCTACGCGGACGAGAAGGGCCAGACAGGCGATAATGAGTTTTTTCTGAAAGCAGGAAGGTGAAATTAAACGGGAAACAAAAGAAAAGGAGGATGAGAATAGATAATGTTCGACTTTAACTGCAACGACCAAATGCCATGTCCAAAATGGGAAAGGGGCCTCACCGGAGGGCCGTTCCTAGGATGGGTAAAAATTTATAGGTCGGAAAATAGAACCCTTATGTCATTTAGGGGAAGAAAGGTTTGGGGGGTAGCCGAAGAAGTCATTATAATTAAATTGGGCCGTGGAAAAGTATCGTTGAGCGGGGGAACATCATTCCTGGTACTGAAAGGTAATCCAAGGGGTCTGGAGGGGGGGTTTCCCTAAGAAGGGATTTAACGAAATCCTGGATACAACTCGATACACTCACCTAAACTAGAAGGTTAAAAACGAAAGTGGGAAAGAAGGGACATGAGTTACCGCTTATGATTAAAGGAGCTGGAAATTTAGAGCCTTACGAGCTCAGCGAGACCTGCTCCAAAAATGGAAAAATTTGGGGATGCTTAACTGGGAGTATTGCAGCGAAAGGGAGATAAGAGCCCCCAGGCAAGTCAAAAGTCGCGAAGGACTCCCGGCTGTCAAGAAAGTTGGGAATAAGGGCGGGGAAGTTTTGGTGAAAAGTCTGGTGGGTCTAGCTTGTTCAAAGGGCAGGTAAGCAGTACTTCTTGGACTGAGTAATTGGATTGGCGTCTTCCTAAAAACTCCAGAGCTCCTGATGCGAAGGGGCACCTACCCTAGCGGCCCAGGGAATAACTCGGAACTTAGCCGGGGGGAGAGGTTTCCCGGCCGACATCAGAGAACTCAATGATGGTTTGCGGGTGTGAAGGGGGGGGGGAAAACTGGGGTCGCCGACAAACGGCGGCTGTACTGACGATAGGGCAGAACCGTAGTGGCAGCCAGGGCTCCAAAAACATGGGCGCTAAGGTGATAGTGATAAGGTAAGAGTAACTTGGATATGTCGCAGGAAGATAGTTCTCTGCACAAGCAGTGCCAGCGAAGACGGAGAAGTAGAACCAAACGCGATTCGGAACTTATTCTTCTTGAGCTACTGGTTGTACTGGAATTGCCATTATCAGTAGACGGGTTCGGGAGAAGAACAAAAAGCCGTGCATTTCAGTGATTGGGGATTTTGTGGCGCCGTAACCTAGGATCCCCCGTACGACGGCTTCCTAAGTCGATATCCCTAAGATAACCGGGAGTATTTTAAGCAAAAAGGGGGTCTGAATAAGGGACCTCAACCCAGATGAAGGTCATCCGCCCTAAGGGGGGCAGAGCTTCTCCTTAAATTAGGAGGCATGAAAAACCTGAGTTGAAAAGAATCGTCTTAAAGAGGGTTCAAGCCCTTAGCGGTGTCACTGGTTCAACTGAGTCGCAAACTTCAGGGACCTGACAAGGCGGGCGGCGGGAAAAGCCGTTCGCTGCGATGAGCAAAACGAAGACGCCTCAGGGGCTGCACAAGCGGTTAATTTCATGGGAAAATGTGCTCGAGGGTCTCGGCGACGCACAGTATCGTCCCCAATCAAAATCTACCCAAACCTGGGGAACCTGCGCCGGACGGTTAAAAAGCTTGTTCAAGCCAAAAGGGCGTATGAGGAAAACAGCGGCCGCCTGTGTAGGAAGATGCAATGTCGGCAGGAACAAAAAATACCAACGACCGTAAAGAAGACACCGCGCGAAGGGCCTCAACCGAAAGACGAAGATAAGGCAAATGGCAGGAAAACACGCAGAAGAAACACCGGAGCACGTTACTGGCGGCGGGGGGGGATTGAACTATCAAAGGGACGAAAGGCTTCTGTTCACGAGCCCGGTGGACAGGAATCGCTGGCAAAGAGCAATCTGGCCCGTTGGTGCGAGGGAGGGGATCCCGGAACAAACAAGAAAGCATACGAGGAAATGGGACGCGGTTTCCTCGAGAAGCTCCTGGGGGGCGAGGACCTATGTGGGGAAAAACTTCCAAAAAGAAAAGAGACATCGACCCAGGCAAGCGACATCAGTTGGGACCCGGAGGGAGAAATAGATTGGAGTAAAAGAGATGCTTTCCCGGCAACCGCCTAAAACGGTAACGCGTGCTCCCTATGGAACGGGGATTACGAATTCTACGCGGATCCAGGGTCCAAGGTTCTGAGGCTGCTTTGGTGGGAGATCTTCGTGGGGCTAAAAAGCCAAATTCAATAAGCTTCCTTCCGGGAACGACTTGGGGCTGCACGCTAGAGGGGTAAAAAGTGGAGGTAAAAAAAAAAAATATTAAAGAGAGAGATAGCTTATATAGTGGGGGGTAAAGATCTGGGAAAGTCGATGTCTGGGGGCCGAGGCAAGACTTCATGGGGCAGTTGCTTAAGACGCACATGCCGAAGACCCAAAGACCAAAGCAGCCTCATCACCCCTTGAAAACTTGATTTCCGGATAATGGACTCGCTCGCGAAATCAAAGAATTTGGAAAAAAGTGTCATGCTGGGGAGGGAAATCACATGAGCCGTTGTTCCGACAACTCCTCAAAAAGGAGAGGAAAGTGGCCCGGGGAATGGTCGCTTGCCCTTTTTGAGGCGGCGGCAAAACAGGGTGCCCTCGCACCGAAACCGAGGACCGCGGCCATGCTCACTTCAAAGAAGAGCTTTTCTTGCCGACCTTTGGGAACCCCCATGCCAAGCAACCAAACGGGAAATCACTGAAAGCATGCCATCGGTCAGGGGAGAGGAGAGCTAAAAAGAAGAAAGGGTTGATGCTTAGGGAAGGAAGCGGAATTCGCTTTTGAATTTCAGAAATTTCTCCACTCGGGGGGGCGAGTGTTGCAGTGGTGATGAATTGCAAGCTATGAATTTTACGTCTTTCGTTGGGACGGGGTGGAAGGTACCTCGCTGCTAAGAGGTAGTGGGGGGGCTTGCTGACAATGCATTGAAGCAATGAGGAGCAGAAATCCAAAGAAAGAACGGAAGGGTTGGCGAAGCCAACGGCTCGCACAAATTGGGGATGACACAAGTGGTCCCCGGGGGAAAACAGGCCTAGAAAGGAAGCGAAGTTTGTGTGATTGGTACCACAAGGATTCTGCCGGGGTCTAGGGACGACTCACCAAAAAGCCGGATCAGTAACGAGTTGGGTCATCCAGAACGAAGTTGGGATGAAAAAGGGGGAATCGCGATTCTACTCAGGGGACGCCGCATGCGATTTTGGGGCGAGTTGGGGGGGAATTTTAGCAAAAAGTAAACATTCCGAAATTAAGTGTGTGATAAGATTATTCAAGACGATAGTGGGAACTCATTTCCGGAAGCAATTACATTCGAGTTTCGGAAATTACTAAGGGGGGGCACCCCTGTTCTCAGTGGGGGACTGGCGAGGGGCCGCAGGGGAGGGGGTGGGGGGTAACCCAAAGGGGGCGGAGAACTTTTCTATAAAGGTTGATAAAGTATTTGAGGTCGGGAAAAAAAGTCTTAAGGGCCTCGTACATTCGAATTAGGTCCTTTGGCCGGAACCCCTGCGTCAAGGCACTGGGACTTCGGTGCAAAAGAGGTGCTGCTCAGCCCATGCATAGGGAAGGGTATCCTTGCTTAAAGCCAAAGTAAATTAGGGGGAAAGGAAAGAGCCGAAAAACCGATCGTAAAAATGTAAGGTGGGGAGAGGAGGCGAGGAAAAGGGATTTCTGGTGAGACCAAGGAGGTTCTGAAAATTAATAAACCGGAAATAGAAAACGTTTTTCAGGGTGGTTGGAAAGAGGAGTTAAGGGATCACGGCGGAGGTACTGGGAAAAAGGAAGAGATGCGGGTACCCTCTCCGGGGAAGGAACTTAAAACGTTCTTAACCCATCCTCCTCCGAGGGAGGGGAGAGGGGGCCACGAGCCGAGCCTGCGCGTTAATCAAGACGGGAAGAGCGGTGTGGCCCTCGCCTCCGGCGAGGGGGCGGCTTGTAGCGGCTGAAGCCGAAAAGTACATAACCGGTAACAACCGGAGAAAGGAAGGGGTCAACGCTGGAAATGGAAAAAAAAACCCCCGGAAGGAAAACGAACAACTACCAAAACCCCACACTTCGGATCACCTCCTTTACGGGAAGGTGGAAAGTCCGTTGGGGGCGATGGGGGAGTCTCGCCACAATAGCCGGGAAATAAGGCCTTTCAACACGCATCCATAAGGGGGAAGCATTTTGGGGGGCAGAGCTTTCGGTTCTACAAGAAAACCTAGAATTCTTCTTCAAGCAGATCACAGCAGGGTGCATGCGGTCCTCGAAGGGGGAAAGGGGGAAACAACTGGGGGGGAAAATATGGGGGGGACTGGAGAAAGGGGACCATCTTGCCCGAGCTGTATCAGGGAAAAGATCTTTTCGTAAAGGACCTAGAGATTATGAACAAGAACGTAGAACCTTCAGGTGGCCTTCGAGCGCAGGTGACTCGCGACTCGTGAGGAAAGAATCTGACCCTGGGAATTTCTTAATAAAGGTGCCGGAGACAAAACGTGCTTGTCCGAAAGGCCAGCAGGGACGATGTAGGAGGGAAATAGGTAGAAACTTCATCAGAAAGAGTAAGAGAATCAAGGTGGCCCGGAAAAGTGGGGCAGGTAAAGTGGATTGGTTCGAAAAAGAGCAAAAGTTTCTAACAAACGGAGGAGCTGAAGAGGGGCGGAAACGTGGTCGCAGAAAAGCCAATTATCAGTGAAAGTGAAGGGGGAAATCCCCCCTCTGTACGGTCGTTCCGCGCAGGATATCTATGGGAGAGGGATTCTGGCGGCCCCTGATGGCAGTTGGGATTTTGTGGGGGGAACGATCTTGAAGTCCGAGATTGCTAGCTAGAACTCACGAGTCAGCAGACCATAATGGAACTCAGGGCGAAAGCACACAAGGGGGAAAAGGCGGCTTTGTAGGGTCAGGTTAAAACTAAAAGGGGGAATAGACGAACAAAAGGGAAATTATTCGACCGGCTGAAGCACAGCAAACGCAAGGGTCACAGTAACGGGAGGCGAGGACCGGCGGAGGGAGACTGGGAGTGCTGAAAAGGAAGAGCAGTCGCGGAAAAAAAATCGAACTCCGAAAGTACGCTAGGCAATTCATAACCTTATGTAGAAAAAGTTTGGTAGGGGGGAAGCGGAGAGAGGTGGAGAACGAACCCACGCCGGCACGAAAGAACATGGCCCAAGGGGAAGGTGATCCGAATTTTGGGGTCGAGAGGGGGAATCTGGGGCCTTGAGGGTGGGGGTGCACGGACCATAGAGATTAAGAGGTTACGATTGGTGTTCCGTGGCTAGGCAACAACCGCAGCGCTCCGCCGGGAGGGCGAAAAAGAGATCGGAAAAACCGATTGAAAAGTTGACTCGTGGTGGGCGGCCAAATCTCGAACGCATTAGGGGGGGAGAAATGGTTGCGGTTCGACGAACAATCGAGCGTTAAGGAGTGTTGGGCAGTGGGCAAGGGGGCCAGGGCCATCCAAAAAATTTGCGAGAAGTTTGATTATAAGTTGGGGGAAGTACTGGGGGGGGAATTTTCCTGAATCTAGAGGTGTCTCGCCCTCAAAAGGAAAAGGGGAGGAAAAACACTCCGCACACCGAGACTTCGGCGCGGCTTTCAGGGGGGGACAAGGGGGTTGATTTTGAGGAAAGCCAGACACCATCTAAAGGGGGCAAGCCCTACCTTAGAATCCTGATTGGCGCTTTTGCTCAAGCAAACGAATTAGGACAAGTTTTTATCGGCGTCCTACGAATAAAGGAAAGAAGCCTTATACATCGAGGAGTCACACAAAAAAAGAATGTGTAATCACTGGGCACATCAAAAAAGTTCTGAGAAACCCCACGCTTTTGCGATTACGACAAAAAAAAGCCGCATGCGCGCGCCGGGCGAAGACGCTTCTTCATTGAAAAAACTGTCGAATTTCATTCAAACGAGGGAAAAAACTATAGAGTGTCATAGGGACCGCAACACATCTCAAATCATGTGTCACCTTGGAAAAGACCTCCACAACAAAATCGAAAAAAGGCCCGGGGAACTGCAGAGGCGGCCTGCAAACTCGCGACGAAAGGTATCAGAGGGACGCAGCGAGAGCTGATTACCAGGAGGTGAAGGGTCCACTCTTGCTCGCCGTCTCAGAAGGGACCACGGAAGTCCTTTGGAGATAAACATCCAAAAAAATGGAAAGGCATGGGGAAAAGAAAAACTCAAAGGGCACGGTTACAGCTTTGAGGCCGAGCGGGTCACCCAAAAAAAAGATTGTCTTTTGGAGGACTCATGGGAGGAGCTTGAACAAGAAAAAACACTCCCGCGAAGGAAAGATACACCGAGGATCAAGGGGAAGTCCTCGACGAAAGACAAGAGGGAAAATGGAGACTACAGCATCTAATGGTGGTGGCACACTGAAATTCAGAGTAAAAGTGCGGGGGAATTGGGAAACCACGAGGCTGAAACGACAAAAAGACTCCCGGGAAAGGCAGAAAATATTGAGGCAGTTGCCAGTGGGCTGCTGCTGGTGAGGGGCTACAGAGGAAGAAATTTCAGAAAGGCGATTTAAATCCTGGATCAGGGGGAAAAAAACGGAGAGCGCTTAGCAAAAATGGTGGAAAAAGGGGAAAACCAGGGGGCAAGCGACCTGACCACGACCATAGATGAGAGATGAAAGAAAGGATTGGACGGAGAATTTGCTTGCCGCAAAAACTGAGACCGGGCACGCGGGCTCCGTTATGGGATAACGCGATAGAAGGAAAAGGTCTACATGATGTCCGCAGCAGTCCGGATGTGTTGAAGGGGTGGGTTCTGGGGGAGATGCAGAAGGGAGCAACATGCAATACTCCAGTGAAAAAAAGAGGGGGGGGAAACCCCCTACTTTCGCAGCACGATAGGGCAAAAGTGCAGGGGGAAAGAGATATAAAAAAGAGGAGGAGGGGGAAAGGATAGGAGCAGGGGAAAATTTTGGAACGTCGGATAACAATGTCTTTGGGGGAAATGAAAAGGAAGCTTAGTCTGGTTTAGAAAGACTGCCATGCCGACAGGAACAACAGCACAAAATCACGCAGTGCAACCTGGAAAGGACCGGGGAAAGGAGATCGCCTAGACCATCTTCGTAAAAGAAGGGGGCAATGCGGTTAAAGCACATTCCGGTCTAAAAAAATCTCTTACATTTTTAATCCCAAGAAAAAGGGAAAGAGGTCTCTCAAGGCGCTTGCCACCTTGGGGAGGGAGGCTTACCACCGGCATCTACCCCAGCTCACCGCCGCAAAAGCTCAGAAAAGAGCCTGGGAAAAAGGAAAAAAAGGGAGATTCTGTGTTATTTCCCATGCCAAGCACCCAACAAAAGGAAGAAGGGATTCCAGCCGAGAAGGGGTCTCTAGATCTAAGATCGGGAGGGGTGTGTTCTATTCAAGAACCAGCAGCTATTGCGCTTTGGTGCTCGGCTAAATCGTCTGAGATTTGTCTGTTAGGCTCTGCACGAAGAAGATGGAAGGGAGGTCTGGAAGGGGGATTTTGCCGAGAGGGTAGGGGAGCTTCTCTAAGTTCTAGGGGGGGGAGGGATGAACATGGTGCATCCCATAGAAGTCCAAAAATAACAGGTCTCAGGTTGTATAGACCTCGGCGAACCTCAACAATCTAACATTAAGAAGTCCCCATGCCTTCCCCATTCCTCTTAGGGGGGGGGTTGGGACTAGACTATTAGTGGAAGAAAAAGGTCGCGAAAGAGTGGACATCTGTCCCATATTGACAGTTTGTGGGATAAGCTCTCGAACGGCTCGTTGATCAAGAGTCTCGCGAAGAAAGAAAAAAAACGCGTGGACATACGCCGATTCGATTTTGGGGTGGAGATAGAAAAGTTGGGAGGTTATGACAGAAAACTTTGAAAAAAAATCCGACGTGCCGATGTTCAGACGAGGAAAAGTGGGGGGAGAACGTTTACTCGTAGAGGACGACAGGTAACTTTAAAGCATCTATGTTGCGAGTTTTCGTCTCCTCTGAAGCACGGGGGGGTGTATTCTGTGAGGAAGGTGCGGGAAGAATCCGGGTTCAGTATGAGGGATCGAGGCGAAGTTTACAGTGAAGGACAAACTGGTCTAATTAGGCGGAAGGGGCACCGGCGCCCAAAACCGCCACTCTGTAAGACTTGGTAAACTCCGGATGAGCCTATGACGGAGGGTTATCCGGAGGCAGCCCATTAAAAAATGGTCGTCGCGCAATGAGCAAAGAAAGACCGCTCGTGCGTGGGGGGGGGTCTAGTCTTCGCACTAGCTTCGGGATGAGAGACAAAATGGATGGGGATAATGAACACGGCATTATGCACCGGAAAATTTTTTCAATCGGGGGGGTTGGGGGTGGGAAAAAATGAGGGGACGACGAAGAGCCAAGAGGCCGTACCTAAAATAGAAAAGGGGAAAGGCTCCTTATGTGTCTGAAAAAATAGTTTTCAGAGACAAAGGAAGAAGGTCAGGAGAGAGCTCTGGAAAGTTTCCCGCCACTAGAAAGAGAAGGGGGGGCTGGATCTGGGTCAATGTTGGTGGGATGATTTAGTTGACGTCGCCGTCTGGGGAGGCGGGGGGAGAATTCTTCCAAAGCAGTTAAAGCAACGAACCAGGGCCGCCAGTACTAGGCAGGATGTTAATCCTGATAAATTCCCGCCAAAAAAGGTATGATAGGGACCATCCACATCCCTTGCGGTATTTCATTAGTTCCTTTGGAAGAGTTTACTTGGCGTTGGCGTGATCACATCCTCCTACATTCCAGGAAGAACTTCAGGCAAGGATAGTGACCTTGCCGGAGTGAGGTGGAGGATCTCTAGGCCCTCGCCTTCTTAAGACGAGAAAAAGCTCTTTTTAAGAAAAAGCACTCGAATTCAAAAAGGTGGAATCAACTTCTGTCACTAATGTGGCTTGGGACGAGGGGAGAGACTTGACGTACCTTATGAGAGAAGTATCCTGGAAAGAACGGGAGCTTATGGGAAAGGAGAAATGAACTGGGGAAAAACGGCCTCGAGGGAAGGGTCGCGAACGTTAGATCAAAAAGGCAGGTCGAGAAGGTGCCATTTTTCAATGACCCAAGATCACAACAAACTCAGGTGTCCTTTCCCTCATTTGATAGTAAAGATGGGACGAATATGTAGAGGATATGATCTATGGCGTGGAGGGAAAAAAAAACACTAAGCGTGGAAAGGAAATGTGGGACCGGGCTGGTGCACATGTGAATAAAAAGGGGGGGGGGGCAAACGATGAGGAAACACAACGAAGGAGGAGGAAGAGGGCGGGCCCCGCGTCAAAGAAAACTAAAGGGGCACTGGAAAAGTGACCGGGCCAAGGGAGGTTCAATTATTAGGGGGGGTATAATATTCTCATACAAGAGGCCAAAAGCAATGGACAGAAGTTTTTTCCAGGGTGAAGAAATGAATGTTAAAAGGAAAGCATGGGGTGACAGAAAGTCGCGAGAACCCAAGGCACTCGAAAGGAAAGGGAACGAGGCGGATTTGCTCGGGAGGTCCGTCCTCGAAGGAGGTGACTATATAAAAAAAGGCTCGGAGGCTAGGTACAAAAGGAAACAGTTTACACGTGGGTTCATGACATTCCCTGTTAGATTAAGTACGCTAGGGCGCGTAGTTAGCGATTGAGAAGAAAAGCGAGCGGGGGGAAATAAAACTCAGGGCTAGGCTTCACGAGTCATAAAATAGG
>Ga0179593_1608213_pt1 | contig 14036 bp, 15 predicted proteins | sample CZODoug2_1_08_16_FD_185931 | JGI IMG/M metagenome (GOLD analysis project Ga0179593, IMG submission 185931) | Vadose zone soil fungal communities from Angelo Coast Range Reserve, California, USA - CZODoug2_1_08_16fungal (PacBio error correction) | ecosystem: Environmental > Terrestrial > Soil >...
GTCCCTCAAGGGGTTCGGGGGTCCAGCCAGTTAAAGGGGGGAGGCGAAACCATACTCCCACAATAAATAAGAGACGATTCTGACGCAAGAAAAAAAAAAGGAAAAAACAAAAACTACTAGGAAAGAGCCGTTTTGAGAAGGAAAAACCACCCATACTTCCGGGTCTTCAGCGATGATTCGCGGACCAAAGGAGGAAAAGGCCGAGGACTGGGGGGCGGGCGGAGAAATTGAAAAGAAAATGTGGGTAGGCGATCAACGGAAAGTGGGGCTGCTTTGCGTCCCATGGGGAAGGATCGGGGTGTCGGAGCAAAGACCGGCGTAAACGGTCGCCATAGTCAGGAGAAAAAAAAGGAAAAAAGAATCCACCCATCGAACTGGAAAGAAGGGCAGCAGTAGGAGTCCCACTGCGGAAAAGAATTAAGGATTGGGAGGGATCAGGGTGTCGTGGCACCGAAAAAAGCACAGGAAAAGGGAAACCTCAGCATCGTTCCGAAACTCGAAAAGAAAGTTCGACGACGTGGGAAAAAAAAAAAATTAGAGAATCTATCAAACATACTCAGATTCAGTCGGCCATGCGCTTAATCCTGAAGATAGCTGTATCCCTTATGGACTATGACCCGCCGATGCAAAAAAAAAGGGGGGCACCCGCAGCAGACGTGCACCGCTTTAGAGAACGAGCATCACGGGGGAAGTCCAGCCGGCCCGAGGTAAGATCTGAACAGGGAAAAAAAGATCCTACAGGCCGGACCTGGCAAGGAAAGGACGATCGTTCGTGTAAACGGGAGCCCAGCGTCGATGGTTTCACTCTGCTGCTCAGACTGCACTGGAAGGAAATGAAGATGACACGCATACGGAATCTGACAAAAAAAAGAAAAGAACGAAGGGAGGGAGAGCCCAGTTCTGCGATATCAGGGGGGGAGGCGCATGTGCTTTCTTGTTACCATTGCCCAAGGGGGACCAGGGTAAAAAAAAAACGTCAAAAGGGGGCGCCTTGCTGGCTCGATGACCTCAGGGGCGGCAGGGCCTTCGAGGTGTCGAGGAATGGGGAAAGGTGGCTGTGGTTCCGGGGGAAGCAATGAACGCGCCACCTCTTCGACCCCCAGCCGTCCCATGCACCGCTGTGCAGAAAAAAGCGGGATCTAGGGGCGGACCCTGAACAAAAAGTTCGGCAAGGTCAAAAAAAGGGAAAAAATTTAAAATGGTGGGGAACATGACAACGCTCCCAGGCTGCCCATAAACGAAAAATAGAAGGGCACCAAGCGAAAACCAACACGGCCCTGTAAAAAAGGGAGTTACACCACAAGAAACGGGAAGCAGATCCCTGCTCGCATCGGCCTTAACCACTGGAGTTTAATCAGAAGAACCGGGTTCATCCCGGAGGGAGGGGGAAAAGGGGGGGTCCGAAAAGGAAACTCCGGTGGGTTCAAAACAATGGGCCAACTGGCCAAGGCCAACCCGGACCCAAAAGGGAAAAAAGGTAATTTCATCAAAGATAGCTGGAGATATGAACCGCGATCGGGGGGGGGGGGGGGGCCGTGCCAATCGATCTAGTGCCAAAAGAAAGGAAAAAGGGAGGGTCCGACCTCCACATGCCAGCAAACAGGGAAAAAAAGGGAATCGCATCAGGCTAAGTTGCCAACAGAGCCCCTCGGAAGACGGGGGGGCGCGGAGGCCTGGAAAAGCACGAGGCCGATCAAAAAAGGCAACTGTGCGGGTACAGAAGGTCAAAAACCCTGTTCGGGTTCAAAAAAGCCGATCGCCCGGCTCCGTACCAGAAGAGCGGGGGGGAAAAGATGAGGGGGACACGCGGTCGTCAGAAGACATTGTCCCACAGAGACTATACACAATCTCCGCGCCACAAAAGCCGTGCTAAACAACCATTCGCATGACAGCTAACGAAGAAAATCAAAAATAACAACAAGCGGCCTCGACTACCGAAAAGGGAAAAACGGGTGGGCGGCGGTACAGCTCTTTGGGACATCGCCGGCCCATGGGGCTAATGGAAAGAGAGACGAGCCAGGTCAAAGGGGAATCTCAGAAAAGGGAGGACCAGGAAAAAAAAACCCTGGGCGGAAGGCCCGACACAGAGGGGGACGGCCAAGAGGAGCTTTGCTTGGGGGGGCAGGGAGCCGGGCGCGGAGCTGTCAAAGGGGTGCAAGAAAGGAAGAAAACTCCTGAAAAAAAAAAAAAAAGGGAAATAGGAGGAAAAGAGATCCTTCGCACACGGGAAAAAAAACGAGAAAGCGCCGGCTCCAAGTTGGAACAATCTGAACAAAGCTCCTCCCGGCAGAGAAATCCGACCACGGAGTGTCGAGAAAGTTTGTTTTCCGGCAAAGAAGGGGAGGGCAGAAAAGCCCGGAGAAAAAAGAGGAACGCAGGGCACTGCAGTGGGCCAAAGGTTCAACATTCGAACCCATGATTCCGATGGGGAAGGGGCAAAAGCTCCAACAGGGAAAAAAAAAAAAAAAAAAAAAAGGCCTTCCCCCGCAAACCACCAAACAAGTGGAGAGGTCTCGTCGTCCGGGCGGGAAACGCCGTCCGGAGTGGAGGATGGGGAGGGGTGGGTTCAAGGAAAAGGAAAAGGGGAGCAGCGGGGGGGGATCCGATAAGCAAGGGGCCCCCAAGGATAGCCGGCGATGGGAAAAAAGCACTGTCTCGGACGACAGGCGGATAGACGTCAATGACTGGGAGGCCGATGGGAAGATACCGGGCATAAAAGGGTGGGATAAGCAAGCCTGAAACCAAGGCAGATGACGGCCATGACTGTAACGTCAAAGGTCCACGCCGCCGAGAGGACCCCCACACGTTTTCAAAGGGGGGCTCGTGGTTCCAATCCTGCCCCAAGAGGGGGGGGAGGCAAGTGGGGTCTGGCCAGATTCGGCGTGGGGCCACCTCCGGAGAACTCACTGGCACCGCAAGAGAGTTCCGGGAGAGGGAAGACTCATGCCATGGGACGAGGGCATACATGACCCCGGCTTGGGGCCAGGAACTCGTTCTCAATGGAAGACGGGGGGACCCTCCAGCCTCGGCGGGGGCGCACCGGAACGGCGAAAAAAAAATAAGAAGGTTTCCAAAAGACCATGGCGATCCTGGTGCCGAGCTGAAGTTGCGTGATCCTTGGGGGTGGACGACGCGTTTGGTAGAAAAAAAAGGGAGGAACACTTGTGGCGCCAGCAAACCACACCCTTCGCACAATGGGGACGGATGTCGGTGAACCTGGGAGCAAAACCGGGGGTGGACGCAACGTGTGAAGCGAACAACGCCCTGGTCTGGAAAGACCCGGGGGCAGACAAATGGACGCCCGCGTGTAGACTTTCCGGGGTCGAAGGTGAAAGAGAAAAAAGAAACAAGGAGGGGCGGAACGGAAACCCGCGCCGGAATCAGAAAACGCAAAGCCGGCCCTGCCGGCCCACCCCTTCGCGCCAGAAAGAAGCATCTGCGAAAAAAAAAGGGCTGGTGACCTTAATCGGCCCTGGCAACGAGGGGGAAACGCAAAAAAACCACAGAGCAGCCCCTCGTAACTAAAAAAAGAACAGGGGTGGGAAAGGAAAAAGAAACGAATCAGGAAAAAAGAAACCCAGGGGACCCGTATGATTGCCCAGCGCCCGGGTTTAACTTACGGCCAAGTCGAAAACGGGGGATGGATCATCATCGAAACCTGAAGAGAAAAAAAAAGGTAAGCAGAAAAGGGCTGCCGGGGCAAACATGAAGCTTTAGCCGCCTGGGGACAAGGTTTCCGGCCCGGGGGCGAAAAAGGTGAAGAAGAACGCAGGGAAGAGAAAAACGACCACACTTATGCTCGGTGAAGCTAATAGCGGTTGACATTAGGGACTGCGGGAACTCCTCCAAGGACAAAAAGGATGGGGGCATCCTAACCCCCCCAATCCAGGCGGGGTCAATCTTAAGGGTAAGGATCAAAAAAATGAGAAAAAAGGGTGCGGGACGTCCGCGAAATAAAGCGAGAAGAGAGTATGGTTGCTCAAATATGCGAAAGACCGAAGAAAAACCGAAGGTCCTCGCGATTGAGCGTTCGCAAAAGAAGAGGAGAAGGGATCACACCATCCGTCCCCGCGTTCCACGCCGAAAAAAAAAAAAGAGGAAGGGGCGGCGAATAAGCTGAAATCGTCGCTACTGCTTTGCTCCTGGCAAGGGGGGAAAGAGAAAAGGTTTAACCTGCCGAGGGTTCAGGGGGGGTTGATTTGTTTCGTGCCGCCAAACTAAAAAAGGGGAAAAAAACGCAAGACTGGCCCACAATCCGTCGACAAGAGCCTCAAGGGGAAAGAAAAGGAACATACGTGGCCTGGACTAGCAAAAAAAAAGGCATAAATCCTCAAGACACGCCCCAACAGGCGCTCGCGAGAGGCACCGGCACCGCGAGACCTCCAAGGAAGAAAAAAAGAAATGGTGGTATACACAAAAAACAAGGACAACTCGTTTCGGTAGAGACACTTGGTCGCTTCTTGGTACGGGGGGTTGGGATGGGGGGGGGGGGGTAAGGCTAGCCGCTATGAAGTTAAACTGTGGAACCCAAAGAAACAATGAAAGAAAAGGTTTCCTGGGGAAAAAAACCAGAAAACGATAAGAGAAGAAGATTAAACTTTCTCATGGACCTGGGGGGTCCAAAGTCAGTGGGAACAAAAAGGATAAGGCACACAGATCGCTACTGCCAATAAAACAAGCGTCTAATCGAACACGCGCTGGAAGGAAAGGGGATTGGCTCATTCGAATCACAATCTTATGAAGAATTCTCGGCTGACCTGACATGGAAAAAAGACACGGGGAGTCCTTGGAAGAGGGTTACCGTTCAATTTGGGTAAGGGGCAGAACGAACCATTTCAACTGCAGGAACTTGAGGAGATTGGGAAGAAAAGGACGCTGCGGAAAAGTCCCCGCCAGAGTGGCGGAAGGAAAAGAAAACCCTCGACGGGAAAATAAATTTGAAAGGCATTCGCGGATTTTGTTGTGTTGAGGTTCCTCGTGCTCTAAGATTCTTTGCGCTCGGGGTGCGGAAAGCAGGCCCGGAGGAAGGTAAGAAACGGCCCTCAGGTTCGAATAAAAAAATAAGAAAATGTGAGAAGCGAAGGACGTCCCGGGACGTCGCCCGGGAAAAAGAGAACGTTCCCCCGGCCGCTGACGTCCTGCAACCTGGTCGAGGCCGGGAGTCCGGGGGTGAAAAAGGAAATGAAACAGAAAACTGATGGAGGCGAAATTCCCAAAGAAAAGTCAGCGCAAAACCGCTGAGGGCTCAAGACGAACAAAAACTCATCACGGGGTTGCGACGCGGTAACTGGGGGGCAGAATGGACTGACTTTCTTCAAGAAAAGCTCTCCGGCCCGGCCTTTGTCGAACCGGGGGGAAAATGAGACCGAGATTGCGTGAAAAAGAAACCTTGGCCTGATCGTCAAGAGGGACAAAGCGGCGCCCCCTAAAAGTACAATGCCAGCAAGAAAAAGATACTGAGGGCCGGGCTTTAGAGAAAAAAATTAAACCTCAGAGGTCGGAGAGAATTGAACCTGGATAAGAATTCAAAACGAGCAAAAGGGCCTGTTCGGGTCTAAGCAAAAAGAAGGAAGAGAAAAGGAAAGTTCTTGGGAGCAAGCAAAGTGCACTCGGAGCTGCAGAGAGGGTTCAAACAAGGGGCCCGGGGGCGTTCCTGGCCTCGGGCTGGCGGTTTTGAAAAAAGAAAAGAAGGTCGGAAGAAGAAAAAGAACCAGACCCCCTCAACAAACCGGGAAAAGGCCCTTCCCATGAGAAAGAAAAAATGAAGGGCGAGGGGGAAGAAAGAAGGCGTGGTTTCGAAAAAAAAGACACTTCGCCACTCAAAAACCTTGAAAAATGGATAACGACATCCGCCGAAAGACAGACGCTGCCCCGTCTAAAGAGTGCGAGGCCATGCCACTTCGAACACCCACGACCGGGAAATCAGGAAAAACAACAATCACAAGGGGTAGCCAGCTGGACAACTGAGAGAGGGTCTAATGAGGAGCAGGGGTTGGGGAAGAAGCCAGGATAACCCGGAGTAGGGGGGTCCCTCCCCGAGGACTGGGGGGGTCAAAAAACTGTAAACTTTCAGTTAAAGCATGCGCCGCGGCAAAGGGGCCCGGGCATGTTTAAGCCCTCGAGCTGGGGAGAACAAGGAAAAGAGGAAAAAAGCTCGGCCACTAAGCTCTCGGTTAGAAAAGCGCTGCAATGCTTGGCGGGGCGAAGCCGCCAGTCCGAAAAAAAGACATCAAGCGGAACCCGGCAAAGGCCTCCCGCGGGGGACAGTCCTATTAAAAAAAAACCAAGGGACATAGCCCTGCCCCCGCGAAAGAGGCGCTTCGGTTTCGGGAGGGGTTTTTTTGCCTCCCTCTAGGCCGGGCTAAAAAGAGGGAAAAGGCACCTGCATGGTTTCCACCGGGTCCAGCAGCTGCCGCGCCCAAATCGCCCTACAGGAAACAAGTCGGTGGTCGGGAAAAAGAGTGAAAGGACCGCAGGGTGGTCGTGACCGAGAAACCAGGAGAAACAGGGACAGCAACCCTTCAATCAGGGCCCGCTAATCGGCAGCAGCCCGGTGGCTCAACCACCATGTCTGCAGCCAAACCGGAAAAAGAAAAGCGAAACTCCAGAAACGGCGGAAACGGCCTCGACTGGAAACCGAAACGGGCCGTATGTTGGTTGCTTGGAAGGAAAAAAGAATCGAAGGGAACAGGAGCAGGGGGCAGAGGGAAAAATAAGGACCACTGCGAAAAAGGTGTCTGGGGACTGACGAGAATCCAGTTGCACGCCGACTTAATCTCGTGGAGAGAATGGAAAAGGGGAACACTCCAAGGTTGGTAGTAAAGAAATGCAGATCGTGGTTGATTATAGCCCTGCCCAGGAGGAAGGGGAAAGAACATGGAGCCGCTCGGAGTGGTAGGGAACGGGCAAGCGAAGAGAGAGAGAAAACAAAAAACTGATAGTATTAAAAGAGAGGAAGCCCAAAGACCCCTAACCAAGCTTCCGCGCCAAACTTCCAAAGGAAAAAAGGGAAAAAAGAACGAACCAGAAAGCCGAGCGGGGATCCAACACGGAGGGCTTTAGCCCATGGAGGGCCACGCTCTCAGCCGTGCACTGGTAAAAAAGTGGCTTCAAGAGGAGAAAAAAAAAGCAATGGCCCTTAGAGGTCCCTCGGCCACCCCCAAAAAAAAAAAAAAAAAACCTTAAACAATCCCTCACACAAAAACACCACAAACCAACCTTACGTAACAAGGTCTGCCGCAGGGAAGGAGGGCCGCCCCGAAGGGGTCAAAGCGGGGGGGGTGTTTGTTCCTTTACTAAGCGGAGCGGGGGGAAAAGGGGGGGGAACAAGGGGAAAGATGCCGGGGCGAAACGGAGATGACTTGTTTGGATCGCGGAACAAAAAGGACAATGCGAAAAGATCGAAAAAAAAGACGGGGGGGGAGGGTCGGGTGGGGCGATAAATCCCAGACGGGAAGCGTAAGACAAAAACAGTGGGTAGGGGAGACAGGGAGCCAGAAATTCTACTCAGGCTGGGAAAAAGGGGGGAAGGGCCGCCGCCACGCCCAGCATGGGAAAAAAAGGGCATGATTCTTGCGGGGGCCTTCCCCCCTGCGGGGCCAGGGGGGGAAGGTTTGAAAAAAAAAGTGGGACGGTGCGGAAGTTGGAAGCAAAACTCCCAAAGTCGCCCATGCCGCCTGCGAGAGCGGCCAGGCTTGCGGGGGCGGGGGAAAAGGAAAACTGGGGAAGAAGGATTATTACCATGCAGCCAATTGGCAGCATGGCTACAGTCGTGAAAGACTGGGGACCAAACCACCTCGGAGGGCGCAAAACCACAAGGCGAAAACAACCGGCCGTTCCCACAGCAGCAGGCAGAAAGTGTCGAGGACGGTGAGTTTCAAAAGGGGGTGGGGTGGGCGGACCGTGGTTAAGGAATGAAAAAAAAAGGGTGGGGAACCTGTGGGGCATGGCCGAAGGGAGCAAGAAAGAGGGGAAACCTTAGGCTTCGATGAAAAAAGTCGTGGTCCCTTGTCCACATCAGGTGGGTCGTGGGGAAAATGGGAACACAAAAGGTGCGCGAACAAAGGGAAGGCTTGGGAAACGGCGTCCCTCGGCCACAGGGACGGCACGTTGAGCGAGGGGAAAGAAACAGACGAACAGGATTGCGGACCCGAAACCGAAAAAAAGAACAACGGCAGCTAAAAGGTCAAAAAGGCGAAAAAAGGCCGGAAGCCCAAAAAACCCGAGCAAAATCATGCGGCCGACACCTCACATGGCGTTATCTGGGGGAACCAAAGAACTTGCAAAAACAAACGAACCCGCAGCAAAATCCGGTCGTCGGGATGCCGACCGGGACTCGAAAAAAGAGAAAACTAGAGGAGACGCGCATCCCCCCGGCGCAAAACAGGGGGGGCCATTTCCGCCGGGGGAAACGCCCACGGCTCAAAACGCCTTGGAGAAGGGGGGGAACGAAGTCTACTGCTCCAGCACGGCCAAAAAAACGTAAACTCCGAATCTTGACCACTCCTGTGGCCCGTCTAGCAAAAGGTGAAGGAAGAAACAAAGGGGACAACAACCGTGGATTCTCGGTGGATGGGGAGAAAAACTGTGGGTGAGCCTGCTGCTTTCTAGAACTCACCCTGCTCATCCGGTCATCGTCAGGATCAAAGGGAAAACCTAAAGGGAAGGACGGGAAAAGCAGCAAAATGCAGAAAGCATGAAGAGAAAGGTAAAGGGGTTTGCTCCGAAAAAAAAAGGACTTCTCTATCATCGCCAAAGGGCGGGAATAAGTTGGGCGCGGGAAGAAGAAAGGAGACGAGCGTCTACCGGGGAAGAGTCACCCCTCGGTTACTCCACAGGAAAAAAAAGGAAAACCAGCTTCGGGGAAGGCTCCCGCATGCGGAAAAGGCAAAAACGACTGCCTGCACTTTATTGTGCTCCCAAGCCCGGGAACCGTGTAGTTGGAATTGAATTTAGCTCCAGATGGCGACCTGTTCAGACCAGCAGAAAGGGGAGGGGCTCTCAGTAGAAATCAGAAAAATGGGACTCAACAGCCAACGATCAAAAGAAATCATCCCTACAAGGGGGCCAACGGGTAAAAAATAACGAAAAAAGGGAACGCAAGAAACGGACCTGGCGGCAAGCAAAGCGACCATCCGAAAAGAGAGGGTTGGAGAATGAAGAGCAGCGGCAGTAGAGAGCGTGGCGCTAGGGATCGAAAGGTAATTAGGCTTTTATAAGAAAAGAATAGCATAGCCGCATAAACAACTCGGGAAAAAATCGTTACAAATGAAGCCCAAGCGAAAAAAGGGAGACAGTTTGCTAAAAAAAATCTCTCACCAAAAACAAAAAAAAAAAGGAGGAGAGGAAACGGAAAGAGGGGAAAACAAAAAAAGGGGGAAATGGGAGGGGGGTCCAGCGCAGGTATAGCGGGGGCGTTAGATACTCAAAGAACACGGAAATCATAGGCCGCACGCTCTGACGAACGGTTGAAAAAGCAGAAAACACAAAAACGTCGGCACAGGGGATGAGGTGTCAAGGGGAGAAGGAAAGAAAAGCAGGGGCGGTCTTGAGATTGAACTAGTTGGGGGAAATGGTAAATGAAAAATAGGGGAGGAAAGGTGCGCCCTTGAGTCTTGTCGAAGAAAAAAAGGAAGGGCGAGGGAAAAAGGGAACCAGCCAGTAGTCACGGCGAAAAAACGTAGACCGCGTCATTACTAATGCATGGCAGTCAGCGAAGGGAAAAGGAGAAAGCTGATCTTTGAAACGCGCTTGGCGGGCCGAGCGGGCGAGGAGCCGAGCCAAGACTTTAGGACGCTAAAGGCAGAGTTCCGAGCCGCCGTCCGTCGGGAGGGTCAAAACAATCAAAGATCTTCAAACGCATGCGGGGAAAGTGGCGGAGGAAGGACTTCCTGGTGTGGGCACGGGGCGAGCCGCCCATCCTGAGACATGCCCAGGTTGAGGAGTGGAACAAAGGGAGCGAGGAGAACAAACGCTTTAAAGCGATCACAAGGGGATAAGGTGAGAGGAAGGAGGGCAAATGCGTTTCTTCTACCACCACACCGGCCAAAAGGGGGGAAACCTTGGCCAAAGGCAGGAAGGGAATAGCCAAAACTGCTGGCCACACTTGCGCCCACGGAGGCGAAGGGGGGTGCGGCTCCAGGCGGCGCCGGTCCGAATGAAAAGACATAACGGCCGCCGGGGGGACGCGTACCCGAGGGCTCCGGAAGAAAAAAAGAAAGGTCGAGGTTGAAAGCCATCGCTGCCAGGTCAGGGCAAGGGGACCTCAAAAACGCCATTGAGGTCGAAGCAAGCTGCAATCGCGAAGGATGGACATGTGCCCCGCCTGGGTTCGCTTGGAAAGAAAAACTGTTGACCGGGCCAATCCCCAGGGGATTCAGCAGACCCCCACAAGCACGAAAAACAAAACCTAAAAACATCCGGAAAAACTAAGAAGCCCCCGGATCAAAGAAAGGTCCATAATCACAAACGCCGGCGAGAAATCAGGAGAAGACTCCACAAAAAGTACTGGCCGAGAAAAAACGCCAAGTTAATACCAAGGAAAAGCCATTCCAAAAAAAACGGAGAAGGAGGAGAGTGCACATGCCAAGCTCTAAGAAAATGTGGGACCTCCCCCTCGACCAATCCGCAAGCGTGAAAAAAAAAAACCAGACCAAAAATGGGGAAATCTCTTCGGGGTGGGGGGAGAAAGACCCGAGGAAAAGAAGTGTAGCAACGGCGGCCGTGGCTCCATGGGGGAGGGGGGTTGGGGGGGGGTTGGGGGGGCGGGTGGGGGGGCACGACACGTCTTTTCAAAGGAAAGGGGGCCCGCAAACCCACATGCACGGGCATGTAAGCAAAGAAACTCGGAAAAATAAGACCGAAAAAAAGAAAAAGAAAAAAAGAACAAAGAAAGAAAAAAAAAAACCAAAAAAGAAGAAAAAAAAAAAAACAAAAAACAACCCAAAAACAAAAAAAAAAAAAACACAGTCAGCGGGGGGGAAAAAAAACACTCACATAATCGAATCCGAAAAAACACACACAGGCACGAGTGCCACAGCCAATGACGAAAAAGGAAAAGCCTTCGCAAGGGAAAAAAAAAAAAGCAAAGAAGCCCTCGCGAAAGGGCGGGGGGGAAAGAGGACACTGACTGGTTTGCCCCGCGGGGGACGAAGCTGCCGGAGGCCAGGGCTTTCCAACCAACGTTGCCAGCCGAGATCGCCCAATCGCAGGGAGAAAGAAAAGTGATGGTCTACGATATGCCATCAGTCCGAGAGGTTTGCGACCCATCAGAAAAAAGGAGCCTCGTCTAACGAAAGCATCGGGCAATGCACCGAGGGCACAAATTCAAAACTCAGCTCAAAAAGCATCAGAAAAGCATGACGCGGCGAAAAAAAAATAAGGGACAAAAAAAAAAAAGGCAGAGGGGGGTGTGGCGGCGGACCGGACTTTCCCAGTAGCGGGGGAAGGGACGGGAAAATCCATGCGTTTCGAAAAGGAGATTTCGGCCAATGCAAAAGTGCATCAACAAGTCGAAGAGGCCGCCCTCCCCAGGGGCAGGGAAAAGATCTCGAAAAAGACGTGGTCGGGATACAAAAGGGAGCGTGGCTTTCCTGAAAAAAAAGATGGGGCCGAGTGGGTTAAGGCAACGTGTCGTAAGTATCAGAGAGAAAAAAAAAGGAGGAAAGATAGAGAGGATCGACTGCCCAACCGGGTGCAAACAAAGACAGGCCCCGGCCCCACAGTGGAAGAGCAACCGCATAAGAAAAAGCCGATCCGACCACGGGTCGAGGAGAAAGGGGGGGGTCCAAGCAAAACAGTGGAGGAGTGAAAATTGGAGTCGAGAAGCGCCCCCTGAAATGGGGATTTGGGGGGATGATCGGAGAGTCACATGGAGAATCAGAAGGGAACCAGGGGACCCTCAGCCCCCAGCTCCTGGGAAAGCCGACCCCGACACAAAAAAAGCAACCTTGAACGTCTGAAGGAAAGCAGTCGAGGCCCGCCCGGCGGTTCAGTTGATGCGGTTGTTCGGTGAGCGGAGAACGGCGGGGGCACCCCGATTGAGGCGCGGAGACAGGAAAGGGTGGATCGGCGGCAGAATGGGGGGGAAGACATGTCTCGGACGACAAACAGATCTGCACCGACTTGTTCAGGGGGGGGGGGAGGGGCAAAAAAGTCTCGTCCTGGGGCAGGGGGGGGACCACCAGGTAAGCACCGACCGGCAACGATCCTCCTCGTCGGCAAACCAGAAGGCTGCAAGAATCAACAAAACAAAGCGCCTTTCGCGAGGGCCAGCCTGCTGGGGGAATTCGCGAAGCCCCTGCAAAGGCAAAAATGTGAAAAGGAAAAATTATTTTAAAAAGGCTATGAGGATGTGGGGGGCCGAACAAAGAAAACGAAGAACAAATTTCGCCGAGCGAGGCCCCCCACGGAATCCTCTGTCTATGGATGGCCATTGAAATCCAGCACGGATCTGAACAAACAAACGCCGCCAATTGGAGGGACGCCCAGCCAGGGCCCAATGGCGGGGAAAAAGATAGGGGAGTAAGAGAATCCCAGCCCGGGTCGGCCGCACCAGCCCCGCCGGCAACAACGTGTTCCGGCGTAAAAAAGGGAATGCGAGCCGGTCAAAGCGGGCTGGGGAAGGGGCGGATGGGGAAAGCAGTTGTGTAAAGGGCCGTGTGTCCGAGCTTGGAGAAAGCAGCACAACCTTCCCGGAAGGCTGAAATGAACGAGGAGGGTGGGTCCCATGGGAGTGACCGCAGCGGGGTGGCCAGGCGAACGACAGAGCTACTGATTAAATCGAAAAAGACACGGCAGGAAAAAGGTTTGAAGAGGGGGAGGACGAGGAAAAAAACAGGTGCAAAAAAAACGGGAACCGCCCAGGAAACTCGCAGCAAAAACGCCGCCCCCGGACCAAGACCAGTCACCAGCGCCCACTCGAGAAAAGGAGAGGCCGGAAGAAAGTGAGGAAGGCCCAAGTCCCATGGCAATAGGAAACCCGCAACAGCATTTAGTCGACAGGGGAAATCCAGACCTTTAAAGGCTAAAACTACCCCTCTAGGGAAAGTAACGGGGAAAGCCCGTATGCGGTTGGCCCCAGCGGCCCTTTTACTTGCCGGGAGACCATGGGAGCAGGCCATAAACTCCTCAGCTAAAGAAAAAGCCGGCAGCCGGAGCGTTTTTTCAACTCACGTCTGTGAGCCGCCGGTAGGTCGAGGAAAAGCACGGTTGAAGAAGAAAAAACGACACCACAAAGGAACAGGGGGAAAAAAGGAAAAGAAGAAACCGTTGATGCTCGGGTGATAGCGAAGCGGTTGGCTACTTGAAGTCCTACCGGGCCGCAGAAGGCGGGAAAGCGGAAAAGGGATGCCCGGCCTAAAAAAAAACGGGGACCAGAAGAAATCCGACGGTGAAGATCGAGGGGAGGGGGGGTTGCACTCCAAATACCGGAACGGGCGAAGGAGAACCTCAGAAAAACTTGAAACAATTGTTTGTGGTGGGAGGCTTCTGAACGCTGCGTTGTCCTTCTACTGGGCCCGCTTCTCCCTCCAAGTCAAGCAGAAAAATTAAAAGGGCTACGTCCGGACACCAAAAAACGAAAAAAAAATAAGTGGGATAGGTGTTTCGGCCCTTAAAAAGATTTATAGAAGTCAGCCGTCCGGCGCTTTTGGCGAAAAAGGCAGGAGGGGTAGGAAGGGGGGTCGTTTCGGCGGCCAGACGTGGACGAAAGTGTCAGCGCTCGATCCAAAAGCGACCACAGAACTCCACAAAAGGGGGCGGCAAAAAAAAAAGAAGGCAAAAAACTTGGGTCAAAATCGCCGCCCACCTACCATTTGGCCAAGATCAAGAAGGTCGGAACCTGGGGCTTTATGACCGCCCGCAAAAATGAAGAAAAGAGCGGGCCCGAGAGGTGATCGAAGAGAAAGCAACACCGAAAGTGAGCTCGTGGATCGCTGAAAATTTAAACGCCCTGGTGGAAGTGTGGGGGGGGGGGGGTCAGAAAACCATATAATAATTAAACTGAAAGCGGGAAAAAGTGAGTTTGGGGGTAAAAA